>Ga0070738_10007246_pt1 | contig 11201 bp, 5 predicted proteins | sample Coa_R2_2_FD_66446 | JGI IMG/M metagenome (GOLD analysis project Ga0070738, IMG submission 66446) | Surface soil microbial communities from Centralia Pennsylvania, which are recovering from an underground coalmine fire - Coalmine... | ecosystem: Environmental > Terrestrial > Soil > Unclassified ... | reverse complement strand
GGCGAGCTATTCAGCAGCGCCGACGCGCGCAACCTCGACTGGATAGCCGCCGCCGCTCAGATGCTGGCCCGGTTGCACCAGGTTTCGCGCCGCTTTGCCGGTCATGTCCATCGCTGGCCTTCTGAGGCGCATATGGGCGGGCTGGTGCAGGGCTACCTCAACCTCGCTCGCGCCCAGGCCGAAGCCAGCGAGATCCAGGCCATCGCTTCCGCGCTCTCTGACTGGGTGGAGCAATGGGAAGCCGTGCTGCCCGCCGCGATGATGTCCATTGGCTCCGTGCGCGGCCTGCCCGAAATGCACATTCACGGCGACTACCGCCCCACTAACCTGCGTTTCGACTCCCGGACGATGGCTGTCAACGCTGTCCTCAATCTCGAAGCCTCGCACTGGGAGAAGCGCATCTTCGAGGTCGCCTACGGTCTCTTCTGCTTCAGCGCCCTCGCATGGCAGCCCGACAGCAGCCTTACACGCCCACTCGTCAAACGCGGCCTCGAACCCGAACGAGCTGCCACCTTTCTGCAAGCCTACAGCGCCATCTACCCACCCGTCCGCGACGAAGCCTCCGTTCTCGTCGACGCCCTCACCCTCGTCGCCCCCATTCTCACCATCAACGGCCCCCTCGAAGACCTTTTCTTCGCTCAGGGAAACCCCGACGAAGCCCTCATAGAAGATTTGATGGAGCGACTCGCCTGGGCAACCTCATTGCCATCCTGGCTGCAACGGGTACGTCGGCAACTGGCGGAGATGTGGGGGTAAATATCACAGATCGGGAAGGGGAATCTATGCAGGCAGAGGAAGGATATCGAGACATATTTCGCAGATCTCGGTCTGGAATTACAGCGTGTAGGACAGCAACAATCAGTACGCTTGTTCCTTGCCGGCGGCGCATTCATGCTGACTCAATTCCATAACCGCACTTCAACTAAGGATGTGGATGTACTTCTCAAACAGGAAGAGGAACAAACAGCTTGACACGCTGGCGCTTCTACGATACATTACCGGCATGGCGACAGGCAAACGGGTATAAGGAGTAGAGCGACAGAAAGACAGAGCCTTCCGCTAGAAAGGCGAGGCGGTGGTGAAAGCTAAAATCGGCGCACCCGCGTTACCTTCATCCATACTCCATCGCGAGGCACTGATTGCTCAACTGCGCGAGATTGTCGTGCCATCTTCAACGCAGGAAAACGCCCCACACTCCAAACTTGTTTTGCTGTGCGCTCCCGCTGGCTATGGCAAAACAACCTTGCTCGCGGACTTCGCCCGCCAGAGCGGCATAGCCTGCTGCTGGTATTTCCTCGACCAGTATGACGCCGACCCATTTATCTTCCTGAGCAACCTGCTCGCAAGCATTCGTTATCGCTTTCCACAGTCTGGTATTGGGCTTGATGCCCTGCTGGCAGAGGATCATTCTGCTATCAGTTCTACGAATGATAGCCAACACTATCAGAAGTTTGTTGATGCCCTGCTGGCAGCTTTAGAAACAGAGATTACAGAGCGATTTGTGCTGCTGCTCTGCAACTTTCATGAAGTTGATGAAAGTCCGGCCATTAGCGGCCTGATGAATCTGCTTGTGCAAAAGATGCCATCTCAGGGGGTACTGATTATTGAGAGCCGCGCAACGCCCTCTATCGATTTTGCGCCTCTGCTGGCTCGCGGAGAGGCCATCGGTTGGAATAGCAACTCGCTACGCTTGAATGCGCAGGAGGTTCAGGAACTGGCACATGCTCAGGGCGTAGCGCCACTGAGCAGCACGGAGGCAGAGCAGCTTGCGACAGCCTTTGATGGCTGGATTGCCGGAATATTGCTCGGCACCCGCCTTGGTGACGCGAGACAATTTCGGGCAAGTAGCAGAACAAGTTTCCTGCAAGGATTGCCCTCTCTGCGCGTGGAAGGCGAGAAACTTCTGGCCTATTTCGTCAATGAAGTCTTCAGAGACCAGCCTGCTCTCTATGCCTTCCTCAAGGAAGCGGCTATCCTTCAGCAAATGATGCCTGCCTTTTGTGATGCTCTCCTGCGCACCGGTAACGCTGGTCAATATCTGGAACAGCTGGCGAGGCGAGGCATGTTTGTCAGTTGCAGAGATGATGGATCGCAGCTGATTTATACCTGCCACCCGGTTCTACGCGAACTGCTCTGTGAAGAACTGCATCGCACCGCGCCAGAGCAGTTTGTAGAACTCCATAGCCGCGCTGCCAGACTATTTGAAGCCTCTCATGACTACGAAAACGCCATCTCTCATGCCCTGGCGGCCAGTGATAGCCAGCACGCGGCGCAATTGATTATTCGAGCGCACCAGGAGATGATCAGCCGAACCGAAGGTGAGAAGCTGTTACGCTGGCTTGATGCGCTCCCGGCGGAGATGGTAGAACAGTCTCCCCGCTTGCTGCTGGTGCGTGCCGGTATCCATCTCATACGCACCGAATACAGACAGGCCCTTCCACTACTGGATGCCGCCGAGGCTTTATCTGCCGCCAATTCTCTGGCCGCGCCAGATGCTACAGACCTGTCGCACTTGCAGATAGAACTGATGGTTCTACGCGGCAAAGCCTTTTTTCAGGCAGGAAGGTACGAGGAAGGTTTGCACGTCTGCCAGCAGGTGCTGGAAACGACACCGGTAGACGAAGTGATCCTGCGCGCGGACGCGCATACCTATGCAGGCATCTGTATCACGTTGATGGGAGACATTGCCGCCGGTATTGAACACTTACAAAAGGCTCTCCAACTCTGGGGGCGGAACACCGTGCGCTTCCAGACAGCCGAGGTCTATAGCGCGCTGGCAAATAACTATCACATGATCGGCAATTTTGCTCTGGCCGAGCATCACCTTTCCCGCTCTATTGGCTACTGGGAACAGCTGCACGATGAGAAAGGCAAGGCCAGTAATCTGCTGCGCCTGGGGATATACAAGTGTGAACAGGGAGCATTCACCGAAGCAGAGAGCATGTTGGCGCAGGCTTTAGCGATGACAGAGGGGATCGCAGGGTTTGAGCGCGAAAAGGGATATATTCTGGAAAATCTTGGCCTCGTCTACCAGGAGCAAGAACGCTATGTCCTGTCATTGCAGACGCTTGAACAGAGCGTCGACCTGGGGCGGCAGTTGAAAGACAACTTTCTCATCAACGGTAGTCTCTGTCGTCTTGCTATGACCTACCTGCTCATGGGTGACGCTAACACAGCCTTCTTGCTGCTTTCCGAAACGAATCTGCCAGCGATGCATAACGATCTCATCAGCTATGAACGAGCCGTTCATGACCTTACCTACGGCTTCATTTTCCTGCATCAGCACAGCTATGAGCAGGCGTACACCCTGCTCTCTCCCCTGGAAGCCTCTCTGGAAAGATCTGGCATCAAGTTTGAGCTGCTTCAGGCAAGACTCTTTCTCGCGGCCTGCCAGCTTGCGCGGGGCAAAGAGGCGGAAGCCATCCACTATCTGGATAGGATCACAGCTATTTTAGAAATCCACGACTATGGACAGTTTTTCCTGGCAAGAGTGAAACAGTTTCCAGCGGTATACCAGCTTGTCAGGACACAGCCAGCCCTGGCACGACTGCGGACTTTGCTGACAATCGAAACTCCGCTACAGAAAAGCGGGCAGGTGGCAACACGAATATCATCTTCGCCCCCGGTAGTAGTCAGCAGCAAACCGCGTATCAAAATTCAGGCGTTTGGCGAACCGGCGGTCTTTTTGAACGAGCAGCCGATCACACGCTGGCGCATGGCTCGCTCAATGGAACTGTTCTTCTATCTGCTGGATTGCGGACGTCCCATGCGCAAGGAACAGATCATCACCGCTCTCTGGTCTGAGGCCGATGAACAAATCAATCAGACATTCCACTCAACCGTCCATTATCTGCGTAAGGCGCTGGCTGACGCAGCCATTATCTCACATGGCGGAAGCTATAGTCTCGATCTATCTGTGTTGAGCGATAAGCAGGTACAGTATGATGTTGCGATGTTCAGGGAACAGTATACACAGGCAAAGCGGTTTCTGGCGGGCGAAGACGATACGGACGCCAGAGAGGCGCTACTCGCAATGGTACAACTCTATCAGGGAGATTACGTGCAACCATTCTACAGCGACTGGTGCATGTTCCGGCGCGATGAATTGCGACGTAGCTATCTGGAAGCCCGCAACTATCTCGCACAGCTTGCCTGGAGACGGGAAGAGTTCGACGAAAGCGCGATACACTGGCAACACATGCTGGTGATTGACAACTGTTTAGAGGAAGCCCACTATGGTTTAATGAGATATTATGCGCGTACCGGAAAACGCGGGTTGGCTTTACGGCAGTATCAACGCTGCGCAGAGGCGCTGCGGCAAGAATTAGCGGCCCGTCCTGGCCCCGCCATTCAGAGCCTCTATCAACGCCTCAAAGGTTCATCTGAGCAAATAAAGAAACAGGAACGTTCCTCTTCTCGCCAGTAAGAGACCTCTCGCAGGAGTAAGTAGCTCCACAAAGCAGTGCGAAGTGGATGCGAAGAAAGTGCGAAGTGGTTTTTGAGGATGGCAGCATAGTATGTCATCAAGATCACTCTGGTGAGAACCTGAGCAGGCTGTTGATGGAGGAACATCCGATGGCAACCTTATCCACATCTCGCTCATCCAGGAGCCCGCGAATACCCGGCGTTCCAGCCTGGGTGCGCTCAATCTCCTGGCGCCGAATCGGGCTTATGCTGCTGATCCTGGTTATCCTGTATGTCACCGCCAGCTATACTGCACATGCAATGCTGAACTATGTAGAGGGTCTTGTCCGGCTTCTGCGACAGGTTGACGTGTGGCTGGAGCTTTTGTGATGGACTTTCTTCTGGCATGACTATGGGCAGGGGATGATGCTGCTCGCGCGAGCAGCATCATCCCCTGCCAGTAGTGATGCCGGTTTCGTGTTTTAAGGATAAATGACCTTTAGCATCGGCTCTATTCTTGCGCGCAGGTTCAATCCGGTGTGCAATGGCGCGGCCAGGAAACCTTCCAGCAGCGTGGGGAATTCTTCACGCAGCATGTACTCGTCTTCCAGTAAGCGGACGGTGTCGCGAATCTCCTCAATCACCTGATCGGCTGCGTCGCCTCCATAGTTGCCGAAAACTGCGTTCAGGTCGGCGAAAATGCGAGTGAAGGCTGCATCAGGCTGCCAGTCGCGCATACGGTCATCGCTGCCGGTGAGACCTTCCTGCAACGTCTTGAGGATGGAGAGGAGCCAGAGAAACTGTTTGAGCTGGCTATCCGCCGGATTAGCAGTACGCGGGACGCTAAAGGCGAGATACAGGAGGATCAATGCAACTTCCGTGACGGAATCTTCGGGGACGAGGGTGACCTGATAGCCCGGCTCATCGACCCCAGCAAGCAGCCCTTCGTAGAGCAATTGCGCTATCGAGCGGAAGTGCAGCATGATGTTAAAGGCCAGCGACCAGGGCAGAATGACGCGGCACGAGTAGAAAGGATCGTTCGGTTTCTCCGGCAAATTGAGGTGTGGCTTGAGTTTCTGCGAAAGATCAAGCATACACGAGAAGGCCGGGGTGTGGTTAAGCCGCTGCATAGTCTGCTCGTATCGGGCGTGCAATTCGTGGCTCTGCTGTCGGTAGTCTCTGGTGAATGTTTCAAAGTAGCGCACGGCACGCGGGCCGGTGGTCTCCTGAAGCGGCCCCATCCATTGTTGCATCTGCGGGTCAAAGAGCATCTCAAAGAAATGCGCCCCCACCGCAGAGCGGCCAACAAGCAACTGCTGCGCCCTGTTCTCGCCGGTAATATACCAGAGAGAGTCCTGGGTCAGGGCAGGATAATAGGGACGGGCCGGGTGGCGGAAAATCGCAGGAGCCGCGTCTTTATCTTGCGCTCGCTCGCCCTCGCCTCCGAGAACGTATCCCTGCGGGCCGTACTCTTGCATCAACATGCCGTATTGCGCTTCAACGATTGGCAGCGTTGTTGCATCTGGCGTGTAGGTGACCAGGAAACCGCTATTCCCCTCCAGACGATAATTGGTGACGAGGAATTTCAGCAGCAGACCCTCCCCATTTGTTCCCGGCGCTGCAATCCAGAACGGGTATTCCCATTCGTTTTCAGGGTGGTCGGGGGCCGTTTCGTAAATATAGGCCAGGCCGGGATGCGCTTTCATCACCTCTATAAAAGGCGCATACTGTGGAGCGTCCGCATGCCTGTCAGCGTGTTTGACCATCGCGGCCCTTTTCGTAAAGAACTCGATGTTTTGATCGATAGGAATGCGCTTCAAATTGTGCGCAAAGATAGTAAAGATGCTGGCTCCCGGCAGCGCATCGGGTCGTGGCGGCTCACCTGCGGGAAGGGCGTCCCACAGCCAGAAGGCCAGCAGATTAGCTGAGGTAATGATTCCATGGGGATCCAGGAAACAGGCGGGATAAGGGTCTTGCAGGGCAGCTTTGCCAAGCGAATGCTTGACTTTCGGGTAGACAAAGTTAAACACCTTTCCTCCTCCATCTTCTGAACATATCTATAGCAGAGTTCCATGGGGTAGTATAACACGTATGCCAGTAAATGGATAGAGCAGAAGGGGTGAAAATGGAAATAAAGGTAAAATTGACTTTATTATTCAATGAAAATTGAGTATAATATGAAGTTATCGCACTTATCAACTCGGCTCTTTGTGCGTTGCTGAGGTAGAGAAGCGGAATCGGGAAAATTCGTTAATAGACATTCTATTTCAGTATTTTCCTGACCTGTTAATTTCCATTTTACCTGGATAAAATTATGGAAACGTGTATGGTACTTGTAATGGATAGCTGTTTCTGATATACTCAAATAAGAATAGAGCTGACCCGCTTTTTGCGCTTTGTCATTGCAATCTTGAATATGAGGAGGCAGTGCGATGTTCTGCCATATCTGTGGAAACGAGCTTCCAGCCGATGCCATATTTTGTAATCGTTGTGGGAGAAGGGTGGGCATGTCGGCGACGCCGCCAGGGATACAGTCTGCTACGCAGACCACCGGAGGTATGTCTTTGCCACCCGATAGCGCGCCGCCTGCCTATCCTGAGCAGCATAATCTGCCAACCTGGCCAGCAACATCTGCTCCGCAGACGAGACCGCTGTGGCCAACGCAGCCCACGACTTCTCCTTTTCTCTCTAACGAGCCTGTCAATGCTACTCCTATTCCAGGCGCTATGATTGTGCCGTTACCTTCGGCCAGTTCTCCTCAGCTGACCCCTGTACCGTCTCAGGCTTCCATGCCGTCGCTGAATGCAATGCAGCGTTTTCTGGTGCGCGTCTTTCAACCGGCAATGGCAAGTAACGCCCTGTTCGGAGTATTACTGGGCGGCCTGATCGCCGCCGTTGTGGGCGCTCTGGCGAGCTGGCTGCTGCTGGTCGTTGCTTACGCGATTGGCCCGCACACTGTAAACTACTTCGGGCAAAGCAGCCAGGAAGGTATTGATTTTGCGCTCGGCATCTATCCCTTACATTCTCCCTGGCGCGATAGCCTGCAACTGTTTCTGGTGATGCATGGTGTGCCTTTCCAGGAACAAACGCAGAGCGGAGCGGAACTCTACAGCTATACGTTTCTCGCCCCGCTTTCCGGCCTGCTGCTTTTCCCGGCGCTGCTGCTGACCTTCGGTGGCTACCTTGCTGCCTGCACAGATTTTCAGAATCGCTGGCAAAGCAGCCTGCTGCGGGGGGCTGCCATTGCGTTTCCATATACCCTGCTCCTGCTGCTCATGCTGACTCAGGTGAACGGGCCTGTTCCCCCTGCACAGGGAGCCAGCACATCTTTTACCAGTACGTTAAGTATGAGTGGTGGTTTTGTGCTGATTTTTGGCCTGCTCTGGGGTGTTCTTTCTGGTATGCTGGGGGCCTCGCTCAAGCTAGCTCAGGGCCGGTGGAGGACTATGCTGCGGCACTATTTCCTGCTTACCCGCCATCCGCAGGTCGTCGGAATGCTGGTGGGGGGATTGAGCGCCGTCGGCATCGGGCTGGCCCTCTCTCTGCTCGTTGTTTTTAGCTTTCTGGCCTTCTCATCATATTCTGTTCCTCTGCTAAGTCGGCTGTGCTATCCGGGTGACTGGCAGTATCTGCTCATCTGGGGATTGTCGCAGGGGCCGCTGCATGCCGCCAATCTCTACTTTTTCTCGTTTGGCGCGCCCATCACCATTACCAACACATTTCAGGGCGCGTATTCCTGCTTCTATATCAACAACCAGCATGCCGTTCTGACATTGCGAGACACGACACTGCATTTCCCATCCTGGCTGTACGCTGTTTTGCTCTTGCCGGTTATCAGCCTCTTCTATGGTGGGCGTGCCAGCGTCGCCGTTTCCAGAGTGCGGGGCGCGGGACTTGCTGCCGTACAGGGGGCATTGATAGCGATTCCCTTTACCGTATTGATGATACTGCTTTCGCTGATTAGCACCATTACAGCCACTTCAACCAGTTCCGCGATCAGCAGTGGCGCCACTTTTGCCTCGTCTACTCAGTCTGCTGGCGCGGGCGCTATTGATCTCATTCTGTGGGCATTGCTCAGCGGGGCCGTGCTGGGCGCGCTGGGCGGCGTCTATCAGGAGAGCAACCTGAGAGCGAGCGTGAGCAATCTGCTGGTGAGGATAGGGACAGCAGGAAGCCTGCCTCTGAGACCATTGTTCCGCCTGCTCGATAGAATGACCGGGCAGACTCGCTCATTCCACAGAACGCACGCTCGCAGCCTCTTCTACGGCGCCTTTGCTATGGCGTTACTGCTGGTTATTGCCGCGTTGATAGCCGGAGGTAGCCTGATTATATTCAGCCAGACCATCAGTTTTCAGGAGAACCAGCGTATCAGGGATGTTCTGTCTGTGCTGCTCATTGCGCTTCCCGGCCTGCTTTTGCTTTCTTCCTGTGTCTCGGCCCTTTCGACCGCATCTATAGAAGAGAATCAACAACAGGGTTATGTTGCAGTGCAGCCGCTTTAGAAAGGAGGGCATCATCCATGTCGTTTTCTGATATATCCTACGCCCGGCCACTACAGCCGTCGCGGCCATCACAACGGAACTGGTTACTCATTCTGCTTGCCCTGCTGCTGGTTGCTCTGATTGCGGGGAGTATGGCATGGCTGCAATGGGCTTCGCAGCGCGGTCTTGCGCTCGGCTACCCTCAACCTCATGTTCAGTTTACCTCAGTTCCTGGCGGGACGCTGTTAGTGCATCAAGGTTATCAATTTTCGGCTGATGCCAGCGGGCGCGATCTGACCTACAGCTGGGATTTTGGCGATCAGAGTGGTGACTCCGGCCAGGCCGTCAGTCACGCCTATCAATCAAACGGAACTTTTACAGTGACGGTGACGGTGGTTGATCCGCTGGGGCATAGCAGTAGCGTTACCACTCAGGTGACCGTTCTGCCACCGGCGCCCCAGGCCAGTTTTACCTATGCGGTCGGCTACTACGGTTATGTCGGCTTCGATGCTTCCAACTCCAGCGCCGACCCAAGTACCTACATTGCCTCTTACAACTGGGATTTTGGCGATGGGTATACCGATCAGACCGGCGGCCCGCAGGACTACCATTACTACAGCTATTATGGCACCTACCAGGTCACGTTGATCGTCGTCGATGGCACAGGCCAGCAAAGCTCTCCCTACCAGCTAGAGGTAACGATTTAGCGGTGTTCCCAGGCCATCCCTTGCGCGTGGTCTGGTTCGCTTTGCTACTTTGCCGCTAATGCCGCCTGGAATGCCGAAGCCAGGGCGCCCGCCGACTGGTAGCGATCATCTGGCCGTCTGGCAAGCGCCTTTTGCACGACGGCTTCCAGCGTTGGGGGGACAGCTACGCCAAAGGTGTGCAGGGGTGGTGGCGCAGTATGGACATACTCATAGGGAACTTTGAACGGGCGCTGCCCGCAGAGCAGTTCGTAGACAATGATGCCCAGGCTATAGATATCGCTGCGGTAATCGACCGGCAGCCATTGGTGCTGTTCAGGTGAAGCATAAGCAGGAGTATAGGGGCTGTGCGAGCCTGCGGTGGTCAGCGCCGTCAGGCTCCCATCCTCGAACTGGACGATGCCAAAATCTGAAAGCAGGATGCGCCCGTCGGCGTGGCGGAGCAAATTGTGTGGTTTGAGGTCGCGATGGACCAGCTGCTGCCCGTGTGCATGATCGAGGGCCGAAGCAACTTGCGCGAGCAATACTGCCACGCCCTGAACGGGGAGCGGACGATGCCCGCTGGCCTGTAGCTCATCGGCCAGAGAGCCGCCAGGGATGTATGGCATGATGAGATAGGGTATTGGCTGCTGCTGGTATTCGTACAGCGGCAATATATGTGGATGATCCATACGCGCAAGGGCCTGCGCCTCACGCGCGAAACGACGCAACAATTTGTCGAGTTGCTGCTGGTCGGAGCCAGAAGCGGTAAGCATTGCCAGCACTACCTTTACCGCGACCACGCGATCCAGGTGAGCCTGGCGAGCGCGATAAACGGCCCCGAAGCCGCCTTTCCCCAGCAACGCTTCGATCTGACAATTGCCCAGCGTGTGACCAATCAGATCCTCCGGCGCCTGCATGCCGGTAAGAACAAAAGCCGGAGTACCCGGCTGCCTGATCTCTGTTGACGTATCGGGGCCTGTGAGGTTTATCGGCGGGGTGAAAGGAGTGGCTGGTAGGCCCGTGCTGTGGCCTGCGCTGCTCGTTGCCGGTGTAGCCGGTTCCGGGTAAAGAGCGCGCACCGGAATGCCGGAGATATCACTCTGCATGGCGACGGGGATACGGAACGCCATACTGGCTGTTTCCGCATCAACGAGATAGCGCAGCCGCGCAGTTCCCGGTAAATCGCCGCCCCGATTGATGCCCCAGGGAAACCAGCTAAGCTGCCAGAGGCTCTGGCAGGCCATTTGCCACTCCTGATGATTCTGCGGGTAGAGTAAGACCGGGGCAGCAGTACCTGTGTCCTGACCTGTGCTGAGTTCATCGATGAACATACGCCCGATTTGCTCTGCTGTTCCAGGTGCGGCTGCCGCTATGCTCGCGCGCAACAGGTAGGGTTGTTGCAGGCTCCGGGCATAGGTAGCATAGAGCTGATACACAGCATCCCCTGCCGGGCCGCCTGCATGGAGCAGCGATCTCATGCGCGAAGATGTGGCGTGACTCAGATGGCTCTGCTCCTGCGCGCTCAACTGCGTCGGCTCCAGATAGACGCTTATCAGGCAATCGCTCTGACGATGTAGCAAAGCCTCAAACAACCGCAGCCGATTCTGGACGGTCCATGACCAGGGATAGG
>Ga0070738_10007245_pt1 | contig 11202 bp, 8 predicted proteins | sample Coa_R2_2_FD_66446 | JGI IMG/M metagenome (GOLD analysis project Ga0070738, IMG submission 66446) | Surface soil microbial communities from Centralia Pennsylvania, which are recovering from an underground coalmine fire - Coalmine... | ecosystem: Environmental > Terrestrial > Soil > Unclassified ... | reverse complement strand
ACTCGTGCGGGGCGACGCCTGGACCAGCGCCTTTTGCACGCGAACGGCATGGGCGTAACCCTGGAGGGCCTCGGTCCATCGCCCGCGGTTCATCAGGACCTGGCTGAGGTGGCCGAGGATCGTCACGAGCTCCTGGTGGACGCGCGGGTCGGCGGGGCTCGACGGCGGATTGGCCAGGCAGAGCTGGCGGCCGCGGACGAAGAAATGTTCGGCCTCATCCCAGCGCCCGGCGTCGCGACACAAGACGCCGAGGTGGTCCAGGCAGACGGCCATTCGCCAGCGGTCCTCGCCGGAACCGGGCACCTCCATGACGATCAGGCCGCGCACCTCCATGGCCAGGCGGTAGGCCGCCTCGGCATCGCTGATCCGTCCCAGCGTGGCCAGCGCCAGGCCCATCGTATCCAGGACCGAGGCGCGCTCGCGACGGTAGCTCAGCTCGCGCGGTGAGCGCGCGGTGAGATCGTCGAGGATCGTGAGCGCTTGCCGACAGGTCCGTTCGGCCTCATCGAGCCGGTTGAGCTGGACCTGGAGCCCGGCCGCCATCCGCGCCGCCCGGGCGACCCGGAAGAGGACCGCGGGGTCGTCGCTATGGTCCGTGAGCAACCCGAGCTGGAACTGGAGCGCATCCTCCAGCAGCTCCGAGCGGAGCGACTCCATCTGGGGCAGGCCCTTGAGCCGCTCCTGGCCGATCCGGGTCAGCAGCCGTTCGATGGTGTCGTTGGCCTTCTCGAAGCTGGACTCGGCCTGGCGCAGCCGGCGCTCGTCCTCTTGCCGCTGAAACGTCGCGACCACCAGGCCGCCGACCAGAGCGACCAGCACGGCGGCCCCGATCGCGAGGACCACCGTACGCCGTCCCACGGCGATGCCGAAGTGTCCGTTCCGAGCAGCCGTCGATTGCGACATGGGATGGGCCTCCAGATCGCCGGATGAGCGCCCATCATACAACCGTGGCGGGAAGCCGGGAAAGGCTTCGACGTTCGGGGCGACCCGGCCGGCCGGATGTCTTGGCCCCACTGCAACGCTCCGTGCCTGGGACAGGGCGATCCGACCTCAGATCTTGAGGAAGATCCGCTGCCGGTACATCCAGAAACAAATCAGCCAGAACACGAGCAGAATCGACGTCGCCCGGATGAGCGGGCCGTAGGTTCCGGTGAAGATGTCCGGTCCGAGGTGGGTGCGCAACGTGGTCGCGACGAACGGCTTCATGAGCTGGGCCATGAGATAGATGGCGATCGAGTTCATGCCGACGACGGCCAGGGGGAACGACCATCGGCGGAAACCGGCCACGTCGATCAGGCCGTAGAACGCCGCCAGCATCCAGCAAGTCCAGCCGGTCGAGTAGACGGTCCACGACGGGGTCCAGATCCGCTTGACGATGGGGCAGACCGTCGTGTCGAGGACCATTCCCAACGAGCAGCAGACCGCGCCAGCCACGAGTAGGATGCGGAGCTTGGCCAGCCGGTCGCGCTGCCAGCGGAGGAGCTCGCCGGCCAGCACGCCGAAGAGCATCGTCGCCATCGATGGGATAAAGTTCAGCGTTGCGTATCCTCCCTCGTTGAAGCGAAACGGATGACCCGGCGGCTGCGGGAAGAGGTTGAGGAACCATCGGTCGAACGCCGCGGCGACGTTCGTATTCTTGTTCCAGTGGGCGAAGAAGCCCGGCATCATGATCCCCGCGTCCGCGGCGCCGTATTTGGCGAGGGGAAAATCCGAGGCGGGCAGGGGATACCACGCGAAGAGCAGCCAGTCCGCAACCAGGATTGCCAGGGCTGCGGCGAGCTGGACGGCCGGCCGGTGCCCCAGCAGCAAGAACACGAACGTGTAGCCGAGCCCGATCTGCCCGAGCACGTTGACGAACGAGTAGTGCGTGTACCGGCTGCCGTTGGACGCCAGGAAGACCGCCAGCGCGATCAGGACCGCGGAGCGAACCAGCGCGTGGGCGAACATCCGGGGCCAGGTCTCGCCCCGGGCGCTCCGGTTGGCGTAGGAGAACGGCATCGCCACGCCCACCAGGAACATGAACGACGGCTGGATCATGTCCCAGAAGACACCGCCGCGCCACGGCACGTGGTCGAGCTGTTGCCGCAGCGCGTCGACCAGGTTGGACCCGAACGACTCACTATGATTGGGGAAGCCAGCCAGCATGCCGGCGCCCCCCGAGGCCATCGCCAGCATCACGAACCCTCGATAGGCGTCGAGCGAGCGGAGACGGGTCGGCGGGCCATCGGGATCGGGCTTCATGGGCGGGGTCCTCGGGGTTCGTCGGCGATCGATCGCGAGCACACCGCCTGTGCGAATCCTCGGGCGGTCCCCCGATTCTAAGCCTTGCGAACTCCGGGAGAAAGGCCGAGCAGCCGGCACGGCACCAACTCCCTGGGGACGCCGTTGCTCGAGCCGGCCGTGTCCCTTTACGCAGCCGGCTCGTCTGTCGTAGGCTGTGGACTCGCTGGATTCGACCGCCCGGCGCGGACCTCGGCGGCCGAGCCCCGGTACGGCGGTTCCGACCCTCCCCTTCGGAGCCGGCTTCAGGGATCGCGAGCGATCCAAATCGGCGACCGGAGGACTGCTGGGATGGGATGGTTCTCGTCGAGCCTGTTTCGCCGCAAAGATGTCGCCCAGTTGATCGGCGAGATGAACGACGGCGACCGGCTCAATCGGCGGCTCGGTCCGCTGGCCCTGACGGGCCTCGGCGTGGGCGCGACGATCGGCACGGGGCTGTACGTGCAGACGGGATTCGTCGCCAGGGAGTTCGCGGGTCCGTCCCTGGTGCTGTCCTTCCTGCTGGCGGCCGTCGGCTGCGGGTTCGCGGCGCTGTGCTACTCGGAGCTGGCCAGCATGGTGCCGGTGGCCGGCAGTGCGTATACCTATGCCTACGCGACGCTCGGCGAGCTGCTGGCCTGGGTCATCGGCTGGGACCTGATCCTGGAATATGCCATCGGCTCGAGCGTCGTCGCCGCCGGCTGGTCGAACTACCTCGATGCCCTGCTGCGGCATGTCTTGGCGGTGTCGATCGACCCCCGGCTCCAGTCGGCACCCTGGGACTTCGATGTCCAGCGGGGGGTCTTCTTCCTCCGGAGCGTGACCCTCCCCGACGGCCAGACGGCCCAGGCGTGGTGCAACCTCCCCGCGGTCTTCATCACGGCCGCCGTGACGGTCATCCTGGTGATCGGGATCCGGGAGAGCGCGGGGTTCAACGCCGCGATGGTGTTGCTGAATATCGCCGTCATCCTGACGGTGGTGGGGATCGGAGCATCGTATCTGGAACCCAGGAACTGGCGGCCGTTCCTGCACGAGGAGAAGGGCTGGAGCGGGGTGGCCGAGGGCGCGGGCCGGATCTTCTTCGCCTACATCGGATTCGACTCGATCTCGACGCACGCCGAGGAAGCCCGCCGGCCGCAGCGGGACCTGGCGATCGGCATCATGGGGGCGCTGACGATCTGCACCGTGTTGTATGTCGCGGTCGCGGCCGTCCTGACTGGAATGATCCCCTATGGCCAGATCGACATCAACGCCCCGCTGGCGGCGGCCTTGCACGCCAAGGGCCTCACGTTCGCCGGCGGCCTGGTCACCCTGGGCATCCTCGCCGGCATGACCAGCTCGCTTTTGGTCGGCAACCTCAGTCAACCGCGGATCCTCCTGGCGATGGCCCGGGACGGCTTGCTCCCCCAGGGCCTCTTCGCGGCGGTCCATCCCCGGTTCAAGACACCCTGGAAGGCAACCATCGTGGTCGGCGTCGTGGTCGCGGCCGCGGCCGCGCTGGCCCCCCTGGGATTCCTCGCCGACCTGGTCAGCATCGGCACCCTCTTCGCCTTCATCGTCGTCTCGGTTGCGGTCTGGATCTTGCGGATCACCGACCCCGACATGCCCCGCCCGTTCCGCGCCCCGATGGTCCCCCTGGTCGCCACCCTGAGCATGCTCGTCAACGGTTACATGATGTTCCACCTTGGCCCCGAGAATTGGCTGCGACTCCTGGTCTGGCTGGTCCTCGGCCTGGTGATCTATTTCGGCTACAGCCGGCGCCATTCGGCGCTCCGCTCGAGGGCCCTCGAAGCGGTCCCAAGGCTGTGAGCAGCCCCTCGGCGGGAGGCCTGTGCATGCCCCAGTCCGATCGAGATCCGCGATGGTACCAAGGGCTCACGGCGGGCCACTGGATGGTGCTGGCGGTGGCGTCGGCGGGCTGGATCTTCGACGTCTACGAAGGGCAGCTCTTCACGATCTTCAAGACGCCGATGCTGGGCGAGCTGGCCGGCGGGGGCACATCGGCGATCGAGTGGCAGGCGAACGTCGGCTTCGCCGCCTTCCTGCTGGGAGGCGCCGCCGGGGGACTGATCTTCGGCGTGCTCGGCGATCGTTACGGGCGGGTGCGGACCATGGCGGCCACGATCCTGGTCTACTCGATCTTCTCGGCGTTGACGGCCTTCGCGCGGGCCGCCTGGCATGTTCACGTGCTGCGGTTCCTGGTCGCCCTGGGCACGGGCGGCGAGTGGGCGATTGCCGCGGCGCTGGTGGCCGAGACGTTCCCGGCACACGCCCGGACCGCGGCGTCGGGTCTGTTCCACACGTCGAGCGTCATCGGTGTCGGCCTGGCGTCGGTGACGGGGATGATCTTCGTCCGGCCCGATTCCTGGCGCTGGGGTTTCCTGCTGGGCGTGGTCCCCGCACTGCTGGTCTTGTGGATCCGGGTGAGCCTGCGCGAGCCCGAGCGCTGGGTCGCGACGCGGCACGAGGACGCTTCCTCCTCGCGCCCGCGTTACGCCGATCTGGCCGAACTGCTGGGCCGGCCGCCCTGGCGCGGGCGGGCCCTGCTGGGGCTCGGGCTGGCCACCGTCGGGCTGGCGACCTACTGGGGCATCTTCGCCTGGGGTCCCGAGCTGGTCGCGACCGTGATGGGGGATCGCGCCTCGGCCGAGGAACGCCAGTCCGCCTCGAGCCTGGCCTACTTGCTGATGAACTTCACCGGCGGCCTGCTCGGGCTGCTCTCGTTCGCGCCTCTGGCCTCCAGGCGCGGCCGTCGCTTCGCCTTCGCCGTGTATCACGTCGGGGCAGCGGTCCTCGCGCCGGTGACCTTCCTGGGGGCGCGTTCGCTGACCGAGGCCCTCGCACTCCTCCCGGTGATGGCGTTCTTCGTCCTGGGCCTGCACGCCGGATACGCGATCTATTTCCCGGAACTCTTCCCGACCCGGCTGAGGGCCACGGGCTCGAGCGCCTGCTTCAACCTCGGCCGGGTGCTGGGCGCGTTCATCCTGCTGATCCGCGGCTCGCTGGGCGCGGCGCTCGGCCTGCGCTGGGCGGTCGTGGCCATCTCGGGCTTGTTCTGGGCGGGCCTGCTCATCCTGGTCTTCGCCCCCGAGACCCGCGGGCAGGAACTGCCCGAGTGACGTCGCTCGCGCTTCCCTTGATGGACACCAGCGTTCGGTCGAGATGACAGACTCCTGATTCGGACGGCCATCACGTTCCATTCTCGGGAACTCGCGGTAGGCTCGCGAGGAACTGGGCCGGCGTCATGATCGCAATGCCACGGAACGGATTCAGGCTCAACAAGTCCTGGGCACCTGTCACCAAACAGGAGGCTTCGCCGCTGACGGCCACCTCCAGGAACTTGTTATCCTTGGGGTCGCGACACTCCCGGATCGTCTCACTGATTTCGACGAGAGTTCCTTCACCGAGGAGCTTAACCAGGAATTCGTCTCGCTCCTCCCGAGTGACGTAACGATCGAACTTGCTTCTGCCGAGCACCTCGCTCAGCTCTGTGAAGGTGGCTTGAGACAGAAGGATGATCCCTTGAGAGTCTGTTCCCAAAGCTCCGGAGGGGCGGCGGTCAAGAGCCAGGAGCGACAGCCCCTGGTCGACCGCGGAGAGCCGAGCCCCCCCTCTCTGGGGTACCAGCCCCATCCGTGCGAAAACCTGCGGTAGCGTGTTGTGCGCAATGTCGAGGGGCCGGTTCACCGGACTGGAGTCATCATCCAGTTCACCCCCTCGATAGCCCCTGGACGCGGTATTTCGCGCCATGTTGACCCCCGAGATAGGACCCTGTTTCCTTGCGCAAAATACGCCAGCTTGTCGGCGAACATTGCGCACACCGCGAGTTGTACGCCATGATTTTGCGCAATGTCTCGGGGCATCCCGCCGATTCGGCTCCTCCTGGTGGCCCATCCTCCCCAGATTGATAAGCGACGGGGTTCCTTACCGTAGGTTTTCGCAGACTTGGGGCTGGGACCCCTGCGCAACACGACCGTAAGGCGCTCTAGCCTCCGAATACGTCCCGGCAGACGCGCAGGAAGTTGCCTCCCAGGACCTTCTGGATATCGTCCTCCGGGTAGCCGCGGGCCAGCAGGGCCTCGGTCACGCGGATCAGGCTCCCGAGGTCGGGGACCGCCCAGGCGATCTGACGCGCGCCCTGGGCGCGCTGGAAGTCCCCCCAGGCGCCCTCGGTCGGGAAGAAGTCGCACCCCAGCGCCACCGCGTCGATCCCGACCACCTGGGCGATGTAATCGACCTGGTCCGCCACCTGGCGCACCGTGGGGATCGGGCCCAGATAGGAGGAGTAGAAGTGCAGGCCGACCACGCCACGGCTCCGGGCCACAGCGCGCAATTGCCGGTCGCTGAGCGAGTCGCCGTCGGTTGCCGGCGTGCGGTTGGCCACCGAGTGGCAGACGATCACCGGCTTCTCCGACATCGCGGCGACCTCGAAGAACGCCCGCGTCGGGCAGTGCGTCAGGCTGGTGATGATCCCCAGCCGGTTACACTCCCGCACGACCTGGCCGCCGAAGTCGGTCAGCGCGGAGTTCTCGACGACCTGGTTGGGGACCGCCCAGCGCAGTTGCAGTTCCCTGAGGCCCCGGTCGTGGAAGGTCTTCAGGGTCTCGAGCCGCCCTTCGAGCAGCTTGGCCCCTTCCACGCCCAGCAGGATCGCGACCTTGCCCTCGCGCCTGGCCCGCTCGATGTCCGCGGCCGTCCTGGCGAGCAGGATATGCCCCGGATCGGCACGGATGGACTCCTCCGCCTGCTCCAGCGCCGCGAGCGTCCGGCGCGTCCAGCCCTCACGGTGGGACGCCGAGGCCGCGAACTGGCCGTTGATCTCGACGTCGACCCCGAGCTGATAGACCTTGGCCGTCACCCCGCCGGCGAGCATCCTGGGCACGTCCGGGCCGATCGGGTTGTGGTCGTGGATGGCGATGACGAGGCTCCGGCGGTGCAGCGCCCGGGCGCGGTCGCGGAACGCCTCGCCCTGCCGCCGCAGCTCGCTCCGCGCCGGCGGCAGCTCGAAGCGGAGGAAGCGCTCCGCGTTCCCGGCCAGGATCGCCTGCTTCTCGCCTTCGAGGAGGAAGGGGCACTCGTCGGCGATTCGCGTCCAGCGGGCCCGCCCGGTCGTATAGGCGTCGGGGCCTTCGGCCCAGTAGGGCCAATCGGTCCCGTACATCACCTTCTCGGCCCCGACGGCGCGGACCAGGCGCTCCAGCCAGGCCGGCCCGGTGAAGCCGGTGGCGGCCGCCAGGTCGCAGGAGACGTTCGGGTGATCGGCGATCAGCCGGAAGATCGCGTCGTAATCGGCCTCCACCCGCGCCGTGCCCGTGTGGGCCAGCGAGAAGGGGACCTCCGCGAACTGCCGGAAGATCGGCGCCACCAGCTTCGCGTAGTCGGCGAACGTCCGGACCAGCTCCCGACGCCGCGGCGATTCCTTCTCCGGCGGCATGAATTTCAAGTACCAGTACGAGAGGTCCACGATCACCGGCTTCTTGAGCTTCCGGCACAGCTCATAGACCGGCAGGAACCCGGGGTGGTCCGGCCAGAAGCCGTGGAAGACGGGCAGCAGCTTGATCCCCGATGCACCCGCTTCCAGGTCGCGCCGCAGGTCGTCGAGATAGCCCGGGCGCGAGGGGTCGATATGGTCCGGGAACCAGTCGAACAGGTCGGGATACCGCTTCCAGGTGGCGACCTGGTAGTCCTTACTATACAGCGGCAAGAGGCTGCGCGGGTCGACGCCCCGGGGCATCTGCTGGTGGATGTCGACCGAGGTGTACGAGATCAGGAAGGCCTTGTCCACGCCCCCGCGGCGGAGGGCGTCGACGGTCGCCTCGGCGTGAGCCATCTGGTAGACGGATCCGCCGAAGTGGGCCGGCAGCTTCGTGTGGGTATTGAAGATGTGCAGATGGGTGTCGATGACTCGATAGGGCTTCTTCGGCCCGGGTGTCCCGCCCGGGGGCACCTGTCCCGTTGCCAAGGCACCGGCCGCCGGCGCGCCGCCGATGGCCGCGAGGAAGGTCCGTCGACGCATGAGGGCTCACTCTCTCCAGCAGGCAGCAGGCGGTAGGCCGCGATCGATCTCACTCGCGCTTGGGTTTCGCATCGGGGCCCGCGGGCTCGTTCTCTTCCTTCGTCTCCAGGACGCCGGCCACCTGCCCGCGGTCGTTGATGGCGGTGGCGGAGGCGAAGTTCGGGCCCCCCTCGTCGAGCAGCCGCAACCGGCCCCCCGCGAAGACGAAGCCATTTGGCCCGATCTTCGACCCACCGGGGCCGTCGACCATGCCGACGACTTCCCCCGGGTTGTTGATCGCGAGTGCCTCGGATCGGATGTAGCCCGCGGGCTCCGGCAGCAGCTTGATGCCCTCACGCCGCGACCAGAGGGCCGCATGGGTCAAGCCGTCGCTGGTGAACCGCACACCGACGACTGTGCCCGCGTCGTTGACGGCCTTCGGGACGAGCGCGCCGTCGTCCCCGATCCGCTCGCGCGTCCACCGGCCGGAGGCGTCCCGCGCCCAGAGGCAGGGGGCGGCCCCGTCGACGGCCGCGACGAACCGGCCGTCGCCGCTGATGACGACGGTCGTGGACCGCAGTCGGGAGTCGTGCGGCAGGGCCGTACTCTTCCAGCCCCCGCCGTCGTCGTCCCAGACGCAGGCCCGCACCCGGTTGTCGCCTACTGAATAGCCGCTGATGCGACGGCCGTCGCGGGTGATCCCACAGGCGAATGAGGCCGAGTCGTTCTCCAGGACGCCGAGGCCGCGGATCCCGGTTCTGGCCTCCCAGACGAAGGCCTGGTTGCGCAGGTGGACGCGCACCCCGGGGGGCGCGGGCTTGCTGGCACGGCCGACGACCCGCCCGTCATCGCTCACGGCGGCCGGGAAGGTGGCCGTGTAGCCCTCCAGTAGCGGGAGATAGGTCATCGCCTTCCCCCTGGCGAAGAACGGCACCTCCGCGATCACGCCGGGATGGCGCGCGTCCTCCTTCCACTCGAAGCCGACGATCTCGCCGCGACCATTGATCCCCGTGGCGGTGATGTCGTTGTCCTTGGGTGTGACCACCTGGTACTTCTTGGGCGGCTCGGCCGCCGCGGCGATCGCGATCAGGCCGAGGGCGGCGGACCATAGGATCGGCATGCATCGCATCGAAATCCCTCCCCAAACGACCTGGACAAACGAAGCGATCCGCCCTCGATGAGGATCGAGTCTACCATCCACCGACTCGGCCCGGAAGCGGTGGTCGCCCGCTGGCGCGGGCGATCCAATCCCCTCACGTTAGTGGAGAGCTCCTATGTCCTCTTCGCTACAATGATGATGAGTCCGCCGCCGATGGCCCGGAAGTTTGGGCCCTGGAGCCGTCTCTCTCAATTCTGATCAGGATCTGTTGACAACCGGCACCTCTCGACCGTCTTTGGGACAGGGGAACGCAGATGTCGAGCGACTCCGGCCACGGCAATCTCCGGAACAGGCGCATCCCGGCCGGCGATCCGCCAGCGCTCGGGAGCGGACCGCGCCACCGCGTGAGTGACACTGGGCCACGACCACCGATGAACGAAGTCACTCGCATCCTGTCGGCGATCGAGCAGGGCGACCCGAAGGCCAGCGAGCAATTGTTGCCGTTGGTCTACGACGAGCTGCGCAAGCTCGCCGCGGCCAGGCTCGCACGCATGGGGCCCGGGCAGACGCTTCAGGCCACGGCCTTGGTCCACGAGGCCTATCTGCGGCTGGTGGAGAACGGACGGGCACCCCCCCCGACCAGCCCGACCCGGCCGATTTCGAGTCCACGGTCCGCGTGGACGTCCTGGAGGATTACACGGAGAAGTCCCGTCGCAAGGAGAAACGCTACCTGGGCGACCGACTCCGACCACCCGTCCGACTTTCCGACTTCCTTCCGCTGGCCAGGACCCTCCTCCTGACCGGCGCCCTGGTCGTCGTGCTCATCCTCCTCATCGAGTTGCTCCTGCTCAAGGCGCGAGGAGCCGAGCCTGTCGCGGCCGCCACCGACAACCAGGCATTCGCCTGCGTCCGGTTCCCATCTTTCCCCGTTTCGTGAAAGGGTCGAGGATCTTTTCCGCAAGTGGGATCGGAGACTTCGGGAGAGGCCGGTGATCGGGAGGCTCGGCGCCCCCGGGCGAAGGCGAACTCGAGATGACGTATCACCACGAGATCGTTGATCGGATTCGGGCCCTGGTGGAGTCGGGATTCTCTTCATCCGGTCCGAGCGGATCGGGCAGCTCTGGCCGGCGATCGTCTCGGCGGGTTGGAGTGAACGGCTCGAGGGCGCGCGGAAGTTCGAGGCCGTGGGCCAGCAGGATGATCCACGTGTCGCGGCGTTGGAGGCGGCCGTCGACCTGCTCGAGCTGATCGGCATCCGGGAGGTGGAAGCCCGGGTGCAAGCCCTGGCCGGCCGCGCCAAGCGCGCGCTGTCCGAGCTGGCCAACGTGGAGCTGAAGACCAACGTCGAGCCCGAGCTTTCCGGTGGAGTCGTCAAGTTCCGCCTGAAGGACGTCCCCACGGCGCGGGCCTATGACTCTCTGTGGAAAAAGCACCGGCTGGCGATCGCGATGACGCCCGGGGGTGATTCGGAAGGGCTGCGGTTCTCACCCCAGATCTACAACACCCTCGAGGAAATCGACCGCGCCGTGGCGGCCGTGAAGGAGCTAACGGCCTGAGGATCTGGTGATGTGTTCGCACTCGAAGAGCGCAGAAAAATGCCGCGGTGGGTGTCACAACGAGGTGGGCGCTCCCGCAGGCGGGATTGATGTGCCAAGAGGCAATGCTCTGACGCCCCAGGACGAGGACCTCGACCCTGGTACTTGAGCCCGTGCTTTACCACCACGGCATCGTCATCATGACGCGCCGGATGGGATTGTCAAGCCACTACCGGATTTTTTTCTCGGCTGTCCCAAGTCGCGGGAGAACGAACCGCGGCCGGCTCATCTGGCCGGCGCACCGGTTCGCCGGC
>Ga0070738_10007244_pt1 | contig 11202 bp, 8 predicted proteins | sample Coa_R2_2_FD_66446 | JGI IMG/M metagenome (GOLD analysis project Ga0070738, IMG submission 66446) | Surface soil microbial communities from Centralia Pennsylvania, which are recovering from an underground coalmine fire - Coalmine... | ecosystem: Environmental > Terrestrial > Soil > Unclassified ... | reverse complement strand
GTCACGCTCACCGCCCAGCCGCGCGAGGGCCGCGGGTCCCGTAAGGCCGGCAAGCTCCGCAAGCAGGGGCTCGTCCCCGGCATCGTCTACGGGCACAAGGAGGCGAACGTCCAGGTCGCCGTGTCCGCCGAGGAACTCGACCGGGCCATCCGCGTCCTGCACGCCCGGGTGCTCGGGCTGAAGCTCGACGGGAAGACCGAGACGGTCCTCATCCGCGAACTCCAGTGGGATTACCTCGGCAGCGAGATGGTCCACATCGACTTCGAGCGCGTGTCGGCCGACGAGACGGTCAAGGTGACCATCCCGGTCCACCTGAAGAACACCCCGAAGTCGACCGGCGGCGGGGTGCTCGACCAGCCGCTGCACACCCTCCACATCGAGTGCCCTGCGACCGACATCCCGGACTCGATCACGATCGACATCACCGACCTGACCCTCGGCCACCCGATCCACGTCCGGGAACTCACCCTCCCGCCGCGGGTGAAGGTCCTCGAAGCGCCCGAGGCCGTGGTCGTCCAGCTCAAGCTGCCCGGGGCGGAAGCCACCGCCGGCGCCCTCCCGACCGGCGAACCGGTCCAGCCGGAGGTCATCAAGAAGGAAAAGAAGACCGAGGAAGCCGAGGAGTAGTAGTGGCCGGTGGCCAGTGGTCAGTGGCCAGGAAAGACAGGACGGCGATACCGGATTCGGTCGGGGTACTGGCCACCGATCACTAGCCACTGACCACTGCCATGAAAGTCGTCGTCGGCCTCGGCAACCCCGGGAAACAGTACGCCGGCACCCGCCACAACGTCGGGTTCGACGTCGTGGACTACCTGGCCGGCGCCCCCGGGGTCGGGCCGTTCCGGTCCCAGTTCCAGGCGCTGGTCGCCGAGGGGACCGAGGGCGGGGAGAAGGTGCTGTACGTCAAGCCCGAGACGTTCATGAACCTGAGCGGGCGGGCGGTCCGGCAGCTGGTGGACTTCTACAAGCTGCCGGCCGAGCACCTGCTGGTGGTGAGCGACGACTTCAACCTGCCGCTCGGCAAGCTCCGGGCGCGGGCCAAGGGGAGCCACGGCGGGCAGAACGGGCTCCGGAACATCCAGGAGCAGCTGGGGACCGACGCCTACCCCCGGCTGCGGATCGGGGTCGGCCAGCCCGGCCCCGGGGAGGCGGTCGATTACGTGCTCTCCCGGTTCAAGCCGGGGGAAAAGGCGGCCGCCGCCGACGCGGTCGCGGCCGCGGCGGCCGCCGTGCTCGTCTGGGTCCGGCAGGGGATCGAGGCGTGCATGAACAAGGTAAACGGGCCGGAGCCGGGCGCGGAGCGCGGAACGCGGAACGCGGAGCGAAGCCGCGACGCGAAGCGGAGCGAGAAGGACGACAAGGCGAAGCGGAGCGAGAAGAAGGACGACTGATTTCCGAACGGTTGCTCCCCTCCCCGCCGGGAGGGGTCCCGGGCCGCACGGGAGCCGTGGTAACCGCCCCGCGACGCGGGGTCTGAACGAGGACTGATCACATGCCGGTGAAACTGTACGAAACGCTGTTCGCCCTGGACGCGACCAGGGTGTCGGCCGACGGGGACGCGGTGCGGAACGGGGTCCACGCCAACCTGGAGAAGTACGGGGCCCACATCGAAGTCGCCCGGCCGTGGGACGAGAACGGCAAGCTGGCGTACCCGATCAAGAAGCAGAAGAAGGCCTACTTCTACATCGTTTACTACCGGATGGACTCGCTCAAGCAGACCGAGCTGGAGCGGGAACTGCAACTGAACGAGAACGTCATCCGGCAGATGACCATGCTGGTCGAGCCGAAGTGGGCGGACACCATCCTCGACGTCGCCAGGAACGAGACCGGCGGGCGGTTCGCCCTGAAGGGGATGCACGACGAGTCGGCCCCGACCGGCGAGGGGATCGTCAGCAACGACCCGCTCGTCCGCGGCGAGGCGGCCTTCGCCGGCGGCGAGGGCGGGGAAGGCCCGCGGGGCCCCCGCGGCCCGCGGGGGCCCCGCGGCGCCCCCGCGGAGGCGGCCGAGAAGCCGGTGTGAGCCGGCCCGGGCTACTGACCTTGTGTCGGTCCGGCCCCGTGCTTACCCTCCAACAGTAGTCCGACCCCGATCAACCACACGACAGCAACTTCCTTCACTACCCAGCGACCGGGGCGGGCTCGTTCGGAGACAGCGGGATGGCGAATTTCAATAAGGTGATTCTCGTTGGGCGGTTCACCCGCGACCCGGAGACCCGGGCGTTCTCGAACGGCGGGATGGTGGCGAAGTTCGGCTTCGCCGTCACCAACCGGCGGAAGAACGCCCAGTCCGGGCAGTGGGAAGACGAGCCGATGTTCATCGACTGCGAGGCGTTCAACCGGGGCGAGACCGGGAAGCTGGCCGACATCATCCGGGACCGCTGCCACAAGGGCTCGCAGGTGATGATCGAGGGCCGCCTGCACCTCGACACCTGGCAGGACAAGACGACCGGGCAGAACCGCTCGAAGCACAAGATCGTCGTCGAGAGCCTCCAGCTCCTCGACCCCCGTCAGGACGGGGGTATGGGCGGCGGCGGGATGGGCGGGGGCATGGACGAAGGCGCCGGAGGCGGTCGCCCCCCGGCCGGGCGGGCACCCGCGGGCCGGCCGCCCGCCCGGGGCGGCTATTCTGGCGGGCCGGACGAAGACCACGACGCCGGCGGCGGCGGCGACCAGGGCGGTGAAATCCCGTTCTGAGCCGGCGGCAACGCCCCTTCTCCCCGCCGGGGAGAGGGGGGAATCGATCGACTGACCGACCGGGGGCGCGGGGCCGCCCCCGATGACCGTTTCACCCGCCTGGGGACCGCCCCTCATCCCCTAACCCGTCCCGCGCGGACGGGGACACGCACAAGGAGTCGCCACAATGGCGAAGCAGACCGGGACGAAGGCCAAAGCCGCCCCCGCCAAACCGGCCGGGCCGAAGCTGCCGCAGAAGAAGATCAAGAAGCGGAACCAGGTCCCGAAGGGGAAGCACGGCGGCACCATGCTCGTCCTGATCGAGGACGTCACCCACCTGGGCAAGCAGGGGGACATGGTCGAGGTCCGGCCCGGGTACGCCCGGAACTACCTCCTCCCGTACAGCCTGGCCGTCATGCCGACCGCCCACAACCTGAAGCGGTTGGAAGTCTACAAGATCAAGGTGCAGAAGGCCCGGGAGGCCCGGATCGCCGACCTCAAGGTGTTGGCCGAGCAGCTGGCCCGCCAGCCGACACTGGTGGTCGAGGCGAACGCCACCGAGGACGGCCACCTGTACGGGTCGATCGGCCCGGTCGAGATCAGCCGGGTGCTCAAGGCCAAGAACCTGACCGTCGAGCCGGAAATGGTCAAGCTGGACCACCCGATCAAGGAGGCCAACACCCTGTCCGAGGTGCCGCTCAACCTCGGGTACGGGATCGAGGCCAAGATCCAGGTGGCCGTCGTCGCCCTGCAACAAGCGGCGAAGAAGTAGCCGTCAGCAGCTGTCAGCCGAATGCACAAGGCCCGGGGACAACCGTTCCCGGGCCTTGTTCGTTTGTTCACATCAAATCGGCGAACCCGCGTTGACAACCCGGGCACTTTGGCTGATAGCTGACGGCAGACCGCCGACGGCTTTCCCCCGGGGCTCACCGATGTCCGCCGACCTGATCCCGCCCGACCGCCTGCCGCCCCAGAGCAAGGAAGCCGAGATGGGCGTCATCGGCAGCGTCCTCCGGGACAACCAGGTGCTGAACGACGTCCAGCAGATCATCCGGGTGGACAACTTCTACTACGACGCCCACCAGAAGATCTTCCAGGCGGTCAGCGACACGTACAACGAGGGCAAGCCGGTCGACCTCGTCATCCTGCACGAGGTGCTGAAGCAGCGGAAGCAGCTCGAGGACGTCGGCGGGGTGGCGTACCTGGCCGAGCTGTGGGACGCCGCCCCGACCGCGGCGAACGCCGAGTACTACGCCCGGATCGTCCGCGAGAAGGCGGTGATCCGGAACGTGATCCACGCCACCACCGAACTCCTCCGGGACGCGTACGACGGGGTGATGGCCGCCGACGAGCTACTCGGGGCGGCCGAGCGGAAGGTGCTGGAGATCGCCGAGAAGGGGACCGTCGGGGAGACGAAGTCGCTCAAGGACGCGCTCGGGGAGGCGTTCGACCGGATCGATTCCCGGATGGGCAAGACCGACCTGTCGCTCTCGGGCATCCCGACCGGGTTCCTCGACCTGGACAACCTGACCGCCGGGTTCCAGAACTCCGAACTGATCATCGTGGCCGCCCGCCCGAGCGTCGGGAAGTGCCTCACGGCGGACGCCGAGATCCTGCTCGGCGACGGGTCCGTTGTCACGATCCGGGACATTTACCGCCGCGGCCGGGCGTCCCTCCTCACCCTGGGCGACGACTGGAAGTTTCGGCCGGCCGCCCCGTCCGCCTTCGTGGACGACGGGCGGAAGCCGGTGTTCCGCGTCCGGACGCGGCTCGGGCGGGTGATCGAGACGACCGCCAGCCACCCGTTCCGGGCGTTCGACGGGTGGACCCCGCTCGCCGGCCTGAAGGCCGGCGACTGGGTCGCGGTGCCCCGGCGCCTCCCGGTGTTCGGGTCCGAGCCGATGCGGGAGTGCGAGGTGAAGATCCTCGGCTACCTGATCGGGGACGGCGGACTGACGGACACCACCCCGGAATTCACCAACCCCGACCCCCGGGTGCGGGCCGACTTCGAGGCGGCCGTCCGCGAGTTCGGGGGGGTGACCACCCGGGTCGAATCCTCCGGGGGCACCCGTACCCCGACGGTGTGCGTGTCCGGGGACCCGGCGGTCGCCGCGGGCCGGGCGGCGTTCGGGCGGCACCTCCGGACCGCCCTCGGGCCGGGCCGGGGGGCGGCCCGGCGGCTGGCGGCCGCGGTCGGGGTCTCCCCGGCGTCCGTCACCCACTGGACCCGGGGCCGAACGGTACCGGACGAGGAAATGTTCCGCCGGGTCTGCACGACGCTCGGGGTCGGCGCGACCACCCTCACTCCCGACGGGTACGCGGCGGCCCGTAAAAACGGGAAGAACCCGCTGACCGTCTGGCTGGAGGGGCTGGGCCTGTGGGGCCGGCCGGCCCGGGAGAAGTTCGTGCCGGAACCGGTGTTCCGTCTCCCGCGGCCACAACTGGCCATGTTCCTGAACCGGCTGTTCGCCACCGACGGGTGGGCGACACTCTTGGCGGGCGGACAGACCCAGCTCGGGTTCGCGTCTGCCAGCGAACGACTCGCCCGGCAAGTTCAGCACTTGCTCCTGCGGTTCGGGGTGATCGGCCGGCTCCGGCGGAGGGCGATCGCGTATCGGGGAGGGCGCCGCCCGTGCTGGCAGCTCGACATCACCGACGGGGAATCGATCCGGGCCTTCGCGGCCGAGGTCGGGATATTCGGCAAAGAGGACGCATTAGGCCGGGTGACCGCGGGGCTCGCCCGGAAGCGGCCCAAGGCGACCCGGGACGTGATCCCCCCGATGGTCTGGGAGCGGCTCGCGGCGGCCAAGGGGGACCGCTCGTGGTCGGCGGTCGCGGCCCTGGCCGGGTTACCGAACCGGACCAACTTGCACGTCGGAACCCGGGGCCTTTCCCGCCGCCGGCTCGCCCGGCTCGCCGCGGCGGTCGGGGACGAGACCCTGGGCCGGCTGGCGGAGAGCGACGTCTACTGGGACCGGATCGTTTCCATCGAACCGGTCGGGGTGAAACAGGTCTACGACCTGACCATCCCCGACACGCACAACTTTGTCGCGAACGACGTGTGCGTCCACAACACCGCGTTCGCCCTGAACCTCGTCCGGCACGCGATCGTGGAGGAGCGGATCCCGGTCTTCTTCGTCAGCCTGGAGCAGGCCCGGATCGAGTTGGCCGAGCGGTTGCTGGCGTGCCAGTCCCGGGTGGACAGCTTCAAGATCCGGAAGGGGAACCTGACCGCCGACGACATCCAGCGGCTGATGACCGCCGGGGACCAGCTCAAGGGGACGCACCGGGACCCGGTCAAGCTGTTCATCGACGACACCCCGTCCCAGACCATGCTCCGGATCGCGGCGAACGCCCGCCGGCTGAAGCTCCGGCACGACCTCCGGCTGGTGGTGATCGACTACCTCCAGCTGATCGAGCCGGAGAACCGCCGGGACCCCCGGCAGGAGCAGGTGGCCCAGATCAGCCGGCGGCTGAAGTTCCTGGCCCGGGAGTTGAAGATCCCGGTGATCGCCCTGGCCCAGGTGAACCGGGCGAGCGAGGACCGGCAGGACCACAAGCCGCGGCTGGCGGACCTCCGCGAGTCGGGGTGCCTGACCGGGGACACGCTCGTCCCGCTGGCCGACACCGGGGACCGGGTCCCGATCCGCGACCTCGTCGGCAAAACCGGGTTCGCCGTCTGGGCGCTGAACGAGGCGACGTACCGGCTGGAACGGGCCGGGGCGAGTCGGGCGTTCCCGACCGGGCGGAAGCCGGTGTTCCGGCTGGAGACGCGGCTCGGGCGGGTCGTCCGGGCGACTGCGAATCACCCCTTCCGGGCGTTCGCCGGGTGGAAGCGGCTCGACGAACTTATCCCCGGGGACCGGATCGCCGTGCCCCGGCGGGTGCCGTGCGACGGACATGCCCCGACCGTGTCAGCGGGGGAAGCCGGTTTGCTCGGGCTTTTGATCGGGGACGGTTGCACCCTTCCCCGTCACGCGATTCAGTACACGACGGCCGACGCCGACTTGGCCGACCGTGCCGCGGAGTTGGCGACGGCCGCGTTCGGGGACCGGGTGCGGCCGCGGGTTCGTCGGGAAAGGGAGTGGTATCAGGTCTACCTGTCCGCCGCCGACAAACTGACTCACGGGAAGCGGAACCCGGTCGCGGAGTGGTTGGACCGCCTCGGAGTATTCGGGCTTCGGTCGTTCGAGAAGCGCGTCCCGGACGTGCTCTTCCGCCAACCGCCCGAGATCGTCGGAGCGTTCCTCCGACACTTGTGGGCGACCGACGGGTGTATCCGGGCACCGCGGCCGGGGGGGAAAACTCGACACCCGGCGGTTTACTACGCGAGTAGCAGCGAGCGGTTAGCGCGAGACGTGCAAGCCCTTCTCCTCCGGCTCGGCATCAACGCCGTTTTGCGGCCCCGGGACCAGAAGGGGAAAGGGCGCGTGCAGTACCACACCCACGTCATGGGACACAAAGAAATCACGGCGTTCGCCGACGGCGTCGGGGCGGTCGGCTGCCGCAAGCAGGCCGAACTGGTGGGAAGCGTTCGCTGGTTGAACGGGCGGCCGGCGGTCACGAACCGGGACGTGATTCCGCGGCAGGCGTGGCCCGAATTCGTCGTCCCCGCGATGCGGCGGAACGGGGTTTCGATGCGGGCCATGCAGGCGGGCGTCGGGATGGCGTACGCCGGGTCCGCGCTTTACAAGGCGAACGTCGGCCGGGAGCGGTTGGCCCGGGTCGAGCGGGCGGTCGGGGGCGACCCGACCCTCGCCGCGCTGGCGGACAGCGACGTGTACTGGGACGAGGTCCGGTCGATCACCCCGGACGGCGTCGAGGACGTTTTCGACCTCACGGTCCCCGGGCCGCACAACTTCGTGGCGAACGACGTCGTCGTTCACAACAGTATCGAGCAGGACGCGGACACCTGCCTCATGCTCCACCGGCCGGGGAAGTTCGACGGCGGGGTCGAGGACAACGTCCTCGAAGTGATCGTCGCCAAGCAGCGGAACGGGCCGACCGGGGAGGTGACGCTCGCCTACCTGAAGCAGTACATGCGGTACGAGAACTACGCCGCCGACCTCGGCCCGGGCGGGAATCTCTAACCGGGGCTCGGGCCGGTCGGGGTTTCCCCGGGAGGGACCCGACGGCCCACCGCCCGGGGAACAACTCGCCCGATCAGTCGATGACGATGTCGAAGGTGTTCTGCCCCTTGTTGACTGTGGTCTTCAGGGGCGAGGTCGCGACGTCCGCGTACTTGCCCGGGATGTTCGGGAGCTTCACCTCGGGGGCCTTCCCGCCCTGGGCCTTGTTCGCCGCCGCCTGGCCGATGAGCTTGCCCCGCGCCGCCCCCAGGTTGACCGCCACGGTCACGTCCCCGAGCGGCACGTTCTTGACTTCGTACCGGCCGTCCTCGCCGATCTCGCCGTTCGCCCCGGCCCCCTTGCCCTGGACCAGGACGAGGCCGGCCTTGAGGAGTTCCTTCTTGTAAGTCACGGTCCCGGTCAGGGTGGCCCCGGTCTCCGGGATGGGCTCGTACCGGCCCGTACTACACGACGCGAGGACCAGGCTCAGAGCCCCGACGCCCGCCGCCCCGAACCACCGCTTCAACGAAGTACCCGACATGTCGACCTCGGAGAGTGGGAATCGCAAATTGGAAAAGGGGGCCGCGGAACGGGCGAGCCGTCCGCGAACCCCGGTGGCGTGGCGGTGTCGCCGGACTACTGGTCGAGGCCGATCGCCTCACCCCCGCTCGGGGTGACGGCCGCGCTCCACGACTGGATGGACACGCTGGTGGTGATCGTCCGGATGCTCCCGTCGCCCATCAGCGCCTGGAGCCCGGCCGTGCTGATCGGGTACAGGTTGTACCACGACTGTTGGGTCGGCGGCCGGCGGGGGCGGGGCGTCTGGAAGTACTGGTTGGTGACCCCGTTGTACGTGTACCGGCAGCTCCCGCTGCTGTCCGACCCGCCCCACCACTGCCCGTCCTCGTTCTGGTTGTTCGGGTCCTGGCAGTTCGTCCCGAAGTACGCGAGCGCCTCGGGGGTGACGTCCCCGACGGCCCACAAGCCGAGCCCGTCGGCCCCCGTCCCGGAGGAGGGGTTCTGACCGACGATCGCCTGGGTGCTCAGGGTGCAGATCTGCTCGCCGATGATCATCGGTCGCTCGACCACGAAGATCGTGTTCGACGTCCCGTCCGAGATCCCGGTGATCTTGGTGGCGGCCGGACAGTTCCCGTAGGACACGTCCCACGCCTGCTGGTGGCCGGCCGTCGTCAGCCCGTCGAACACCCGGGAGTTGGGGGCGTAGCTGGTCAGGCTGGACTGGAACACCTGCCCGCCGTTCAGCCAGCTCCAGCTCACGCTGGTCTGGTTCTGCGGGCTCGGGTCGCCCGGGGCGATGAAGGTCTTGATCGGGTCCGACCCCGGCATCTTCGTCGAATCGCTCTTCGCCTGGGTGACGTCGGTGTTCGCCCAGACCCCGTTGTTGAACACGTTCTGCTGCTCGATGAACGGCAGCAGGCACCAGAAGAAGTTGATCTTGAACCCGGTGTCCCCGGCCGTGGCGTACGGCCCCCGGTAGTTGTTGGCGTACCCGGTCGCCACGATCGGGGGGAAGGCGTTGTACGTGTCGTGGGCGTTATGGAGGCCCAGCCCGATCTGCTTCAGGTTGTTACTGCTTTGGGTCCTTGCGGCGGCCTCACGGACCTTCTGGACGGCGGGCAGTAGGAGGCCGATGAGGATGGCGATGATCGCAATGACCACCAACAACTCGATCAGCGTAAATCCCGCCCGCAAACCGCGGGGAGAGCGACGGCTCGGCATGGATGCCTCGGAACACGGAGTGGGGAAACACGGATTCACAAGACGGATTGCAGATACCTAGGACAGACTGCTGACAATTGCAAACTTGCCAGTTGAGGCTACCGACTGAGGCGGGCAAAAAAACCGGCCGGTAGACGTGTCGTTCTCCTTTATTGTTAGACACGAGACACCCGGCGGACAAGTCGGATTCGTGAACCCGGCGTATTTCTCACGATTCACCACAATGGTTCGGGGTGCATCCCCGGCTTCCGGCGGACGTCGTCCTTCGCTCGCCAAAATTGAACCCCATACCCCCGGCCCGGGTGGCGTTGTGCGGTCCGGCGGGCGGCCGGTACAATCCGCGGAGTCTCGAAGTTTTCCGGGAGGCCGCCCCGTGTTCCGCGTCGGGTCCGGGCACGACACGCACCGGCTGATCCACGGCCGTCCGCTCCTGCTGGGCGGGGTCCGGCTCGACCACCCGAAGGGCCTGGACGGGCACTCGGACGCCGACGCCGTCCTGCACGCCGTCACCGACGCCCTGCTCGGGGCCGCCGGGCTCGGGGACATCGGGGACGCCTACCCGGACACCGACCCGCGGTGGAAGGACGCCGACAGCCGGGCCTTCCTTATTGAGACGGTCGAGAAGCTGAACCGGATGGGCTGGAAGGCGGTCAATCTGGACGTGACGGTGTTCGCCCAGGAGCCGAAGCTCGGGCCGGCGAAGGCCGCCATCCGGGACAACCTGGCAACGTTGCTCGGGCTGCCGGCCGACGCGGTCTGTGTGAAGGCCAAGACCGGGGAGAGGGTCGGGCACATCGGCCGGGGCGAGGCGATCGGGTGCCACGCCGTCGTGCTCATTCAGAGGCAGTAAGCTGATAGATGACGGCTATCAGCCCCGGCGGGGATTCCAACCAAGGCGCGAGGCCGCGGGCCGGTCAGTTCGGGGCTGATAGCTGACGGCCGGGAGCAGAGAGCGACTTATGCTGCAGGTGTACAACACGCTGACCCGCAAGAAGGAGCCGTTCCACAAGCGGCCGGGGGACCCGGTCAGCATGTACGTCTGCGGGCCGACGGTCTACAAGCCGAGCCACATCGGGCACATGGTCGGGCCGGTCATCTTCGACACGGTCAAGCGGTACCTGACGTACCTCGGGTACCCGGTCACCTGGGTCGTCAACATCACCGACGTGGACGACAAGCTGATCAAGCGGGCCGGGGAACTCGGCACCACGGTCCCCGAGCTGGCGGCCCGGATGACGGCCGACTATCGGGACTGCCTGGCGAAGCTGAACGTGACCGGGATCGACAAATTCCCGAAGGCGACCGAGCACATCGCCGGGATGATCGAAATGATCGGCCGGCTGGTGGACAAGGGGTACGCTTACCCGGCCGGCGGGGACGTCTACTTCGACGTGACGAAGGACGCCGACTACGGCAAGCTGTGCGGGTTCGACCCGGAACAGCTCGAGTCCGGGAGTCGGATCGAGGCGAGCGACCGGAAGCGGAGCCCCGGGGACTTCGCCCTGTGGAAGGGGGCGAAACCGGGGGAGCCGCCGGAAGTCCAGTTCGACAGCCCGTGGGGGAAGGGACGGCCGGGCTGGCACATCGAGTGCTCGGCGATGAGCCGGGCCTTGCTCGGGGAGACGATCGACGTCCACGGCGGCGGGCTCGACCTCCGGTTCCCCCACCACGAGAACGAACTGGCCCAGAGCGAGAGCGCGACCGGCAAGGAGTTCGCCCG
>Ga0070738_10007243_pt1 | contig 11203 bp, 10 predicted proteins | sample Coa_R2_2_FD_66446 | JGI IMG/M metagenome (GOLD analysis project Ga0070738, IMG submission 66446) | Surface soil microbial communities from Centralia Pennsylvania, which are recovering from an underground coalmine fire - Coalmine... | ecosystem: Environmental > Terrestrial > Soil > Unclassified ... | reverse complement strand
ACGAGAGTCATCGGCGTCCCCGCTGCCCAGGATGCGAGCACGAGAAGGGGCGCGACGACAAGCGCACTTTGAATAGCAGACCCCACGCAAATGCTCATCACAAGATCCATCCGGTCTTTACGGCCAAAGATGAACGCCGCCCCGAGATCGGCCGAGGTGCCTGCAAGCGCGAGGGGAACAACGGCAACAAAGAGCAGCGGAAAACCCAATCTTTCGCCCGCTGCTTGCAACACGGACGAGACGATCTCAGCGGCGGCGGCAGCCGCAAACGTTGCCCCCGCGAGAATGGCAAGCGATCTCCCTATCCCCCAGCCTGGCGCATCCGGCGGCTCCTGATCTTGCGGGGCGAGAATATCCCTGTGCGTGATCAACGCGAAGATAAGGCTGCCAGCATAGAGGATGAGCAAAACGGCCGAGACTGCAAGGCTCAGCTCCTCATCGCTCATCGCCGGCGCGTGCTCTTGGCCCAGCCGTGCGCCCGTCGCAAAATCGAACACCGCCGGCAAAAACAGCGCGATCACGCTGAGAACGAGCATGCTCGCAAGAAGCCCAGCCCGCTCCCGCTTGAAGGTCTGCCGGTCGAAGCGCAGGCCTCCGGCGAATATGGCAAGACCGAGCCCTAAGAGGTTCGTGCCGATGATCGAGCCGGTGATTTGGGCCCGCACCAGCTCTGCGCCGTAGTCAAGAAGGACGAAAAAGCCTAAAAACAGTTCGGCAGCACTGCCGAAGCTGACGGTCAGCAGCCCGCCAACTGCGGGCCCGGCATGAGCCGCAAGCGCCTCCGCGGCTCTGCGGATCCAATCCGCAAGCACGGCGACGGCAAGCCCTCCAGCCGCGAATACCCAGACCGGACCAGCATGCAAAAGGTGAAGCACGGCGGCCAAGGGCAAAAGAGCAAGGAGCAGGATCCGGATCTTCTTCATCGCTGCCGTAACCCTGCCAGCGGCCGGACAGGAACCCTTCGCAGTGCGCAAAGTTCCGGTTCGCCGCCAGCTAAATCAGCCGCATCCCCTTGAGGCTCACATGGCCATGCTTGCCGATGATCAAGTGATCATGGACGATGACCTTGAGCGGCTTGCCCACCGCGATGATTTGATGGGTGATTTGAATATCGTCGGCTGAAGGCTGCGGATCGCCCGAGGGGTGGTTATGGACGAGGATAAGCGCCGACGCGCTGAGTTCCAACGCGCGGCGGATGATCTCGCGCGGGTAGACAGGTGCATGATCCACAGTGCCGATGCCCTGAACTTCGTCCGCGATCAGTTGGTTTTTCTTATCGAGAAAAAGCACGCGGAATTCTTCCCGGTCGAGAAAAGCCATGGCCGTGCGGCAATAGTCCACCACAGCCGTAAAGCTCGACAGCGCCAATTTCTTCTCGATCGCAGATTTGGCGAGGCGCCGCGCTGCGGCTTCGACGATTTTCAATTCGAGAATTGCCGCACGTCCGAGCCCCTCGATCTCGCTCAAGCGCTCGGGCCTTGCTGAAATGGCCTCGCCAAACGATCCGAAACGGGCGATGAGAGTTTTGGCTAGCGGCTTGACATCGCGCCTCGGCAAGGCGCGAAAGAGGATGAGCTCGAGAAGTTCGTAGTCGGCCAAGGCATCGGCGCCGCCCTTGTTGAACCGCTCGCGCAGCCGCTCCCGGTGCCCAAGATAATGGGGAGCATTTTCTTCTTCCCCGTCTTTGGTCATGTGCCTTGCTTCGCCGCCGGATATGGCGGGCGGTCGAGGCCCTTTGGCGAGAACGTAAACACCTCGCAACCGGTTTCCGTGACGCCAACGGAGTGCTCGAATTGCGCCGAAAGCGAGCGGTCGCGAGTGACCGCCGTCCAGCCATCGGAGAGAATTTTGACGTGCGGCCGCCCGAGATTGATCATCGGCTCGATGGTAAAGAACATGCCCGGTTTGAGCGGCACGCCCTCGCCCCGCCGCCCGAAATGGAGGATATTGGGCTCGTCATGAAACAGCCGCCCGAGGCCATGGCCACAAAAATCCCGCACTACCGAGCAGCGCTCGGACTCGGCATAATCTTGGATGGCTTCGCCAATGTCGCCCGTCGTTCCCCCCGGACGCACGGCGGCAATCCCGCGCATTAGCGCCTCGTAGGTCACTTCGACGAGACGATGCGCGCGGCGCGGCACCTCGCCGACATAATACATGCGGCTCGAATCGCCATGCCAGCCATCGAGGATAAGCGTTACGTCGATATTGAGGATATCGCCTTCCCTGAGCGGCTTGCGATCGGGAATGCCGTGGCAAACGACGTGATTGATCGAGGTGCAGATCGATTTGCGGTAGCCGCGGTAATCGAGCGGCGCGGGATAGGCATTATGAGCGATGGCGAATTCAAAGACGAGCTTGTCGAGAGCTTCCGTCGTGAAGCCCGGCCTGACATATTCTGTTAAGAGATCGAGCGCCTCGGCGGCGAGCCTGCCCGCCCGGCGCATGGCGTCAAAGTCCTCTTCGCCGTGCAATTTGATGTGGCCTGTTTTCCGGCCGCTCACGTCCACCGAGCTAACAAAGGTCATCTTTTTCTAACCGCTTCACTTGTCCGTATTTGCGGGCTCCCGCCAATTTAGGCGATCATCATCTTAGCGCAAGGCTCGCTGCCCGGCTGTTCCCGGCTCTTTTCCGCGGCCTTGATCGAGGCGCGAAAATCGGGCACAAGCGCCCTGCCGCTCCCTGATGTTTCTGCTGCCCGCTAGCTCCGCAGGTTTCCCCTCCATGCCCTCCCCTCTTCGCATCGGCATTGCCGGCCTTGGCACAGTCGGCGCGGCCGTGATCAGGCTCCTCGGCAGGCAGGCGGAGGCTCTGCAGGGGCGCACCGGCCGCCAGATTGTGATCACCGGCGTTTCCGCCTCGCGGAAGGAAAAGGAGCGCGGAGTCGATCTTGCGCAATTCGCCTGGTTCGATGATTGCGTGGCGCTCGCCTCCTCGCCGGGCATCGATCTCTTTGTCGAACTCATCGGAGGTGCCGGGGGCGCGGCGCTCGCGGCCGCCGAAGCCGCGCTTGGGGCCGGAAAGTCCCTTGTCACCGCGAATAAGGCTCTCCTGGCCAAACATGGGATGCGGCTTGCCGCTCTCGCCGAGGAGAAAGGCATCGCGCTTTCTTTCGAAGCGTCTGTGGCGGGCGGCATTCCGATTGTCAAGACGCTGCGGGAGGGGCTTGCCGGCAATTCGATTGAGCGCGTCTACGGCATATTGAATGGCACCTGCAATTACGTCCTGACGCGGATGGAATCGGAAAAGCTCACCTTCGGCGAATGCCTGAAGGAGGCCCAGCGGCTGGGATATGCGGAAGCCGATCCTTCCTTTGACGTCGGCGGCCACGATACCGCGCATAAGCTTGCCATTCTCACCTCGCTCGCCTTTGGCACAATCATCGATCCAGCCGCGATCACCGTCGAAGGGATCGAATCGATTACGCCCGCCGATCTCGAAGCGGCGGCTGAGCTCGGCTACCGGGTTAAACTGCTCGGCGTCGCTGAGCGCACTCATTCTGGCATAGAGCAGCGCGTCCATCCGACGATGGTGCCTCGATCAAGTGCCATTGCGCAGGTGATGGGGGTGACGAACGCGGTAACGATCGATGCCGATGCTGTGCATGAGCTAACCCTCGTCGGACCCGGCGCGGGCGGCGAGGCAACCGCCTCGGCGATTGTCGCCGATATCGCCGATATCGCCCGCGGCGTGCGCTCTGCCCCCTTCGGCTGGCCGGTCGCCTCTCTTCTCAGGGCTCCCATTGCGCCGTTGCAGATGCACGAGGGCGGCTACTACATCAGGCTTTCTGTTTACGACCGGCCGGGAGCGGCGGCGGCGATCGCCACGCGCATGGCCGAGCATGCGATCTCACTTGAGAGCATCGTCCAGCGCCGCCGCCCAGGACCTAAGGCGGCCTCCGGGGATGCGGTGCCCGTCATACTAATCACCCATGCAACGCACGAAAAAGCGGTTCGACTCGCCCTTCAGGCGGCTGTGGCCGACGGATTTTTGGCCGAAAAGCCGCAGGTGATTAGGATCGAACGCGAATAACCGGCGAGCCTAGACCAGGAACTGCGCATAATAAGGCGTCGTAAAGCGGGGTTTTGCCAGTTTGCGCGGAATTTTCACGTCGCCTCTCTTTAGCCATTGCGTCTGAATGGGCGAGGCCTTGGCGCCAAGCTTATGAATCGCAAGGCCATTATATTCTCGCGCGAACTGCTGCCATAACGGGTCCGCCGGATTGGAGGAGACAGGATCGAAGGAGAGCGAAACGCCCGGCCCGCTGGAATAGAGGCCGAAGGGCTTCGTCTCCCTCTCGGGGCGCTGAACAAAATACGTGGCCCAGCCGCGTGGTGCAAAGCCGGTCATCTCTTGAAAGGACCTGGTAAACTCGTATGTTTCGGTCACAACTCTCTCGAGCTGTGAGATGTCGTGCTCGTAATATTGGAAATCGAGCCGCGGCTCTGTTTGCGCGGGCCGCCAATATTCGTTGACGAAATCGGCGCGCGAGTAGATGAGGCCTTTTGGCTCCGGAAGTGCAACCCCTTCAAATCCATGCTGGATTGCCAAACGCTTGGCGAGACGGAATTCTTCACTCCCAGGCTGCGATTCGGGCGGCGTATGAGCGCCAGGCCCTGCTTTGAAACGCTGATCAAAGAAGCATCCAAGCCCGGGCAAGAAAACAAGCGCGAGCAGGGCATCACATTGCGAGCGCTTTTTTAGTAAAGCTGCCGCAAGAGAGGCGGGGCTTGCAAAGCCTTCGATCGACACGTCGGAGCGGCAAAGCGTTGCCGGGCGCGTCTCGACGCAGCATTCCACGATGATCCCCGACAGGCCAAAGGAGCATTTGAATTCAAAGAACGCCGCCTGATCCTCAAGATCGGAGAGGACGCGCAACGCGCCGCTCTCGTCAACATAGCTTACGGCCGTGACATGGGCTGAGAAATAACCCGGCGCATCAAGCGATGATTCTTTGGTATCACCCGCCGCGGCAGAACCAACCGTGGCTTCTCCAATCTCGGCCTGGAAGGGTATCTCCAAGCCGCGTGCTTGGAGCCAGCTATTCAATTTCTTAAGCCGGCATCCGGCTTGCACACGGACGACCTCGCGCCCGGCCGCATCGCGCTCGACCCCGAGGACCTCGTCGAGCTTGCGCAGACAGATGACTGTGCCGCCGTCGTTCACGACGGTTGCCGATGTCGACAGCATGGACCCAACTGGGCTCACCGGGCTTGGAAAGCGCTTGACATCGCTGACGAGGGCCTGGACGTCGCCGTAGGAGATGGGCTCGGCGAAGATGGCAGGGGTGGTGGTGCGGTGCAAACCCCAATTGGCAAAACTGCGCCCTTCGTTTTGGATCAGTCCCTGAAAGGCAAAGTTGCGAGCGGGAGCCCGCTTGGAGAAACTCTCGTGCTGCATATGTTTGGCCCCGAAAAATTGCCAAGCGTGCTAATGGGTCCAGCCGGTTATGGACTGATTGCTTCGACGATACCGCGGCGGGTAAAACTTCTGAAACCGGAGCTGGTCTGCCATTTCTCACGGCAAATGGACCCGGACTGCTGGTCATGACGAATTGATCCAGGCTGGAACTCCATGCCGCGGGAGCGGCCATTTTGCCCAGCGTAGGCATTACGGCCAGCAAACCGGTCTAGATGCGGCCCTGCGTCATTTCTGCGCGTTTTTTGAATGGCTCAGCCAGTACGAGGCTGCGCTCCAGGCCATTTGATGGCCATTCACCACGCAGCTCATCGAGATTTCCTAAATGTGAGCGCTTGAGCCCTGGAACGCAGGCATGGGGCAGCCAAACTAAACGATCGTACAATGCCCCGGGGCTCGCCAGGGAGGATCGCGGTTGGTCTTACCGGCGCTAGATCTTTCGAAGCCGATCACGGCGGCAATCACAGCCGCCGTCGCCGCGTCCAGACGCTTCCGCTGGCTCGTGCTTCTCTTTGCGGCCGCCATGGCGGCCGGATGCACGGCCTATGCGGTCGGCCATTTTCGCATCGATACGGCAACGCGCAATTTCATCTCGCCCAAGCTGCCGTGGCGGCAGACTATGATCGAAATGGACAAAGCGTTTCCGCTCCGGACAGATCAGATCACCGTCGTGGTCGATGGCAAAACGCCGGAGCTCACCCAAGCGGCCGCACAGAAGCTGACGAAAAAACTCAGATCCCGCCATACCCTGATTCAATCGGCTCTTCAGCCCGCAGGCGGGCGCTTCTTCAATCAAAATGCGCTCCTCTTCATGCCAATCGAGGAAATGCAGCGCACGCTCGAGGGTTTGCTCAACGCCCGTCCTCTGCTCTCGGCCCTTTCGTCCGACCAGAGCCTGCGCGGCATCGTGAACGGCTTTTCCTTCGCCGCCCAGGGAGCCCGCGCAAGAACGGGGGGCCTCGACCGGTTCGAGCAGCCGCTGTCGAAGCTGAGCGACACGCTTGGGGATGTGCTTGCCGGGCGGCCGGTGTTCCTTTCCTGGCAAGAGCTGCTGACAGGCAAGCCGCCGGGACCCGGCGGCTTGCGCCAGATCATCGAGGTCCATCCGGTTCTCGACCGCTCAGCGCTTCAGCCGGGCGAGCCTGCTTCGGAGTTTATCCGCAAAAGTGCAAAGGATTTGGGCCTCACCCCCGAAAACGGCGTGCGTGTCAGGCTCACCGGCCCGGTGCCGCTTGCAGATCAGGAGTATAGTGCCGTCGAGGAAGGCGCCGCCCTGCACCGGTTCGGCACTGCCATGATCGTTGCCGTTATTCTCTGGCTCGCGCTCCGCTCGCCGCGGCTTGTCCTTGCCGCAGGTCTTACCGTCGCCGCAGGGCTCGCAGCGACCGCCGCGGCGGGGCTTGCGATCGCGGGCGCCCTCAATCTACTTTCACTCGCGTTCGGCGTCCTCTTCATCGGCATTGGTACAGATTTCGCTATTCAGCTCAGCGTGCGCTACCGCGCCGAGCGCCATGAGGAGAATGACCTTAGTAAGGCACTCGTGCGCGCAGCGTCCAAAGCCGGCCGTCCTCTGCTGCTTGCAACTGCCGCCACCGCAGCCGGATTTTATTCCTTCATTCCCACGGATTACGTGGGCATTGCGCAGCTCGGGCTCATCGCGGGCACGGGAATGTTCATCGCGTTCTTGATGGCGATCACTGTCCTGCCCGCGCTCGTTGCGATCCTCGGCTCTCCCGAAGAGAGGAGGCCGGTCGGCTTTAAGTTCCTTGCGCCGGCCGATGATTTCATGGCCAGGCACCGTTATGCCATTGTTATCGGGACCCTGGTGATTGCGGCGGCCGCCTCGCCTTTGCTCCTCAAGCTCAGGTTTGATTCGAACCCGCTTGATCTCTCCCCTCCGCACGCGGAGGCGGTCGCGACATTGCGCGATCTCGCCACAGATCCAGCGACCGACCCAAATACCATCGACGTCCTCGTCCCTTCGCTTGAGGAAGCACGGCCGCTTGCGGAACGCTTGCGCGGGCTGCCGGAGGTTGCGCGTGTCACGACGTTGCAAAGCTTCATTCCAGACGATCAGAAGCCCAAGCTTGCGGCAATTTCCGAAGCGGCCGGCAGCCTCAAACGGGCGCTAAGTGCGCCGGGCCGGCCGCCGCCCTCAGATAACGAGGACGTCGAGGCCTTGAGACGAGCCTCGCAGATCTTGAGCGCCGCCGCGGACGGGCTTTCCGGAAAGGGCGCAGATGCTGCCCGCCGCCTCGCCGGGCTCGTGCAGGATCTTGCCGAAGCACCGCCGGAAAGACGCGAGGCCGCGCGCAAAGCGCTTTTGCCAGGCCTTGAGACATTCCTCGATCGCCTGCGCGCTTCCCTCAACGCGCGCGAGGTTACGCTTCGGTCTCTCCCCGCCCCCCTAAAGCGCGAATGGCTCACTCCCGATGGGCGGGCCCGGGTCAACGTAGCGCCCGAGGCCGACACCAATAACAATGCCAATCTGATCCGCTTTAGCGAGGCTGTGCTGAAAATCGCCCCAAATGCGACCGGTCAGCCCGTAATCATTTTGGAGGCAGGGCGCACGGTCGTGAAGGCCTTTATCGAGGCCGCAGCCTGGGCGTTGCTCTCGATCAGCATTTTGCTTATCCTCGTCCTGCGCCGCATCACAGATATGCTTCTCACCCTTGTTCCACTCCTGCTTGCCGGGCTTGTTACGCTTGAGCTCACCGCGCTGATCGGCTGGCCTCTCAACTTTGCAAACATCATCGCGCTGCCGCTTCTCCTCGGGCTCGGCGTTGCATTCAAGATCTATTATGTGATGGCCTGGCGCGGGGGCACCAAAAATCTTTTAGCGTCCACGCTAACGCGCGCGGTCTTCTTCAGCGCTTTGACGACCGCAACGGCTTTCGGCAGCCTATGGCTGTCGCGCTATCCGGGCCTTTCGAGCATGGGACAGCTGCTTGCGCTCTCGCTTGGCTGCGCGCTCGCGGCTGCGGTCTTGTTCCAGCCCGCTTTGATGGGGCCTCCGCGCGTCATCGTGCCGGAGGAAGGCCACTGACTAGCGCAAGCTTTCACCCGCACCGTTCAGTGCCTTGCGCACGCGCTCTTCCGCAGCCGAAAGCGGGTCGTCCCCGCTGATGAACGACTCGATCACCGCGCGGCTCGGGTATCCGGCCTCCCCTTCCTCCTGCAGCTGCGCAGCAAACTCGCCGCCGACGATCTTGCGCGCCTGCTCGGCGAACATCGCCGCCATCGCTTTGCGGTCAACGGCAAGGCTGCCGAGAAAGCCGCCGTAGAGCGCGGCCATCCCGTGCCACGAAGCAGAGCGTTTGAATCCCGCTTCGGCGAAGGTCTGAAAGGTACGCGACATCTCGCCCGACATATACATCTCGAGCACCAAAGCCTCGGGCGGTAAGCCGTGCGCGATGCCAGTCTCGAAAGCCTGCTGGATGGCGGCGCCGAGGTAAGGCCCGACCGTCTGCTCGATCAAGAGATCAAGATGCGCCTCTTGCGAAGCAGAAAGGCGCATCGCGCCCTTGGCGAGGGTACCGCAGGCGAGCGCGAGCGCAAGCAGGCGCCCCTCGGCCGTCCCGCTTGCGTCCTGTTCGACGGAGGCGTAGCTGAAGAAGCCATGCCCATCGAGGAAGCTCGCGCGCACCTCGCTGCCGAGCATCCGCGGCGCGAGCACAAGCACATCGACTTCTGGCCCAGGGCGCACGAGACCGAAGGCCAGCACATAGCCTGAGGCAAAGCAGACCGCGGCTTGAGGACACAATCGAGGCGCGATTTCCGATGGGTAAAGCTTCGGAATGACCTCGTCGGGCAGCAATATGTATGCCACATCAGACTGGGCGACGGCAGATCCGATGTCCGCAACCTCCATGCCGTCGCTTGCGGCGGCTTGCCTATATTCGTCGTCGCGATTGCCAACGATCACGCTAAGTCCGCTGTCGCGCAGATTGAGGGCCATCGAGCGGCCGAGATTCCCGTAGCCCACAACGGCCACTCTCGCGCCTTCAAGGGCCGCCGGATCAGCATCGGCGCGAGTCAAAAAAAGGCTCTCTTTTGCCACGAAAGGTCTCCTGCGCGACGCCAAAAAAGAGAGCGTGTTGGAGGGGGCCCGATCTGTCAAGCGCAGGCTGAATCACGTAAGCGCGCCTTACCGCAAAGGAGCGGCTCACGGTACCTTAGCATTATCTGCGGCGGCGCTCATTCGGCACGCGGCCCGCGCGCCTCCATTTGAAGCCGCTTCTGACGAGGCTGCGCCCCCGCCCTGCTCCGGGCCGACTGTCCCGCCGAACAGGGTACCGACGTCTGCTTCTAAGGTGGGAGGGGTTAGCATATGCCTGGAGAGTTCGCGCCTTTGAGCGAGCAGCTTTTCTAGCGTGATATCAAATGAAGCCTCGCCGAAATTGGGATGGATCGCCATAGGCAAGTGGATAGTCACGGGCTTTTCCTGGCCAATGCGGTAAACGCGATCATTGCACTGATCCTCAACCGCCGGATTCCACCACCGGCTGAGATGGATCACATGATTGGCGGCAGTGAGTGTGAGGCCGATTCCGGCCGCCCTCGGAGAAAGAACGAGAAGACCAAAACCGGGCGGCGACGCTTGGAACTTGTCGACGATCTCTTGCCGCTTAGCGCCGGGGACCTCGCCATTGATCACGGCCGGCCCGGCGCGAAGCCGGAACAAAACGGTGGCCGCAGCGGCAAAGAGGCGCTGGAAGGCGCGGTCCTCGATGAAAACGAGCGCCTTCTCTTGCTGCCCACTGATCCATTTTAAGTCATGCTAACGCGTTGAATTTCGGACACAACTTTTTTGATCGCGCGTTGCGATCCGAACTGCGACCTGACAAAAATTAGGCAGCGCGGCGATTGTCGCGTCAGCAATGAACTTTGATCGCCAGGAGGTGGGACCGGAGTGGACCGCCGTTCGACCGGCCGCATCTGTCGATCCGCTCGCGGCCGAGCTCGCCCGCTGCCAGGCGTTGGGGATGGCCGCCCAGAACAACGCGCGCTGTAAAGCGGTCTGGGCTGAGAACCGCAGCCGCTTCTTCACCTACCAGTCACGCGACAGCGACACGGCGCCAACGTTGCCTCAAGCGTCAGCCCCTAAGATCGAGGATCAGTAAACGTGACAGGCGGCACCGGCGTCATCGACGGGTTCCTTACGACTTTCACCCAATATATCGATTCCGGCTTTGGTCTGGTGCGGGGCGATGTGCGCGCCCCGCACGACCGCTGCCTGCGCCATGTCTACCCTTTCAGCTGCCACCACCGTCGTGGCTTTGCCTCCGGAGGATCGGCTTGCGAAAGGCCGATTTGTGGCGGCAATACCGTCTGTCCGACCAACCGAGTATTTGAGCAATACGAGATGGCATGACCGCCAAGCTCATTCGACTCCAATAGATTGTCACCCACCCATCTCTCGGCTTGTTCGACGATGCGCCTCAGTGGTCCTGAAAGGGTCGTCAAATGCTCAATAAGAAAATTATACAAGTCCCTACCTATAGGACGTATATACTCAATACCGTCAACTTTCATGCCTTGGTCGATACACCTACCTATGTAATATCCACAAACCTGAAGGAATCCTTGTGGATAGTGCTCGATCTCATTATTTAAGTTATTATTTCGCCCGCGAAAAAAAGCAATTTGGGCTTTCCTCGCATTTGAGGCTTATCCCGTTGACTCAGGTTCATCTATATATAGTATCTGAAGCGAAGGCGGTAGAGTGCCTGACCAGCGGGATTTGGGGACGATGGCGCGCGGGCGCACGCTTGCGGAGTTTCAA
>Ga0070738_10007241_pt1 | contig 11206 bp, 11 predicted proteins | sample Coa_R2_2_FD_66446 | JGI IMG/M metagenome (GOLD analysis project Ga0070738, IMG submission 66446) | Surface soil microbial communities from Centralia Pennsylvania, which are recovering from an underground coalmine fire - Coalmine... | ecosystem: Environmental > Terrestrial > Soil > Unclassified ... | reverse complement strand
CCGCTCGCTCATCCGCACGTTCAAGGCCATGATGTCCATCCACGAGGCCCGGCTCGACTCCGACGAGGAGGCGGTGGCCGACCAGCCAAGCCAAGAGGAGCTGGAGGAGCTGGGCGACCTGGCCGCCCTCCAGGGCGTGGTCAAGTTCCCGGTCAGGATCAAGTGCGCCACCTTGTCGTGGAACACCCTGGCCGAGGGGCTGGACCAGGCGGCCAAGGCGCCGGCCTGAGCCCGGGGCCCGGGCCCCCCGCCCGCCGGCTGCCACGCGCCACTGGAGCCGGCCACAATTGGGCCGTGTTGGGTCAGGCCCAGCCAGCGGTGGACAGCCCTTGTTGGCCAGGCCCGGCGGGACCGGCCCAGCTGGCTGGTGGGAGCTGAGGTGCTGGGCGCCACCGCCGCCCGCCTGGCCACTAACCGGGCCTTCGCCAGTGCCCAGATGGGGTTCTCCTTGGGCTGGCACGTGGTGCTGGCCTCCTTCGGCGTGGGCTTCCCCCTCCTCGTGCTCTACGCCGAGTGGCGGGGGCAGCGAAGCCGAGACCCGGTCTACGCCGAGCTGGCCCGGCGCTGGTCCAAGGTCCTGGGGGTGCTGTTCGCCGTGGGGGCGGTGTCGGGGACCATCCTGTCCTTCGAGCTGGGGATCCTCTGGCCCGGGCTCATGGGCCGCTTCGGCTCGGTGTTCGGCTTCCCGTTCAGCCTCGAGGGCTTCGCCTTCTTCGTGGAGGCCATCTTCCTCGGCATCTACCTCTACGGCTGGGACCGGGTCTCGCCCCGGGCCCACCTGGCCTCGGGCGTCCCCATAGCCCTGGCCGGCCTGGCCTCGGCCTGGTTCGTGGTGACGGCCAACTCGTGGATGAACGACCCCACCGGGTTCAGGCTGGTCCACGGCAAGGTGACCGACGTGAGCCCGTGGGCGGGCATGCTGAACCCGGCCACCCCGACCGAGACCGTCCACATGCTGGCGGCCGCCTACATGGTCACCGGCTTCGGCGTGGCCTCGGTCTACGCCGTGGCCCAGCTGCGGGGCCGGACCGGCCGCTACCACGCCACCGGGATGCGCCTGGGCCTGGCCATGGGGGCAGTGCTCGCCCCCCTGCAGGGGGTGGTGGGCGACCTGTCGGCCAGGTACGTGGCCAGCCACCAGCCGGTCAAGCTGGCAGCCATGGAAGCCGTGTTCCACACCTCGCGGGGAGTCCCTGAGTCCTTGGGCGGGATCGCCTACGGGGGGCGCCTGCACCTGGCAGTGAGGATCCCCGACGGCCTGTCCCTGCTCACCCACTTCGACCCGAACTCTGCCGTCACCGGCCTCGACGCCGCCCCGGCGGGCACCAGGCCCCCGGTCAACCCGGTCCACCTGTCCTTCGACGCCATGGTCCTCGTCGGCTTCTTCCTCTTGCTCGTGGCGGGGTGGTCGGCCTGGGCCTGGTGGCGCCGGCGGAGCCTGCCCGGCACCCGCCCCTACCTGTTCGCCCTGGTGGCCGCCGGGCCCCTGGCAGTGGCCGCCCTGGAGGCGGGCTGGGTGGCCACCGAGGTCGGCCGCCAGCCCTGGATCGTCTACCGGGTCATGCGGGTGTCGGAGGCGGTGAGCCCGGCGCCCGGCCTGTGGGTGGGCCTGCCTGTGCTGTTGGTCGTCTATGCCGCTCTCACCGCTGTGCTCCTGGTGGTCCTGCGACGCCTGGCCGCCACCGAGGCGCCCGGGGCGCAGGCCGCCGCCCCGGGCAGCGGGCGCGAGGCGGACCTCCGGGAGGCCGGGCCGTGACCGCCGCCCAGGCCCTGGCCGTGGTCCTGTGGCTGGCGGTCAGCTGCTACGCCCTGCTGGGCGGCGCCGACTTCGGCGCAGGCTTCTGGGACCTCAGCGCCGGCCGGTCGGCGAGGGGCGACCGCATGCGGGCCAGGATCGAGCACTCCATCGGTCCGGTGTGGGAGGCCAACCACGTGTGGCTGATCTTCGCCCTGGTCGTTCTGTGGACTGGCTTCCCCTCCGCCTTCGCCTCCATCGCCTCCACCATGTACGTCCCCCTGACCGCCGTGGCCGTCGGGGTCATCCTGCGGGGCTCGGCCTTCGCCTTCCGCAAGGCAGTGCAGGAGCCAGCCTCCAGGAGGGCGCTGGGCTGGGTGTTCGCCGCCGCTTCGGTGCTAACCCCCTTCTTCCTGGGGGCGGTGGCCGGCGGCATCGCCTCCGGGCGCGTCCCCCCAGGGGTCGCCTCCGGATCGGTCGTGGGCTCTTGGGCCAACCCGACGTCCTGGCTGGGCGGCACCATGGCCGTGGGCACCTGTGCCTGGCTGGCCGCCGTCTACCTGACCGCCGACGCCACCAGGGCAGGCGAGGACGACCTGGCCGAGGCCTTCCGGGCCCGGGCCCTGGCCACGGGGGTGGCCCTGGGGGCGCTGGCCCTGTCCGGGATCGCCGTGTTGCACGCCGACGCCCCGGTGCTCTTCGGTGGGCTCACCGGGAGGGGGCTGGCCTGCATCGCCGTGTCGGCCGCAGCCGGCCTGGCCTCCCTGGGGCTTTTGTGGCGGCGCCGCTACGTGCTGGCCCGCCCGCCAGCCGCCCTGGCCGTGGTGGCCGTGGTCTGGGGCTGGGGCGTGGCCCAGTACCCCAGGCTGCTGGTCGGGGGGCCCAGCCTGGAAGCCGCCGCTGCCCCGGGCCCCACCCTGCACGCCATGCTGTGGGCCAGCCTGGCCGGGGCCCTGGTCGTGGTCCCCTCCCTCGCCTGGCTGTTCGTGCTCTTCGGCCGCCAGGGCCCAGGCGCGCCGCCCTGACCCCGCTGACCGGCCCCGGCTGGGCGGTGACAGACTCTGGCCGTGGACAAGGTGAGGATCGGCACCCTGGGCGCGGCCCGCATCACCCCCCAGGCCCTGGTAGCGCCCGCCCGCAAGCTGGAGCGGGCAGAGGTGGCGGCAGTGGCCGCCCGGGACCCGGCCAGGGCCCGGCGCTTCGCCGAGCGCCATGGCATCCCCCGGGTCCATGACAGCTACGAGGAGCTGGTGGCCGACCCTGAGCTGGACGCCGTCTACGTGCCCCTGCCCAACAGCCTCCACGCCCAGTGGACCCTGGCCGCCCTGCGGGCCGGCAAGCACGTGCTGTGCGAGAAGCCCTTCGCCTCCAACCAGGCCCAGGCCGAGCAGGTGGCCGCCGAGGCCCGCTCGAGCGGGCTGGTGGTGATGGAGGCGTTCCACTGGCGCTACCACCCCATGGCCGAGCGCATGGTCGAGCTGGCCCGAGGCGGCTCCCTGGGAGACCTCCAGAGGCTGTCGGCCTGGGTCTGCTTCCCGCTGCCCTTCCCGGGAAATATCCGCTACCGCTACGAGCTGGGCGGCGGGGCGACGATGGACGCCGGCTGCTACGCCATCCACATGTGCCGGACCCTGGCCGGGGCCGAGCCCAAGGTGGTGTCGGCCCGGGCCAAGCTGGCCTCCCCCCAGGTGGACCGGGCCATGGAGGCCGAGCTGTCGTTCCCCGACGGGGCCCGGGCCCGCATCGCCTGCTCGCTGTTCTCCTCCCGCCTGCTCAAGGTGGCGGCCGTCCTCGAGGGCTCGGCGGGGCGCCTGGAGGCCAACAACCCCCTCCGGCCCCAGATCGGCGGGCGGATCCGCCTGAGCAGCTCCGGGTGGGTGCGCACCGAGCGCTTCCGGGCCGAGGCCACCTACTACTACCAGCTGGCGGCCTTCGTGGCCGCCGTGGCCGAGGGCAGGCCGACTCTGACCCCGCCGGAGGACTCGGTGGCCAACATGGCGGTGATCGACGCCGTCTACCGCGCCGCCGGGCTCAGGCCCCGGGGCGCCTGACGGCCGGCCTCAGGCCGAGGCGGGGGCGGCCCGGCTCAGGGCCGTGAGCTGCACCGGCTTGGAGAAGCCCTTCAGCAGCCGCCGTCCGGCCGGCTCGAAGCAGAACCGGCTGCGGGCCTCGGGGTCCAGCTGGGCCTCCAGGGAGGCCAGGGTCAGCACCTCGTTGGGGATGGCCAGCTCGGCGATGCGGGAGGCCAAGTTGACCGTGGAGCCGTAGTAGTCCCCCCCGCGCACCAGCACCTCGCCGAAGGCCAGGCCCCCCCTCGGGGCGACCAGCGAGCCGGCGCCTCCGAAGCCCTCCACCAGGCTGAGCGCCACCTCGCAGGCGCCCTCAGCCCTCTGGGTGACGAACATCACCTCGTCGCCGATCAGCTTGACCACCCGGCCGTCCTGGGCCGCCACCACGTGGAAGGCCCGGGCCTCGAAGTCCTCGATCAGGCTGGCCAGCTCCCGGGTGGGCAGCTCCTCGGCCAGGGGGGTGAAGCCCACCAGGTCCACGAACCCCACGGCGAACCAAGCCGTGTCGTAGGAATCGGGGTCGCGGCGGGCCGCCACCAGCCGGCGCAGGGCGGCGGCCAGGTGGAGACGGAACAGGTTGTCCATCACCTGGGGGACGTGGGCCAGGGCCCCGGCCGCCCGGAGGTTGGCCTTGGCCACGGTCAGCTCGTCGGCGTCGCGCATGGTGGCCGACAGCTGGCCCAGGAACAGCGAGATGGCCGCCTCGGCCAGGCGGGCCATGGAGGACCCCAGCACCCTGGCGTACTGCAGGATCGGCTCCTCGCCGAAGATCGAGGCGGCAAAGGAGAAGGCGGCGTAGGTCTTCACGTCCTCCTCGGTGAAGGCCGGCTCCCCCGGGGCCACCGGGGGCAGGCCGGCGGCCCGGCGCAGGGTGTCCACCAGCTGCTCGCTCACCCCGGCCCGGCGGGCCAGCTCGGCGGCGTCGAGGCGCTCCCGGCCCGGCAGGATCTCCGCCTCGGCCGGGAGGCCGGCCAGGCTGCCCGTCTTGTGGGCCTCGACCATCTGCTCGAGGCCGATGCCCAAGCTGTCCAGGTACTGGAGCAGGGCCAGGCGCTCGGGCGCCTTGGGGTCCTCGGGGTCGAGCAGGCCGGCGGCCCTAAAGTCGGCCTCGGTCAGGCCCACCAGCACCCCTAGCCGGCCAGGTGGGCCGCCACCAGCTCGGCCAGCTCCCGGGGCTTCTCCAGGGGGACCAGGTGGGCGGCGCCGGGGACGTCCACCAGGCGGGCCCGGGGGATGGCCGCCGCGTAGGCCTCGGCGTGGGCCCGGGGGATCAGGCCGTCGCGCTCCCCGTGGACCACCAGGGTGTCCGAGCGCACCCGGCCCAGGCGCCGGTGCAGCTTGGGGTCGTGCAGGTAGGGGTCCCAGGCCAGCTTGGCCGTGGCCGACAGGGCGGCCAGCACCGGCTTGACCAGCTCGAAGGGGACCTCGGTCCCGGGCTGGGTGGCGCTGGCCATCTGGCGCATCAGCTGGGCCACCGGGTGCGCCTGGTCGGCGAACAGGTCGGCGGCCAGCTCGTCGAGCGGGCGGCCGAAGATCTCTTTGACCTCGGCCCCGGGGATGTAGAGGCCGGCCGGGTTGACCAGCACCAGCTTGCCCACCCGCTCGGGCCAGCGGGTGGCCAGCTCCGCCGCCATCCAGCCCCCGAGCGACAGCCCTACCACCGCCGGCGCCGACAGGCCGAGGCGGTCCCACAGGTCGAGCAGGTGGAAGGCGGCGTCCTCGATGTCGTCGATGGCCTCGATGCCCTCCGAGGAGCCGAAGCCCGGGAACATCGGGGCCAGCACCTCGGCCCGGTCGGACAGCAGGTCCAAGAACTCGAGGCCCTCGCCCTCCCCGCTGGCCGAGTGCAGGTAGACGAGGGGGGGGCCAGAGCCGCCCCGGCGCAGCTCGATGCGGCCCACCTCGCAGTCGAGGAGCTCGCGCCTCACCGGCGCTTCCTCGGGGCCGGGCCGGCCAAGCTCAGGCCACCGCCCCGGGGGCGGCCTGTGCGTGGGGGAACTGGGCCCTGAGCTTGGGCATGACCTCGGTGGCGAAGGCCTCCAGGCTCTGACTGGTGGCCTCGGCCGGCAGGGTCCCCAGCTGGAACAGGCCGAGCAGGTTGCCCGCCCCCAGGCGGGCCAGCTTCTCCGACAGGACCTCGCACACCGTCTCTGGCGAGCCGACCACGGCGTAGGTGCCCTCCACTACCTGGTCCCAGCTCTGCAGGTTCAGGGCGAAGCTGGGGGCCCCCTTCAGGATGTTCTCGACCGAGCGCAGGCTGGTGTAGCCGGGGGGCGAGATGTTGATGCCGGGCAGCAGCCGGCGCACGAAGTACCAGAAGTGCTCCTCGTAGAGACGACGGGCCTCGGCGTCGGTGTCGGCCACGAAGATGGGGACCAGCCAGCCCAGCTGCAGGGGGTCGGCCTGGTAGCCCTCCTTCTCGCAGGCCTGGCGCATCATGTCGAACATCCGCTCGAACACGCTGATGTGGAAGTAGGGGATGCCCATGTAGGCGTAGCGGTTGCGGGCCACGAACTCCAGGGTCTCCAGGGAGCCGATGCCCGGTATCCAGATCTCGGGGTGGGGCTTCTGCAGGGGCCGGGGCCAGGGGTTCACGTAGCGCAGCTTGTAGTGCTTGCCGATGAACTCGAAGGGCCCGGGTTCGGTCCAGGCCCGCTTGATCAGGTCGTGGGCCTCCTGGAAGCGCTCCCTGGCCTGGGTGGGGTTGATGGAGAACGAGTAGTACTCGGGCCCTCCCCCCACCACCATGCCGGCTATCAGGCGCCCGCCGCTTATGCAGTCGATCATGGCGAACTCCTCGGCCACCCGGGTGGGCGGGTCGTAGAGGGGCAGGGCGTTGCCGACCACGGCGATGCGCACCCTCTCGGTCTGGCGGGCCAGGATGGCCGCCATGAGGTTGGGGGAGGGCATGAGCCCGTAAGCGTTCTGGTGGTGCTCGTTGACGCAGACCCCGTCGAAGCCCAGGCGCTCAGCGGCGACCAGCTCGTCCAGGTAGCGGTTGTAGATGGCGTGGCCCACCTCGGGGTCGAACAGGGAGTTGGGGCAGGTGACCCAGGCCGGCCCGTCGTAGTCGGGGGGGAGGGCCGGGTAGGGCATCAGGTGGAAGCTGAAGAAGCGCACGGCCTACCTCCTGGCGCCCGCTCGCCGGGCGCAGCCTCGCCTTCAGCCTACCGCCGACTCGCCCCCTGCATAGGGCCCGTAGCCGGTCCGCTCCAGCTCGAAGGCCAGCTCGGGCCCGCCGGTGGCCACGACCCTCCCGCCGCCCAGCACGTGGACGGAGTCGGGCCTGAGGTGGGCCAGCAGGCGGCTGTAGTGGGTTATGGCCAGCACACCCAGGCCGGCCTCGGCAGTGGCCCTCTCGATGCGGTCGGCCACCATCCGCAGGGCCTCCACGTCCAGGCCCGAGTCGATCTCGTCCAGCACAGCAAAGCGCGGGGAGAGCACCCCCAGCTGGAGGGCCTCGCTTCGCTTGCGCTCCCCCCCCGAGAGGTCCACGTTGAGGCCCCGGGTCAGCAGGCGGCGGTCCAGGCCCACCGCCTCGGCCTCGGACTCGAGCCGGCCGGCCAGGTCCGGCGCGCCCCGCCCGCCTGCCGCCAGGGCCTCGGCCATGGCGTCGAGGAGGCTGACCCCCGGCACCTCGGTGGGGTACTGGGGGGCGAGGAAGAGGCCGGCCTGCGCCCGCTCCCAGGTGGGCAAGCCGAGCAGGTCGGCCCCGTCGAGGCTGAGGGAGCCGGCGGTCACCTCGTAGCCCTTGCGTCCCATCAGGGCGTGGCACAGGGTCGACTTGCCCGACCCGTTGGGGCCCATGACGGCGTGGACCTCGCCGCTTCTCACCTCGAGGTCCACGCCCGAGAGCACCTCCCGCCTGCCCACCGTCACCTTCAGCCCGGACACGGAAAGCACGCTCAAGGCAGGCTCACCACCACGTCGTCACCCTCCACGCTCACCTCGTATACCGGCACCGGCTTGGTGGCGGGCAGGCAGACCGGCTCCCCCGTCTCCAGCGAGAAGGTGCTGCCGTGCTTCCAGCACTCGATCTCCTTGTCCTCGGGGTAGACCTCGCCCTCGGACAGCGAGTAGTCCTCGTGGCTGCAGCGGTCCCCGATGGCGTAGAAGTCGTCGCCGACGCGGACCAAAGCGATGCGGTGCGGGCCCACGTCGAAGCGCCTGGCCGACCCGGGCTCCAGCTCCTTGGTCGAGCAGAGCCTGACCCGCTCAGCCATAGCCCCCGGGCCCGGCCTTGGCCGCCACCAGGGAGCGCAGCCAGGCGTGGGCCGGCTCGAGCGGCAGGCCGGCGATCAGCTCGGAGAAGAAGCCGGACACGACCAGGCGCCGGGCTGCCTCGTCGGGGATGCCCCGGGTGTGCAGGTAGTAGAGCTGCTCCTCGTCCAGCGGGCCTACGGCCGAGGCGTGGGAGCAGCGCACGTCGTTCTCCTCGATGTCCAAGTTGGGCACCGAGTCGGCCCGTGCCCCCTCGGACAGCACCAGGTTGCGGTTGGTCTGGAAGGCATTGGTGCCCCGGGCCCCCTTGTGCACCCGGATCATGCCGCTGTAGACCGAGTGGGCGCAGTCCTTGACCGCCCCCTTGAACAGCAGGTCCGAGGTGGTGCGGGGAGCGGCATGGTCCTGCAGGGTGCGGAAGTCGTGCATCTGGGTGCCGTCGCCGAAGTAGGCGGCGAGCAGCCTGGAGGCGGCCTGGGCCCCCGACAGCACCGAGTCGGTGCGCACCCGGGCGTAGTCGCCGCCCAGGGCCAGGTTGAACGAAACCAGGCTGCCCCCAGCACCTACCTGCGAGGCCTGGTAGGCGACCTGGAAGGCCTGAGCGGAGAGCAGCTGGACGCACAGGTAGTCGAGGTGGGCCCCCTCGGCCACCTCGAGCTCGACCACCGGGGCGCAGAACAAGGGCCCCTCCTTTGAGGCCACCACCTCGAGGACGCAGGCCGAGGACCCCTCGGCCAGGCGCACCAGGGTGCGGGGGAAGCTGGCCTGGCCCCCGGCGGGCACCCAGTCCAGGACCACCACCGGGCGGCCGACTCGAACCCCGGGGGCCACCTCCACCACGGCCACGTCCCCCACCAGGGCCGAGTTGAGCTCCACCAGGCAGTCGGGGGCCCGGTCCACGGCCCCCAGGTGCTCCCGGGCCACCTCCTCGGCCCGGCCCCCTGAGGACGCGCCGCCCAGGACCAGGCCGGGGGCCGGCCCCTCCAGGCGGGCCTCGACCGGCCCGGCCCCCCGGGACAGGGCCCAGCCGGCCGGGGGCCCGGCCGCCTCCAGGGCACCAGCCAGGGGTGAGGGCCATCCGCCGGGCTCAGGGCCCCCGGGGCCGGCCAGCCGGTAGGCGTCCAGGTCCAGCGAGTCGATGCGGCTGTAGCGCCAGACCTCCTCGGCCTCGGTGGGCAGCGGGGCGGCCCGGAAGCGCTCGAGGGCGTCAAGGCGGCGGCGCCTCAGCCACTCCGGCCCGCCCAGGGCGGCGACGGCGTCTTGGTGGGCCAGGTTGGCCAGGGCCAGGGTGCGACCTCCAGGGAGCGGACGGGGGCCTGCCCCAGCCACTCTAGCCGGGCGCCCCGGGCCTACTCTTGGGCGGTGGGACGACAGGTGGTCAGCTCCGAGCGCCACGGGCACGTGGCCACCCTGTGGCTGGACCACCCCGAGGGCCGCAACGCCATGGGACCGGCCTTCTTCGAGCAGCTGCCGGCGGAGGTGGGCCGCCTCGGCCAGGACGAGCAGGTCCGGGCGGTGGTGGTGGCCGCCCGGGGCCCCCACTTCAGCGTGGGCCTGGACCTGGGCTCCCTCGACTCGCTGGCGCCCCCTGCCGGCGGCTCCCCGGCCCTGCGGGCCCAGGCCACCTACCGCCAGATCAAGAGGCTGCAGGCCTCGATCGGCTCGGTGGCCCACTGCCCCAAGCCGGTGGTGGCGGCGGTCCACGGCCGCTGCCTGGGCGGGGGCCTGGACCTGGCCGCCGCCTGCGACATGAGGGTCTGCTCGGCCGACGCCGTGTTCTCGCTGCGGGAGACCAAGATGGCCATGGTGGCCGACCTGGGGTCGCTGCAGCGCCTGTGCGCCGTGGTCGGCCGGGGAAGCCTGGCCGAGCTGGCCCTCACCGGAAGGGACGTGGGCGCCGAGCGGGCCGAGCGCATCGGGCTGGTCAACGCCGTGGCCCCCTCCCCCGAGGCCGCCCTGGAGGAGGCCCGGGCCCTGGCCGAGGAGGCCGCCGCCTGCTCGCCCCTGGCCGTGCAGGGGACCAAGGCGGTGCTGGCTGCCACCCAGGGCCGGCCGGTGGACGAGGGGCTGGACTACGTGGCTTTGTGGAACGCCGCCTTCCTGGCCTCCGACGACCTGGCCGAGGCGGTATCGGCGTTCTTCGAGAAGCGGCCCGCCCGCTTCGAGGGGCGCTAGCTGGCGCCCCGGCGCCTCCAGGGCCAGCGCCAGGGCCCCCTCGGCTGGGGGCGGGGCGGCTCGAAGTCCCTGGCTATCCGGGGCCCGGCGGCGTTGACGATCTCCTCGGCCTCCTCCAGCAGCTCCAGCGCCTCGGGGCCGGCCTGCTCGGGCTCGGGCTCCACCGGGGGCTCGATGAGGCTCCCGTGGGTCCACCCGGCGTCGGCCAGGCGTCTCTCGTAGGCCGGGCAGTCGTCCGGGCAGCGCCAGGGGGCCTCGGGGGCCAGGTCGAGGGTGCAGAACCTGGCCACCTCCCCGGAGGAGTAGGTGCGGCTCTGGAAGTGCTTGCACTCCTCACGCATGGGCAAGGCGCCACCACCTCCCGGGCGGCCCGACGGCTCAGCCGACCGAGCCCTCGATCTGCAGCTCGATGAGCCGGCTCCACTCCACGGCGTACTCCATGGGAAGAGTGCGGGTCACCGGCTCGATGAACCCGTTGACGATCATGCCCATGGCCTGGGTCTCGGACAGGCCCCGGCTCATCAGGTAGAAGAGCTGGTCCTCGCCCACCTTGGAGACGGTGGCCTCGTGGCCGATCTGGGCGTCGCGCTCCTCCACCTCCATGTAGGGCTTGGTCTCGGAGACCGAGTGGTCGTCGAGCAGCAAGGCGTCGCAGCGCACGAAGCTGCGGGACCCCCGGGCGCCCTCGTCCACGTGGACCTTGCCCCGGTAGGTGGTGACCCCCCCGTCCTTGGACACCGACTTGGACACGATGGTGGAGGTGGTCTCGGGGGCGACGTGGAACATCTTGGCCCCGGCGTCCTGGTGCTGGCCCGGGCCGGCGTAGGCCACCGAGAGCACCTCGCCCGAGGCCTTGGGCCCCATGAGGTAGACGGAGGGGTACTTCATGGTCAGGCGGCTGCCGATGTTGCCGTCGATCCACTCCACCCTGGCCTCGGCCTCCGCCCGGGCCCGCTTGGTCACCAGGTTGTAGACGTTGTTGGACCAGTTCTGGATGGTCGTGTAG
>Ga0070738_10007237_pt1 | contig 11212 bp, 11 predicted proteins | sample Coa_R2_2_FD_66446 | JGI IMG/M metagenome (GOLD analysis project Ga0070738, IMG submission 66446) | Surface soil microbial communities from Centralia Pennsylvania, which are recovering from an underground coalmine fire - Coalmine... | ecosystem: Environmental > Terrestrial > Soil > Unclassified ... | reverse complement strand
ACTGGCGCAAGTCCACCGAGTTGCCTTGAGCGAGCGTCACTTTTCTGGGAATCCGATCCAGCAGATCGTCCGCTGCGCCGACAAAGGGATGGACCTGCTCGTCTTGGGCCACCAGCCATTGCCGCGCTGGAAGTTCTGGACGGTCGACGTGACCGGCGAGATTGCCGTGCGTAGCCACTGTTCGACTCTCGTCATCCCTCCACTCAATCGTCGATGACTCCCGACCAGATGGTCGCGCTGCTGGTGCTCGCGGTGGGAGCCTTCCTTGCACCGCTCGCCAGCCGTCGTCTTGGTATCCCGGCGTCGGTTGGCGAGATTCTTCTGGGTGCATTGATCGCCAATCTGATTGGTCCATTGGCAAATACCGGCGTGCCAGGAGCGCTCGGCTTCGTTGGTTTTGCCGTCTTGATGTTCACCGCCGGATTGGAGATCGACTTCGACCACATTGAGCGTGGTGGTGCTATCCAGCTCGTTGCCGCGGTGCTCTACGTCGCGCTTTCAACCGGTAGTGCGGTTGCCCTCGTCGTTTGGCGCGGTGGTGCGCCGATTATCGGCATTGCTTATGGCGTAACGTCAATCGGCATCGCCGTCGCGGCCATGCGTGAGGCCGGGGTAATCGGCGGCCAGATTGGCCAAGCCGTGCTTCTGGTAGGGGGACTCGGCGAGTTCGTGTCGGTCATCGCTCTGACCGGGATCAACATGGTCAGTCGATCGGCGAGCGAGCCAATCTTCCTCCAATTGCTCAAGCTGCTTGGCGCGTTGATTCTCGTTTACCTGGCGCTCATCGTCCTGCGCAGTCTGGTCTGGTGGTACCCGGAAGGCTTTGAGCGACTGGTCGACGCCAAAGATCCCTCTGAGGTCGGCATTCGCGCGGCGCTCGCTCTGATGCTCGCCTTCGTCGCCGCGGCAGCGCTTTTGGGCATTGAGCCGATTCTGGGCGCCTTCCTGGCTGGTGCGGTCTTCGGTCTAGTTTTTCGGGCGACCGAGCCGCTGACCGAAAAGCTGACTAGCGTCGGCTACGGCTTCCTGATCCCGATCTTTTTCATCGGTGTTGGGCAGGATTTGCGCTGGCAGAATCTGATCCGTCCGAGTGTGCTCGTTCCACTCGTCATCGCACTGGTCGCGACGATTCTCGTGAAAGTGCTGGCTGCACCGGTGCTCCGGCTGGCCGGCCTGAGCTGGCACAGCTCGCTCACCGTGGCAGTCTTCCTCGCCGCGCCGCTTACCCTTCAAGTCGCGATTGCCCGACTCGGTGCGGACCTTCACCTGCTCAGTGATACCCAAGCAACCGCGCTGATCGTCGCTTCGGTGATTTCCGGGGTCATCATGCCAAGTCTGGCCCGTCGCTTGAGCAGCCGTGTTGAGCAGTCGGTATAATACGGAGGATTGGGGGCTGGGGATTAGAGACGAGAGTGAAGTATGGAAAAATCGACACGGCTGCTACCGGTGATCACTGCGCTATTCGTTACGGCCTTGCTGACCGCGAATATCATCGCGGTCAAGCTGTTCGTCGTGGCCGGTGTCGTCTTGCCCGCCGGCGTCGTCGTCTTCCCGCTAAGTTACCTGTTTGGCGACGTGCTCACCGAGGTCTATGGCTACGCCCAAGCGCGCCGGGTGATCTGGCTCGGTTTCTTCTGCAACCTGCTCATGGTCGTCGCGATCTACGTTGGCCAGATTTTGCCGCCGGCCGGCTTTTGGCAAGGCCAAGGTGCGTACGAAAGCATTCTTGGTTTCACGCCGCGTCTTCTCGTGGCGTCGTTTATCGCTTATCTGATTGGCGAGTTTGCGAACTCATTCGTCCTGGCGAAGCTCAAGATCCTGACCCGGGGACGCTGGCTCTGGACACGCACGATCAGCTCGACGGCGGTTGGCCAGGCGCTCGATTCGAGCGTTTTCATAACCATCGCTTTCGCTGGCAGCGTCCCGGATCTCGGCTCGCTGATTCTCGCCCAATGGCTTTTCAAAACGCTTTACGAGATCGTGGCTACGCCGTTGACCTACGTCGTCGTCAATAGGCTGAAGCGGGCTGAAAAGATCGATACCTTCGACTACGATACCAATTTCAGTCCGGTATCGGTGACGTGACAGGGCTGACCCTCTCTGGAGAACCAGGGTGAAAGCCGGAAACCGGCACCGGCTGATCGTCGCGGCATTTGTGATCGTCTATCTGCTACTGCCGACGTTGCAGGTCGCTCTCTTTTTGCCGGTGATCGCCGCCGCGCTCGTCGCCTTTCTGCGCGTCTCCTGGCTCGTCGACGTCCGGCGCGCGCTAGCTCGCAGTTGCCTGGCTGCGAGCGGCAAGCGCCTCGATGCTCCAACAGATGAGCGTGTTTGGCAGCCCGCTAGCCTGTCCCGGCCATCTGGTCAGTTCCCCGACTTCACCAAGCGAATCGTCCAAAAATCGCTGGACAGACTTCGCTGGGTCAAATAGGCGTAGGGTAAAGTGAAGTAGCCTTGCATGCCCCAGCCAGTCCCCCAGGAATTGCGAATGATGAACCATTGGTTGGCATCGTCGTAGCCAACCGCGAGAATAGCATGGCCAGCCGGACCTCCGCCCGGACCGGGACCGCCCTCGCCCGGCGCTGGTAATGGCGCATGCCCGGTTTCTGCAACCTCTTGAGACATGAAGCTGTTATAAACCGACATGCCGAAGACAAACGGGTAGCCGGCGGCGAGGCACCCTTTGAACTGGTTGAGATCCTGGAGTATACGCTGATACTCAACGACCTCGTACTTGATCGCGTCCTGATAACACTTGTCGGGGGGTTTCTCCGTAAAGTTCTCGATGACGTAAGGCCATTCGGTCTCTGGGCAGTCTCCCTGAGTGGCCACCGACTTGATGCCATCACGGATCCGAGCGCCGGCATCGACGCTCACCGTCCCTTCCATAGCGCGTTCGTTGTAGTAAATGAAAAGACGTGACGGGGTAAAAATCTGCGCGAGATTTTCTTTCATCTGAGTGAATTGGATGGCGCCAGCGATGGCGTTTGCCGTACAACTTCCCAATTGGCCCTGGTCATAGACCGGTGGACATTGTGGGCGCAGGTCCACCATGGGGGGAAGAGTTTGGAGGACCGGGCCGGGCACCGAGAAGAGATAATCCCGGTGGTCAGGGAGATCAGGAACCCAGCCAAAACGGCGCTGCTCGGGCGGCATATTTCTCGTCTCCTTATCCTATCCTACTAAGGTTTGGCATTTCGACGGAAGCCCGTGGCCGCTCAGGGCTCAGTACGCTCCGTTGCGTTCAGTCTACGGAGAATGAAGCAGATGTCAAGGATTGCGTGCGAAGTAGAATATATCCGAGGAATAGTATGCGGTGCCACTCCGCCATGAGCCGCGAAATGACTTGCTATTTTCTGCAGAAGATACCAACGTTACTGCTTCGCCGTGCCCGATAGCGCGTACGTTGGGGCTATCGTTGGGAAATCGAGCGTATGCAGCGCGAGCTCCCCATACTGACCACGGGCCGCGTGGAATTCACTTTCGATCGGAATTGAGATCCCGGTGGTCCACTGAGAGACGGAAGGGATAAGGTGGCCACCTTATCCCTTCCGTCTCTCAGTGGAGAAGAATATTAACTAGGTCCCGACGATAAAGAGCGGGGCGAGCACCAGGGTGATCGTGCTGAGGAGCTTGACCACGATGTGCAGCGAGGGGCCCGCGCAGTCCTTGAAGGGGTCACCAATCACATCGCCCGAGACGGCGGCAGCGTGGGCCGGAGAGCCTTTCTTCAAAATCTCGCCGTCGTAGCCCTTCATCAGGCCAGCTTCGATATACTTCTTCGCGTTATCCCAGGCGCCACCACTGTTGTTGAGAATAGTGGCGAGTAGGACGCCAGCGATCGTCCCGACCATGAGTAGACCGGCTGCGGCCTGGGCATGCAGGATCAAGCCAACGAGCACCGGCACGCCGACCGCTAGCAGACCCGGCCAGACCATCTCACGGAGCGCGGCTCGGGTGGTGATGTCGACGCAGCGGGCATAGTCCGGATGCGCCGTCCCTTCGATGATGCCAGGATTCTCGCGGAACTGCCGACGCACTTCCTCGATAATGCTGGAACCGGCGCGACCGACGGCGCGAATTGCCAAGGAACTGAACAGGTAAACCAGCATGGTGCCGAGCAGAGCGCCGATGAAGACGTCGATGTTGGCCAGATTGACCTGGTGAGCCGCGGCGTCTACGTTGGCAAGCTGAGTTGGCGTAGCGTTCGGGCCGAGGTTTGCCTGCATCACCTCGGCGACCTTGTCCAGGTAGGCACTGAAGAGGAGGAACGCGGCGAGTGCAGCCGAGGCAACGGCATAGCCCTTGGTCAGAGCCTTGGTCGTATTGCCGGCTGCGTCGAGCGCGTCGGTGATCTCGCGAATCTCCTCCGGCTGGCCGGACATTTCGACGATACCACCGGCGTTGTCGGTGATCGGACCAAAGGTATCCATCGCGAGGATATAGGCAGCGGTCATCAGCATGCCCATGGTGGCAATGGCCGTGCCGTAAATACCGCCAATCGTAACGTTCTGCAGGTGAGCATCACGGGCAAAGTTTTCGCCGAAAATGAAGGAGAGGAAGAGAGCGATGGCGATGGCGATGGCGCTACTCCCCGTCGTTTCAAAGCCGACCGCGATGCCGGCAATTGCGTTCGTAGCTGGACCAGTCAAGGAGGCGCGGGCAATTTCTTGGACCGGTCGTCCCGCACCGGCCGTGTAATATTGGGTGATGAAGACGAAGGCGATACTCGTCAGCAGACCAACCAGGCCAGCTAGCACGAGCCAGATGCTATGCAGCATCTGCATGGTGACGAAGTACATAAAGATTGCCGAGAGACCCGCGGCAATGAAGTAGCCACGATTCAACGGACGCATCGGATTGAGCGTGCTGCTGCCGCCGGCCAGCAACAAACCAATGCCCGAGGCTACCAAACCAAAGGCGCGGACGACGAGCGGGAAGAAGATCCAAGCCGGGTTCTTCGAGCCAGTAGCCGTGAAGATTGCCACGCCAAGGATCATCGCGCCGATGTTTTCGGCCGCGGTCGATTCGAAGAGATCAGCACCACGCCCAGCGCAGTCACCGACGTTGTCTCCCACCAGGTCGGCGATCACCGCGGCGTTACGGGGATCATCCTCGGGGATGTTCGCTTCGACCTTGCCGACGAGGTCGGCGCCCACGTCGGCAGCCTTGGTGTAGATACCGCCGCCAAGCTGCGCGAAGAGAGCGACGAAGCTAGCGCCGAAGCCGAAGCCAACGATCTCAAACGGAGCGAGCTCAGGGTGAGCCAGACCACCATACAGGGTGAAGATCGTCGCTACGCCCAGCAGGCTCAATGAGACGACCAGGAAACCGGAAACCGCGCCACCGCGAAGCGCGGTCGTAATCGCTTCGCTCAGGCTCCGTCGGGCAGCACTGGCGGTGCGGATATTTGATCGGACCGCCACGGTCATTCCGATTAAGCCCGACAACCCCGAGGCAAAGGCGCCGACGAGGAACGAAATCGAGGTGAGCACGCCGAGATTCGAGTCGTGCTCGACCGCTCCAATCAAAGCACCGATCAATACCGAGACAACGATTGCCAGCATCGCAATAGTCATATACTGACGTCGCAGAAAGGCCATCGCCCCTTCGTGGATCCACCCCGCGACTTCTTGCATGCTGGGCGTTCCTCGGTCGCGACGCAAGACATCCCATGCCAGGAAGATGGCGAAGAGGACGGCGATGAGGCCGATACCGAAGACTAACCCCATTTCCATGGAAACTACTGTACCCCTCTTGCTTTCAAGGTCGCCTCCCAAACACTCGTTGCGCGCAGACCTACCTCACGGTACCGCTCATTTGAGAATCTCCGGGAATACTGGGCGCGGTGGACGTTCCCGGCGATGAGGCAGCCGATTGGTCCGTTGGTAGATTTTACCACGCGAATTTCGAATGAGTTGACCCAACTGAACGAGTCACACTGGCTTCAACTCTAGCACGTCCCCGGAGCAAGGTCAAGGCGACTGGATACGTTCGCAATTCGTGCTTCGACCGTGGCCATTTCTCGCGACAGTTGGTCTTGGAGCGCTGCGGCCGTGAGGTCACCCCGGGTCTTTTCGAGGATGCCTCGGGCAACATCGGTGGTTCGGCGCAGCCCACCGGTGATGCTGTCCGGATAATCGATTGTCACCAGCACGTCGTAGATGCTATCCATCGCGTCAAGGAGCGCCTCGCTTTCGATCGGCTCACCCCGGCGCAGCCCATCCAAGAGGAAGCGACGGAGCTCGCCGATGGCTTCGCCCAGGCCGTTGAGATAAGCTGGCCATTCGACCCCGACTTCGGTCGGACCGGGCAGCGGCTGACCATCAAGGAGGGCTAACACGGTTGTTGCCTCGGCATATTCCTTCTCGGCGTCATGAATGAAGCCAGCGTAACGCACGTCGCCGTACTGACTAACCGCGGTGATAGCGTCTTGGAGGGCTTGGCGTGCCTCGGCGAGCAACTGGGCAGCCCGCGGGAATTCGTGGCGATGAATCGCCCGAATTGCATTTGCTGACGCCCGGATGACTCCTCGAGCGCCCGCCAGGGCCTGTTCGCGAGCCTTGTTCTTCGCGTCGAAATAGCTGCGCGCCTCGTCTACGATCTGGTCGATTGTCTCCCGGCTTCCAATCTTGGTCATGTCTCCTCTATCCAAAGTGTTGCCAATGCGTCGCACCCAGCGGCTCCTTCCGACCATCCGTCTGGCGGAGCCAGAGTCCGGGCTCGCTGACGACCTCGCCGACCTCGGTTAGCTCGACGCCGGTCGCCGTGACCGCTGCGATCAGCTCCGGTACTCGCTCGGCCGGCGCGGTGAGCAAGAGTTCGTAATCTTCACCCCCCCGCAGCGCCCAATCGAGCGGATCGTGTCCCGTGGCGTTAGCCAACGACCGTAAGGCGGGCGACAGGGGAATGCGTGCGGCCTCGATGACGCCACCGACCTTACTTTCCTCGGCGAGGTGGCCCAGGTCGCTGGCCAAGCCGTCGCTCAGATCGATCATCGCCGTTGCGAATCCCGATAGCGCGATCGCCCGCCCCGCGGCGATACGCGGCGTCGGAAGCTGATGTCGCTCAATCAGTACTGCTGCCTCCGGTCTACTTGCTGAAACCTGGCCAAGCAGAATCGCCAGACCGGCCGCTGCGTCGCCTAGCGTGCCGGTTACCAGGAGGCGGTCGCCGGGCCGAGCACCGCTCCGGTAGAGCACCCGGTCAGGCTCTACCTCTCCTAGCAAGGTCAAGTCCAGGACCACGCGATCCGGCGAGCGGGCTAAATTTCCGCCAACGAGCGCGAGCCCGTAACGCGCGGCCTCCTCACCCAGACCGGCGGCGAGCCCGTCAGCGAAGCTCAACGGCGTCTTGACGGGCAAACTGAGCGAGACGAGCGCCCAGCGGGGGATGCCGCCCATCGATGCCACGTCGCTAAGATTTACCGCCAGAACACGCCGTCCCAAGGTGCGTGGCGCGATCGTCGCGCGCAGGAAGTGAACTCCCTCGACGGCAGCGTCGGTGGTGGCGAGGAGCAGGTAGCCCGGGGTAAGGCGAAGTGCGGCGGTATCGTCGCCGATGCCCTGGACGACGCCAACGCCACTTTCGCCGAAACGCGCCTTCAGTCGAGCGATTAAACCAAATTCGCCAACGTCGGCGACGGTCAGTTCGCTAGCCGCGTTCACTTGCTGAGCTTGCGCACAGCGCTATCGATCCGGTCGAGCGCCGTCTGAATATTCGCGACCGAGTTCGCATACGAGAGACGCAAGTAGCCTTCCCCATACTTGCCGAACGACGTGCCCGAAAGGGTGGCGACGCCCGCTTCGTTCAGCAGGTAATCGGCGAACGCGCGGCAGTCCAGCCCGACGTCGCCGACGTAGGGAAAGACGTAGAACGCGCCGGCCGGGTTCGCACAGCGCAGCCGGGGAATTGCGTTCAGCCCGTCAACGATAACCTGGCGACGAACCCGAAACTCTTCGACCATTTGGGTCACCTTGTCCATCGGCCCTTCCAGGGCGGCGATGCCTGCTTTCTGGATGAAGGTCGCGGTGCAGGAGACCGAGTTAGTCACCAGACGGGTGATCTGTGGGGCGAGCTCGATGGGCATGATTCCGTAGCCGAGACGCCAGCCGGTCATCGCGTAAGTCTTGGAGAAGCCGTCAAGAATGATCGTCCGCTCGGCCATGCCCGGGAATGTCGCGATGCTGACGTGCTCGCCTTCGTAGAGAATCTCGCTATAGATCTCGTCGGATAAAACCGTCAGATTATGCCGAACCGCGAGTTCGGCGATACTCGCGACATCGCTCCGGGTGAGCACACCACCGGTTGGATTCTGCGGCGAATTGAGAATCAAGACGCGGGTGCGCGGGGTGATCTTGCTGGCCAGCTCGTCGACGTCGAAGCGGAATTGACGCTCCTCGCGCAAGGGGATCGGGACCGGGGTGGCACCGACAAAGTTGATCATCGACTCGTAAATCGGAAAGCCGGGGTTGGGATAGATGACTTCGTCTCCCGCCTCGGCCAAAGCGAGCAAAATAAAGAACATGATCGGCTTGCCCCCCGGCGTGACGACCACCTGGTCGGGATCGAAGAACAGGCCACGTTTCTGGCCGGCGCAACGGGCAATACTCTGGCGAAGCTCGAGAATCCCCGCCGAGGGCGAGTAGTGAGTAAAGCCCGAGGTGAGCGCCTTGACCCCTTCGTCGATGACGTGAGCGGGCGTATCGAAATCGGGCTCGCCGATCTCCAGGTGAACGATGTGCTTGCCTTTGGCTTCCAAGGCGCGCGCCTTTGCCAAAACTTCGAAAGCTGTCTCCGTACCGAGGCGGCTCATCCGTTTAGCCAACTTCATGACTAACTCCTTTCCGTGAAAGCGTGGTCATTATACATCGACCGAGACGGCCCGGGTTTTCGTGGCACGGAGCGTGCACCATGCCCCTGCCATTCTTGGTGAAAGGGTTGGTAAGGAGCAGCCGAGACAGGACAACGCATAGCGCATCGGCATTTGTGTGAAGGGAGGGAATAGAATGAATGTCCCAATGCAGCGAGAGACGCCCGTGGAGAACTTTTTTGACTTCATGGCGCGGATCCCAAGCTCGTACTACTATTTCGCCATGCTGGCGAGTGTGCTGCTTTCGGCGACCTTATATTTAACTGGCCGTCGGCATACCGCCTTATTCATCGGTGAGTGGGCGCCCACGATTCTGTCCGCGGGGTTGTTCTACAAATTCCTCCACCCAACCGGGGAGAGGGCCGGCGAACGCTTCCGCGAGGCGTTGAGCGGCTTTACGCACTAACCGATCTGCGCGGTGCCGGTTCCGGGGGCAGCGTTTCGCGCTCACCCCGGGACTGTTTCAGCCGAATTACCCTTGGCGCCGGAGTAAAGAGAGGGAGACCTCATTATGACTCTTTCGCAGATTCTTTGGATCATTCTCGCCATCGTTCTGATCGTCTGGCTGTGGGGACTGCTTATCGGTAGTGTCGGTCCAGCCATTAACGTGCTGTTGGTCGTGGCTCTACTGATCCTGCTTTACAACTTGTTCGTCGGCCCACGGCCGGTCGCATAACGGATTCTTCTCGTCCGCACGTCTGTTGGGGGAGGGGGAAGACATGTCTTCCCCCTCCCCCAACAGACGTGCGGACGACTTTAGGAAACAGCCTCTAGGCGCTCGGCTACTTTCTGGTCAAGCGACGCCAACTCAGCATCATCCGCATCTTCGGGCGAGAGATCGCCAGCCAGCTCCGCCGGGGGATCGGCAATGCGCAGTAGCTCCCGGAGGATGGCGTGCTGCCATTCTGGGTGCGCCGGTGCGCCCGGGCAAAGGACACAGTTGACCGTTCCCTCGCTGACGTAATAACCAGCTACGTCGAGTTCGATCTTGGTGAAATCACCGGTTTGCACCGCGTCAAGGAAGCGCTGACGCCGTTCAGTGGCGTCGTCGGCATCGGACGAGCGCTTGGTTGCAACGCATTCAACGCCATCTTTGCGGATGACGCGCAACACTAACGCGATACCATAGCGATCGGGCGAACAGACGAGCGAAATCTCCGTCTCCGTAAGACCTAGCCGAGCGGCCCAGTCCCGAGCGAAGTTTTCCCAGGCCGGGGGGACGGTTGGCGTTTCGTAATCTCTAACCATGACCGTTCGTAGCTCCGCGAAAAATAGTGTGCCAATTGTACCACGGACAAGTGATGAGTGACGAGTAATGAGTGATAAATATGGGGATCGAGACAGCCCGTATTACTCACCGCTGGCATCGTCACTACCGTTGGAGTTTTTTAACAATTGGCAATTTCAGCCATTTACGGTCTACTCAGGAGCAAAGGGCTGTACTAAAATTGGGTTACCGCAAACCGGGTCAATGATGTTTGGCGCCAGGCTGGATCGAAGAGTTCCTCGAGAACCGGCCCCGGGGCATAAGCCAAAAGATTCTCCTCAATCAAAGAGTGGCGAGCTCGATAGCGTGCGTTTGGGCACCTGTTTGCCAGGCGAGGAGAACGATTTTACCTGAAACCAGCCAAACCGCGGCCGATCGGAGTGCATGCCTGATGAGAACTACCTCGCGACGACGAAACCGGCTTCGCTCAGCACAGTCAAGCACGGTTGAGCGCTGGAAGCCGTCGGCGATCGTTGTCGTCCTTGCCTTTGGCCTCCTTTTCGGGCTTGGCTGGGGGTTGCATGGTCGCCTATTCAATCAAGCGGCGAGCCTTCAGGAGCATTACATGTTGCTGGTGAGCGACCTCTACGCCCAGGGAGCGCCGCTGAGCGACGTTCGCAACCGACTCATCACCCTGGGCTACCAAAATCCCTCGGTGGCCGTTCTCGCGGTTGCCGATGAACTGGCTGCTTCCCACGACCAAGTGAAACAACAGGAAGCCAATCAGCTTCACGAATTTGCCGCGGCGCTGGTCGCTGCTTCCGGAGATCAGCAGACGACAGCAGCGGCGACGGTCCAGCCAGTTCCTGCGGCAGCGACGGTCCAGCCGATTCCAACTGCGACGACCGTTGTGATGCCGGCCGCTCCAGTGGCCCAGGCGACGTCGGAGCCAACCGCTGCCGCGCCGGTGGTGAATAGCGCACCAGCTAATCCGAGCGTGCAATTGAGCCCAAGCGTGCCGGTCGCGACGAATGCTCCGCCATCGACGGCCAACAGCGTCGCACCGGCCGTTAAGCCTGCGCCAACGGCGAATCCAGTGGTTTCCGTCGGCTCGTCGGCGCCCCCGCCTGGTG
>Ga0070738_10007236_pt1 | contig 11213 bp, 7 predicted proteins | sample Coa_R2_2_FD_66446 | JGI IMG/M metagenome (GOLD analysis project Ga0070738, IMG submission 66446) | Surface soil microbial communities from Centralia Pennsylvania, which are recovering from an underground coalmine fire - Coalmine... | ecosystem: Environmental > Terrestrial > Soil > Unclassified ... | reverse complement strand
TTTTGTGGCTACCCCCTTTCTACGCTCCCGGCCTCAGCTAAGTTTGCCATCCTAGTTTTTTTTCCTGCCTGAGAAGCTGGACGCAGTGGCCGAGGCGAAGTCACGAAGGTCCAGGAAGATCGCCGACTATCCCAATCCCGACCTGGGAATCGAAGTGGATATCTCACCGCCGAAGATCGACCGGCCGGGGATTTATGCCGCGCTGAGAGAGGCCGAGGTCTGGCGGTTCGACGGGGACCGCGAGCAGATCCTCATCGAGCACCTGGGGGAGGACGGTTCCTACCACTCCGTGGATGCGAGTGAGTTCCTGCCGGTGCGGGCCGAGGAGGTCCGGCGCTGGGTGATCGAGGAGGACTCCCGCGATGAATCGGCCTGGGCCCGGCGCCTCCGCGCCTGGGTCCGGGCGGAAGTGGTCCCGCGACGGCCCCGGTGATTCCATCAAGCTGCCGCATGGCCTCTCGGATGATCCTCGGGCCAAGGCGCTGCCAAACTCGCCATCTTCCCTGGACGGGTGGGAGTCCCGGCTTCAGCCGGTCCGTTCCGCCTGAAGGCGGGACTCCCACCCGGCCCATCACGGGTGTTGGATCTCTCAGGATGCGCAAGCCCAACCGCGCTCGGGCGTCAAGGACGCTCCGATCTGTCCCGGACGCTGGGAGATTCCCGCACGTCGGAAAAAACTAAAAAATCGATTGGTCGACCGCCCGGGCGACATTATCTCTCAGACATCGCGACATTCGACGGGGCGGGGCTCATGGCGATCGGTCGATGGGGCAGCGTCTTGCGGCGCGTCCACACGCTTCTCGACGAGGGAGTGGTCGGCGGGCTGTCGGACCGGGAGCTGCTGGAACGGTACAGGGCAAAGGATGGCGCAACGGCCGAGCCGGCCTTCGCCTCGCTGGTCGAGCGGCACGGTCCGATGGTGCTCCGCGTCTGCCGGTCCGTGCTGCGCGACGCGCATGAGGCGCAGGATGCCTTCCAGGCGACCTTCTTGATCCTGGCCCGCAAGGCGGGCTCGCTCTGGGTGCACGACTCGCTGGGTCCCTGGCTCTATCGAGTCGCCTACCGGACGTCCGCCGGCGCCCGGTCGGCCGCGGCCCGGAGAAAAGCCCACGAGCGGAAGGCGGCCGAGGAGGCGCCGCGCGCCGTGGAAGGAGCAGAGCCGGACGACCTCGGCCCGGTGCTCCATGAGGAAGTCAACCGGCTGCCGGCGCGTTACCGCGCGGCGATCGTGTTGTGTTACTTCGAGGGGCTCACCCACGAAGTTGCCGCGCGACGACTGAACTGCCCGGTGGGCACGGTCCGCAGCCGGCTGGCCACGGGCCGAGACCTGCTGCGGGGCCATCTGGAGCGCCGGGGACTCGGCTCCTCCAGCGGCATGCTGGCCGCAGCCCTCAGTTCCGAGGCGACGACCTCGGTGCCGGCCGCGCTGGTCGAGACGACGGTCCGATCTGTCTTGGGAACAGCAACGAGCACGACGGCCGGGCTGGTCTCGGCGTCGGTGATGGACCTCGCAAGAAAGGGGTTGAAGGGGATGGTTGTCTGGAACCTGAAGGCGGTGACGATTGTCGTGATGGCGATCGGGGGCGGCGCAATCGGACTGCTGGCGATGGGCCAACGGGGACCGAGTCCGCCGCAACCGACCGCGCCCGCGGTCGTCTCGCCCGGTCCGGCCACACCACGGCCGAGGGCCTCCCAGCCTGTGGAGGAGCCCGAGCACGATCGGCCGGCCAAGAATCCGAAATGGAGGACCTTGGCTGCGGCGCGGATCAACGTGGCGCGCGAAATCCTCAACCAGCAGATGGAGCTGCTGCGCGGCGGCGAGATCGGGTTTGAGCCAGTCCTGACGTGGTCCCACCGCTTGATGCAAGCTCGTCTCAGCCTGGCCACGACCCCAGCCGAGCGGCTCACCCCAATCCGAGAGCACCGCGAGCGGATCAAGGCCATGGAGAGGCAGGTGAGAGAACTCTTCGAGCGCGGCCAGACGCGCCAGCTCAACGTCATGTTGGTCAGATACCATCACCTGGAAGCCGACCAGCTCCTGGCGGAAGCCGGAGGCGACCCGGATCTCGAGGTGCCGCCCGCTCAGCCCAAGCCGGCACAGGAATCACCGCCGCGTTCATCCTTGCCAACCCCGCCGCGCTGAGCCGGAGCTCAGGTCGGGCGAGGCTCACCAGGCGATGGCGAGCGGCGAATTGGTGGTGACACGGAAACGAAGGTCGTGTAGGTTGGGGCTATGAAACCCGCGCTTCGTCGCCTTGCCCAGAGCTGCAATCGATGAACGAATTGATATTTATCGTCGAGGAGGCGCCCGAGGGCGGGTTCACGGCCCGAGCGCTCGGGGCCTCGATTTTCACCGAAGCGGATGATTGGAGCGGGCTCCAGTCGCAGGTCCGCGACGCGGTGCGCTGCCACTTCGAAGAGGGCCAGGGTCCCAAGGTCATCCGGTTCCATTACGTGCGCGAGGATGTCTTCGCCGTATGAAGCTTCCGCGCGACCTCTCGGGTGACGACCTGGCCCAGGTGCTGGGGCAACTGGGATACCAGATCACGCGCCAAACCGGTGCCCATCTCCGCTTGACCACAGAGCAATCGGGTGAGCATCACGTGACGATTCCGCGTCACGCCTCACTCCGCGTCGGGACGCTCTCGGCCATCCTACGCGATGTTGCGGCCCATCATGGGCTGAGCAGGGATGAGTTGATCGATCTCCTCTTTTCGTAAGGTCTTCTCCGGCTCCGGCGCGATCCTCACGGCTGGAGATACTCGGGCACCGGCGGCGCGCCCGGGGCGGAGGTTTCGACCAGCGGCGGCGGGGAGCCCAGCGCGACCCAGAGCCGGAATTGGGCCTGGTCATAACGCACCAGGGCGCTGATCAGGTTGGCGCGGGCCCGGGCCACGAGGTTGAGGCTGTTGATCACCTCGATGGGCCGGATCTCGGCCAGACGCATCTCGCCCATGAACCGCATGCGGTCCAGGTCCTGGTGGAAGCCGTTGCGCGCGGAGGCCAGCTCGCGGCGGGCGACCTCGATCTGATGGCGCGCGGCCTGGGCATCGGCCCGGGCGGCGCTGATCTCCTCGCGGGCGCGGTTGAGGGTCCGGGCGCGTTCGGCGACGGCCTGGCCAAGCTGAGCGTCGCGCTGGCGGATCAAGGCGAGGTTGCCGGCTCCCATGTTCAGGAAGGTCCACCAGACCCGGACGTCGAAGTCGGTGCGGCCGGCGAAGTCACCCACCAGCGGCGGTGTGATGTTGCTACCGCCGCCGAAGACGCCGCCGCTGAATCCCAGCCAGAGGGTCGGCAGCAAGGGGCGGGCGATCTCCTGGTGCTTGTGGTATTCCACTTCGCCGATCTCGGCGGTCCGCGCGGCCAGGTCGGGCCGGTTCTGGATCGCCACCTGGATCAAGTCCTCGGACGGCGTGTCCAGGGCGATCAGGTCCAGCGGAGCCAGCGGGCCGCCGGCGGCGTGCAGCCGTACCGCGGGATCGAGGTTCAGCCGGTTGGCCAGCCGGGCCACCGTGACGCCGAGGAACTCCTCGGCCTTCTGGACGTCGGCACGGCGGTATCGCCATTCGGACTGGGCGCGATTGGCATCGGCCACCCGTCCTTCGCCCGCGACGGCGTAGGCGTTGGTGACCCGCACAATCTCGTAGGCCTGGGATTCCGACAGGCGGTTGGCTTCCAGCAGCGCCTGGTTGCCGATCAATTCCAGGTGGAGGACCGCCACGTCCATCAGGATGTCGTTCTTCGTTGCCTGGGCGTTGAACCGGCTGGCCGCCACCCGCTGCCGGGCGGCCAGAGGCTCGAACCAGGCGTCCGTCAAGGGCGTGAGGATGTTGACGCCGGGAATCGCGACCGACTCGGCCGCCAGAGTGCGGGCACCCGCTCCGATGTAGAGGGATTGCGAGGACACGTTCAGGATCTTGCCGGAGGAGCGCTGGAGGTTGCCGTTGTGCCCGTGGTAGCTCACACCCGCGTTGAGCGAGGGGACCAGCAACGTGCGGGCGGCCAGCTGGAGCCCCAGGGCCTCGAGGATCACGCTCCGCGCCCGGGCGATGGTCGGGTTGGCCACATCGGCCAGTCGCAGCGCCGTCGCCAGATCGATGGGATACTCACCGGAAGGCGGGGGAATGACCGGGGGCGAGGGGATCGGGACATTCCCTCCATTCACCATGGGCTTGAGGTCCCTGTCCGCGGCCGGCGCTGGGGGTGCATCGGCCCGGGCGGCGGCAATCAGGACGCGCCGGTCTGAACTGGGCGCGGGTTTCACGGCAGCGGTGGCCGCCGTCGACGGGGTGGCCTGGGCCGGCGCGCTGGCAGCCCTGGGCGCGGCTTCGGGTCGAGGCTGCGTACCCGCCGCGGCGTCCGGACGCGGCGGGTGTTCTCGCTGGAGCTGGGCCAGCGCCGTCTCGCCGTCGATCGGCCGTGGTGTTTGCGTGGTCGCACAGCCCGTGACCATTGCGAGCAAGACCGGCACGAGCCGTGGCGCGAGGCGGGAGCCTCCCCGGCACCGGCAGCCGACCCGGTTCGCATCGTGTTGCCCAGAACGCATGGGCGCGCCCTTTCGGATGGGGTGAAGCGACCGGTTCCTCATTGCCCCGCCGAGTCGCCGCGGCGACCGAAGCTCACCGGCTTGAGGAGGCTGGGACTCAGGCCAGCCGGCTGGACCGTGTCGCGCGGCGGCGCGGCGGCGGTGCCCGCGGGGGCGGCGGGGGCCGGAGCCGCCGCGGCGGAGCCGGGAGCCACCGCGGCGGGGGCGGGAGCCAGATCCGCCGGGACCGGTCGCATGCCGGCCTCGGGCGTCGCCGGGATGGGCAGCGGCGATAATCGGCCTGGTGGGGGCGCACCCGGCGGCAGGTTGCGCGGGGCGACCCCTTCGGTCGGGACCGGGTGCGCCAACATGTCGGCCGGCGGCTGGCCCAGCGCCACATACATGGCGAACTGGGATTCGTTGTAATTGACGATCGCATCGAGGTAATCCAGCCGGGCATCGGCCAGGAGCATGAAGCTATTCAAGAGCTCGATCGGCAGGACGTCGCGCGGCCGCGCCGCACCCACGAGCACGGTGCGCTCCAGGTCCTCGTGAAAGGACAGGTAGCCGGCGCGCACGGCCTCCTCGTAGGTGCCGATCTGGGCGTAGCGGGCATGGGTCCGCGCGTAGGCCTCGGCGATGTCGGCCCGGACCAGGTTGAGGAGCTCGACCTGCTGGAACTGGTTGATCTTCAGCCGCGCGTCGGCCACGTTGATCAGGGCGACGTTGCCCAGGCCCAGGTTCTGGATAGTCCAGAAGGCGATCACGTCGAGGTCTTCCCGGCCGCCGAAGCCGCCGAAGATTGGCCGCACCAGGTTACTGCCGCCGCCAAAGCCGCCGGCGCTGAATCCCAGCCAGAAATTGGGCGAGAACGGCAGGACCTTCGCCCCGCCCAGGGTCAAGAAGGCCGCCTCGATGGCGGCCCGCTGCGCGGCCAGCTCGGGCCGGCGGAGCAGGCCCAAGGCGATCAGCTCACACAAGGGGATGGGGTCCGGAACGATCGGCTGCGGGACCACGACCGCATCGGTCGGATGGAGCCGGATCGAGGGGTCGAGGTTCAAGAGCTGGCAGAGCCGTGCCGAGGCCGTGAGGACCTCGGCCTCGGTGGCCTGGATCCGCGATTCCCAGGTGGCCAGCACGGTTGCCGCTCGGTTGGCGTCGGCGACCCGCCCCTGGCCGGCCCGGGCATAGGCCGCCGTCAGCCGGGCGATCTCCTTGGCTTCGTCGCGCGCCTGAATGCTCGCCGCTCGGCGGCCTTCGGCCCGCAGCAGCTCGCTATACGCCGAGGTGACCAGGAGGAACATCTGGTTGCGGACCGCGACCGTCTCGAACTCGCGCTGGCGGACCACCTGCTTGGTGGCCAGGTAGGCGTAGAGTCCGAAGCCGGGATTGCCCGCATAGAACACGCCCGGGATACTCACCGTGCCCGCCGCGATCGCATTGGCGCCGGCACCGACGTAGAACGCCGACCGGTTCACCGCCAGGATGTTCCCGTTGGACTGCTGCAAGTTGCCGGTATGCGAATCGTAGTTCAAGCCGGGATTGATCGACGGCAAGAAGTAGGCCGCCGCAAGCTGACGCTGCGCGGCCGCCTCGACGATTCGCTGGCGGGCGATGTTCAGCTCAGGGTTCTGCACGTTGGCCAGTTGCAAGGCCGTGTGCAAGTCGATCGGCCGGAGTTCGTGGGGGAGGATCGAGGGCGGCGTGGGCGGCGGGGGGATGATGTCCGTCGCTGGGTTGGCCAGGGGACGCCCGCCCGGAAGGGGCTCGAGTCCTCGGGCCCGGTCCGGCTGCGGCGGCGGCGGCTGAGGCTGTGGGGCTTGCGCCCAACCGGCCGTGGGGGCCAGGACCAGGGCCCAGACGAGGATCCCACCAGCCACGCGGCCGATTCGCTTGATCCGCTCCACCGAGGCCTCCCTGTCCGTGCCAAATGCCCGTCGCCCTCGATCCCGCTCCGGGGACAGCCCATGCCGTCGCGTTCACGGCCTCAGATCGAAAAACGCCGGAGTCAAGACCCTGCCGGGCCAAGGCACTCGTTTTTTCCATCGACAACCAACTTTGGCCAACTTGACGAGAATGCCCGCCGGTACGAAGAAAAGGGCCTTGCTCGGTACACGGCTTCCACAAGGCCGAGCGATCCCAGCGATTCTTCTCAGGCAGTGAGGTCAAGAATGCTTGCAGACAAGCGTGGTGGATGTGATGCACATTCGGAGACCGGAGTTGGTGGGATCGGACCGGTTGAGCAGTCGGCGCGCGATTGACATCCGAGCCGGCCGCGATAGCATGGAAGGGTCGGTAATCGGTTTCTGGGATTGCTGTCCAGTCGGTCTTGTTGATGCGCTCGGTCTTGCTTCGAGCCCTTGTGGCCGTTCTCCTGGGGGTGTGCCTCGGGCTGCCTCCCGTGCGGACTTTGAGCGCGACTACCGTCCCATCCCCCACCCGGAAGCAATCACGGCTGCGAATCGACACGCGTCGGAGCGTTCCTTCGCCCACAGTTCGCACCGGTTCGCCGGACCGGCATCCGGTCGGCTCCTCCGCGCCGCGACGACCCGCCTTTGTTCCATCGCCGACTGCGGAAGCGGTTCCTCCGATCATCACCGCCGACCTGATTCGCGGTGCACGACCCCTGCGGTGCTAGTCGGGGGACCCGGGCGGAGTTGCCGCGCCGCCGCGAGCCCGCCTCGGCTGTTGGACCCAACGCTTGAGCTCCGTCGTCCTCACTCCCGATCATCCCCTCCCTTTCGACTCCAAGGGGTTCTCCATGAACGGATTAATCCGCGCGTCCCTGGGCAATCCGCACGCCGTGACGGTCATGTCGCTGACCATGATCGTCATGGGCGTCCTGAGCTTGACCCTGATCCCGATTGACATCCTGCCGGTCTTCAAGAGTCCGGCGGTGCAGACCTTGACGTTCTACGGCGGCATGTCGGCCGAGAGCATCGCCAACGACATCACCAACCGGATGGAGCGCTGGACCGGTCAGGCCAACGGCACCAAGCGGCAAGACTCCCGCTCGATCATCGGCGCCAGCATCGTCCGCAACTATTTCTTCGACGACGTCGATCCCAACGGCGCCCTGACGCAGGTCAACTCGCTGGCCCTGGGCGTGATCCCCAACCTGCCGCCGGGAACCCTGCCGCCGGTGGTGCTGCCGTTCGACCCGACGGCCATGACGCCGATCTGCGTGGTGGCGGTGGACAGCCCGGACCCGAAGAACGACGAGTCCGTGCTCTACGATGTGGGGCGGTACGAGGTCCGCAACTACATCATGGGGATCCCCGGCGCCGTGGCGCCGGTGGTCTTCGGCGGCAAGATCCGCACGGTGCTGGCCTACCTGAACCGGCAGAAGATGCAGGCGCGGGACATGTCGCCCATCGACGTGATGAAGGCCCTGGACGCCTCCAATGTGTTCTTGCCCAGCACCGACGGCAAGTTCGGCACGACCGACTTCGTCATCGATTCCAACTCGATGTATCTGAAGATCGAGGACATGAAGGACATCCCGCTGCGGTACGAGTCGGGCAAAACGCTCTACCTCGGCGACGTGGCCACGCCCAAGGATGCCAACTACATCCAGACCAACGTGGTCCGGGTCAATGGCAAGCGCGAGGTGTACATCCCCGTCTATCGCCAGTTGGGCGCCAGCACCCTGGGCGTGGTCTCCAAGCTGAAGGGTCAGCTCAAGGACTTCGAGGAGCGGCTGACTCGCTCGGGGATCAACCTCAAGCTGGTGATGGACCAGTCGGTTTACGTGCGGAAATCGATCGAGGCCCTGGTCCAGGAGGGGGTGCTGGGCGCGATCCTCTGCTCGCTGACGATCCTGATGTTCCTGGGCGAGATCCGCATGACGGCGATTGCGATCATGACGCTGCCGATCTCGATCATGGCGTCGTCGGCGGCGCTGTATTTCAGCGGCCAGACGATCAACGTGATGACGCTGGCCGGGATGACGCTGGCGATCGGGCCGATGATCGACAGCGCCATCATCTGCCTGGAGAACACGCACCGACACCTGGGGATGGGCGCGACGACCCACGAGGCGGCGTTCCTGGGGGCCAGCGAGGTGGCCATGCCCGAGCTGGTCTCGACGCTGTGCACCTTCCTGGTGCTCTCGCCGCTGGTCCTGACGCCCGGCCTGGGCCAATTCCTCTTCAAGCCGATGGCCATGGGCGTGGCCTACTCGATGATCGCGGCGTACTTCCTGTCGCGGACTCTGGTGCCGGCTTGCAGCGCCTACTGGCTCAAGCCCCACGGCGGCCACGGCCACGGCAATGGTCCTGGCCACGGCCACGGCCCGGCCGCAGCCCATGGCGGCCATGGCGCCGGGGTTCCCGATGGCAATGGGCCCGTGACCTTCACAATCAACGGCAACGGTCCGAGTGCCGCCGGCGGCGGGCTGTTCGGCCCGATCAAGCGGGCCTTCCACCGGTGGGAGGAGATGATCGACACGGGCATCGGCTACTACGTCAAGGGTCTGGATGTCGTGCTGCGCCACCGCATCCTGACCATCTTCGTCGGCTTCGGCCTGCTCGGGCTGACCATCGCCGTCTTCTGGCCGATCCTCCGCCGCGAGTTCTTCCCCGAGGTCGACGCCGGCGCCTTCGAGATGTACGTGCGGGCCCCCAGCGGCACCCGCATCGAAGTCACCGAGCAGCGGATCAAGGCCGTCGAGGACTTCGTCAAGAAGACCATCGACGAGGAGGACCTCCAGCTCGTCCTTTCCGAGCTCGGGGTGACCCCCGACTGGTCGGCCGCCTACACGCCCAACGCCGGCCCGATGGATGCCGTGGTCAAGATCCAGCTCTCCGCCGAGCGGAAGCACTCGGCGCAGGAGTACGTCCATCTGCTGCGGACCGCCTTCCACAAGGACGCGGCCTTCAACGACCTGGAATTCGCCTTCGATGCCGGCGGCATGGTCCGCTCGGCCATGAATGAAGGGAAATCCACGCCGATCAGCATCCGCGTGACCGGCAAGGACACCCGGACCGCGGCCCGGATCGCAGGCGCCATCAAGGATGAGGTCAAGAAGATCGATGGGGTCGTCGATGCCCGGGTCATCCAGCGGCTCGATTATCCCCAGTTCAAGATCACGGTGGACCGGCTCAAAGCGGCCGAGCTGGGTCTGACCCAGGCGGTCATCATGCAGAACGTCGTGGCCGCGTTCACCTCGAGCATCCAGTTCAACAAGCACAATTTCTGGATCGATCCCAAGAGCAAGAACCAGTACTTCGTGGGCGTCCAGTATCCCGAGGACGCCATCACGGACATCAACACCCTGCGGGATATCCCGATCACGCCCCAGCGCACCGACGTGCCCAAGCGGACGATCCCGCTGAGCAACGTCGCGACGATCGAGAAGACCCCCGTGCCGACGGAGGTCACCCACTACCAGATCCAGCCCACCATCGAGCTGACCATGGGCGTCTCGGGTCGCGACCTGGGCCACGTCTCCGACGACGTCTCCCTGATCCTGAACCGGTTCGGCACCCGCGATCCGGGCGAGACCGCGACCTGGCTTCCCTTCGACCCCGACAGCACGGAGAAACGGCGGCTCCCCGGTTCGAAGATCGTCCTCAGCGGCGAGTATCTCCGCATGAAGGACACCTTCAACAGCCTGGGCGTCGGCCTGGGGTTGGCCTCGCTGTTGATCTACTTCTTGATGGTGGGGCTGGACAAGTCGTTCGTGGTGCCGCTGTCGGTCATGTCGATCGTGCCCCTGTGCCTGGTCGGCATCATGCCGATGCTCTACGTGACCGGCTCGGCGGTGAACGTGCAGTCGCTGCTGGGCTTCATCTTCATCGTCGGGATCAAGGTGGCCAACTCGGTGTTGATGACCGACTATGCCCAGGAGCTGCGCCGGCACGAGGGGCTGACCCCCATGCAGGCAATCCGCAAGGCGGCCAGTCTGCGGGTGCGTCCGATCACCATGACGGCCCTGGCGGCGTTCTTCGCCCTGATCCCGGGGGCCCTGGCCCTGGAGCGGGGCAGCGAGTCGAACGCCCCGCTGGCCCGCGCGATCCTCGGCGGCCTGCTGGCCGGCGAGCCCGCCACCCTCTTCGTCCTGCCGGCGATCTACTCCTTGATCGTCCGCGAGTCCCCCAAGGAAGCCGAGGAGCGTCTGGCCCGGCAGGCCGCCGGACACGGCGTTCCCGCAGCCCCGCCCGAGGGGGGCTGGGAGGAGGACCACAACGGCGGTGAACCGGTTTGACCCGGCCGGGTCACGAGCCGCTATGCCGTGCCGTGCTCGTGCCGGAGCCACCTCATCCTCTCCACCGACCCGGAGTCCGGCCGGGATCGTCGCCTTCCCGCGACGATCCCCGGCCGCCCCCGGGCGGTTGCGCTGCGGCCCGGCCGGCGTGGGCATCAGGGAGCAGGCCCTGGCGGACCGGGAGCATCCTCCGCCGTCGGGCAGGTCCGCACCAGGCACCGGATCGCGCCGGAGACGAAGTCCGCCAGCACCGACCCGTCTTCCAGGCAAACAGGGCAACCGCAAGCCGGATCCCAGCTCCGAGCCAGGCTTTCGGCGGCGGGCCGCCGCAACCGGGCCGCAGGCCGCCGCGCCGGCGGCACCCGATCCGCACCGATGGGGCGCAGTCTCGCCACCAGCTCGGCGGAAATCGTCCCGCCCGACTGCTCGGTGCACAACTCAACCAACGCCCAGAGCAGCGGTGCCACACAGACTACAAAT
>Ga0070738_10007235_pt1 | contig 11213 bp, 15 predicted proteins | sample Coa_R2_2_FD_66446 | JGI IMG/M metagenome (GOLD analysis project Ga0070738, IMG submission 66446) | Surface soil microbial communities from Centralia Pennsylvania, which are recovering from an underground coalmine fire - Coalmine... | ecosystem: Environmental > Terrestrial > Soil > Unclassified ... | reverse complement strand
CTGCTGATCGGCTCCGACGGCCGCTATGCCGAACTGCACCGGCGCGACGGGGCGCGCTGGGTGACCGAAATCTATCGTGCGGCCGAGGACACGATCGCGCTGGCCTCGGTGCCGGCGGCGATCCCGCTCGCCGAATTGTACGACGGCATCGCCTTTGACGACGATCTCGACGGCTGATCCCGCCCGCCGATGATCCAGCGCCTTTACGCCCGAACGCTCGACGTCGCCTCCGGGCCGCATGCCCTGTGGGCGTTGCTCGCGGTCTCGTTTGCGGAAAGCTCGTTCTTTCCGCTGCCGCCCGACCTCTTGCTGATCCCGATGATGCTGGCGCGGCCGCGCGAGGCGTGGCGCCTGGCCGCCTACTGCACCCTGGCCTCGGTCGCCGGCGGCGTGCTCGGCTACGCGATCGGCTATTTCCTGTTCGATGCGATCGGCCGCCCGGTGCTCGAATTCTACCACGCGATGGACCGCTACGAGGCGCTGAAGGCGGGGTTCGACCGCTGGGGGGTATGGATCATCATCGTCAAGGGGATGACGCCGATCCCCTACAAGCTGGTGACGATCGCCAGCGGCGTCGCGCATTTCGACCTGATCGCCTTTATCGGCGCCTCGATCGTCTCGCGCAGCCTGCGCTTCTTTCTGCTGGCGGCGATCCTGTGGCGCTTCGGCCCGGCGGCGCGGACGTTCATCGAGCGCCGCCTGACCCTGGTGACGACCCTGTTCGCCGTCGCGCTCGTTGGCGGCTTCGTCGCGCTGCGCTATCTCTAGCGCATGGCGGCCTCGACCCGATCCTATGCCGGGCTGGTCTGCGGCGGCAGCGCCGCGGTGCTGGGCGCCGCCTATGCCTCGCAATACTGGGGCGGGCTGCGCCCGTGCGAATTGTGCCTGGCCGAGCGCTGGCCGTGGGCGGCGGCGATCATCGTGGCCGGGCTCGCGCTGTGGCTCGACCGGCGCCGGCTCATGCCGCTGCTCGCCCTGCTGTTCGCCGCCAGCGCCGCCCTCGCCTTCTACCATGTCGGGGTCGAGCAGCGCTGGTTCGCCGGCCCGTCGGCCTGCACCGCGCCGTCGAGCGGGGCGCACAGCCTCGACGAATTGAGGCGGCAGCTGATCGGCCGCCAGCCGGTGCGGTGCGACGAGGTGCAGTGGACCCTGTTCGGCGTCTCGCTCGCCGGCTGGAACCTTGCCGCCTCGCTGGCAATGGCGGGGCTGAGTCTCGCGGCGGCGCGGAGCCGGCGATGAGCGAGCGCCCGCCCTATCTGCCCGGCGACCCGCCCCCGGCGGCCGAGCTGGCGCGCATGCTGCGGGTCGACCAGGCCGGCGAATACGGCGCGGTGCGCATCTATGACGGCCAGCTTGCGCTGATCCGCAGCGGCGCGGCGCGCGAGGCGATCGCCCATATGGCGGCGCAGGAGCGGCACCACCTCTCGGTGTTCGACGACCTGCTGCGCCGCCGCCGGGTGCGGCCGACGGCGCTGGCGCCCTTGTGGCACGGCGCCGGCTTTCTCCTCGGCGCGGCGACGGCGCTCCTCGGCGAGCGGGCGGCGATGGCCTGCACCGTCGCGATCGAGGACGTGATCGACGAGCATTACCGCGACCAGGAAACGCGGCTCGGCGAGCGCGACCCCGAAGCGGCGGCGGCGATCCGCGCCGCGCGCGCCGACGAAGCGGCGCACCGCGACGCCGCGCTGGCCGCCGGCGCCGCCGAGGCGCCGGGCTACGGCGTGCTGACCGGGCTGATCAAATCCGGCTCGCGCCTGGCGATCTGGCTGTCGACGCGGATCTAGCCGAGCCCGCCGCCCGATCCGGCCCGGTCGAACGACGCGCCAAGCGTCCCGGCCTGAAACCTTGCCCGCCCGCGCTCGTTGAACAGGGCACAAGCGGGAGACGCGGATGGCCAGGCAAATCGTCGTCGGATTGTACCGCTCCAAGGGCATCGCCGAGGACGCCGTCAACCGGCTGCGCACCGAGGGCGTGCCGGACCGGGCGTTCTCGCTCGCCCTGCTGCAGGAGACCGCACCGCCGCCGCCGACGGTCCAGGCCGAGCTGGCGGCGCTGTCGGCCGACCCGATGATCCTCGGCAACGTGCGCGACAGCTACGCCCGCTTCATCCGCAACGGCGAGACCGTGGTGCTGGTGCATGCCGAGGACCCAGACGAGGCGCAGCTTGCCGCCGACGTCCTGCGGCTGTTCGACCCGCTGGCGGTCGATGTGCTCGACGCGAGGCCGCGCTCAGACCACCCCGGCGCGGCGTAGCCCGGCGATCTCGCCGGGGCTGTAGCCGAGGTCGTGCAGGATCGCGTCGCTGTCGGCGCCGAGCTCGGGCGCCGGGCGGCGCAGGCGGCAGGGCGCCTCGGCGAATTTGAGCGGGAAGCCGAGCATGCGCACCGTGCCATGGCCGGGGTGGTCCTGTTCGACCACCATCTCCTGGTCGATGACCTGCGGGTCGGCGAACACCTCGGGCAGGCCCATGACCCGCCCGCACGGCACCCCGGCGGCGTTCAGCTTTTCGATCCAGTAGGCGGTGGTGTTGGCCTTGAGCCTGGCCTCGACCGCGGCGTTGACGGCGGCGCGATGGCGCACCCGCAGATCGTTCGAGGCGAAGCGCGGATCGCGACGCCATTCGCCGGCGTCGAGCGCATCGACGAGACGCTGGTAGCTCTGCTCCTGGCTCGGCGCGATCGCCACCTCGCCGTCGGCGGTGCGGAACAGGCCGTAGGGCGAGACGATGGCGTGGTCGTTGCCGCTGCGCGCCGGCACCTCGCCGGTGGCGAAGTAGTTGGCGGCGAGAAAGGCGAGCAGGCTGATCATCCCGTTATTGAGGCTGGCGCCGACCGTCTCGCCGGCGCCGCTGCGGCCGCGGCGCACCAGCGCGGCGCAGACCCCGAGCGCGCCGTAGAGCCCGGCGACGAGGTCGGCGATCGGCGGCCCGGCCCGCATCGGCGCGCCGTCGGCCTCGCCGGTCACCGCCATGAAGCCGCTCATCGCCTGGGCAATGAAGTCGAAGGACGGGCGCTCGCGATAGGGCCCGCTCGCGCCGTAGCCGCTGAGGCTGCAAACCACGAGGTCCGGCCGCAGCGCCTTCAGCCGCGCCGCGTCGAACCCCATCGCGTCGAGCACGCCGGGACGGAAATTCTCGACCAGCACGTCGCTCGCCGCGATCAGCCGGGACAGCGCCTCGCGCCCGGCCGGCTCGCGCAGGTTCAGCGTCAGCGACCGCTTGTTGCGGTTGAAGGCGGCGAAATACCACGACAGGCCGTCGCGCATCGCGCCCTGGCCGCGCAGCGGGTCGCCGGCGCCCGGGCTTTCCACCTTGACCACCTCGGCGCCCATATCGGCGAGCAGCATCGTGCAGAACGGCCCGGCGAGAATGCGCGTCAGATCCACCACCCTGATCCCCGACAGCGGCACCCGTCCCTCCTTTTTCTCCTGCGGCTGCTCCGCCTCTATAGCCGAGGCTTGACGCGGCGGCGACGGATTGATATTTTGACAACTATCGAAATATTGGAGGCACGATGGACAAGCGGCAGGCGATCGCCGCGCTCGGCGCCCTGGCCCAGGAGACCCGGCTCGACCTGTTCCGCCTTTTGGTGACGGCCGGGCCGCAGGGGCTGCCGGCGGGGGCCATTGCCGAGCGGCTCGGCGTGCTGCCGGCCTCGCTGTCGTTCCATCTCGCCCAGCTCGTTCATGCCGGGCTGATCACCCAGCGCCGGCTCGGCCGGCACCTGATCTATGCGGCGGAGTACGGCGCGATGAACGCGCTGCTGCTGTACCTGACCGAGAATTGCTGCGGGCGGGATGCGGCCTGCGCCCCGCTCTGCGATCCCGCCACCGTTCCCGCCTGCGGAGGAAGCGATGAAGCGCCTGCACGTGCACGTCAGCGTTGACGACCTCGCCGGGTCGATCCGGTTCTACTCGACCCTGTTCGCGGCCGAGCCGAGCGTGGTCAAGCCCGACTATGCCAAATGGATGCTCGACGACCCGCGCGTCAATTTCGCGATCAGCAGCGGCGGCGGCGGCAGCGGCATCTCGCATCTCGGCATCCAGGCCGAGGACGAAGCCGAGCTGGCCGAGATTTCCGGCCGCCTCGCCCGGGCCGAGCGGCCGGTGGTCGAGGAAAAGGGCGCGGTGTGCTGCTATGCCCGCTCCGACAAGCACTGGATCGCCGACCCGCAGGGCGTGCCGTGGGAGACCTTCTACACCCATGGCGAGGCGACCGTGTACGGCGGCGGCGGGGCGCTGACGCGGCTGCGCGAGGCCGACGGCGCCGCGCCGGCGGCGGCCCGGGAGGCCGACGGCGCGTGCTGCGCGCGATAGCCCGCGATGGCAGCCCGCTACAACGTGCTGTTCCTGTGCACCGGCAACTCGGCCAGAAGCATCCTGGCGGAAGCGCTGATCGAGCACTGGGGCAGCGGGCGCTTTGCCGGGTACAGCGCCGGCAGCTTTCCGCGCGGCGCGGTGCATCCGCTGGCGCTCGAGCTGCTCGAGCGGCTGCGGCTCCCGACGCGCGGGCTGCGCAGCAAAAGCTGGGACGAGTTCGCGCGGCCCAGTGCGCCGATCATGGACTTCGTGTTCACCGTCTGCGACCAGGCGGCGGGCGAGGTCTGCCCGCTCTGGCCCGGCAATCCGATCACCGCACATTGGGGCATTCCCGACCCGGCCGCCGTGCCCGGCGGCGACGCCGAACGCCGCCAGGCGTTTCGCGAGGCCTATCGCCAATTGGAGACGCGGATCAAGCTGTTCGTCGCACTGCCCCTAGACAAGCTCGATCGCCTGGCGATCGGGCGCGAGGCCGCGCGGATCGGCCGCGCCCGCTCGCCGCAGGAGATATGAATGAGCACTGCCGCTGACGTCCGGCCGCGGCCGGCGCTGGGAACGTTCGAGCGCTACCTGACGCTGTGGGTGGCGGCGTGCATCGTCGCCGGCATCGCGCTCGGCCGGGCGCTGCCGGCGCCGTTCCAGGCGCTCGGGCGGATGAACGCCGCCCAGGTCAACCTGCCGGTCGCGGTGCTGATCTGGCTGATGATCGTGCCGATGCTGCTCAAGGTCGATTTCACCGCGCTGCATCGCGTCGCCGAACAGTGGCGCGGCATCGCCGTCACCGTCGCGGTCAACTGGCTGGTCAAGCCGTTCAGCATGGCCGCGCTCGGCTGGCTGTTCGTCGGCTGGCTGTTCCGGCCGCTGCTGCCGGCGGCGCAGATCGACGGCTACATCGCCGGGCTGATCCTGCTTGCCGCCGCGCCGTGCACGGCGATGGTGTTCGTGTGGTCGAACCTGAGCGGCGGCGACGCGAATTTCACCCTGACCCAGGTGGCGCTCAACGACACGATCATGGTCTTCGCCTTCGCCCCGATCGTCGGCCTGCTGCTCGGCCTGTCGTCGATCGCGGTGCCGTGGCAGACGCTGCTGCTGTCGGTCGTGCTCTACATCGTCGTGCCGGTCATCGCCGCGCAATGGTGGCGGCGCCGGCTGGGGCCGGCGCTGGGCGACGTGCTGCGCCGGCTGCAGCCGGTCTCGCTCGCCGCGCTGCTGGCGACGCTGGTGCTGCTGTTCGGGTTCCAGGGCGAGGAGATCATCGACCAGCCGCTGGTCATCGCCCTGCTCGCGGTGCCGATCGTCATCCAGGTCTATCTCAACGCCGGCATCGCCTATGCCGCCAACCGGGCGCTCGAGGTCGCCCACGCGGTCGCCTGCCCGTCGGCGCTGATCGGCGCGTCGAATTTCTTCGAGCTGGCGGTCGCCGCCGCGATCGCGCTGTTCGGGTTCCGCTCGGGCGCGGCCCTCGCCACCGTCGTCGGGGTGCTGGTCGAGGTGCCGGTGATGCTGTCGGTGGTGCGTCTCGCCGGGCGCAGCCGCGGCTGGTACGAGGCCCGGCGATAGCGCGCTTGCGCCGGGCGGCGCGGCGACGCAAGCTGGGCCAAACCGACGAGCGGAGAAAGCGCCGCGCGTGACCGATTTCGCCGTCCGAGCGCCGATCGCCGCCCAGCCGCCGCGGCGTTCCGGCTGGCACCGCCACCTGCACGGATCGGAGCTGGTCTGGGCGCTCGCCTTCGTCCTGCCCTATGCCGCGGTGTTCCTCGCGCTGGTCGCCTATCCGATGGCGTACGGGCTGTGGCTCGGCGCGCGGCCCGAGCTCTTTGCCGAGCTGGTCTCGGACCCGCGCTACCTGCGCTCGCTCGCCAACACGCTGATCTTCGTCACCGTCGCGGTCAACGTGAAGATGGTGGCGGCGCTGTTCCTGTCCGGCTTTTTCATGCGCCGGCGCAAGTGGATCAAGGCGCTGCTGCCGATCTACATCCTGCCGTGGACGCTGCCGGCGGTGCCCGCCTATCTGTCGTTCCACTGGATGCTGGTCGGCCCGGAAGGGCTGCTCGACCAGGTGCTGTACGACTATTTCGGCATCAACGGGCCGGTGTGGTTCAACAGCCGCGGCCTGGCGCTGACCTGGAACATCGTCGCCTATATCTGGAAATGGATGCCGCTGTGGACGCTGATCTTTCTCGCCGGGCGGCTGTCGATCCCGCAGGACCTGCTTGACGCCGCCGAGATCGACGGCGCCGGGCTCTACCGCCGGTTCCGCCACGTCATCCTGCCGCTGCTCGCCAACCTCTATTTCATCAGCACGCTGATCTCGACGATCTGGACGTTCGGCGATTTCACTACGGTATTCATCGTCTCCGGCGGGGCGCCGGCGATGGCCTCGGACGTGCTGTCGACGCTGGCGCTGCAATATGCGCTCGACCTCGGCAACCCGCCGCTCGGCATCGCCATGGGACTGACCGCGGTACCGCTGATGATCGTCGTCGTGGTCATGCTGATGCGCCGCCTGCGCAAGACCGAGGTGCAGCTATGACCGTGGCGCTGCCGTCCCGCCGCGCGCCGGCGCCGCCGCGCCGCCGGCTGCGCCGGCTGCTGGTCGAAGGCGGCTCGGCGGTGCTGGGCTTTCTCATCGCCTTCTGGTCGCTGGTGCCGATCTACAACATGCTGCTGATCGCGCTGGCCCCCGAGGGCAACAACGAATACGCCGGCAAGCTGTGGCCGGACCCGATCTCGCTCGACAGCTTTATCGGGCTGTGGACCGAGGCCACCGACGAGCTGGAAAACGTCTGGGAGGAATTCGGCAACAGCATCGTCATCGGCCTGTCGGTGATGGTGCTGACGGTGGCGATCGGCTCGCTTGCCGCCTTTTCCGTCAGCCGGCTGCGCCTCGCCCGCGAATGGACGCTGAGCGATGCGGCGCTGGTCACCTACATCATCCCGTCCTCGTTCCTGCTGGTGCCGTTTTTCCGGGTCATGCACGAGTACGGGCTGTCGGACAATCTGCTCGCCGTCATCCTCGCCGAGGTGGCGTTCGCCACGCCTTATGCGATCCTCGTGCTGCAGCACTACGGCAAGCTGATCCCGATCGAGCTGGACGAGGCGGCGCGGGTCGACGGCGCCTCGGCGGTGCAGGTCTATCTGCGCATCTACCTGCCGCTGATCGCGCCGGCGCTGGCGGCGGTGGGCACCTATGCGCTGCTGTTCGCGTGGAACGACTACCTCTACCAGTACCTGCTGCTGACCTCGCAGCGCCACACCACCGTCGCGGTCGGGCTCGAACAGTTCTTCGACGACGACGATTCGCCGTGGAACTACATGATGGCGCTGGCCATCGTCTATTCGCTGCCGCCGATCGCGATGTTCTACGCGCTGCGCCGCTACATCGCCGCCGGGCTGACCCTCGGCGCGGTCAAAGGGTGAGGCGCGGCCTACACCGGATCGAGCTCGGTATCCCAGTAGAGATAGTCGCGCCAGCTCTGGTGCAGGTAGTTGGGCGGGAAGGCGCGGCCGTTTTCCTGCAGCATGTGCGAGGTCGGCTGCACCGGGCGGTGGCGCGGATACATCCCGCTCTGCTGCGGCAGGCGGTTGCCCTTCAGCAAATTGCAGTGGCCGCAGGCGGTGACGACGTTGGTCCACACGGTGCGGCCGCCCCGCGAGCGGGGCACGACATGGTCGAAGGTCAGCTCGTGCGACGGCGCCGCCTCGCCGCAATACTGGCAGGTGAAGCGGTCGCGCAGGAACACGTTGAACCGGGTGAAGGCGGGGTTGCGCGCCGCCTGGACGTATTCCTTCAGCGCGATGACGCTGGGCAGCCGCATCTCGAAGGACGGGCTGCGGACATAGGCGTCGTAATGGTCGACAATGTAGACGCGGTCGAGGAACACCGCCTTGACCGCATCCTGCCACGACCACAGCGACAGCGGGAAGTAGCTGAGCGGGCGGAAATCCGCGTTCAGCACCAAGGCCGGGCAGCTATCGAGCATGGCCGTCACCTCGACCCCACCGTCCGTCGTCGCTGAGGGCAATAACATGCGCAGGCGACGGCTTGATAGCGGATCGGCCGCCCCGCGACAAGATGAGGCGGGCGCCGCGGCTCAGCGCGTCGGCACCGGCGCGCCGCCGCGGTAATCGTAGAAGCCGCGTTCCGCCTTGCGGCCGAGCCAGCCGGCCTCGACGTATTTGACGAGCAGCGGACACGGCCGGTATTTGCTGTCGGCGAGACCCTCGTAGAGCACCTGCATGACGGACAGGCAGGTGTCGAGGCCGATGAAGTCGGCCAGCTCCAGCGGGCCCATCGGATGGTTGGCGCCGAGCTTCATCGCGGTGTCGATCGCCTCGACGGTGCCGACGCCCTCGTACAGCGTATAGACCGCCTCGTTGATCATCGGCAGCAGGATGCGGTTGACGATGAAGGCGGGAAAATCCTCGGCCGCGACCGGCGTCTTGCCGAGCTTCAGCGCGAGGTCGCGGGTGGCGGCGAAGGTCGCCTCCTCGGTGGCGATGCCGCGAATCAGCTCGACCAGGGTCATCACCGGCACCGGGTTCATGAAATGCATGCCGATGAACTTGCCCGGCCGGTCGGTCGCCGAGGCGAGGCGGGTGATCGAGATCGACGAGGTATTGGTGGCGATCAGCGCCTCGGGCTTGAGCAGCGGCACCAGCTTTTTGAAGATGTCGCGCTTGATCTCCTCCTTCTCGGTCGCCGCCTCGATCGCCATGTCGCAATCGCCGAAGGCGGCAAGGTCGGCGGTGGCGACGATGCGGGCGAGCGCCGCCTCCTTGTCTTCCTCGGTGATGCGGCCGCGCGCCACCTGGCGGCCGAGATTGGCGGCGATCGTCTCGCGCGCCTGGGCGAGCGCGGCCGGATTGTTGTCGGTCAGCACGACGTCGAGCCCGGCGAGGGCGCAGACATGGGCGATGCCGCGCCCCATCTGGCCGGCGCCGATGACGCCGATGCGGCGCAATTCGCTCATTTGAGCCGCTTGCCGAGCTCTTCGTCGAGCTCCGGCACGACCTTGAACAGGTCGCCGACCAGCCCGTAATCGGCAACCTGGAAGATCGGCGCCTCCTCGTCCTTGTTGATGGCGACGATCACCTTGGAGTCCTTCATCCCCGCCAGGTGCTGGATTGCGCCGGAAATGCCGACGGCGATGTAGAGCTCCGGTGCAACAATCTTGCCGGTCTGGCCGACCTGGTAGTCGTTGGGCACGAACCCGGCATCGACGGCGGCGCGCGAGGCGCCGACCGCGGCGCCCAACTTGTCGGCCACCGATTCGAGCAGGCGGAAATTCTCGCCCGACTGCATGCCGCGTCCGCCCGAGATGATGACCCGGGCGCTGGTCAGCTCCGGCCGCTCGGATTTCGACAACTCGGCGCGGACGAACTCGGTCAGCCCGGCCGAACCGGTGGTCTCGACCGGCTCGACGGCGGCGCTGCCGCCCGCCGCCTCGACCGGCGGAAAGGCGGTGCCGCGCACGGTGATGACCTTGATCGGATCCTTCGATTGCACCGTCGCCAGCGCGTTGCCGGCATAGATCGGCCGCACAAAGGTGTCGGCGGCTTCGACCGCGCTGATATCGGAAATCTGCATCACGTCGAGCAGCGCGGCGACGCGCGGCATCAGGTTCTTTCCGGCGGTCGTCGCCGGCGCCAGGATGTGCGAGTAGTCCGGCGCCAGCTTGACCAGCAGCGGCGCGACGTTCTCGGCCAGGCCGTGGGCGTAGGCGGCATCGTCGGCCAGGCGCACCTTGGCGACCCCGGCGATTTTGGCGGCGGCCTCGGCGACCGCGGCGCAGCCGCTGCCGGCGACGAGGACATGCACGTCGGAGCCGGCGAGCCGGGCGATCTCGGCGGCGGCGGCGACCGCGTTCAACGTCGCCGGCTTCAGCGCGGCGCCGTCATGTTCGGCGACGACAAGGACGGCCATCAGATCACCCGCGCTTCGAGCTTCAGCTTGTCGACCAGCTCGGCGACCGAGCCGACCTTGACCCCGCCCTCGCGCTTCTTCGGCTCCTCGACCTTGAGGGTGACGAGGCGCGGCGCGACATCGACGCCGAGCTCCTCGGGGGTGGTCACCGCGATCGGCTTCTTCTTGGCCTTCATGATATTGGGCAGCGAGGCGTAGCGCGGCTCGTTGAGCCGCAGATCGGTGGTGACGATGGCCGGCAGGTCGAAGGCGACGGTCTCGAGCCCGCCATCGACCTCGCGCGTGACCTCGGCATGCCGGCCGCTGATCGCCAGCTTGGAGGCGAAGGTCGCCTGCGGCCAGCCGAGCAGCGCGGCGAGCATCTGGCCGGTCTGGTTGCAGTCGTCGTCGATCGCCTGCTTGCCGATGATGACGATCTCGGGCTGCTCGCGCTCGATCACCGCCTTCAGCAATTTGGCGACCGCGAGCGGCTGCAATTCCGCCTCGGTCTGGATCAGCACGCCGCGATCGGCGCCCATCGCCAGCGCGGTGCGGATCGTCTCCTGGCACTGGGGAACGCCGGCGGAGACGGCGATGACCTCCTCGACGGTGCCGGCCTCGCGCAGGCGCAGCGCCTCCTCGACGGCGATCTCGTCGAACGGGTTCATCGACATCTTGACATTGGCGGTCTCGACCCCGGTGTGGTCGGCCTTGACCCGCACCTTGACGTTGTAGTCGATCACCCGCTTGACGGCGACCAGCGCTTTCATCTCGTCCTCAATAACGGTTGGCCGGCGAATTGTGCATGCGCCCGTGGCGAAGGCAAGGGCCGGGGGTCAGTACAGCTCGCGCGGCGCGACGATCTTCCAGAAGGTGTTCTTGTGGACGATCTTGTCGTCGGCGCCGAAGGTATAGATGTCGCAGCCCTGGTAGTTGAGCTGCTCGCCGTCGGCGCCGCGGCCGCGCACCGTCCAGATCGAGACGGCGCGAT
>Ga0070738_10007234_pt1 | contig 11213 bp, 8 predicted proteins | sample Coa_R2_2_FD_66446 | JGI IMG/M metagenome (GOLD analysis project Ga0070738, IMG submission 66446) | Surface soil microbial communities from Centralia Pennsylvania, which are recovering from an underground coalmine fire - Coalmine... | ecosystem: Environmental > Terrestrial > Soil > Unclassified ... | reverse complement strand
GGTCCGCACGCCGCGCCCCAGCGCGTCTCGCCTTCTGACAGCGTGATGGTCGCCGCGGGGATGGCATACGCGTTGCCGTTCAGGAAGACCGTGCCGGCGTCGATTGTGACCTGGTTCGGCCCGGTCTGATTGAGCGTCAGCCCGTGCGCGTGGCCCTGCTTTTGCCCTTTCGTGCCCTGCAGGTGGTAACGCTCGCGATTCGTTCGCTGCTTGGCGATCTGCCGAATAACGCCGGCTGCGGTCGATGACAAGACGCCGAGGTTCACCGTTGCGGAGATATTCTGGTCAGCTGCGGTGGCGTTGTACTGAACGCTGGAGACGTTCTGAACGAGGTTCGACCCGTCGTTAAACGATCCGATTTGAACGAGATCGCGTCCTGTGATGCGCGCCGCCGTATTTGTCAGCTGGACCTGCGAATTCGTAACTGGATATGCCAAAACTTTCAGCTGCTGACCAGCCCAGTTTTTTAACTTTTCTTCGTCATAGATATCCTCCGACGTCAGCGTTCCTTCGAACCAGCCGAACCCGGTGATCCACTCCCCGCTCTGCTTTTCGAAGAACCCGTAAATCGAATCGGGAACTTCAACGAGGATTCGCGGACCTTGGCCAGAGCCGTTTGCTGCGAGGCAGACGATATCGAGAGCACTGTGGTTTTTCTTGCATGCCGTGGTTGTCGTAATGGTGTTGGTGTTGTAGTCGATCGACTGGATGGTGAGCGTCTCTTCGGTTCCGGTCGGCGTTAGCGTGATCTCCTGACCGGTCGAAAAAATCGCGGCGTTTTGAACTTGGAAGCTCTTGGAATTAGGCCCATACGCGTGCGCGAGCTTCGTAATCATTTCGACGCTCGTGCCGATGCCAAAAATGTAACCGTTATTCTTGGCCCACGAGTGAACTATGCAGTTGGTTCCCTCGTAGCCAGCAAAGACGACATTGTCAGCTACCGACTGACGGCGCGCGAAAAGGAGATATAGTCCAGAGTTGGGATCATTCACCCACGTCGACGGCACGGACGTGACGGTGCATGTTCCGGACCCGTCTCGGCAAGCTTGCGCAAGGGTCGTCGTGTTAGCGTTGTAAATGCTCGAACCAGTCGGTGCCGACGCGCCCGTTACAATGGCGGCATTCATAAGATTGGTGCCGTCCATGTCGGTCGTTTGAATCTGCGCGATCGTGTCGCCGAAGCACGGGATGCTCGGATCCAGCCCAGCGCTTCCGTCTTCGAGGGTGAGATAATACGTCGGCGTGACGTACGAGTGTCCATGGGGCGGCTTATAGTCGACGTACTTTGTGCCCGTCGCGATCGGCAGATGCCGAAGCTGGCGGTCCGCAGGCACCCACGCGGCGAACTGGACGTCCGTGCTGTTGCCGTTCTCCTGGCGAAGAATCGTGTCGATCAGCTCGACGAAGGTTTGGTCCATTGCCTGCACGTTGACCTTAATGCCAACCGACGTCGCAAGCCAGGAGCCGGGAAGCGTGTCATTGACGATAATCTGCGGCCGCGTCGAGCTGTAAGAAGCGGCGTCCAGGCGAAGCTGGTCGCACGAGTCTTCTTCCTGGACCGTCGATCCGTCGATCAAGAAGTTGTAGAGGTTGAAGAACCCCCACGCTTCGATCGAGAAATGGTCCTGCTTGTCGGTCGTGCGGATACGCCGGTTGATGTAGCCTTGATACTGCACGCGCGCGACGATCGCCGAGCCGGCGGCGTAGTTATTCTGCAGCTGGCCCGACATCTCGAAGATGATCGGCGCGCCGGCGCCGTGAGGGTTAGTCAACCCGTTGCTGAGCGTGATGCCTTTCGCGCCGTTAAGCGCTGAAATCGTGGCCTGCTCGCCGTTCGTCCAGCCGGAATCAAACGCGACGGTTGCGCCGTGGTAGAGCCCCGCATTACCGGAGCCCCCAGGCGTATCGACTTCAAACGACGTCGCGCCGACGCCGGCGTTTGAGATCGGGGTATTTTGCGCGTAGGCATTCGCCGTCTGGGTCGTCAGGTTGACTTGGTAGAACCCGTTGGGCTGCTTTCCGCTGATCGACGAGATCCTGTAGCCGTCACTTCCGATCGCGATCGGCTTGCTCGTTGAAAGGCCCTTCGCCGAATAGACGTAGACGTACGAGTTTCCTTGCGGGACGTCTTGCGCGATGACCGCAGCCGTGGCGACCTGAACGTTTCCCCATGCGGGCTTGAAATTGATGGTCCACGGACCGTACCCGCTGACGCTTTCTACGATGAAGAGCTCGGCGTTAACGCCGTCGGTAACGACGACAAGATCGTTGGCGACGAGGTCGAGATTAGCTTTCTTTGTGACCTTACCGGTATCGCGATCAGTATGCGAGACGGTTGGAACCTGGAAGTTTTGGAGGTTCGTGACGACGACCGACGTCGCGCTCGCGCTCGCGTTGCTGGAAAGTTCGGCGCCAAGAATCGCCCACATGATCCAGTTACCGAACACGATGTCGGTGATCGCCTCGTAGGCCATGGTGCAATCGAACTGCGCTTTATCGAGACCGCCTTGGATCTGATCCGTCCACTGCGCCTGATAGCACGGCAGCGAGAGGTCGCGCAGAAGGTTGGGCGTTCCAGCCGCGTTAAGAATCCCTCCAGGCCGGTAGACCTGGAGCGCAGCGTAATACCCCATGCGCCTTTACGTTGCGGCCGCGCCGAGATCGGCGAGCGAGAAACCCGGAATCTGCGACAGCGATTGAATGACGCGTCGAGTCCAGGCGTCTTCTGCGATCAACGAACCGCCGAAGCTGTTGTAGATATTGAGGTTGACGAGCGTCTGCTTCGAGCCGCCGGGTCCAACGTTTGGAGCTGCGCCGCCTGCTCCGCCGCTCGATCCGACGTCCGGAAAGCTGTGGATCAGCCACGGATCGCCGCCGGGCGTGTAGCCGCCCATCTGCGATGTCGTTCCGTTGAGTGAGGCGGCGTAGAGATCGGTCGGCGTGAACTGCTGCATCAGCTGCGCGATCGCAGGACCGTACGCAGAGATGAATCCCCAGAACGTCGTCCATTCCGCCCGCTCGCCGGAGCCGATCTGCAGCATTCCGTTCTTGCCGCTATCGTTGAAGTCGGCCGTGTTTTGCGCACCGCCCCAGAGCGCTTCGATCTGTGGGAATCCAGCGCGCAGCGAGTCCGGGAGAACTTTCTGGTTGTTGCGGAACATCTGCACGAACGACTCCATGAGGATGTTCCAGCCCTTACCTTGCGTGTTAGAGCTCGTCCACGAGTCCATTACGAAGTTCTGACCGTTGGCGATCATCGGATCGCCACTGGTCGAACCCTGAAGATCGGCGAGCTCTTGGCCCCAGAGCTGCGTCTGGTAGACGTCCGGTTCGTCTGCCGGATTGAAGTGGTTTCCGAACAAGTTCCCGATTTCGGAGCCGAAGAGAGAACCGACAAGCACGGCGCCGATGAGCGCCGGTAATGCGTACGGCCCGAGCGCGGCGAGAAACGCCGGATTGGCCATCAGGGCTTCCATGCCGATGAAAGCGCCCGCTCCGCCGGCGGCGCCCCCGAGCTCTGAGCCCATATTGTGCGGATGCAGCATGTTGCCGATAACGTCGCCGGCGATCGCGGAGCTAAGGATGCCGCCGAGCGACGACCCGAAAAGTCCGCCGCCGCCACCACTCAGCAACGTCGCGCCGCCGGGCGTCGCGGCAGACGCGCCGCCAAAGCCACCGCCGTAGACGGACGTATCTTCCGTGCTGCCCCAGGCTGCAGCCGGCAATCCGGCGTTGATGCCTCCCGGACCGCCGCCGATCGCCGCGGCCGCGCCCGCCGCGCCACCGGCGCCGCCGCCAAATCCGCCGAACGAGGAAGAAAGCAGATCCCAGGCGTTGGGCATCGCGCCCGCGCCGGTGTAGAGCGACGTCACGCCGCGGCTGCTGGTCGAGCCCGCGCCAGTGCCCGCCAGGAGCGACGACGTCCCGCCGGCACCGCTCGCCGCGGCAGATGCCTGCGATCCCGCAGCAGCCGACGCGACACCCGCAGAGCTGGGGGCGTTGATCGTGATGGAGCCGCCGCCGGCGGCTGCCGACGACGTCTGATGCCCAATCGCCGCGCCGCCGCTGGTCGAAATCGCCGCGATGACTTCCGAGGCGCCTTGCGTTCCGAGCAGCGCGCCGAGGATGCCGTAGGACGACGCGCCGGCCAAAGCCGACTGCGTCGCGTTGGGACCCATCGAACCGCCGCCGCCTTGCGCCGCGGGGTTGGATCCCGGAAACCAGGATCCCATCGAGCCCCAGTCGGGCATCGAGAGTCCGCCCCCACCACCGCCGCCCCCCATCAGCATCGCAAAGAGCGACATGATTTTGCTGTCGATCCACTGCGCGACCATCTGGTCGATCAGCTTGATCCAGTCGGACAGCATTTGATTCTCGACGCTGCGCAGCTCGTCACGGAGATTCTTGTGCTTTTCGAGGATGTCGGAAAGCATGTTGCCGACGAGCGTCGACTCCTGATCGAGGAACTGTTTGAAGTCGTTCGCGTACTCTTTGTCGAGATTGACCTTCTGCTGTTCCGATTGCTGATAGATCGCGAGCTCCGCGGCTTGCTCTTTTTGGTAGGCTTCCTCGCGCTCACGAAGCGACGTCTCGTCTACGACCTGCAAGTTGTCGACGATGTTACGGTAGAACGCGACCTTCTGCTCGTTCGTCATCGAGAACGTCAGGAAGTCTTCTTCGTACTTTTCGTCGGTTTGCGCGACGTATTCAGTCCACGCCGTGGTCAGACGGTTGATCGCTTCCTGAGCCGCTTTCGCCAAGGCTTCGTATCCCTGGAGCTCCGCTGTAACGGAGTGCAGCGCAGCGGCGCTTTGCTCGTACGTCGTCTTCGACGACTCCATGGCGCCGCGCAGATCGTCGACGTTTTGTTTCGCGCCCTGAACCGCTTGTCGCAACGCCTCGAGATGCTCTTTTTGATCGGCCGACAGTTTCGTGACGCCGTCGAGCGATTCGCCGTACGAATTGTACGCTTGCTGAGCCTGCCGGAGCGTGTTGATGCCGGCGTTGTACTCCTGGACGGCCTCGCCATACCGCTGCTGCGACTGGTACGTGGAGATCGCGAGCGCGTTCTGCTGCGCGACGTCATTCTGGATGAGCGGGTTGAGCTCGGCGAGTTCCTGATTATAGCTTTGCAGGTTTTTCGGAAGCAGCCCAAACGCTTCAGCGAGCGCCTTAACAGCGTCGCTCTGGTCTTTGATCTGGGCCGTAACTGGCTGCGCACTGATCGACTCGGGGCTGAACGAATACGGAGATCCCGATCCCTTATGGCCGAGCGGTCCGCCAACCATCGGGTTATCCGAAGTGTCGGTCGAAGGCTGCTGCGCCTTGGAATCCGCCGCCAGCATAGCGCGCGCGGCTTGCTCTTGCGCCATTTGCGACGCGCTGAAACCTCCGGTCGGAACGGTATCTCCGCCCAACGGATTCCAGCTCGTCGGGTGACCCGTTATCTTGTCAATGAGCGATGTGCCGGACGCAACGAGCTGGAAGTTCGCCATCGCGTTTCCGATATCGCGAACCGCACCGGCGAGCTCGCCGATCCCGCGAACGGCGGCGTCGATGGTCCCCAGCGTGCTGTTGATCGCGTCTCGAAACGCGCCCCATCCATTTGTGGCCGTCCCACCGAGAAGCTCGTCGAGCGCCGACAAGTCCCCAGACAGCACTGGGCTGATCTGCTCCGCGAGTTTCCCCATGTCGTCGAAGACTTCTTTGACTTCCGGAGCCAGCGATTTGAACGAGCCCGTGGTATCGTCGACCTGCTCGACCGTGTCGCTCAGATGATGCACGAGGTCGGTCAGCATGCCCAAGAACGGCGTTCCGACGTCTTGGAGCAGGTGATCCCACTCCGAACTGAGGCTATGGAGAGCGCCCTCGTACGTCTCGGTCGCCGCGTGCGCCGATCCGCCCATGCGCTCCTCGATGCGCGCGAGCACGTCGTCGAACGACATGCCGTCGTGCATCTCCTGACGGGTCAGGACGCCGAGCTCAGCTAATGACGTCGCGCGTCCATGCGTCGCCTCGATCAGCCCCAGCGTCACCTCCTGCAAGGTGCGCCCGCTGCCGGCGGCCGCGTCTTCGGCGACGCGCGTGATCGTCATCGCGTCTTTCACGGAGAGTCCGGCTTCGGTTAGTTGATTGAGCGATTTGACGACTTCGAGGTTTGAAAAGACCGTTGAGCGCTCTTGATCGTCAGCAAACTGCTTGACGACCTCGGACATGTGCGTCCAGTCGCCGCCCTGGTTCTTCACGGCGTTTCCCAGGAGTTCCATGGCCTGCTGTAGCTCAGCCGCCTTGTCGACGGAGGTCTTCAAAAACTCCGCGGCGACGCCGACGGCCGCGAATCCCGCGCCAATAGCAGCGATCGTCGGGAGAGCGCCGCCTAGCCCGTTGAGAAACTGTCCGAGCCCGAGCAAACGCTCGAGGGTAGCATCGCTCTTGAGTCCAACTGCGTCCAGGCCCATCGAGAACTGCCGCGAGTGCTCTGCTGCGTCGGCGAGGAAGCCGAGGAACGGTCCTCCGGTCGCGGTGGCGCGTTCGATCTCGCTTCCGACGTTTCGCGTGGATCCAGCGACGTTGTCGACCTGCTCTTTTGCAACGTTTGCAGCTGCGCCGCTCTTGGTCAGAGCCTCCTCGAGCGCGCCGAACTTGCCATTCAGCGGCTCCATCGTTGCGATGAGCTTCTCAATGGTCGCATCCAGTGCGGACAGGTCCTGACTTCCGGACTGCGTCGCGCTCTCGAGCTGCGAGCCGTCAGCGGTAAGATCTACATGCAAGACCTCGTTGTCGATCGAAATCACCCCCTTCCGCCACGGAAAAGCAAAAGCGCCGGCGCTTTAACGGCGTCGGATCTCCTGAAACTATTGGGCTCTATTTGTAGGCTGCGAAAACCGACGTCGTGCCGAGCTGCTGCGCGAAAAACATTTCGAGGTTCTCGAAATTGTTAAGCTCGGATGGCCACTGTCCGGACTTGAAGATCGAATAGGCGCCGGTGTCGCCTTGCTTGTAGGCAAGCGCCGCGAGCACGTACCGATTCGTCAAGCGCGGGTCGATCGTGGACGGCGCGTCGCCGGCGATCCAGGAATCCGCTTCCGCTAAGTGCGACTCGTAGATCCCGAAGAAGTACGGTATGGCTTTGGTCACGTCGAACGCGAACGCCTGAGCTGCAGCTGCGGACGAGAACGCGGCGGTTCCCGTCTTGCCGCCGATCTCGATGTATTTGAGTTTCAGCTGCGCGACGCCGTCATCGAATCCCCATGGATCCTTCGTCGGATTCGAGCCTTCGAAGTTGCCGTTTTGGCATTGCGGATCGAAGACCGATTCGCTCGACAAGAGCGCGAGCGGGATGCTCATCGGAACTGTTGACGGCACCGTCGCCTGCAGCTCGTCTGCCTCTGCCTCGGCCTGCGCAGCGGAGATCTTGTGGACGGTCACGCCCTTGGCCGCAACGCTCCAGCTCGTCACGCCGCCGACCCAGTAGCTCTGCATGTTGTTTTCGGTCAGGATGACCTGAGCGAGCTTTGAAAGGTGCGCGGGAGACGCAGAAGCGGCGGGAACCGTCGACGGCACGGGGATCTCGCCCTTAACGGCAAGACCGACGCCCAGAGCGATCAGAATCGCCGCTCCGATCGCAGGGACAATGGAAAATACTCGAGGCATCTTACACTCCAAAAACAAGGAAAAGCCCGACGCTTTGTTTAGCGTCGGGCCTTAGCCACCGAACAGTTTGGCGACGCTGACAGCCATCTCTTGAGCAGACAACTGGCGATCTTGCCTCTCATCTTTAACGGCGAGGTACCAGAGCAGCACGATCTGATCGAGGGTATACTGGGACTCCACGCCGCGGATCGACATGCTCATGCTGCGGGACAGTCGAGCCACCATCTGAGCGATGGTGACTGCCGGCGGCGTGCTATCTAGTTTGGGAAGTCAGCTCCAGCGAGAACGCACAACGCGTTGAACTCCGGACCGAGGTCCTTCGGCCATGCGTGCGATTCGATTTCCTTGGCGATCTCGACGGCTTGTTCGTCGGTCACCGAACCCGCCGCGCCGGCGAGCTTGGCGGCCCAGAAGTGCATCTCGCGCTCGAGATCTCGACGCCCGTTGAGCAGCGACATGATCCGGACTGGCAGAAGCCCGCGGTTGACGCCGGGCAACGATGCCGCATCGGCCAGCACACGCGTGCAGAATCCGAAGGTCCCCTTGCGATCGGTCAGCGACGGCTCGTTGAGCGTCAGTGTGTAGCCGTCGATGAACTTTATCGTGTGCGTGTCGGGGTTGAAGATCTTCTCCTGGGTAGCCGGGTCGTCGAGATCTTTCTTCGGACGACCCGATCGCTGGGGTTTCGCCGGCGCGACGCCGGGCTCTGGAATCTGCCGCCCGTACGCCTCGGCCATCGCGGCGACCTGATGTTTTCCCATGGCTCCTCAGATACGCGAAAGACTCGAGCTTTCGCAGCGACGAGTGACTAGAAGTTGCCGCTCTTCTTGGAGATGTACGTGACCGAGACCGGATCGTTCGATCCCGGCGAAGACTCCGCGGCGTTGAACGCCACGGTCTGCTGCGTCGGCTTGCTCGTGTCGTCCGCGAGCGCGTAGGACGAGAGGAACACGTTGGCCATGTACAGACCGAAGCCGTACGGCGAAGCGGAGCTCGCGGTATCGGTTCCCAGGATCGGAATGAGCATCGTGATCGGGGGAAGGTTGCCGCCGTTGAGCGCGGCGTCGAAGTTCGATCGCTGCGTGTCCGTTTCGAACAGCAGCGTCATCGTGCCGGTGACGGCGCGCAGCTGCTCCTGGAAGTTCCGGACGATGTTGCCGTTGCCGAAGCCCCAGTTTTCCTTGAGGTTGTTGTTGATGGTCAGCTGCCAGCTCTTGAGGGTCGCCGCGCTGAGGTAGCCGGGAACCTCTCCGCCGATCTGCGCCGCGGTGCTCTGCTGCGCGAAGATGTACGGGTTGAGGATCGACATCACCGGCGTGAGCGGCGACGAGTCTTTGACGACTTGCTGAGCCTTGAGGTTCAGCTTGGCCTTGAGCGCCTGCCCTTCGGCCATCGAGAGCGTCAGCGAGTCGACGCACGAGCCGAGGTAGTCCTGCGTGGTGCCGCCGGGCCGGACGACTTGCATCGAGAACGACGGGAGGGGAGTGCCCATCGTGAACGTCGACATGCGGGCGGTGCCGCCCGTGACGATGCACGTCGCGTTGGTCGTGTGGTTATGCGCGAGTGCTGGCGTGAACGAGACCGTGTTGATGCCGATAATGCCGGTGACGGTGACCGTTTCCGGGTTCGATCCACCCGAGTCGATCGTCAGCGACTGTCCGACCATCAAGAGGTTGGTGCTTGCCAGCTGACAGCTCGTTGCGCTCGTGTTCGCGTTTGCGGTGAGCGTCGAGCTGAAGAGCGTTGCGGTCGGTGCGGTCTGCGCCCCCAGCGTGAAGTACAGCCACTGATTGAACGTGTCTTCGTCCGTCTCGACGTCCAGCGACATCGCAACGGAGCGGCCGCCGGTGCCCGGGTAGGGCTTCGCGAGGCTTTGGCGCGGCATGCGTTCGATCGCCGCCGTGGTGATCTTGGGACCGTGCGTCGAGAACGCGTGCCAGACCTGATTCGATGAGTTGAAAGAGCCGTACGTCGACTCTTTCGAGCACATGATTACCTCTTGCTGGCCGAGAGGCGCTTGAAGTCCGGGCATGATCTAGCTCCGAAATGAAAAGAGACGCGAGGCGTCTCTTTAAAACTGCGCGCGCTGTTGCGCGACGGTTAGTCTGCTGCGTCCGATGCGACGGAGTCGGTAGCGGGCCGTGGCGCTGCCGGTGGAACTTGACCGATCTTGGACGTCAGAACCGCGGCGACGGGAGCCGCCGGCGTCGGATCCGGCTTTTCCGGTTCGACGAGCTTGAACTGCGGGTTCTTCTGCTTTCCGAACAGCGGATTGGGCGTCGGCCGATACGGCAACCCGTCGGGGCGCTTCATCTGCGCGACTTCCTCCGCGGTGCCTTCGAGATATTGGTTTTCGAAGGTCGCCAGCAGTATGGCGGCTTGCTCGTCCGTTACCGGCGTCGGAACGTCGGGAACGAATACGAGCCCCACCTCGGGGAACGCTTGCGCTTCCTTGTTGTCGGATTCGAAGACGATGGTTTTCACGGCTGCTCCCCGCTAGAAGATCGCGATGTAAGCTTTCGCGACAAAGGTAAAGATGGCGTAGGCGTAGATCTCGCGTCCGGTCTCCAGCTCGCCTCCGCTGGCGTCCCACTCAAAGTTGATCTCGTCGATCTCCGAGTTTTGGGCGTTGTTCTGCGTGATCGAGTTGACGGTGCTCTGCCCCATCGTCCGGTACTGTGGATCGATCAGGACATTGGTAAGTCCGTTGCCCGAGGTGTCCGAAACCAGCGGATCGAGCTGCGCCATCGCGTCCTCGAGATTGGCCTCCTGCTGGCTTCCATTTCGCGTGGTCGCCGACGCGTCGGTCGATTGCGTCCCGATGACGATGTCGAAAATGGTCGTTACCCAGCGCCGCTGCGACGGGCCCGGGCTGAGCTTGATGGAGCGCCGCTGCACGCCGATCGACGGCAGCTGCTTCGTCCAGAGCGAATAGCCGCGGCCGACGTATTTGATGCCGTTGAGGCGATTGCCGGGCGACACGCCTGCCGGCGCGACGGCTCCGGGTAGGCCAGCCTCGCACTGAAGAACCGAAACGAGGAAGTTCCACTGCGCTACGGAGAGCTCAGCGGGATTGAGGATCGACGGCACGAGCTACTGGTAGAGGATGACGATATTGTTCGTCGCCGCGGCCGAGAGCTTATACGCGCCGCCGTGTACGAGCCAGCCGCTCTTCGTGTCCGGAAGTGCCGGAAAGAGCACGACCTGGGAAGCGCCCAAGACGACCGAATAAACGAGATCGGCGCTCGCGCACGTGGGCGTGCCGCTTTCGTCGTACACCGAGAGCGTGACCGTCTGCGCCGACGTCGACGCGTTGAGGACGGCGAGCAGCTCTTTTGCCGGGTTGGCGAACGCTGTGCACGCGGTGGCCGACGAGCTCGTGAGGACGAGCTTCTGCGCCGCCGACGCGGCGATCGGCAACAGCGAGGCGAAAGCCAACACTAACGCTGCGAAATACTTCACGCGGTCGCTCCGTTCTTTAGATACGCGGCGATGATGCCGACGACTTGTTTCGCCGATTTGTCGTCCCAGTACAGTGTGGGACGCGCCGGGATACCCTT
>Ga0070738_10007230_pt1 | contig 11218 bp, 11 predicted proteins | sample Coa_R2_2_FD_66446 | JGI IMG/M metagenome (GOLD analysis project Ga0070738, IMG submission 66446) | Surface soil microbial communities from Centralia Pennsylvania, which are recovering from an underground coalmine fire - Coalmine... | ecosystem: Environmental > Terrestrial > Soil > Unclassified ... | reverse complement strand
GACGCGCGTGCAAATCGATCACGTCGCTATCGTCGTCAAAGACCTCGACGCAACGTTGCGGCTCTACACCCAGACGCTCGGTTTCAAGGAAGTCTTCCGCGAGGTCGTCGACGATCAAGGGGTGGAAACGGTCGGCTTGGAGGCCGGCGAATCGTTCGTCGAGCTGCTTCTGCCGCTCGACGAGAACTCGCCGATCGCGCGCTATCGCGGCGAGGCGCCTACGCGGCTGCACCACACCGCGTATCGCGTGGCGGACATTGAAGCTAAGCTAGCCGAGCTCAAGGCCGCCGGCGTCCGGCTGATCGACGAACGGCCGCGGCGCGGCGCGCACGGCAACCTGATCGCGTTTCTCCACCCGAAGTCCACCGGGGGCGTACTGATCGAGCTCTGTCAGCCCGAACGTCACCGAACGACGAAGGCGCGCGACGCCGGCTAGAGAGAAGAGATTGAACGTTGATCTCGGGAAGGCTCGATCGGCGCCGCCGGGCGCTTTTTTGGTCGGCGGTTGCGTCGGCCGCGATTCATTTTATCGTCTTGACGCTGCTTTTGGCGGCGATTGCCCGGCTTTTCATTACGAAGGGCGCGCGTGAAACGGTCGCGCAGACGGAGATCGTCACCATCAAGAAGGCAGAGCTGCCCACGCCCACGCCGGTGCGCCCGCACAAGGCGAAGCCGGTTTTGCAGCACGCTTCGGCGCCGGCGCTAACGCCGCCGCGCGAGCTGGCACGGCCGACCACGGCTCCCGCGCCGCGCCAACCGCCGCAGGCGCCGCATATTCCGTCGCGGATCGAGCGCGACCAAGCCGGCTTCGCCCGGGAAGTCGCTCAGCTCAACCAGCAGAACGACCCGCACGCGATTCCGACGATCGATCCGGCCTCGCGGGAATCGGCGACAAAAACCTACTCATTCGACGTTCCGTCGTCGATGCGCGGCGACGAGCACGGCAACGGCATCATCACGCCGACGCGCAGCTGGCGCGAGAACGGACTGGACTGCTATTACGGCCGCTACGAGTTCACGTACCCCGACGGCGCGACGGAGAGCGGCGACATCGTCTGGCCGTTCTGCTTCGATCCGGGTACCGATCCGTTCAAACAGCCGCCGCATCCGATTCCCTTCCCGCTGCCGATCGTCGGCTTCAAGCTCCCGCCGGACGCGCAGATGCCGCCGATCGAGCGTCAAGTCTACCAGCAGTGGGCCGCCGCCGGCGGCGGGGCCTCAACGCCGTAACAGCGGCGTTTGCGCGAGGCCGTTGAGCACGAACTGCACCGCCAGCGCGGCGAGAATAATGCCGAGCAGCCGCGTGATCACATGAATTCCGGTGGTGCCGATCAACCGCATGAGAAACGACGAAGCGCGCATGCAGAGCCAGGTCACGAAGAGGGCGCAGGCATAGGCGACGGCGACGACGGTCAGCTCGAGCCGGTCGCCGTGCGACAGATTGACGAGCAGCAGGACCGTCGCAATCGTGCCGGGCCCAGCGATCATCGGGACGGCGAGCGGAAAGACGGCCGGGTTCTCGCCGGCGGCGGCTTCGCGCTCTTCTTCTTGCGTACGCTTGGTGCGCGTCGGGCGCGCGAAGAGCATGTCGATCGCGATGAGGAAGAGCAAAATGCCGCCCGCGATCATGAAGGCCGGCAACGTCACCCCGAGATAGTCGAGCAAGACGCGGCCGACGACGCCCATGAACAGAATAATCGCAGCGGCGACGATCACGGCCTGATCGACGATCTGATTGCGGCGTTGCGGCGTGACGCGCGTCGTCGCGGCAAGCGTCATCGGGATCATGCCGATCGGATCGATGATCGTGAATGCCGTCGCCATCGCCGTCGCGATAAACCGTGCGTCCATGTAGCGACGACAGGGTATCGCCCATTCGGGGCTAACGTCAACCCCTCGTTCGCTTCATGAGAGTGCACAACGCCGTCACGATCGAGGATTTGCGGGCGCTGGCGAAACGCCGGCTTCCCCGAGTCGTCTTCGACTATATCGACGGCGGCGCCGACGCCGAATGGACGCTGCGCGAAAACTCGCGCGCGTTCGAACGCATCCGATTCCGCCCGCGCAACGCGGTTGCCAACGCGCCCTGCAACCTTCGAACGACGGTGCTCGGAACACCGCTCGAGCTTCCGTTTGCGCTGGCGCCGGTCGGCAGCAGCCGCCTCTTCTTCCCCCGCGGCGAATGCGTGGCGGCCGCGCAAGCCGGGGCAGCCGGAACCGCGTATACGCTTTCGACGCTGGCGGGCTGCCGGCTCGAGGAGGTGCGGGCGGCGACGGCGGGGCCGGCATGGTACCAGCTCTATTTGGTCGCCGGCCGCGAGGTCGCATCGCAAGCGATTGCACGCGCGCAAGATGCCGGCTACGGCGCGCTGGTGGTCACGATCGACACGGCGGTCGCCGGTCATCGCGAACGCGACGTTCGCAACGGCGCCAAAGAGCTCACCAGCGGAAAACTTTGGCGCATGCTTCCGTACGCGTCGCAGGTTGCGGCCCGGCCGCGGTGGCTCTACGACTTCTTGAGCGACGGGGGCTTGATGCGCTTTCCCAACGTCGTGCTGCCGAATGCCGGGCCGATGGGGTATGCCGACGTCGCAGCCGCGCTCGAGCATTCGACGGTCGCGTGGGCGGATCTGGCGTGGATCGCGCAGTGCTGGCGCGGACCGATCGTCGTCAAAGGCGTGCTGACGGCCGAAGATGCGCGGCGCGCCGTCGACGCGGGCGCGCACGCGATCGTCGTTTCGAATCACGGCGGACGGCAGCTCGACGGTGTCAGCGCAACGATCGACGCGCTCCCCGAGGTCGTTGCCGCAGTCGCCGGACGGGCCGAGGTCTGGCTGGACAGCGGCGTCCGTCGCGGCAGCGACGTCGTCAAGGCGCTTTGCTTGGGCGCGCGCGCCGTGCTCGTGGGACGCGCTTACGCATACGGGCTGGCCGCGGGCGGCGGCGCAGGAGTCGCGCGCGCGATCGAGATCCTGCGCAACGACGTCGTACGCTCGTTGCGGCTGCTCGGATGCCACGACGTCGGCGCGCTCGACGCGTCGTACGTGGACCGCACGGCCTGACGCTCTATGTCCGCGGAACGCTGCCGTCCGGCGGCGTAGCCATCATCGGAAGCCGAACGCCGCCGCCCGGCGCGGAAGATTTTGCCTACAAACTGGCCTTCGCGCTCGGCGAGCCGGTGATCGCCGGACTTGCACCGGGAATTGACGCGGCGGCCCACCGCGGCGCGCTCGCCGCGGGAACGCCCACCGTAGCATTCACCGGATACGGATTCGGCCGCACCGATCCGCCCGAATACGCCGAGCTCGAACGGCGCATCGTCGCTGCGGGCGGCGCGGTGGCGACGCTTCTACCGCCGGGAACGGCCGGATCGGCCGAAGCCCGAATCGAGCGCGATCGGCTGCAGGCCGAGCACGCGGACGCGATCGTGCTGGTCTGCACCGAGCTCGACGGCGGCGCGATGCATACCATGCGCTTTGCGCGAGAGATGGGAAAACCGCGATTTGCGGTGACGCCGCCCGCGGGCGCGACGCGACCGGAGTGGGAGGGCAATCGCCGATGCATCGCCGAGGGCGCGGTGCCGCTGCCCTTCGACCCCGCCGCGGCGCGCGCTATTTTATCGCGTTGACTTCTTGGACCGTTACCGCGGGAACGTTGTTGCCCCACGAGGCGCGGATGTAGGTCGCAACCGAAGCGATGTCGCCGGCGGCCAACTGGCCGCGCCACGACGGCATCACGTTGCGGCCCTGGACGATCGTCGTGAGCATCGTCGTGGGATTCTCGATGTTGACCTTGGGATTGCCGGCGAGCGCGGGACCGATTCCCCCGGCGCCGTTGGCGCCGTGACAGGCCGCGCAGTTCTTGGCATAGATCGAGGCGCCGACTTGAACCGAGACCGGAGCTCCCGCCGCGGCGACTTGCTCCTCGGTCACCGGCGCGGCATCGTTGTTCCACGCCGAGCGTACGTACGTCGCAACCGAGGCGATGTCGGAGTTGCTCAACTGACCCTTCCACGTCGGCATCTTTCCATCGTAGGTCTTGCCGTTGACCGTGAGCGGGCCGGTCCGGCCGTTGACGATTACGGCGATCATAGGATTGGGATCGGCAGCGGTCACGATGGGATTGCCGGCCAGCGGCGGGAACGCGTCGGTCCCCTGCCCCGTCGGTTGATGGCAGGTTGCGCAATGCGCCGCAAACAGGGCTTGGCCGCTCATTGCGACCGGCGCGCGCGCGGAGGCGACTTGGTCGGCGGAGACGGCCGGCGCGTTATTCTGCCACGCGGAGCGCACGTACGTCAGGACCGCGGCGATCTCGTCGTCCGAAAGCTCGCGCCAAGACGGCATATTGCCGCCGTATTGCGTGCCGTTGACGGTAATCGGCCCGGTGCGGCCGTTGAGCACGATCTGGATGACGTTGGCGCTGTCGACCGCGGTAACGGCCGGGTTTCCCGCCAGCGGCGGATACGGACCACCGCCTCGCCCGTTGGCCTGATGGCACGCCGCGCAATTGAGAAGAAAAATCGCCTTGCCGTCCGGCGGCTGCGCGCCCATCACCTTATTGTGGGTGCTTGCGAGAATCGAGCCGACGATTACGATTGCTGCAAGATAGGCAAACCTAACGGTGCTGTTCAAAACGCGACCTCCGTAGCGGCGCGTGTCCGCTTACGGAAGTCGCCTTCGACGATTTACATTACCAACCTGTTTGAGAAAGCGGCGGCCACAACGGACCGGTGGGTAACGCAAACCAGATCAATCCGTTCCACGTCGGCTTTTGGCCCACGCTCAGCGCCTCCTCGGCGTAGACCATAATAAAGCGCGTGACGTGATAGGAGGCATCGATGTTCCCGATCTGCGTGTGATTTCCCAAGCCGTCGTTGGTGAGCTGCTCGCCGACGGAGACCAACGCGCGCTGGCCGATATTATCGTAGAGCTCGTACGAAACGCCGTTGCTTCCGGCCGCCGGCGCTCCCATGCCCGGATTGCTGTCGTGATTCATCTGGTACGTCGCCAGGAATCCCGGCACGCCGTTGACCGGATCGCGCTGCGCGTAAAACCCGTTGCTGTAATACTGATCGAATCCGCCTTCGGTGAGCGGCCACGAGCCGCGCGCGCCGTAATAGCCGGCCTCGATCGGGTTGCTGCGATTGGCGAAGGCGAGCTTGTACTGCAGCGTCTTGTCTTGGGTCGAATCGTAGTCGTTGAAGCCGTTGAGGTCGGCGCCCGAGGTCACGTAGGCGACTTCCGCGTCGAGCGAACCCGGCATGTAAGCAAACTTGTAGCCCCAGCGGTTGGCGTCGAGCTGGTACGCATGTTCGCCGACCGTGATCTCGGCCTGCGAGTTGACGGAGAGCCCGCTCACGTCGAGCCACTGGCTAAACTCCGACGGCGCCGGCACCTCCAGTTTGCCTGCAAAGATGTGACCCGAGCCGTTGAAGAAATTGTTATAGGCAATCCAGGCGGTGTCCAGACCTCCGGCTTGACTGGACTGCCAGATCCACTGCTGGACGTGGTACGTCCACTCGCTCTTTTCCGTTCCGAACGCCCCGTCGGCGTGCAGGCCTATCGATCCGATGTCCCACGATCCCGCACCCGGCGCCTGCTGCGAATAGGCGACGGGGTAGTCCACCCAAATCGGCGATTCGCGTTCGAGCACGTGCGGGTTGAGCCCCGAATATCCCGTTCGCTGGACCCAGCGCCCGTAGGCGTTGAGCGCCGGAATCTGGATGTGGCAGTACGAGCACGCCACGCCGTAGGCTTGCGCGAAGTTCGGCATGGCCGCTGCCGGCTGCGCGGTCGCAATCGCGGTCGCAACGCAGGCGGCAACGGTCAGACCGGAGATTCGGCCGATCACGGTACGACGTTGATCGTAAGCGTCATATTAGGATGGCCCGCACCGCACATGATCGCGCAGTGCAGGACGTATTTGCCGGTCTTCTTCGGGGTGAACTCGACGGTCTTGGTTGAACCCGGCGTGATCGCCGTCATCGGAATGCCGAGTTCGTCGGACTGCAAACCGTGCACGCCTTCGGTCGAAGTCAGGTGGAGCACCACCTCTTGACCGGCGTGCACCGTGATGCTGCTAGGGGTGAACTTCCAGTTCGAGGCGACGATGCCGATCGCGGCGTGCGCCGTCTGCGATTGGGCCAACGTGCCGGCTCCCAAGAAGGCGCCGACGACTGCGAGAGTCCAGAAGAGCTTTCTCATGCTGCCCACGATAAGGGCGCAAGGTGAAGAATCGGGGAATCGTTCTTCTCGCAATCTTCATAAATTCGGGGCAATACCTACGTCGATCGAGGTCTCGAAGGTTCGGCCCCACGGCAAGCCGATGGACATGGCGGCAATGTGGTATCCCGGATCGAGCCGCGCGAGAATCGGCGTTGCGTAGCTCCAGAGCAGTGCGCGGTCGCGCTGCGCCATCGCCGCGGCGACGGCCGGTTCCAAAAGCGTGTGGTCGACGATTCCCTGTGCCGCCAGCGTGGCGTTGAGATCGGGGCGCACTTCGTCGTGGAAGGCGTAGTCGTCGAGAAACATTACGAAGGTGAACGTGCGGTGCGCGAGGTCGTCGTAGGAATGCATCCGGCGGCCGGCTCCGGCGGCGATCGCTTCGGCCAGCGCGGTGCCGACGGTATTGGCATTGGTATTCCACGACGAATAGGCGTCGAGCCGCGCGGCGAGACCCGAATTGAGCATGCGCTGCGCGAAGCCGGCCTGATCGGCGTACGAACGAAGATAGGAAAGATCGGCGAGCGCCACGGCGCGGCCTTGCGCCTCGTCGGCGCTCATCGCCGCGACGAAAGCGTCGTCTTGCGCGGCACTCGTTTGTGGAACGCGCACGTAGAGAACGAGGTCGGGGCGAACGTCGTCGCGCTCGCCGCCGCAGACGGCGATCAAAGCGTCGATCGCGGTCGAGATCGGCGCGTATTCGATCGGATCCTGATACAGCGAGCCTTCCGGCGTGGAGTAACGCACCGCAATCCGCGGCGTCCAACGAGCGGCACGCGCGATCGCATGCGCGACGAGCGCCACACCCAATTCGTCCGCGCCCGGCTCGATCGAGGCGCGGCCCTGGAGATTGCGCGATGCCAGCTCCGCCTGCAAGAGCGCGACGTCGGGAACGTGTAAGCCGACCGGACCGGCATCGTCTTGACCGAGCACGAGCCGATCGATCGTCCCGGCCGCGGTCATCTTCAGCAGCAGACGATCCACGGCGAGGTCGCGCGCGCGCGTCGCGAGATACGCGTCGAGTACCGGCTCGCCGATCAGCTCGCGTAAGCGCTGCGCTTGCGCGGCTTCGGCGGGGACCAGCGGATCGTGCAGATTTGCGTATTGCTGCAGATAGAGCCACACCGGATACGGCGCGAAGAACGGCGTCCCGGCCGGAATGCCGGTGGGCGCGAGCCGCATGATGGTGCCGAACGCCCCGATCCACGCATGCGGACGGCGGTCGCGCAAATGCTGCAGCTCGCGCAAACGAAAGTACGCGTCGGCATACGACGGTCCGGGGACGCGCGAGGCCGTCAAGCCGCCGTACGCGAGCATATCGGTCGAGACGACGAAGGCATCGGTCGCGGGGCGTTGCGCTTCGTGGTTCAGCCACGCAATCAGCTCGTCGGAACTTCCCGCTTGGAGGAAACGGCCGACCAGCGGACGCGGCGGCGCTTGCACGGCGACGCCGGCGATCCGGCCGAGCATCACGGGAAGCTGGAAGGTGACGGGACGATCGTCGATCGGGACGAAGGCGATTGCCGCCAACAGCAGCGCGGCGAAGCTCACTCGAGCGCGCCGCGCAACACGCCGTCGTGACGTGCCAGGAGCGCCTCGGCATCGTCGCGGCCGATGCCGCGGCGCGCCATGACGACCGCAACCTTCACGTTCCCGCCGGCCTCGTCGAGCAGGCGGCACGCTTGCGTTTCGTCGACGCCCGCGATCGCTTGCACCAGGCGCACGGCACGCGCACGAAGTTTGCGATTGCCGGCGACGACGCCGACCATCAAATTATCGTAGACGCGGCCGAGCCGTACCATGACGGCCGTCGAAATCGCGTTGAGCGCGACTTTTTGCGCCGTTCCGCCTTTGAGCCGCGTCGAACCGGCGACGGCTTCCGCGCCGGTCGCAGGAGCCACCACTAACTCCGCGGCGCGAGCGAGCGGCGAGCTCGCATGGGCGGTCACGGCAACGGTAAAGGCGCCCGCAACCCGCGCGCGTGCGACGGCGGCAACAACGAACGCCGCGCTTCCGCTCGCGGAGATTCCCACGACCGCGTCGCCGGCGCGCACGGCCGCGCGCATCGCGGCGTCCCCGGCCTCGGCGTCATCTTCGGCACCTTCGATCGCGCGCGTCAAGGCGGCGTCGCCGCCCGCGACGTGGGCGCGCACGAGCTCCGGCGCGGTTCCGAACGTGGGCGGCATCTCGGCCGCATCGAGCATGGCGATGCGTCCGCTGCTTCCCGCTCCGACGTAGTGCAGCACCCCTCCGTCGCGAAGGCGCGCCGCAATCTCTTCTACGGCACGTGCGATCGTTTGCGCGCACGCGAGCACCGCCTCGACGGCATCGCGTTGTTCGGCGATCAGCAGCTCCACGAGCTGCGGCGTCGGCAGCAGGTCGAGTCCGGCGCTGCGGGCGTTCGCAGCTTCGGTCGGGGGAAGCTCGGCCGTCACGCCGCTCGACACTCCCGCGCAACCGATTCCAGCAACGCCGCCAAGCCGTGCGGCGCGATCGCGCCGAGCGCAACGGCACGAGCCGCGCCGGTCGCGGCCGGCACGTTACCGGTGCGTTCGCGAAGCGTTTGGTATCCGAGCACGGCAAAGATCATCGCCTCTTTGGCATCGGCGGGCAGGCCCATCGCATCGGAGGTTTCGACGCGCGCGGGGCGCAGGCGCTGCGCGATCCGCGACATCAACGCACGATTGCGCGCGCCGCCGCCGCTGACGATCGCACGATCGGCGCGAAAGTTGGCCCGTGCGAGCGCGCCGCCGATCGAGGCCGCCGTCAGTTCGGCGAGCGTCGCGGCGCCGTCGGGAAGCGAGAGCGCGCCGAGCGCCGTGCCGTAACGCGCTAAGAATCCGGCACCGAAGCGCTCGCGTCCGGTCGTCTTGGGCGGCGGCTGGGAGAAGTAGTCGTCGGCCAGCATCGCATCGAGCAAAGCCGCGTCCACCCGCCCGTCCGCCGCCAGCGCGCCGTCGCGGTCGAACGTCTGCGCGCCCGCGGTGCGCTCGCGCACGAACGCATCGAGCAGCATGTTTCCCGGCCCCGTGTCGAACGCGACGGCAGCCGAACGCGGCGCGGAACCGTCGAGCAGCGTCACGTTGGCGATGCCGCCGAGATTGAGCGCGACGCGACGCTCGCCGGCGCTCCAGAGCAGCATCGCATCCACGCCGGCGGCGAGCGGCGCGCCGTGGCCTCCGGCCGCGCAATCGGCGCTCCTAAAATCGTAGCAGACCGTCGCGCCCACAGCTTCACGAATCGCAAAGGCATCCCCGAGTTGCAGCGTAATATGGGCGGCGCCGTCGTGCCAGACGGTCTGCCCGTGGCAGGCGACGTAGTCGACGGCTTGCTCTGACGCGATCGCGCGCGCCGCGCGACCGTAGGTTTCACCCAACCGGCGATGCAGCCGTGCCGCGGCCGCGAACGTTCCGGCGTTCGGCGGCAACGCGGCGAGCAACTCGTCACGCAACGCCGGCGTATAAGCAAACGTTTCGAAGCGAAGCAGCTCCAGCGCGTAGCTCTCGCCGCGCGGCAGGATTCGTACGAGCGCCGCATCTACGCCGTCGAGCGAGGTTCCGCTCATGAGTCCGACCGCTAACACGCGCGCATCATCGCCTCGTAGAAGCGCGGACGAACGTCGCGCGTATCGGCGCGACCGAAGTAGACCGCGTTGGTGAGCAAGACGCCTTGGACGTCGGCGACCGGGTCGGCCCACACGCACGTGCCGACGAATCCCGTATGGCCGAACGAATCGCCGTTCATCAAGCGCCCGCAGGAGTTCTGGTCGTTGGTCTTGAGCGCCCAGCCGAGGCCGCGGCGCAAGACCGGATCGTAGGCTTGTTCGGTGACTGCCTCACGGACGAGGCCTTCGGGCACCCGATGCGGCGCGCGTCCGCGCAGCACGCCGAGATACGATTCGGTGAGCGACGCGACGTCGGCAGCCGTGCCGAAGAGTCCGGCATGGCCGGCGACTCCGCCCATGAGATACGCCTTCTCGTCGTGCACCCGGCCTTGAACGCGCCCGCGCCACCCGTCGTCTTCGGTCGCCGGAATTGCGTGCCGCAAGCGTGCCGGCGGCGAAAAGACCAGCGAGGGCGAAAAACTGCGAGCGATGGAAGCCAACGAGGCGCCCGCAATTCGCTCCAGCGCGACGCCGACGGCGATAAAACCCAAGTCGCTGTAGATGACGCGTTCGCCGGGTTTGGCGAGCAGCGGCGCTCGCAAGGCGAAATCTTCGACGTTCTCGCCGAGCAGCGCGCGGTAATCGGCGCCGGAGTTCATGCCGGAGGTGTGCGCGAGCAGCATGCGGGGCGTGATCGCGGCATGCGGCGTCGAACGCCATTCGGGGATTACCTCGACGAGCGGCTCGTCGAGGCCGAGTAGGCCGCGGCCGACGTACTGCAGCAGGAGCGTCGCGACGAAGAGTTTGGTCAACGACGCGAGATCGAAGATCGTGTCGGCGTAGACCGGCACGCCAAGCTCGTCGGCGCGCGTCGTGCCGAAGGCGCGCTCGTAGACGAGCTTTCCGTGCCATTCGACGCGTGCGACGACCGCGGTGAACTCGTTTGCGCAGGCAGCTTGGAGCAGCTCGTCCAGCGTTGACGTCATAGGATGGGCAGTCGTCCGGTGGGCATGCTTCCGCCGAAGATCACGTCGGCGAGTCCGGCGAGCGAAACCGGGCCGTCGCCGCAGGTCGCCAGCACGTGACGAGCCGGCTCAAAGAGCGCGACGTCGAAGGGTTCGAGCAGCGAGATTACCATGGCGTCGGGATAGCGGTGCAAAAGCGCCCCGATTGCCGCGGCTTGCCCGGCGTAGCGATGCGCGCGGCGCGCGAGCAGCAACGGGCGGCGATCGTGCTCCTCGACGGCGGCCAGCAGCGCCGCAATTTCGGCCGGCGACGGATCGCGCGGCGCCGCTACCAGCGTCAGCGCGGGAGCCTCGCGCTCCAGTGCAGCGCCGGGATCGCCGAAGCTCACCGCGACGGAAGCGATCGGATCGGCGTGCGCGAGACCGCG
>Ga0070738_10007229_pt1 | contig 11220 bp, 7 predicted proteins | sample Coa_R2_2_FD_66446 | JGI IMG/M metagenome (GOLD analysis project Ga0070738, IMG submission 66446) | Surface soil microbial communities from Centralia Pennsylvania, which are recovering from an underground coalmine fire - Coalmine... | ecosystem: Environmental > Terrestrial > Soil > Unclassified ... | reverse complement strand
TCGCCTGCAAGCCCGGCCAGGAGTGCCAGGGCTTCGCGGTCGGGACTCCGGGCTACATCTCGCCCGAGGCGGCGCGCGGCGAGGGAGCCACGCGCGCGTCGGACATCTACTCCTTCGGCGCCATGCTCTATTACGCGCTCACGGCCCACTACCCCTTCGACGGCGACGGCGCCCGCGAGATGGTGCGCCTCGCCGCCGATCCGGCGCTCTTCGTCGATCCGCTCCTCAAGCACCGGGACGACCTCCCGACGCGGCTCATCGCGCTCGTCGAGCGCTGCATGGAGAAGGACGTGGCCCGCCGCTTCGAGAGCTTCGACGAGATCGTGGCCACGCTCGAGCGCGTCCGCGTCCGCGTTGCCTCGTGCGCGCGGAGGATCGCCGCCTCCTCGAGCAAGGTCGCCGTCGCGACGGCCCCGAAGGGCACGCGCCGGCTGGTCCGCCGCCGCCGTCGCCGTTTCGCGGCGGCGTGACCGGACCGCGGACGCCCTGGTATGATCCGGCGCGTGAGCGCGCGCCGGAAGATCTTCGACAAGCACCTCGCCGGGCTCGAGCTCGGCGAGAGCGACATGCCCTCGGTCAAGAAGAAGCTCGGCGACCCCTCGCGCGAGCTCACCGAGGAGAAGGTCGTCGTCCTCGAATACGACGAGCCGAAGGAGACCTCGATCGCGAAGTTCCGGAAGATGCAGTGCATCTTCTTCGACGGGCTCCTCCTAAACGTGAGCTACGTCGAGCCTTCCCCTGCCCTCTCGCGGGAGAAGCTCCACGCTTCCCTGGGCGCCCCCGACGAGACGGACGAGGGGGGCGACGAGGACGAGGACGAGGAAGGGCTCGCCGAGATCTTCGAGGTCGACACCGAAGCCGAGCCCATGCTCTCGTTCGCCGCGCACTACGACGACGAGGAGAACGTCGAGGCGCTCTCTCTCTGCGCCGAGATGACGGAGGACGTCCTCGACGAAGACGAGGATGGGTCCGATTCCGACGACGAGGAGTGAGACCGGGCTCGAGCAGACGCGCGCATCGCTCGAGCGGGGCATGAGCACGGGCCTCGCGTCCTACGCTCCCACCGAGCTCGACGCGATCGTGCGGAGAGTCCTCGCCAGCGACGACCTCCTCGAGGGGCTCGAGCCGCTCGGGACTCCGGGCCTCCACACGAGGGTCGTGAAGCTCGAGCTCGCGACGCCCGAGGGGCCGCGCCGCTACGCGCTCAAGCGCTACGAGTGGAGCTTCCTCGTCGCGATCCGCACGCTGGGGCACGGGACGCGGGCGCGCTCGGAGTTCGAGACTCTCCTCGCCCTGGCGCCGCTCGTCCCGGCGCCCGTCCGCGCGGCGGCCTGGGGCGAGAGGCGCTCGCTCGGGCTCGCGCGCCGGAGCGTCCTCGTGACGGAGCTCCTCGAGGACGCGATCGACTTGAAGGCGTGGCGTCTCGCCTTCGGCCGCGGCGAGCGGTCCGCCGAGGAGCGCACGAGGCTCGCCGCGGCTCTGCCCGAGCTCGCGCGGCTCCTCCGTCGGCTCCACGACTCGGGCTTCTTCGCGGCGAACGCGTTCCAGAAGAACGTCCTCTGGCGGCCCGACGCCGACGCGCACGAGGCGTTCGCGTTCGTCGATCTCCCCTTCGCGCGCCTCGGCCGCGGCCCGCTCGGCGAGCGGCGCCGCGTCTACGACCTCGCGTGCCTCGACAAGGACGCCGAGAGCGTGGTCTCGGCGAGCACGCGCCTCCGCTTCTACCTCGCCTACGCCGGGCGCCCGAGCCTCGAGTCCGGCGACAAGCGAGTGCTGGCGCGGGTTGCGCGCGAGCGCGTGCGCCGCGCCCACGCGACCTTCTTCTCGCGCATCGAGCGCGCGGTGAAGAAGCGCTTCAAGAGGACCGCCCTCGGGAAGCTCATCACGGGGCGCGATCCGGAGTCGCGAAGCTCCGGACGACGCTGAAAGCTCGCTCCGCTGTTACGCTTCGAGCGAGCGAGCGCCGGGGGCGGCGCTCGTTTCTTGCCGCGCGCGCGAGCGAATAACCCCGTGAAAAGCGACTTTCTCGTGGTTTTTGATCACCGGGAATGCTTCGAGCGATCCTTCGAAGGACCTCGCGAGAGGGTGGATAACCTTTTTCATTTGGTGGAAACAGCTCGGAAAGCGAAGCACCGTCTGGGCCACGCCGTGGAAATCATACTCTCGCTGGTTTTTAGGAGAAAACCCGCTTGCGGTGTCGGAGGGGTCGGTTAAAAGTGTCCCCGGGTCGAGCGCGGAGCGGTTCCGAGCTCGGTAACCGAAACGAACCGAAAGCTCGAAGGACACCTCGGCGGGCGAAAGCTCGCAGGGCTCTGGAGAGCGACGGAATGGCGCAGCTCACGGCGCAAGTCGTGGGTGGTGGGGAGCAGACCGCGGCGTCCTGGCGACAGGGCGTCTCACCCCAGGCTAAACGTTCGTAGGGCCGCAAGGTCCGAAGGGCGCATAAGCCGAGCGCTGACGATCGCTCGCACCGGCGAGTCGGTTCGACGAGGTACGAAAGCCCAGGAGAGCTGGCCCACCTGGTAACAGGGGGGCCCACCACAGACCCGCTCCTCGCGAAGGGCGGGTTCACCAGGGCGGCTGGCGAGAGTCAGTCGATCTGGCGTCCACCCGGCAACGGGGGACGAGGGCGTGCTCCGTGAGGGGTGCGTCCGCCGGCCTGCCTCGCAAGGGGTGGAGTCCGGTAGACGGTTCCAAGAACTGCGTCTTCGAGGTCCAGCGGCCAGGTGCCCTCTCCGAGGGAACAGGCCGTGAAGGGCAGGGAGGCGCGGGGTGCCGCCCACAGGGGGCACGGGCAAGACGCTCGGTCAGCGTGTCCCTAAGAAGGCACGTGGCCGGGCTGGCGGCTGGCGCATGCGGGATCCCTGAGATTCCCGTTGAGCTGGGTCGCCGCCTGACGGTGATGCGCGGTGTTCTTAAGACGCTGCGTATCGACGGATCCCGGGCTCGCGAGCCCGGCGTCGGTGTCCGGGTCACGGTGAGCTACCGTGACGGCTGGATGCCCGGAGGTGCACGAGGTACAGGGCCTGCCCCTGCCGCGTGCATCGACGCGAGAGACCGAACCCGGAACCGTAGTGGAGTAAGCTCTGGAGGGTGAGGATCCCAGGAGAGCACCGGCGGGCGGACTCACTCTGGCCAAGGGTGGGCTCGTCGCAGAACGGACTCCCGGGGGGAGCAAAGCTTCGAAGTGGGCGTGCCGGCCGTCAACCGGCGAGCCCAGTTCTCTCGAGACGTGGACGGCACGTGCGGCGCGCTCGGCGCGTCGAGGCGACCGGCCTCAGCGAACGCGGGGAACCTTCGTCCCGGCTCATGCGTCCCGGTCCGCTCCGGCGGATTCGACAGGGCAAAGAGCTTGGCGCGAGCGGCGAAAGCGATCGTGAATTTCTCGAGAAAACTGCGCTGGCGGCGGTCGAACGCGAAACCCACAAGGAAGCAAGGGCCCGCGAGAGCGGGTACGGCTCCTCGGGAAGGGAAAGCTCTGGAGGGAAGCTCCAGGGACGCGAGCGGCATGAAAGAAGGCCGCAAAGCGTTGGGGGCCACGGCAAACGGCGGGGTCTAGCGACCTCGATACGCGCCGCGTGCTAGCCGGAACCGTCGAGAGGGGCAAGAACCCTGAGGACGGCACCGACGAGAGCCTGGCGACTCTCGTCCCACGTGAGCCCTCGCGAGGGGGAGTGCGTGGAGAAGAAGGGGCACCCGACGTAAAGGCGTCCGTGGGAGCAAGAACCCCACGAGAGGCAGACCCGCAAGGCTCTTGAACGACACGTCTCCTCACGGGGGCGCGCCGGAGAAGGGGCGAGCGGGCGGAGGCGAATCCCGGAAGCACTCTGGAGAGGACTGAACCCCAAGAGGGAAGCTCGTGGGACTTTTGTTCCGCGACAAGGGCTGACGAGGAAGACCCCGAGACCGTTGAAACGGTGTGGGGGGAGCGCCGGAAGCCAATAAAGCGCTACTCGTTGGACACTACAAGACCCTGTAGGGGAAGGGCACCTCACGAGAGTCGGGCCGTGCGCGGGTGACCGTGCGAGGTCCAGGGAATCGCGAAGATCCAGAAGCCTCTGGAGGGGCAACGAGAGAACCGCATCGCGCCTTCACCCGCAAGGGTGGAGGCTGATCGCAGCCCGGCCAGGTTGCGACCGATCGACACGAGACGCGCGGAGGGTTACCTCCGCGCGTCTATTTTTTCCGGAACCTCTCTCCGGTCGTTTGCATACCTGCCGCGCTCCTCACTAGATTTCCCGAATGCGCGGATTCCGAGCTCCTCTCGCTTGCCTGCTCGTCGGCCTCGCGACCCTCGCCGTCGAGGCCGGGCCGGAGATCACCGGCACCTACGAGCTCGCGACGAGCGACGGGAAAAAAGGCTTTCTCTACGTCCAGGCGGACCTGACGGTCCGGCGGCGGCTGTTCTTCCCCGACAAGACGATCCACTCCCAGGTCGGGAAGGGGACGCTCGAGGGCTCGGCGCTCAAGGTCACGTTCACGGGGACGGGCGACCCGCGCGACCTCACGGGAGACTGGTCGATCGCGGGCGAGGACTCCGAGGGGCGCTTCAAGGGAACCGCCCACCTCGCCCAGGCCGACGGGCGCTTCTCGGCCACCTTCCACGTGACCGACGTGGACGCGAAGGCCCAGAGGCAGGTCGAGCTCGCGGGGACGCTCGAGGGGACGAAGCTCCACGCCGAGCGCGACGGGGTCCCGGTGGACTACACGCTCTCGCCCGACGGCTTCGTCCTCTCGATGAAGCAGGGGACGGCGACCGAGACCTGGAAGCGCTCGCTCCTCCCGGCGAACGGCGGCCCGACCGCTGCCTACGTCTTCTCCGGGAACAAGGTCTCGGGCCAGATCGGCGACCTCACCGAGACGGGGACGCGCGTCAAGGTCCAGAAGCTCCCGCTCGCTCCCAAGGAGCTCCTCGCCCTTCCGGTCGAGCCCGACCCGGTCCCGAGCGGGCTCAAGGTCGTGAAGGACACGAGCGTCCTCGCCCAGCCGGGCGGCGCCACGACCAAGGCTCTCAAGGCGGGCGAGCTCGTCCCGGTCTGCGGCAAGCAGGACGACTACTGGATCGTCGGGCCCTTCAAGGACGGGAACAAGAAGTGGAAGGGCTTCCTCAAGAACGACGACCTCAACCCGAGCCTCCACTACGCGAAGGTGGACGCGCCTCTCTTCCTCGTGGGGAAGCGGCCGACGCCCAACAGCATCCTCCAGAAGGACCTCGCGACCTGCTACTTCGACGCGGCGCTCATGGCGATCGCGGCGCACCAGCCCGGGACGATCGAGGCCATGCTCCGTGACCTCGGCGACGGGACGGTCGCCGTGCGCTTCCACGTGAAGGACGAGCACGGCCACTTCGCCGAGCACTGGGTCCGCGTCAAGAAGACGATCATCGTGGACGAGCAGGGCCGCTCCCACTACACGGGCGGCGAGGGAGGCCAGCTCTGGCCGGCTCTCGCCGAGAAGGCCTGGGCCGCGTGGCACGGGAAGGGCTACTACCGGAACATCGAGTACGGCTCGACGACCGACGTCTTCGAGGTCCTCCTCGGGCGCCCGGCGAAGGTCGCGAACTGGCTCCTCCTCCTCCCGGGGGAGATGACGGACTCGAAGCTCCGGACGGACCTCGCCGCGCTCTCGATCACGGACCGGCAGGCCCTCGTCACGTTCGGGAAGTCGGCCTCCTGGCAGAGGGAGTCGGCGAGCCTCGTGAACCACCCGAGCCGCCGGCGCGACATAGCCTACGTGGACTCGCTCCTCTCACGCGTGCCCGGCCTCTCGCCGCGAGGGCACGACCTCGTCCACTCCTTCTACGCCTCCCAGTGCGAGGGCCCCCTCGGCTCGGGCAACTACAGCAAGGCGGCGAAGGACCTCCACGCTCTCATCGTCTCGTCGCTCAAGGCCCAGAGACCGCTCTGCCTCGCGACCAAGGCCTGGGGCCAGGGCGGCACCGGGCAGAGCGGCGGCGAGAACATGGAGGTCGTCCCCGGCCTCGCGAGCTCGCACGAGTACATGGTCCTCGAGGCCTACTGGAACGAGAAGAACGGGCACCGCCTCGCGTGGATCAAGGTCGTGAACCCCTGGCACCACTTCTCGCGCTTCTACGAGTGGAAGGGCGATCAGCTCGTCGCCTCGGCCCGCGACGGGAGGAACGACCCGAACCACGGCACCTTCGCCGTGGAGCTCTCGGACCTCATGCGCTACTACGCCGCGCTCTCCTACGTGCCGGACTAGGCCTTGGCGGGCCGGGGCGGCACGGGGAGCTTGAGGCGGCCCGCGAAGGACGCGACCTCCATGTAGCGGCCGGGGTTCGCGGCGAGGATCTCGTCGATCTTCGCCTTGGCCGCGTCCTTCTTGCCGAGCTTCTGGAGCGCGAGGACGACGATGTAGGGGTCGGCGCCCACGACCTCGCCGTTCGCGACCTTGCCGAGGTCGCTCGCGGCCTCGAGGTAGGGGAGGCCGAACGTCTCGACCGCGTCGGCGAGCTCCTTGGCGAGGACGTTGTCGTCGGTCGTGCCGTCCACGCGCCAGGAGTGATCGGCGTTCTTCCACGCTCCGAGGATCCCGATCGGCGCCTTGACATGCCCGTCCTGCGCCGTGACCGGCGAGGGCGCCTTCTTCTGCCAGGGCGTGAGGATCGAGAGGAAGTCGGTGTAGAAGACGCCCACGGCCGCCGAGATGACGCCCTCGACGTTCGTCATGGTCCCGCCCACCTTCACGTCGATCGCCTGGACGATCTTGGTCTGGATCGGCCCGGTGGACAGCGTCTCGCGCCAGAAGCCGTTCTTCCGCTTGCGGAAGTTGAGCTTCTTCAAGCGCCCGAGGAGGTCGAGCTTGATGATCTCGTCGGCGCGCTCGGTGATCGGGAGGAGGGCCATGGGGTCATGGTATCAGGACGAGGCTTCCGACCGCAGGGCCGGGATCTCCTTCTCGATCGCCTGGTCGAGCTTCTTCGACTCCGACCGCTTGAGGCGCGTCACGTGCGTGACGCCGACCGTCGAGAGCGCGCGCTGCGTGCGGTCGCGGACGCTCTTCCAGAGCGCCCGGAGGTCGTCGGCGCGATCGCCGAGGGCGAGCTCGCGGTCGAAGGCGCGCGCGAAGACGCCGTCCACCCCGTCCACGAGCTCGCGGGCCCTGTTCTTCCGCTCGAGGTAGGCGATCGCCCAGATCGCCGCCTCGAGGACGAGGGCTCCGACGATGACGATCGCGATGGCCTCGCCGCTCGCGTGGGCGACCGACAGGAGGAACCAGACGAGGAGGACCGCGAAGATGAGGAGCGCGACCCCGATCGCCCCGAAGCGGAGCGCGACTCCGAGGACCTCGCGGCGGGCCTGGTCGCAGACGGTGACGTGGACGCGCAGACGCCGGGCGTGGTCGTAGAGGCGCGAGACGATGTTGTCCACGCGGCGCGTCGGCGCGCGGCGGACTTCCTTTATGACCTCCTCGCGGGCCTCGTCGAAGCTCCCGAGGGGGAGACCGTTCTTGGCCGGCTCGTCGCGGTCGGGGACGGGGACGTAGGTGTTGTAGATCTGGGGGAGGTCCTTGCGAGGGATGCACTTCGAGAGGTTCCAGCAGAGCGCGCCGTAGGTCCGCGCGAAGTCGCGGATGTCGTGGAAGCGGTCCACCTTGTTCATGACGATCAGGAGCTTGTGGTCCAGGCCCTCGAGGGCCGAGGTGAGGACCTTGAGCGTCTCGCCCGTCGTGCCCGGCTTGTCGGGATCGAACAGGAGGAGGACCACGTCGGCGCGCTCGGCGAACCAGCGCGAGACACCGATGAAGTCGTAGCCTCGCCCGACGTTCCCGTCGGCGGCGTCGATCATGCCCGGCGAGTCCACGAGCGAGAGGCCCTGGAGGATCGGCGAGGGCCGGTACTTCATCTTGAGGTGGGAGACGAGCCCGGGCCCGAACCGCTCGAGGTCGCCGTAGGGGAGCTGCGGGTTCGAGACGACGGCGGCGCCGTCCTTCTCGTCCGCGGCGCCGCTCGCGATGATCGTGAAGCCGTCGTCGATCGGCGCGAGCCCCGTCTTCTGGACGTCCTGCCCCAGCAAGAAGTTGATGAAGGTGGACTTCCCGGACGAGTGGTTCCCGAGGATGAGGACGAGAGGCGCCCCGGAGGTCTCCTGGGCGGTCGGCGCGCGCTCGAACTCGTAGCGGCGGGCGAGCGGATCGAGCGCGTCGTAGAGGGCGCGCGCTCGCTTGTCCACGGCGACGAGGCGCGAGCGAGCTTCGGCGAGGTCGGTCGTCACCTACTTCTCCTCCGTGTCGGTGAGGGTCGTGCGGGGCGCCTCGTCCTTCCAGAGGTGGCGGCCGCGCTCGAAGACGAGCCGCCCTCTCTTGATGACGCGATCGACGAGCGAGACGCCGAAGTGGCTCGGGAGGTAGCTCCACGAAGGGGCGTCCCAGAGGACGACGTCGGCCCACTTCCCGAAGGCGAGCGAGCCGCGGTCGGGCCGGTCGATCGCGTGGGCGGCGTTCACGGTCGCGGCGACGAGCGCCTCGGCCGGCGTCATGCGGAGCTCGACGCAGGCGATCGTCAGGATGTTGGCGAGCGACTCGGTGAGGCAGGAGCCCGGGTTGCAGTCGGTCGCGAGGGCGACGGCGGCGCCGGCGTCGATCAGTTGTCGCGCCGGGGCGCGGGCCGGGAGGTGGAGGTACCAGGTCGTCCCGGGCAGGACGACGGCGACCGTGTCCGAGCTCGCGAGCGCCTTGATCCCCTCCGGGCCCGTCTTCCCGAGGTGATCGGCCGAAGTGCACCGGAGGTCGCACGCGAGCTGCGCTCCGCCGGTCCCCTCGAGCTCGTCGGCGTGGATCTTCAACTTGTATCCGAGCGACCGGGCGCGGGAGAGGATCGCCCTCGTCTCCTCGTTCGTGAAGACGTGCTCCTCGCAGAAGACGTCGCAGAACTCGGAGACTCCCCGGAGCTCCGGCAAGATCACCTCGGTCAGGCGGCGGACCCACTCCTTCCGGTCGCTCCGCAGCTCGTCGGGGATCTCGTGGGCCGCCATGTTCGTGGCGACTATGTCGACCGGGTGGAGGCGGGCGAGCGTCCTCAACGCTTCGAGCTGCTTCCTCTCGGCCTCGAGCTCGAGCCCGTAGCCCGACTTCGCCTCGACCGTCGTCGTCCCGCAGGCGAGCATGCGGTCGAGGCGCTTCCCCGTCGCGGCGACGATCTCGTCCTTCGTCGCCGCCCTCACGGCCCTCGTCGTCTTCCTGATCCCGCCGCCCTCGCGCGCGATCTCGGCGTAGGTGACTCCCTCGAGCTTGCGGGCGAACTCGTCCTCCCTCGAACCGACCCAGGGCAGGTGCGTGTGCGGATCGACGAGCCCGGGCGTCGCGACCTTGCCCTCGGCGTCGATCGTCTTCCTGGCCTTGAAGGTCTTCCTGACCTCGTCGCGCTTGCCGCAGAGAGCGACGCGGCCCGCGGCGACCGCGATCGCTCCGTCCTCGATCACGCGGATCTCCCGCAGCGCCTTGCCGCGGCGCGGCCCGTCCGGGCCCTCGAGCGTCACGAGCTGGGAGATGTTCTCGACGAGGAGATCGACCGTCTCACCCATGACGAACGATCTTACCGCGACTAGACTCCCCTCCGTCGTGGAGGGGATCCGAGTCGCGGCGCGCGAGCAGCCTCACGAGCCCGAGGGCGAGGAGACGCCCAGGGCGAAGCGGGCTCCCTCCCTGTTCGAGGAGGCGCTCCGGGACAGCCGGGCGGCGCTCGTCTCGAAGGACCCCAAGGAGAATGGAGGCTTCAAGCTCGCCCTCCACCTCGGCTGGGGCGTCCCCGTCTGGTACTTCGCGGCGAGCCTCCTCCTCCTCGCCCAGCACGAGCGCACGCTTCGCGCGCTCATGGACAGCCCGGGACACTTCGCCGCCTTCGCGGCCGTGTTCCTCCTCGGGGGGATCGTGGGGCCGCTCGCGCTGCCTTTCGCGACGGCGTTCCCGCTCGCGCTCTCCTTCTACGCGCTCCAGGGCCAGGAGACTCGCAAGCGTCTCCGCCAGGCGCTCGTCTGCCCCTACTGCCGCGACGAGGTCGAGCGCGAGGGCACCGTGATCTGCGCCCGGAAGGGCTGCGGCGCCCTCTACCATCAGGAGTGCTGGCAGGAGTGTGCGCAGCAGTACGGCGGCTGCGCCGTCTACGGCTGCTCCTCGAAGAAGTGCCGGGAGGTCTCGGCCGCCGGCTACTTCGTGCGGCTCGGACGGCTCGGCCTCGCGGCGCTCCTGTTCCCGCCCAAGATCGCGCGCGCGCTCAGGAAGGCCGAGGGCGAGGGCTTCGCCGCGATCTACCGGAAGGCCGTGGCCGCGACGCGCATGGTCGGCGTCTCGACCGACGAGAACACGAACAGCCAGGCCAAGATGGCGATCCACGTCGGGCTCTCGATCGCCGTGATCGTGACGGTGGCGGCGCTCGCCTTCAGCACGCCCTGGATCAGCCGCTGGCTCACGACGGGGAGCAACGCCTTCTGGGGTCTCGTGCCCATCTTCTTCTTCGTGCCGATCGCGCTCCCCTGGATCGTCGCCCTCCCGCTCGCGCTCGCCTTCTTCACCCTCCGGGCGGTCGCGATCGCCTTCAAGACCGAGCTCGCCCAGCTCGGCCGCGCGGACGAGGGCGGCGGGACCGTCCTCGGGCGCCTCGCGGCCGGGTTCGGCAAGAAGAGTTGACTACTTCTTGGAGCCGAATGCGGCCTCGTAGCGGTAGTAGATCTCGAGGGTGAGGGTCGCCTCGGCCGTCGCCCGGACGCGGCCGCACGGGCCGTCCCAGGAGCCGTCCGCACAGCCGTCCTTCTGGACGGCCTGGTGTGAGCAGAGCGTGTCGGCGATGGGCTTGTTCCAGGACTTCCAGGAGGGACCCGTGGGGCCGTCGAACTGGAAGAGGGACAGGGTCTCGTACTCCCAGATGTGGAAGGCTCGGTCCTCCCAGCGGACCGGGTGGGCGACGATCGCGTCCGCGAGCGCTCGCATGCCGTCGCCCTTCTTCTTCTCGTAGAAGATCCGCGAGATGAGCCGGTAGGCCGCCTCCGTGGGGTCGCCGGGAGGGCGCTTGGCCCAGGCGATGACGGCGCTCTTCACGTCGGACGTGATCACGTCGATCGAGGAGATCTGGGCGCTCTTCAAGGCCATGGCGCACTCGACGTTCGTCGCGTCGTCGCCCCAGGCTCGCTCCGGGTCGCAGGCGCTCGCGATGAAGGCGACGGCCCTCTCGGCGGGGCCGCGGTAACAGACGGCGTTCGTGAGCCC
>Ga0070738_10007228_pt1 | contig 11220 bp, 7 predicted proteins | sample Coa_R2_2_FD_66446 | JGI IMG/M metagenome (GOLD analysis project Ga0070738, IMG submission 66446) | Surface soil microbial communities from Centralia Pennsylvania, which are recovering from an underground coalmine fire - Coalmine... | ecosystem: Environmental > Terrestrial > Soil > Unclassified ... | reverse complement strand
TCTATCTTCTGATAATCCCCATCCCGTCGTTTTGTACTCTACACTCCCATGTGTTTGATGTTTCTTAAAGCGCGGAAATCCTTTCTTCCCTGGTTTACCCTTTTTGCAATTATCAAAGAATCTGGCAATTGCACTCCATGCACGTTCTGCTGATGCTTGTCGTGCCATTGAGTTCAACTTATCCGCCCACTCGTACTCTTTGGCTAATACAGCACAATAAGCAGATAATTCATATCGTCCAATACCACGGTTATCCATCCAGTATCGAAGACAACTATTGCGTACAAAACGAGCAGTTCGAATGGCTTCGTCTAACCGTTCGTACTGCTCGTTTTGTCCTTCTAGTTTGGCTTCGTATACTAGCATTGTTACGTTGAACTCATTGACGTAATTATAACACAAAATCTCATCAGTGTAGGGGAATAAATTCCCCTCGGGTTCATCCCCATGTCTGAAGCCAGGGGCTTTCACCCTCGAGACTTTTGGTAAGTTGAGGTTCTTGACGCGCACGCTCACATTTGATGCACATTTTGACACCACGGGCAGGTGCAAGGGTAATACCTCGACGTCGAGGTACTTCTGGTTGATGATCGGCTAGTGCTAGTTGATAGCGTGATAGTATAGTTGCCAAGACTAGTTTCATTTCAAATACAGCCAAAGCCTCACCAAGGCAGCGACGGACTCCGCCACCAAAGGGCATGAATTCATAGGGGGAAAATTGCTGTTCTAGAAAGCGTTCTGGCTTAAATTGCTTCGGTTCTGGATATAAATCCTTACGATGATGGGTGAGGAAAATGCATCCAGCTAATACAGTCTCAGGCTCTAATCTGTGTCCTAATAATTCAACAGGTTCTTGCACTACCCTGGGAAAAGTTAACATCGCCACCGGGTAAATCCGCAAAGTTTCATTACAAACAGCAGTCAGATAAGGTAGTCTAAAAATACTCATTGGGTCTGGTTTTTCACCGAGACTATCCAGTTCAAGGAGCAATTTTTCTCTGACTTCTGTGTTTTTGTGAATCAAATACAATGCCCATGCCATAGCTGACGCTGTTGTTTCATAGCCAGCCAATAACAGGGTAATTAACTCATCACGCAATTCTAGATCGCTCATCGGATTACCCGCTTCGTCACGGGATGACATCAGCATTGAAAGGATATCGATGCGATCTGGATTGAGTTGCTCCCGACGTTCGGCAATTTCGGTGTACAACAATTTATCAACCTGCTGTCGATTGTGCAGAAATTTTCCCCAAGGACTCCAGGTGCCTAAATCTTTTTGTAGGAAAGGAAAAAATAGAAAGCTGGAAGTGAACGGTGATCGAAACAAATCCGCCATTAACTTTAATTGCTGCTTCAATTGTTCGCTGCGTTCGCCCTCATACATACCGAACACCGTTTGTAAGATGACTTGTAGAGAAATCTCCTGTGTGATGTTACGAGCAGAAAATACTTGACCACTCGGTAACTGGCTAAAGACCTTTTCAGTTAGATCACATATTAGCTGACCATAAGCTCGCATCCGCTCTCCATGAAACGACGGCATTACCAGTTGTCGCCGTCGCCTGTGGCGATCGCCATCCAGCATAAAGATCGAGTAGTCTCCGACTAAGGGTTGCAAAATTTTGTTTTGATTACCAAGAGCTGCAAACTTCTTTCTATCGTTAGTTAAAATTTCTTGAATTGCTTGGGGATGGCTCACAAATACTAGAGTGTCCCCAAAACCGATTATCTTAGCCGTAAAAATATCAGGGTATTGCGCAGATGCGCTTTCCATATAACCTATAGGATCAGCAACCCACTGGAGTTTCTGGAGCAAAGCAGGCTTTGTAAGAAGATAGGGTCGTTGCATATAATTTTTATTCTTCAGAAGATATATACAACCTACCAAAAGTAGCCAGGTTCTACAGTCGTCTGACGGGTAGATGAATCGTATTTGAGGAGATACTCGTGGGCGATCGCTTCGTTGTCCCGTAGTGTTTGTACTTCTTTTTGTCCGATTTCGGTATCAGTTGAGAGTAGAATGACCTGATGACTGGCGGAAGGGAAGTAACGTTCAATCAAGTTACTGCGGTGAGATGAGTCTAAGCGTCCTAGTGGTGTATCAATTGCTACTGGTAATCGGCGTCCAGAAACTCTTGCTAATCCCCAGAGGAAGGCGATCGCTAACAGTTGTTTTTCACCAGCCGAAAGGCGATGTTTAGGAACAGATTTACCTTGGAAATCATATAGCGAGAGGCTAAAGCTTTGAGTATCAATAGCGACGCGATTCACTAAATCAGATTTGTGCAGAAGATAGCGGAAACATTCTGTGACTTCCACTTCTAATTTATTTAGTTTTCTCAGTGTTAGCCGTTCGCGGAAAAGCTTGAGTGTCTGTTGAACTTTAGCAGAAGCTGTGATAATGTGCTCGTTATTTTTGAGGTCAAGATTTTGTGTAGTGTATTCTTGTAAATCCTTTTTTGTCTTTTCAATTGCAGCTTCTAATTCAAGCAAGCGTCGGCGTGATGTTTCAAAATGAGCTTTAGCTTCAGCAACTTTATTTTGTGCTTCTGTGACTGCATCTACTAACTTTTGATATGCTTCCGGTTCTGCTGCAGTCTGCAATTGCTTTTCTAGAGAGATAATGTCTTCTTCTTTAGTTGTTAAAAGTGTTAACTGCTGATTAGCAGTCATTTTTGCATTATGTAAATAGTAGAGAACATTACCAAGTTGATTCAATGTTTCTGGATCAGCTAATAACCAAGGTTCTTTTGTATGTAAAAGTGTAGCCTGTAATGTTTCTATATCTTTGTCGAGAAAAATTTTTATTTTCTTTACCTCATCTTCTGAAATAGCCGACTGTATCATCCAATTTAGTAGACGTTGATCTCTCTCCAGCAGTATGTTCTGTGCAACTTCTAGCTGTTGAGCATGAATTTCTTTTTCTCCTTGCGTTTGTGCTTGAGTCAGTAGAGATTCAATCAAAGACAGTGGTAAAAGATGAGAGGCTAATTCCCTCATTCCTTGACGTATCTCATCTGTCTCTGCAGTTATTTGCTCACGCTGCTTCTCTAGAATGTCACGTTCTCCAGCAATTTTTCCACCTTCAGAGATGAATTTATTTAAGGCTTCCTGTTGTTCATTTTCTAACTCTTTGAGTTGCTCTTGTAAAGATACTAATTTTTGCTGCTCTATATCAGATTTTTCTTGCAAATCTTTGAGCTTTTTCTCGATTTCTTCTAAGTTAGCAACATCCTTATGCTCAGCAAGCTCTTTTCGTTTCCGGTTGACTAAAATTTCTAGATCAACTGCTAGACGTTCTGCTAACTCCAATCCCAAAAGTCCGCGAATTGCTTCAACTACAAGAGATGGAGGTGTTTCCTGTTCTGCTAGTTCTTTAACCTGTTCACCATCGAAGAGAAATAAATTGGAAATTCCTAAAGGTAGCAGATTTTCAATATACTCATCCCAGATATTAGCTAATGCGTCAAGGCCCCACGTTGTGTCTTCTTCACCAAAAATACCTAAGTTATCTCTACCATCTTTTGGATTTTTTGACCAATTTCTTAAAATTTTGTACTTGGCTGGCTGATCATTCTCAATATGTTCAAAAACTAATTCGATCTGCGTTTTCTCAAGTGGTGAAGTATGACTATTTACACATTGTGTCAGAAAATCTCCATAACTCAAATTACCACGAGTAGAGCATTGAGCACGATGTCCATATAGCGCGAGACGAATAGCATCCATAAGGGTTGTTTTGCCCCCTCCATTCATTCCACCTAGTAGAATAATAGGGCGAGTAGTTGATTTATCAATTCTTGGATCAAGATTGATGACTTGGCGTCCACAGTAAGGACCAAAGTTTTGTAATACGAGTTCAAGAAATATCACAGCGTAGTATCTTTATGTTTAAGCCTCATGCACACAAGGTGCAACGTGATGATTTAAATTATTTTTTAAATTTAACGTTTGCCCAATTTGCCTGTTTAGCAACAGATTTTTTACCAGATCCAGATGAGTTATCTGTTATTTCCTCAGTCAATCCATCTACTGCTTGAAAATCTCCCAATGTTAATTGCTTCACCTTTTCAACATCACCTTGATCAATGGCTGTTTTCAAATCCCTTTTCAAGTGAGCATTTTTAATTGCATCTTCTGGGGAACGAGAACTCGTTTCAAAACATTTTTGTAGAGTATCGTATATGCCCACACGGCGCGTCATTTTACGATACTGACGTTCTGTGTCCAAGAGTTTTGCCATCAATTCTAAATGCATTGCATCATTTTCACAAATTTCCTCTAGCACAGCCCATTCATCACTACCCAGCAAACTATTACCAGCGCCAGGACGGGGATCTATAAAAGACTCCCCAGTGACTTCTTTATAGATGCGGGGTAAGCTATCATCAAATTCATGATTTTCTTCTAGCCATATCCGTCGAATCTCACTCATTTCTTCTAAAGTAATTAGCGTAATATCGCGCATATTTTCTGGTGCTGTGCTACGAAGTTGTTTTTGCACTGTCAGAAGTTTTCTGAGCCAATATTCACGTGCTTCTTTAATATAGGGACCTGGAATAGGCTCAATAGATAGTTCACCATCTAAGTTGCGCTCATATAATTGGACATTACCATTTCTGCGCCGGAAGTCCCGGCGTTCACGGTTTTCTTCGTCATCTAATTCTTGACGAAAATCTAGTAGAGGTTGCAACCATTCTTTCTCTTCGTCATTTTGAATCATTGCTGTTAAAGATTTGTCCTGACTCACTAGGGTACAAACCCAACAGCCAAAACGAGAGCTACCACAACTGGGAGTAGATGTATCAACAACTAACGGACATTCATTATCAGCACTTGCACCTCTATACATGGTGAATAAATCCTTGTTGCTATATGCCCAAGGATTTTCCGACTGCATCAAATAAAGCCAAACCTCATCGTTACGCCAGTCCTCAATTGGACTATAAACTAGAGAGTTGGGTAAGTTCATGTTGGGGCTGAGGCGATCACGTACTCGCTTTGCTTCCCATTTTTTCATTCTGCTAGCACGTTTTGTGCTTTCAGCTTTACGGGTACCCAAAACTAAAATAGCTTCACCATTGTCTCGGATAACATCACGAATAAAGCGGTTAGATGGATTGATCTTGAGACGCTCTGTACACCAGCGAAATTTTCCTTTCGGCGCTGGGTAACCTTTACCTACCAACCCTACCCAGAATGTCTCCTTAAATTCTGGTTGTAAAAGATGGGGTTCTACTGGCATTGCTTGCTCAACCGCTGCCAATTTCATCTGTCTAAGGGAATTGCGTACCCAAGCAGAAACATAAGGATTTTCTACAAGCGTATCTGTAGTGATCACATGTATTGTTTTAGTTCGTTTTTCTGGTGGAAGTTCGGCGATCGCATTCCAAACTAGTTGTAGTGCACATGTACTATCCTTGCCTCCAGAATACCCAATGCACCAGGGTATTGCATCTAAGCAGTATAGTTCTTGGATCTCAGTAGTAAGAGTTTGGATATCTTCTACCAATTCTGCTACAGTGCGCTGAGCTTGACCTTTGTTTTCTGGCTGTTGTGCTGTACTCATGTATCTAATCCTGTTCAACCGCCTCTTCACCCTTGCGCTGTGGAAACGCTATGAGACCCGTCTCCATAGCTACACACCTAAACTCATAAGGTAAACATTCCATAAAACTTCACCTAAATGAGCTTAGTTTGTGTAGAAATAAATTTTATTCCTTAGGGCTTGTTATGCAAAGGCAAACCTAGTATTACATATATTTGTCCCAATTAAGTTTTTAAAAACCTAATTTTTAAACTTTCAATTTTTTTATATAGTTAATCCTGTGCTGTTATTTTTACCTTGAAAAACTAAAATGAATCATGTTCCAATTGATCTTAGCTTTCCTCTTGCTAGTGAGTATGACCAGATTCTGGTTCAGGAAACTAACATGGGTGGTATTCAGGCATATGTAGGCTCAGTCACTCTAGAATGGTTTGCCAGTCAGGTTAACTTTGCATCTTGCTTACCCTTGCTTCAGCAAAAGTATAATCCTCAAAGTGAGAATGTCGAGATAGATGCAGATAGCATTGATGAGATTCAGCAACGTCCGCTTGATTGGTCACGTCAAGCACCTTTGGTCCAGTACTTAGTAGCTGGAAAACATCACAAGTTTCCACCTGTTTTGGTAGTCATTAATCAGCAATGGGTAGATAATCCCAAATCACCGGAGTGGGATCGTAAGGGACGAGCAAAAAAATCCAGTATTGAATTTACCCCATTAGACAAAAATAGCACATTTGGAATACTTAATATTGCTACAGAAAATGTGACTATTTATGCTTTAGATGGTCAACATCGACTTATGGGGGTGCAAGGTTTGATGGAATTACTCAATACAGGTAAACTCCAGAGGATGAAAAAAGATAAAACTCCTTACGAAACTGTTATTACGGTAGATGACTTGATTGAAAAATATCATGTATCGCCTACTTACTTGCAAAGCCTACCTAGCGAAAAAATTGGTATTGAGTTCATTTGCGCAGTTGCAGCTGGTGAAACCCGCGAAGAAGCGAGACAAAGAGTGAGATCTATTTTTGTTCATGTCAACTTAATGGCTGTACCCTTAACTAAAGGTCAGTTAGTCCAGTTAAATGAAGATGATGGTTTTTCCATTGTTGCTAGAAAAATTGCTGTTACTCATCCGCTTTTAGAACAGCGTGATGATAGAAAACCTCGAGTCAATTGGAATAGTGCGACTGTTGCATCTAAGTCCACTGTTTTGACAACACTGCAAGCTCTCAAAGAAATGTCTGAACGATACCTGGGGCAAAAGTTCTTGCAATGGAAACCTTCTGACAAAGGTTTAATTCCTATGCGCCCAGAAGACAAAGAACTTGAGGAAGGGATCAAGGATTTTCACAAGCTCTTTGATTATTTAGCAACCTTACCAAGTTACAAGATTCTAGAATATGAAGACACACCTTCATTGCGACGGTTCAGCTTTGAAAAGGATGGCGGTGAAGGAAATATGCTTTTCCGTCCTGTCGGTCAAGTTGCCTTAGCTCAAGCTCTTGGTATCCTGGTATTCAAAAAAGGGTTTTCTTTAGAAGACATCTTTAAGAAGCTTCGCAAGTATGACCAACAAGGCGGATTTAGTGGAATGGAGTATCCCAAATCGCTCTGGTATGGTGTTTTGTATGATCCAAACAAAAAGCGGGTACAGGTTGCAGGACGGGATCTAGCAGCGAGATTGCTGATGTATATTCTTGGTGGAATTGAGGAACAGATGGAAAGTGCTGATATTCGTAAGGACTTGGCTAAAGCTAGAACTATTGAAAATAAAACCATAGGTTTTGATGGCAAGTTTGTTGAACCCAAGCAAGTAGGGTTTCCATCTGTACTGTAATTAGCAACATCAATAACACTAATCTAATATGGATTTCAACCATCATCTCCAACTAAAATATCGCGCAGTGATTTCTTTTCTGGAGCAAAAGTGAGCAAGATACTGGCAGAAGCTTCAATGCTTGTCCATAACTGCTCCAACGCTCTCGCATCAGCTTTCTCTAAAGTCCTTTTGAACCCGAGAGAGTTGTCATCATTATCTATTGCTTGTAGCATTTCATGAAAAGCTTTCGCAAGCAAGCGATTCCATGCTGTCATTTTTGTGTTAAAATTATTAATAAGTTTTAAGCCATTTTGAGCATCTTTAAGTTCCCAATTATCTCCTTTTTTAAGAGATCTACAAGTAAGAGCAACCGAATGAGACACTATCTGCCCTTTTGCATTCATGATACGCCGGAGAATATTATCAGTTAAATATGAACCACAGGCAGAACGTATACCTTCAAAATTATTTCCATGCCAGAAATCTTCATACTTCATACGAAGTAATGCTGCAAAAAGAAATTGTTCAGGGTCACGGCGTGGATTAAAAACATTAGAGTATACATTGTCATCATCAAATAAATCACGTTTTTGTGTAAGAGCTTCAGATGGTTGACCTGAAAGCATTCTCCACGATTGACCAACGTATTCCATATCTAGTTTGCGATATGAGTTGTTAACAGTATCTTTAAATTTTGCTTTCTCTATATTGGATAAAGTTCCCCACTCACCTCTCTTACGTTCGTAGAACCAAGATGGTTCAAGTTGCTCGAAAGCTTTACGTAGTTTAGATTGAACAGCATCATTACTACGTAAATCACGGGATAACACAGGATTTTGACTATTAGTTTTTTCTGCAATCAGAGTTGCCTGTTTTTTACCTTCATCGTTACTGGGAGCCTTTATGATTCTCGCTAAAACTGAAGGTTTATCGGAAAAAGATCCTAACTTCTTGCGAAAAGCAGTAACAGTCTGACAACCGTTAACCACTTGAGGATTGGTAATACTTAATTTTTGTTCTTCTTTTTTAAGATTAAAATCATCGCAAAGAATTGTAAGACCATTATTATAAAGCCAAAAATATTGAGAGTCTATTGGATCTACAAGAGATTCCCAAATATTCTTGATCCGCTTGTTAGAACCAAGAGCAAATCTTACATTGAGACTAAAAAGTTTAGAACCTAGCTCTTGAGCTAGAGTCCCTAATCTCTTACCCTGAAGACTTGCAACAATTACTTCCCATCCTTCTGGCAAGGTCTGATCATTAGGACCCATATGAATTACTTCAGGACTTTGGAGATCAAAACTATAAGACTGTCCTTCAAGTGCTTCGGAACTGGGATGATGTTCTTCATACTCCTGCTGAAATCTATTTAAATCCCAAAGCTCCCAGATAACACGCACGTTCTTCTCTTTTCCAAAACTCTGAGTTGACCTATCAAATTGAGATTTAGCATCGCTTGCCATTGAGCCAGCTAATCCAATATTTAAAACTACTTTATATTCATGTTCTCGTGCAATTTGTAACTTACTAGCAACTTCCAGAAATTTACTACCGTATTGTTGTGCTCTTTCTATATCTAGTAATTCATCTAATGCATTTTTTAATTCAATAGCGGGTTGTTTTCCAAATTTTTTACCGTAAGATTCAGTCCACTTACATTGCCAAAGATGAAATTCTTTCTCATCCTCATCTTTATACCAACCATCTAATCCTCCATCTCCTCCTCCTGCTCCTCGTAAAGTGTCAGTTCTTATTAATGCCTCATCCATATCCATATCTCGATGAACATACTGTAGACACCAAGCAGCAAATGCTCGATCTGGTTGTACAAGACGCTCTGCTACAATGCCATCAACCTGTCTTTTTATCCAATTGTAAGTATGCTCAGACATTTATTGTATTAACCGTTGGTTAACTAATGTGTATTGCAATTTTTGTTAAAAGATTTTATCGAAATAAAATCAACAATTTTTCTAACTAAGAAATCTGGTTAAATCAAACTCACCATCTTGCTGATCTTGATTGAATCTTTCAGAGCTAAGCATCAACAAAACTCGCTCTGTATAGTCCACTGCTCCCCGTAATTCAGTCTGTAATATTTCCAGTCCACCATTAGCATATTCTTCAAAAATATGATTACGTTGATGTTCATATTCCTCTTCATTACTAGGAGATAGTATTTTGATATCTTGAGTTTCAGTAATTCCCAATAGTTTGATTACCCAATCATGTCCCATTGTGACGAAATACTCTACTCGAATAGGAGATGGTTCCCTCTTCGATATTTCTCCCAAAAGGACACGCCTTTTATGCTTTGCACCCAAAGCAGCCGCAAACACAATGACATCAGCAAAAGTCTGGAAAGGACCTGTAGCACCATCTGCTGATGTCAAAGCTTTGACTAACTCTGCTTTATCTTTAGCAACCCTAATTCTGCCTGTTTCCGCCATCTTACTTATGTTGAGTTTGTCATAATTATAACTTAAAATTCAAGATGACGTCTTGCCCATAGGCACTATGCAGCGTCTGCACACAAATTTAGGTGACTGTCTATACTAATTGGTTAGACGAGCGATCGCACTACTTACCGAGGCCATATTTGAATTGCCAGATCAGCCAAATACTCAGCACGATTTTTGATAGCCTCTTCATTCCAGATTTCTATATCTCGGAAGTATTGATTCAAAGAGAAATTACTAGACCTTAACAGGAGCAGTTTCTCCTCAAAAGATTTGTTAGATAACTCACCGTTATAAGCTGTTAGGGTGAGATTGCCCAAAGTGTGGAGCCACTTCTTATGTATATTGCTATAACCTGCACCTAACATTTGTTGCCATTCTTTACGTAAGGGTGACTTTTGAGGCATGATATGCTCAATACTGACGTTATCAAATCCAACATGCTCTTTAGTTAGATATTCCTCCATACTCTCTAACAAAAGTTTTACTCGATCATTTGTACCCGAGCTTTTATATAAGCTTTGATTGATAATGGCATGGCGAAATAAGTCATTATCAGGCCATACTTGATTGCCATCAAAGCTTATGAGAACTTCACGTAATCCACTCACAATATCATCAGGTCTTTTCGACTTGACTTGCTTGTACAAGTTGTTAAAAACATTACCCAATACTCTCGTAGATACACCCGCCAACCAGCGGCGTACAAAGTAGGATTCTAAGTATCTCAAAATCTTCTCAAAATCTTCTAGAGATATCTTTTCTTCCTCATACTCATAATAAATATTAAGGAGGAATATATGGCAGGTAGAAAAATCCAATCTCATCAATCTCTCAAACCACCGTCTTAGATTAGCTTCCGGTTCTTCATGGAAAAACTTAAGACGCTGATAGTAGTTGCTAAACTGAATTAGCTTTTCCAATTCAACTTGGATATCATTTTCTGAATTATCAATATGTTTCTTAAGAGTCTGATAGACAGATTTTTCACTAACTGCTGCACCGTCTTTACGTAGATAAAACCAAAATGCGTTGGTAAGTTCATCTGCGTATTCCTTATTCGGTAATGTATTAGCTTTAAAACTTTCTTGAAGAGGTAACCATGTACTTTTATATATACTTTCTTGCTCTTCAGCAGGTAGTTTCATAAATACATAATTACGTACTAAGTCTGCTTGTGAAAGTTCTTCACCTTTGTTGTTTAAACTTTCGAAAATTAGATAAGGATTATCACCATCATCAGAAGTGATGTTCACTAATACGGCTCTTCCGGAAGTTTTATGGTGATTATTAAAATCTAGAAAATTTTAATAACTATAATTTAGTAATATTAATGCCTACAATATATATTGTATAAGCATTTAAGAAATACCAAGCATACT
>Ga0070738_10007224_pt1 | contig 11221 bp, 9 predicted proteins | sample Coa_R2_2_FD_66446 | JGI IMG/M metagenome (GOLD analysis project Ga0070738, IMG submission 66446) | Surface soil microbial communities from Centralia Pennsylvania, which are recovering from an underground coalmine fire - Coalmine... | ecosystem: Environmental > Terrestrial > Soil > Unclassified ... | reverse complement strand
AGCCTTGAGGCCCTTGTACCCCGCTGGTATTCTGGCCCGCGTAGTTCCCGGTCCGCGAAGGCGCAGGACGGCTCGCAAGTCTGAGGGCGCTAATGAATTCGGCAGGATGTTGCTGCCGTCGCATGCAGCAAGAGCAAGCGTCATGCACGTTGCAGCGACAGCGGGCCAGTTTTTCATAGTACCTCTTTCCTTATGGTGAAAGACCGAGGAAAAGCGATCGCTGCAACCGAGAGCCCGTAGTCTTCATCTGCGACCTTTTTTTGAGATCGGTCCAGTATTTCCAGGCTGAATGCGTCTTCCTGTAAATATCCGGATTGAATAATGGAACACGAGGCTCAACAGCTATTTGCGACGGTGTGTCATTATAGGGGAGAGCATCATACCACTCGGTTGTCGTTCCTGGCCCCGGATATTGATACACGTACAGGAGGACATAGCCGTTGAGACAGCAAGTCGGTGCGTAAAGCCAGTTGCCGCCGTTACCGAAAACTATGGAGCTCGGACAATTCTGTGCGTCGTACACGGCGGTAGGGCTCGTCTTGCCGGGAGGAAACACGTTGATGCCGTGACCGCATTCCGCGACGAGCAGATCGCCCTGTGTATCGATCGCAAGCGCAGTCGGAAACCCTGAAAGCTGCAGCCCGAGATTGCTCAATCCCTGACTCGGCGTTAAGATGTCAACCTCAGGATTGTTAGCCATATTCCTGCCCGCAAGAAAAACATCGTCTGCGCCGTCGACCGTCACCGCGAGCGCAGCTGCGAGGTTGGGATCATTGTATCCTCCAGAGCTATTTACGCCCTGCTCGGGAAACACCAGCTCCTCGTAGTTGCTAATCCCGAGAACCGCAAACGCCGGCGACGCGCCGCTCGTCGCGGCAATGCTCCAGGGCGCACTCCCGCATTCTAAATTGTTGGTGTATTCGAACGAGCCGCCTGCGGCGTAGAACTCAAGAACATACGATTGGCATTCAGTATTGGAGTCCCCACCCACATAAATATTATTCGCGTCATCGACTGCAACCGACGATGGGTAAGAAACGGCGAAAGAACTTGTAATGCCGCCCGGGACGTTCCCGTTGTAGTAATTGATAGCACCGCCGTTACACGTGGAACTGATTGAACATGGCACTAGCACGCTTTCCGGAGACGGCGCAACGAGTTCAATGGTAATAGGTTTGCCTGCGGCGATAGACAAGCTGCTAAATGGCGTCTGAAGCGTAAGTATTCCGTTATCGGCCGCGTACGCGGACGAATACGATTCAACTAGCTGGCCGCGCGCGTAGACTACAAGGTCATAGTAAGCACCGGTTTGAAGTGAACTCGATTCTATCGTAATGGTGTTGTATCCGCTCTTAAAGGCAACGCCGCCAGGTTTGACGGAGGCTTCTATAAACAGAACAGGAGTGCCGTAAGAAGGAGTTGGAGCGCCGAGCCGATTTTTAGTACCGCTATTGGTTATGGTGAGTGTCGTATGAGGGGCGGCGTTGTTGGCGTTATAAGCACCAGATAACGTAAAACCGCCGTAAGGCTTCATCATAAACATACCGCCCTTCGGGCTGAGCTTGATGTTTATGGTTTCGTACTTACTCTTTAAATGTTGAAACGCCGGCATGCTCTCCAATCGGGGGCCGACCGGGGGTGATGAAACTTGGGGCAAATCTGTGACGTTAGAGCCACTACAAGAGGCGAGCAGCCCAACGGCAAGAGTATTGGCGGCGGTCAGCCGCCTCAAGCTACGCGCGCCTATCATTTCTTACTCCAGTATCTGAAACCGGGATGAGTAAGCCGATAACCGCTCGGGTCGAAAAGCGGGACCCGCGGTTCCATGGCGATCTCCGCCTGGCAGCACCCAGGACCGTGCGGCACCTTGTAGGTCCAGAGCTTTTTGCCGCTCTTATAATCATACGTGTCGACATGCTGCCCATCAAGCACATAGAGCCATTTGCCACTGTTGCCGAGCGTGATTGAGTCCGGTCGGGCGTTCTTACCGTGATCGAACCACTTGATGGGAGTCGTCTTGCCGGGCCTAAAAACGGCGACGCCGACATATTGTTCGTCAACTATTAAGTTGCCCTGTGTGTCGAGGTCGAGCCCGACGGGCTGGCCAGCTAGGTGCAAGCCCAGATTTGTACCTTCCGATGGCGGAGTAGCAAGATCGACCTCATAACCACTACTGCCGACGCTATAGCCACCGAGATACAGGTCGCCCACAAAGTCGACTGTTGCGCTTCCGACGACGGATAGATTGCCGTCGTCGTACCCGTAGCCGTAGTCGATGCCCTGAGTAGGATAATAGAGATATTGAGGCCCCTGGACCTGACTCGTCGGCCCGTTGGCGATGTAGAATGCGGGCTGACCGCCTTCCAAGGGCGCAACGTTCACGGGATCTATCATGAGATCGTTATAGGTAATGGTGCCGCCATGTGCGTATTCTTCAGTAACAACGACGGGGTATCCATTGTTGCCACCGCCGCTGACGTAGATATCTTCAGCATCGTCGACTGCAACGGCGAAGGCATTCTCGACGCTGAGCGTGTTAATCGGTCCGCTTCGCCGGTTGCCATCATAAAAGTAGACGGTACCACCGTAGCAGTTCGCGCAGGCAAAAAGCAGCGACTCCGGGTGAGCGTTACGACTCGCGCCCGGCGGCGAAGGTTCAAGTTTCCGGTCCTGCCCGAATTGCGTCGGGGCGGCAGGGCTCCACGACGACGTTCCCTGCCCGCACGCGGTCAGCGCACTTAGGACGATCACGAATCCCAGGAACGATCTGTTTGTCACTGTTCGGCTCCGATCTCACTCAAAGGCAGTCGGACACGCGCAGGCCAAAGCCGCAAAACGAGGAGCGAGCAAGCGGGCAAAGTAGCGCGGGTGCGACACTGAAATGAGACTACTACGGCTGCGTTACACGGGCGTTACTTCCGGGGGAGCCGCGACGCGCGGGCCAGAAACGGGCAATACGCTTAGCCTATAGATAGAGGAGGCGAAAACCGTGCTGGAGGCTGCAGCGGGCGGCCAAACGTTGGCAGACCCTCTGAACGCGCCCGAAGTATCTCGTGGGCGTCTCATCGCACGAGTCAAGCATTCCGCACCGCGGCTCCTTCGGCTGATCGCCCCGGCCGGCTATGGTAAGACAACTTTTGTTCACCAACTGCGCGACGGCTATTCACGCTTTGCGATCTGCGATTGCGATGGCGCGCAAAGCGTCATAGAACTCTCTCGACGGGTCGTTAGTGCGTTGAGTTTCGCTTTGCCAGATCGGGCGGACTCGCTGGCGCGCCAGATGGTTTCACTCAAGGCGGATGAGCCATCTCATTGGCGCGATCTCGCGCTTAGATCTTGGAGCGCCAATGACGTCCCTGCCGAACTGGTGGTTTTTGACAACCTGGAGCAGCTCCATGAGGCAGCCGATTCGCAAGAGCTCATCGCTCGGCTCCTTGAGCGGACGCCCCCCTCGCGCACCGTCGCATTCTGCTCGCGAATACCGGTGACGATCCGAGTATCGCGGCATCTCTTGCCCCATCTAACGCTGTCGATCGGCGTTGACGACTTGGCTTTCGACCACAGCGAGTTTCTCGCGGCCTTCGAAGGCGTTACGATCGCGCATGACCTGCTGGATCGGATCGAACAGATGACGCGCGGGTGGCCCTTGGCAGTTCGACTCTTCCGTCGACTGGCCGTTGAAAGCGGCACGTCCGCTATTCTCCTCGAGCCCGGCGCGATAGCCTTCGCCGACCTTTATGACTATCTGCGAGATCACGTTCTGGCGCTATTTGAAGCGCATCACATCACGGCCCTGCTCGCATGCACGGCGATTCCGGACGCGACAGAAACTGACGTTGCGTTGGCGCTCGCTAAACCCACGGGCGCCCGCGAAGCGCTCGCCGGAATCATGCCGTTCCTTGCACGCTCGGAAAAAGGCTCCTTCGTACCGCATCCGTTAATTGCCCAAACGCTGCGCGAGCGATTTCCCGAACGATGCGAATCGATTTTGAAGGGCGTCGCTGACGCGCACTATGCCGCCGCCAACTCGCTCAGAGCAGCGCAACTGTATCTTTCCGCAGGCGATACCGAGCGAGCTGCCAAATCCCTTGACGTTCACGATATGTTTGTCGTGCCGACCTGGCCGTTGGAATTTGCTGAGATCGTCACTAAAATACCCGACGAGGTCGCGATACGATATCCTGCGCTTTACTCCGCTACGAGTATCCTGCGCTCGCCGCAGCTGACGCCGGAAGAATGGGCTGTCAAAGCCGCGCTGGTTTGGGAGGCGTTGCCGCCCGATGCGCTTCCAAGCACGCGTGCCTCAGCCTTCGGAGCGTACGCGGCGGCGCTGATGAATCTGGGAAAGCTGGACGCAGCAGACGACCTTCTTCATGCGTACGACGCTTCCCGACGTATGGATGATTCCGCGGGCGCAATGTGTGCCTCCTTGATTCGGACCGGACTTGCGACGTGGCGCGGCAAGTTCTCGGGGCTCGAGCAAAGCCGTGCGGATATGTCGCCTGCGATTTCGGCATCCGCAGGTTGGCATGCTCAGTTCCTTTACGAATTTGACGCACGTCACCATCGATGTCGGGGCAACTGGGCCGAAGAGCGCCGAGCGCTCGAACACGCGCTGGAGTTTGCTCGACGGAGCAACATGCCGACAATACCGCTCTGGGTGCTTACCTATCAGGCCTTCGGTGGATGGCTCGCGGGAGATGAACGGTACTACGAGGCGAGACTTGCGGAACTCAAAAGAGAGACGTATGAAGGCGTCGCTAAAGGCTTTTCATTCTTTGCCGACTGCGCCGACGGACGGGCCGAGTCGTCATCATCCGGTTACGAACGCCCCGAAATACGCTCGTATGCGTTTCTAGTAGCCGCTGCGGCGGCCACGACCCAAGTCGATCGCGTTCGGTGGGCCTCACAAGCACTCTCCGCCGCGGAGGCCAGTGCGCAGCCGTTCGCCCAAATATTAGCTCATGTTGCAGTTGCGGAAATCGAGCCCGCAGAACGATTTGCGCATTTAAAGCGCGCCGCTTTATTGGCTGAGCGCATAGAGTCTGAGCCACTGCGGCAGGCGGTTACGCAGCTCCGCGACCGATCCGGAGCCCCACACATGCTTGAGACGTTCGCAAACAGGTTTCGACGATTTGACACGCGGAAGCCCGACGCAGTCGCAATTCAGATTCTGCAAGGCCAAGCCTACAGGGGTGGCGTTAGAGTCGAGTTGCGAAAGCGAGAGTTCGAACTATTGAGCGTTCTCGCGCTGAAGGGCAAGCCGATGTCGCCGGACGAGCTGCTCGAGATGGTGTGGCCCGAGCACGACGAATCGAGCAGTATTGTACGCGTTTATGCAGCTCGCTTGCGCTCACGTCTCGGCAATGGCGCCATCATTCGGGAACGAGACGGCTACTGCAACGCTATCCCAGTAACAGTTGATCTGTTAGAGGCCGAGGCGCGATGCCGGGGGATCGATCTCCGCGGCGTCAACGAAGGTACAATCGGACCGCTTATGCATCTGCTTGACGAACTATGCCGAGGCGCCCCGGCGTGGCTTATGAAACGTGAGTGGTTCGCTCCGTACGCGCTCAGAATTGAGGAGCTTCGTCGCGACCTTGGGTTGTCGCTCGCCCGTTACCGGCTCGCGAGCGGTGATGGTCGGGCGGCGCTCGCGGTCATCGCGCAGCTGACCAGCCTAGATCCCTGCGATGAAAAGGCACGCGAACTCGCGATTAGGGCATATCTTGCGGCAGGGGATGCATTGAGCGCTCTACGAGAATACCGCGTTTACAGCGACGCGTTGCAGCACGCACTAGGCGCCGAGCCGCCACACTGGCTCCGCGATCTGATTTCGGTCACTTAGCGCCATGAAGCTCGGCGGCCTAGCGTCTGGTCCTGCTACGGAAGAACGGCTACTAGAACCGAAGCAAGCGTAGGCGCGATGTACTGAAGGGCAGATCGTTCGGCCCAGCTTTGCGCTCTAACCACCGCGCATCCATCGTCGAGGCACTTAAGAAGAATCCGCTCGCGGCATTAGGGCACTTGCAAAAAGAGGGTTCCGTTTGAACCAGCTTCTCTTACGGAGCCTGTAGTAGTCCCATACGACACGCCGTTTGGATTTATTTAGTGCGCATAAGTAAACCCATCATCGCTTGCGCAGTTGCGAACAAAAGAGAGATGCCTCAGCTCAGCGATCCAATGGCACAACGCGCGCCTTGCAAGATGATGAGGTCGTCATCTTCAAGAGCGGCCGCCTTGCGAGCGATTCTGGCCTATATCGCCTGCTAGGCGACGTTCTACGGCACGAAGTTTTGGGTGTCCACTGCCGCCGCAGGATATGCCACACCCTGGAGGCTGTTAAGGGTCTTAATATTTTTGCCGCTCGGATACGAATCGATGTAGACTTCGCTCTCGGGGTAACTGGTCACGTACATTTGGTCGTTCTTTTTGTTAATATGCACATGTGATGGATAGACGACGCTGATTGACTTGCTGATACTCGTGTAGGGCGGCGCGATAATATCAACCGCACCGCCCGTCTGATCGCATATAACGATATCGCCGTACGCATCGATAACAATGCCGCCGTCAAAGCTCGTCGTTGGAGTAAGCGTTGTGCCGCTACATCCGCTCAAGCCGCCCTTGTATTCAACGATAGTATTGGAGTTAGCGACAAAGACGTTGCCCTGCTTGTCTACCGCAGCGGAAACCACTCCACCGCCCGGAAGCGAGCAGCTGTACATGACGCTGTTGCTACCCTGCGCGTATTCGTTGACGCGACTTCCTTGCGAGTCAGATACATACACATTGCCGGCGAAATCCGTCGTGACATCGACCGGGGATACCAGATCGGCGCTGTAGGTCATTGAAGGTGAAGATGCGCCCTTTGCATACTCATAGACTGCGGGTGCAGACTTGTCACAGTTAGCGACGTAAAAATTTCCCACGCTATCAAACCAGTCGCCGTCGGGGCAGCTTAGACTGAGGGTCCCTAGTTCCTTCCAGCTCTTGTTCGCGAAAATCTCGACGTCTCTAATATTGAGATTCGTCACGTAGAGCTCACCGGAAGCCTTCGCGGCCGGTGAGCCACTTGCGAGAGGAGATTTCATTAGGAGCTCAGATGGAAAAGATCGAGCTTGCGGTTGCACGAACGTGTCGGGAGCCAATGCCGTCGACTCGCCACTGCAGGCGGTCAAAGCCGCTATTATGATCCCAGTTCCCAGATACCGTCGGCTTTTCACTATTCATCTCCATAATCGCTCAGAAGACACAGGCGCGTAAAAGCGGCAAAGGCAGAGCCTTGGCGGGTTGCGTCCCTCAAGCGAGCGTACCATTGGGGCGTTACAGGAACGTTACATCCTCGGGAGCTCGGCGAGGGCCGCACTCGCGAGCGCACATGAGCGCCGCCAACAAAAATGTGTCCTGGCCGCGCGGCTCTAGTTACCGCAAGCTAACCGAGCGGTGCCTTGGATGCATGCCGAAAGCGCAGTTGCTCGACCGAGCGACTTGGTAAGCCCGGCGGAAAGAATGTAAGAGCGGCGGACGTCTAAGGAAGCTTGACGCAAAGATTGCTCAGTTGGCGCAAAGGCCGAGTTTTAGAGCGCGCTCAAATAGCCAGTTCACGGTGTTCTTCGACCCGTAAGGTCGCAGCTGGGCCGCGGGACGTGACGGGGTTACGCCGTCGGAGTACGAAACCGCTGCGATACGTGGCTTCACCCATGCGATGGCGGCTATGACCCCGAGAGAGCTCGTCGAGCGATTGATTCAGGGCGCCTTCCAGGTGACGCTCGTTGTGCTTGCCATCGTTATCGGTTACTTCCATGCCTTTCCGACGTCGTTGCACGCCGAAAAGACCGACTATCCGGTTCTCGACACGGTAACCTTGGGATGCCTGGGGGTCATTCTGCTGGCGGCGCTGTTGCCCAAGGTTGCTGAGATCAGCATCGGCGGCACGTCGGTCAAGTTGCGTGAAGCAGAAAGCGCCGCCGGCGATTATCGCGATGTCGCTGCCGGCTTAGCGAACCTCGCACAGAACTGGTCGACGTCGATCGGCATCCTTGCTGAACAGCTGAATATCGCCGATCCCGCCACCCAAGGGCGACTCATCGGTCAGTATTATCGAGACCGCATGGGTGAAGCGCAGGAGTACTTGACTGAGGAGCTCGACGACGTCGCGCGCGTGGCGCTCTGGCTGTACGACGATCAATCGCGAACCTTGGAGTTCGCGTATGCCAATGATTTCGTTCCGACGAAACGATCGTGGAAGCTCGGGGAGGGCATGATCGGCAAAGCGTTCGAAGAGGGGCGGTCATTTAACGAGGCCGACGTACGCTCGTTGCCGTGTTATGAAAACACGCGCTCGGGGTCACCGCCGTATCGCGCGGTGCTGGTCGAGCTGGTCAAGCTGGGTGATCGCAAAGTCGGCGCACTCACCGTGGATAAGCGCCGGGCCGAACTTTTCGGGCCTATCGCGATCGACGTCGCCAAAGGGCTTGCCGCCCAATGTGCGCTCGCCGACTACCTGTGGCAGGGGGCCTAGCGTTTGGCCTTTTCGAGGAGCGTGTCGGCGCGCTTGAGCGTGGGGCCCGGGCTTTTCGGCGAGACCTGCACCACCACGGTGCCGGGCTTGGTGGCGGACGTCGTGATCGCTTCCCTCAGCTGGCTAACCGATTTCTTGCGAGGTTCCATGGCATCTATAACCTACCCGCTCGACTGGATGGTTCCTGCGCCGGCCAAAACCGTGCCTGAACCTAATGATGCGCCGTTTCTCTCGCCGCGCCCCGGGACGGACAGATGACCGTCGGCGAGAAGGTCCTCGCCTTGCGGGATCGCCTCACGGACTACCCCGCGCGCAGCGACTGCAAGTCCTTTGCGTCGTTACCGCTTTACCGCCTTCACCTAGACTTCTTCCCGGCGCACATTGGGTTACTGGCGCCAGGACGGCAATCGGTCTCGACGATCGTGCTGGGCTCTGATTGGGGAAACGAGAAGTCCTTTCTCGAGTGGCTTGGGCGTACGAAGCACAAGCCGAATCCAACGGTGACCGGCGCATCGAGGATGTTAAGCGAGGCGGGATTCGACCCGGAGGATTGTTTTCTCAGCAATGCGTGGCCGGTGCTCCGTGCCTCAGACTCAAAAGAGCAGAACCATCACCCTTTACGCGACGATGCGTCATTCACGGATCGCTACCGCGAATATCTCCGCATAACGCTCGCGGAGCTGAATATCAAGCTGGTCATTTCCCTTGGGAACCCCTGCGCGTGGTTTCTCGCGCCGTTCTTCGGCCAAGACTGGGCCCTTGGCGCTCTTCCGTCTCCGCGCCGCGTAACGATCAAGCACCTGGATGTGGAGCCGTTACGCCAACGCGACGGCATTGTGTTTGTCAATGCGACGCATCCTTCTCATCTCAATAACAGGGATAAGCGGTCGTTATCAGAGCACGGTAACGAGGTTGGGCTCCTGAGGTACGCTAGGCGGCTCGCGGGAATACGCGACGCGCGTGGGGCAGACGAACAGCTGAACGAAAAAGTAACCACGAGGAGGCTTGCAATCTGAATGTTAAAGCAAATTCTATCGATTGCCGCGCTCGTACCAATCCTGCTCATTAAACCTATTGACGTCGCAGCTCAAGGTTACCCTGAGCACCAACTCTTGGGCACTCAAGTCAAAGCCCTGCTTCTAACCTACGGCGATATCCCTAACAGTAGCGGCTCGGCGTTACTGCATACGCAGGTACGAGTGTCTGCCGAAAACCGAGGCGTGGTCGACATCCTCGTATCATCTCCAGTTGGGTACCAAGCACTCAGAATAGATACCGGTTCTGGTAAAGCGTCGAACGTAGCGTCAGCACAACTGGCGCCCCCAGCATTGTCGCTGAGCGGTTATGATCTCAAAGCCATTGCATTAGTGCAAGGGGCGTTGGAATCCGGTGAAGTTCGCGGGTTACCGATCGAAGCGATCAAGTCGGGCGCCTTCTCGATTCGCGAAGCCTTCGTTTACGATACGGGTCATACCAAATTGCCACCAGCCTACGTTATTTCATATCTTCGCGCTGGAGGTAGCTGGGACCCCAAGCCGTTTCCACATTGCAACGAATACATCAACTATACCGTCGATCCGAGCACCTGGCGCGTCCTGATACAACCGCCCGTCTGCTAGGCGTCCTCGACATGCACAGAATGCATCCGCTTCGTCCGCCCATATGCTTATGTAAATCTGCTCTGCTATTTGGTTTCGGCGTCGGCGCGGTTTATCTCGATTTCTCACACCTTCAGATAGCATTGGTAAACGCCCATCCAGAGCTTCTGACGCAAGGTGGGCGGCTGATACGGCTTGCCCTCGCAACCCTAGCGGTGGGAATCCTGCTGAAGCTCTTCGGCAGTGGTCGCAGGCGAAGATACCGCCGCTGAGGGGCTTCGCGGCTGCAGGGCCGGTTCTACAAAATCATATTGATCCTGCCAATCCTGCGGGAAGTCTATTTTTGCTTCGATACCAGCGTATTCCGAGAGCATCGAGAGTAGGTTGCTTCCACTTACGAGCTCGATCGGCTTATTCTTTGAAAACTCGTAAGTACTGGCACCGAATCCGCTAGTTGTTACCAGGATCCCCTTCGCGGCTCCCTCGTTAATCATTGTACCGAATAGATCGCGCACCGCGCTGACTCCCACCGTATTCTTGTAGCGTTTTGCCTGGATCACGACTTTCCCACCAACGACTGGACGCATGTCCCAGGCGACGCAGTCGACCCCACCGTCGCGAGACGCCTGAGTAAGTCGCGTTTCCAACCCCATTTTCTCAAAGAGGTTTGTCATCAACGTTTCAAACTCCCCCGGCGTTAGCTCGGCGATATTAGGTCTTGAGTCGAGATCAGAAAGCACGTCGGTCTTATCTATGAACCTTGGGTCCACCATATTAAAGCTAACGATTGGCCTCACTGGCTCTAGTTCATGCGCACTGCGCGAGACAAGCGCCTTAAGTCCAGTCAGGCATGCAATGGCGTCCACCTTCGAGAATTCGATCTCACGGAGCTCAGAGGTTAAGGCTCTAACGCTAATGATGGTGGGTGTTATACGCTTTCCGGTTCGGGGATCGATCGTATCGAGAAAGCCATTAAGAACAACCACTTCAGCTACGCCGGCAAAATCAGCGTCGGCAATCGCGAACAGCGCCCTGCAGGCCAGTTGCGCTAGCAGGTCGCGGTATAGTTTTCTAGTTTCCGGGCGCTTACGCGGAATCG
>Ga0070738_10007223_pt1 | contig 11223 bp, 8 predicted proteins | sample Coa_R2_2_FD_66446 | JGI IMG/M metagenome (GOLD analysis project Ga0070738, IMG submission 66446) | Surface soil microbial communities from Centralia Pennsylvania, which are recovering from an underground coalmine fire - Coalmine... | ecosystem: Environmental > Terrestrial > Soil > Unclassified ... | reverse complement strand
GGCGCCACGGCCTGGCTGCACGCCAGCTGGACGGAATGGAAGAACCTGTTCTGCTTCGAGGTGTTCGGCCGGACGGGCAAGCTGCAGGTCGATGGCCTGGGCGGCAGCTACGGCCCCGAGCGGCTGACCTGGTACCGCATGCTCCCGGAGATGGGCCCGCCCGAGGTCACGGTGTACGAGTATGCGGACGAAGATGGCTCCTGGGCAGCTGAGCTGGCCGCCTTCACGGCGGCATTGGAGCGCGATCCCGCCAGCGCCGGGAACCTGGCAGACGCCGCGGCCGTATTCCTGGTTGCCGAGCGGCTGTACGGAGAGCGAGCCCGGTGATAATCACCCGCAGCCCGCTGCGCATCACCCTCGGCGGCGGCGGCACGGACCTGCCTTCGTTCTACGAACGCCACGGCGGCTTCCTCATCGCAGCGGCCGTCGACAAGTACGTCTACATCACCGTCCACGACAACTTCACCAACGACCTCATCGTCAAGTACTCCAAGCTGGAGCGCGTGGCGTCGGCCGAGGAGGTGGCCCATCCGCTATTCCGGGAAGCGCTGCAGCTGCTGCGCATCCCCGGCCACTCACTGGAGATCGCCAGCATGGCCGACATCCCTGCCGGCACAGGCCTCGGCTCCTCGGGCAGCTTCACCACGGCGCTGCTGCGGGCGCTCCACGCCTATCGCAACCAAGCCATCCACCCACGCGACCTGGCCGAGCAGGCCTGCCACATCGAGATCGAGCGGCTGAAGGAGGAAGTCGGCAAGCAGGACCCCTACATCGCGGCGTTCGGCGGGGTCACGTCGTTTGAGTTCACGAAGGATGGCGTGAACGTCTGCCCGCTGGCGCTGAGCAGCGATACGCTGTTCAACCTCGAGGACAACCTGCTGCTGTTCTTCACCGGCTTCTCGCGGTCGGCGTCCGAAGTCCTGCACGACCAGAACAGCCGCACGCTGGCCCACGATCGCGACGTCGAGCAGAACCTCATCGAGCTCAAGGACATCGCCGTCGCCACCCAGGCCGCCCTTGAGAAGGCGGACTTCGAGACGTTCGCCAGCCTCCTCAGCGCGCAGTGGGACCACAAGAAGCGCCGCACGCCGGCGGTCAGCAACGGCGAGATCGACCGCTGGTACGAGCTGGGCATGGCCAACGGCGGCATGGGCGGCAAGCTGGTGGGCGCCGGCGGCGGCGGCTTCCTGATGTTCTACGCCGAGGACCGCATCCGCTTGCGCAAGGCCATGGCCAGCGCCGGGCTGCAGGAGGTCCGCTTCCGGTTCGACTTCCAGGGCACGCAGGTGGTCACCCAATCGTGAGCGGCGAGATGCTCCCGCTTGCCCTTCTGGCCGGCGGCCTGTCGACGCGGCTGCAGCCGCTCACAGCGAGCCAGCCCAAGGCGCTGGTCCAGGTCGCCGGACAGCCGTTCCTGGCGCACCAGCTCAGGCTGCTGCGCGAGCAGGGCCTAGAGCACGTCGTCATCTGCGCGGGGTACCTCGGCGAGCAGATCGAGGCATACGTCGCCGGGCAAGACTTCGGCATGCACATACGCTTCTCGTACGATGGCGAGCAGCTCCTGGGGACCGCCGGCGCGCTGCGGAAGGCGCTGCCGCTGCTGGGCGATGCCTTCTTCGTGATGTACGGCGACTCGCTGCTGCCGTGCTCGTTCGCCGCCGTGCAGGGCGCCTTCCTGGCCAGCGGCAGGCGCGGCTTGATGACGGTGTTCGCCAACGAGGGCCGCTGGGATACCAGCAACGTGGAATTCCGGGACGGCCGCATCGTGGCCCACAGTAAGACCGAGCGCACCCCGGCCATGCGCTACATCGATTACGGCCTGGGCGTGCTCACCGCCTCCGCGGTCAACGAGCTAGTCACGAGCGCGCCGTACGATCTGAGCACGCTTTACCAGCAGCTCCTGGCCGCGGGCGAGCTCGCGGGCCTCGAGGTGCGGGAGCGCTTCTACGAAATCGGCTCTTTCGCCGGGCTGGAAGAGACCGAGCGTTTTCTCCAATCCCGATCCAGGAGGGCCCATGTCGTTCGTTGAGGACTACCTCGCCGAAGCGCGCGCGATCATCGACCAGCTCGACACGTCTGCCATCGAGCGGCTGGCCGGGGAGCTCGCGACGGTGCGCGATCGCGGAGGCAGGCTGTTCATCCTGGGCGTCGGTGGCAGTGCAGCCAACGCGTCGCACGCGGTCAACGATTTCCGCAAGCTGGCGGGCATCGAGACGTATGCGCCGACCGATAACGTCTCGGAGCTCACGGCGCGCACCAACGACGAAGGCTGGTCCACCGTGTTCGCCGCCTGGCTGCAGACCAGCCGCGCGTGCGACAAGGACCTGGTGCTGGTCTTCTCGGTGGGCGGGGGCAGCGAGCAGCCCAGCGTCAGCCCCAACCTGGTCGAAGCGCTTAGGTACGCCAAGCAGGCCGGCTGCCGCGTCGCCGGGATCGTCGGGCGGGATGGCGGCTACACGGCTCAGGTCGCGGACGTGGCCGTGCTGGTGCCCACGGTTAATTCCGAGCACGTGACGCCCCACGCCGAGGCGTTCCAGCCGGTGATCTGGCACCTGCTCGTGTCTCACCCCAAGGTGAAAGCGGCGCCGACCAGGTGGGAGTCGCTCCCCTGAAGGCGGTGTTCTTCGATCGCGACGGCGTGCTGAACCGAGTGGTGTTCCACGACGGCAATCCCGGCTCGCCGAGACTTCCCGAAGAGCTGCGCTTGACCGATGGCGCAGCGGAGGCGCTGGCGCGGCTGAAGGATGCCGGTTTCATGCTCATCTGCGCCACAAACCAGCCCGAGCTGGCGCGCGGAACCTTGCGGCCCGAAGCGCTCGAGGCCATCAACGCCGAGCTCCAACGTCACCTCCCGCTGGACGAGATCCTGGTGTGCCCGCACGAAGATGCGGCCGGCTGCGAGTGCCGCAAGCCCAAGCCTGGCCTGCTCACCGAGGCCGCGCGCCGGCGCCAGATTGACCTGGCGGCGAGCTGGATGGTCGGCGATCGCTGGCGAGACGTCGAAGCCGGCGCCAACGCGGGCTGCCGGACCATCATGGTCGAATCCGAGCATCACGACCGTCCACCCTCCATCCCGCCGGACAGGCAGGTCTCCAGCCTGAAGGAAGCGGCCGAGTGGATCCTGACGGCCGGAGCGGCGCCGGCCCAAGCGAGCGTGCTAGATTAGCGGCGGATGGCAAGCCTGACGGCGCCCGCACAGGCCCGCGAGGCGCTTCCCGAGCCTGCTCGGCAATGGCTCGCCAGCTGTCGCGTCAAGGTCTTCGCCGACGGACCAGAGCTGGCCGACATTCCCAAGCTGCTGCGACAGCCGCATATCAAGGGCATCACCACCAATCCCACGCTCCTGCGCAAGGCCGGCGTCGCCAATTACGAGGCCTTCGGTCGCGGGCTTCTCGAGAGCGTGCGCGACATCCCGGTGTCGTTCGAGGTGATCGCCGACGAGCCGCGTGAGATGGAGCGGCAGGCGCGCAAGATCGCCGGCTGGGGGCCGAACGTCTACGTCAAGATTCCGGGCACGAACACGCGCGGCGAGAGCACACACGAGCTCGTCCGGCGGCTCGCCGGCGCGGGCGTGCAGATCAACGTCACTGCACTGCTGACGCTCGCGCAGATCGAGAAGATGGCGGAAGCAGTCGACGACGGGGTAGCGGCCATCATCTCGCTGTTCGCCGGGCGCGTGGCCGACACGGGGCGCGATCCAGTGCCGGTGATCCGCCAGGCAGTGTCGCTGCTGGGCGCGCATCCGAAGGCTGAGCTGCTGTGGGCCAGCCCGCGCGAGCTGCTCAACGTCATCCAGGCGGATGAGGCCGGCTGCCACATCATCACCCTCACCGCCGATCTGCTGGCCAAGCTGCCGCTCATTGGCAAGGACCTGGCCGAGTACTCGCGCGAGACGGTAGCCATGTTCCGCGGCGACGCGCAGCGCGCCGGCTACGAGCTCTAGCGGCATCAGCGACCTAGAATTCGGCTCGACCGTGGTGGCTCGCGCCCGCAATCCGGGATGGAAGCTCCTCGCCCTATTGCTGGGCCTGCTGCTCATAGCCTTCGGGCTGCGAGTCGCGGGCCTGGAGCAGCAGTCGATCTGGGTCGACGAAGGCTTCAGCGTCGACTTCTCCAGCCGCACCGCCAGCGACATGACGGCGATGTGGAAGGCCCGCGGCGGAGCGTCCATCATCAGCGATCCGCAGGCGGCCAAAGCGGCCAACGATCCGCTGGCGATCGCCGTCGACATCCACCCGCCCCTGTACTACTTCATCCTGCACGAGTGGATGCCGCTGGCCGGCCGCGGAGAGTACGCCGTACGCTTCCCCTCGGTGATGGTGGGCGTGCTGCTGGCGCTGATTCTGTACAAGCTCGGCGCGAGCCTCGGCAGCCGGGCAGTCGGGCTCAGCGCACTCGGGGTGGGAACGCTGGCGCCGTTCTACATCGCCTATTCCCAGGAAGCGCGCATGTACGCGCCGGTGGCGCTGTTCAGCGCCTTGTCACTGTACTTCACCTGGAAGCTCATCCGCGGGTCCCCGCACCCCGTCTGGGCCTGGCTGGGCCTGGTGGCGACCAGCAGCCTCGCGTTGTACACGCACTACTCCAGCGTGCTGGCCATCGTGGCCGAGAACGTCCTGGTGGCGGCCGTCATCCTGTGGCGGCTGGCGCACCGCAAGGGCCATGCTCCCCTGGTCTCCTGGACCGCGGCGCAGCTCGTCCAGCTGGCGCTGTTCTTCCCCTGGCTGCGGACCACCATCGGCCAGGTGGCCAAGTACAACGAGAACCTGTGGGTGCCAAACTGGCAGCACGAGCTGATCGAGACGTTCCGCGCCTTCGACGCGGGGCTGTGGCTGCCGCTGGACGAAGGCCTGCGCCTGGAGGTCGTCGCTACGGCCATCCTGCTTGCCGGTGTGGCGGCGCTCTGGACGTGGCGCTGGAAGCGCCGGCCGTCACCATCCACCGTGCCCCTCATGGCCGGCGGCGCGACCGACTGGCACGAGCCGGCAAGTGCGGCAGGTCTCCGCCGGATCCTGCTGTTTGGCGGGGGCGCGCTCGCGGTGGAGGTGCTGCTGGCGCTGGCGGTGTTCCAGATCCGGCCGGAGTTCCATCCCCGCTACCTGATGGTGCTGGCTACGCCCTACTACCTGCTGCTGGGGCTGGCGCTGGTGGCGCTGTGGCGGCGCTTCCGCCCCGCGGCCCTGCTGGCGGGGGCGGGGCTGGCGGCGATCTTCGTCGTCGGCCTGGCCGGCTACGAATTCGACCCGAACTTCGCCAAAGACGACACGCGCACGCTGGCGCAATACCTAACTTCGGTTACCACGGCCAGCGACCTCATCGTCATGGACGCGCCGGAGCCGCTCGGCTACTACTACCACGGACCAGCTGAGATGGCCTACATTCCGGGCGACGAAGCGACCGCGGCCGCCAAGCTGACTCAGCTCGCCGCTGGCAAGAGCCGGGTGGTGCTGGTCCACTGGTTCCTGAGCACCTCCGACCCCGAGCAGCTCATGCCGTTCCTGCTCCAGAAGTACGGCCGCCAGGTGGAGCGCAAAGGCTTCCGCGGCTACTCCGAGCGCATCTTCGCCCTGCCGCCGGACACATCCTTCGTGTTCACTCCGACCACTCAATCTTCCGGAGCCAACTTCGACAACGTCTTGCAGCTGCAAGCCTATGGCCTCGGTCCAGCGGCGGCCGGAGACAGCCAGCTGCTGGCCAAGCTCGACCAGCCGCTGGCGGTCAGCGGCCAGGCCCTAATGCTGGCCCTGAAGTGGCGGCTGCTCGCGCCGGTCGCCAAGGACTACAAGGTGACCGCCTACCTCACGGACGAAAGCGGCCACCTCGGCGGGCAGGTGGACCTGCTGCTGCGCTACGACCAGGCCGCCACCTCCCGCTGGGCGGCCGGCGAAGAGGCGACCGACTACTATGTGCTGCCGACCCTCCCCGGCCTCATGCCGGGCCAGTACCGGCTGCACGTGGCCGTCTACCCTGACGGCGAGCAGGAGCGGCTGAGCGTGCTCGATGCAGCCGGCGCGCGAGGCGGCGGCAGCCTGGATCTGGCCAGCGTGGCGGTGCTGCCGCCCACCACGCCCGCCCAGCCGGAGGACCTCGGCCTGCCGGTCGCCATCAACCGCGCGGTGAACGGCGCGGTGAACCTGGTCGGAACGGACAAGCTGCCCGCCACGGTCATCCAGGGAGAGACTCTGCCCATCACCCTGGGCTGGCAAGCCGTCGCGCGGCCCCCCGCCGAGCTGCAGACCACCATCGCCCTCCTGCCGGACGGCCAGAGCGCTCCTGCGTGGCAAACGTCGATTGCGCCGCGCTTCCCAACCGCCAACTGGCGCGCGGGCGACGTATTCCGCGATTGGTACGACGTGACCTTGCCGTCCGATCTCGCCGCCGGCTCATACCAGGTGCTTGTCGGCCTCGGCGGCAACCAGGTTCCGGTCGGCCGGATCACGGTCCAGGTGCGCAAACGAGACTTCACGGCTCCAAGCCCGGAGCATCCATTGACGGCGCAGCTCGGCGGATCGATCGAGCTGCTGGGCTACGACCAGGACAAGCCCTCCTACTCGCCCGGCGCAACGGCCAGGATCACGCTTTACTGGCGCGGCCAGGCGCCGATGAACGCCAGCTACACCGCCTTCCTGCACGCGCTCGATGGCGGCCGCCACGTGGTCGCGCAGGTGGACAGCATTCCCGACCACGGCCTGCTGCCCACCACCGCCTGGCTGCCAGGCGAGATCGTCCGAGACGTGTATGAGCTGCCGCTGAAGCCCGACCTGTCGCCCAGCACTTACCAGCTCGAAGCCGGCTTCTACCGAGCCGACACGGGGGTGCGCCTCAAGGCCAGCTCCCCGGACGTGCAAGCCATCGACGACGGCCTGCTCATCGGACCGCTGGTGGTCAAGTAGGCACCGGCAGCAGCACCCTGTCGGCGTTCTGTCCATCGACGGGCAGCCGGCGCAGGTCGGGGGTGGAGTAGAGGCCAACCTCCAGCTGCTGCCCAGGCTCGGGCGTGAAGCTCAACGGGTGCGGATCGTCCACCACCTCGCCGGGATCCCACATGCTCGTGGGGTAACTGCCGTCGCGTGGCGGGCTGTCGTTCTGCGCCACCACAGCGCCCTGGGCATTCAGCACGTGGACGAAGACGGTGTAGTCCTGCGACGACTTTTTCAGCGCCTGCCAGCGGAGGCTCACACCGCTGGGGATGCGCTGAGCGCCCAGCAGCGCGATCTGGCCATCGCCGAACGTCGCCAGCGGCGGGCCGGACGCCGCCGGCGATTGGCCGCGCACCTTCAGCGGGCCGGTGCGCGCCGAGGTGCCGGCAAGATTCCCGTTCTGGAACTGCGGCAGCCGCTGCCCCGAGATCGGCTCATAGAAGCCGGTGTCGAACCAATAGCCGCCGGACGGCATACCCGCGGGCAGGTCTAATTGGAAGCCCGAATCGACCACCTCGCCCGCCTCCCAGAACGGGCGCGGGTAGCCTCGGAAGTCGAGGTTGGTGGACCACACTTTCCCGCTGGCGTCGACCAGGTGCCCGAACTGGCGCACGTCGCTCGGGATGGCCGCGTGCGGGTCGGTGATTTGCCAGCGCAGCGTGACCAGCGACGGTCCACCGGCGCGCAGGTCGGGCGCTGCCAAGCCGGTGAGCCGCACGGCATGCGCCACGTCCACATCCAGAGGCTGGAAGGAGCCGGAAGGCTTAGCGCCGCCGGGAACGGAGAAGAGCGCATAGGCCGTCCGCCCGGCGGGCGTCTGCACCTGCCGGCTCGGAGCGCCAATACCCGCGAGTTCCTCGGACGCGAACGGCAGGTTGGCGTCGGCCAGGTAGCTGGCGGGCCCGGACGGCCAGACGAACGTGTAGCGCCCATCGAAGCGCTTCAGCCCCGGCCGGCCGGGCAGCAGGTAGCCGAACACGCCGGCTTGCTCCTCGCGATCGGCCACGAACGCCGGGCCGCCGGGCAGGAGCTGCGCCGCCTCAGCCGAGTAGCGCAGTGGCATATCGTAATTGGCATTCACCGCCTCGGGCACACCTTGCTGCAACTGCACCCACTCCACCCCGGCAATGGCCAGGCCGGCGCCGAGTAAGGCACTGCCCAGCCAGCGCGGCTCGACGGCGGCGAGCGCCAGCGCGGCCAGCAGGCAGCCGGAGGGAAGGAGCACCAGCAGGTAGTGGGGCGCGACATCGCCGCTGTGGCTCACCGTGGCCAGCAGCGGCGCCACGAAACAGGCGGCGACCACCAGCTCGCCCTTACGGCGCACCACGAAGGCCGACGCCAGTCCACCCAACAGCGCCGCCGCGAAGAACCAGCCCAGCGGGTCCATCGGGAACACCGGCTGGCTCTGCCCGTGGGGCAGCAGCAGGTCCGAGTACGTGTGGCCGCTGAACAGTGCGGCAACAGTGGTGAACGCCTGCCCGTCGAGCTGCTTCGGCTGCTGGAGGTAGCGGATAGCGGCTTGCGCATCCGACCAGCCGCTGGTGAGCTGAAGGTAGAGGTACGGCGCCAGGACCAGCCCTAGGACGCCGAGCGCCACCGCCGAGGGCCAGCGCCAGCGGCCCTTCGCAATCGCGACCACAGGCCAGACGACAAGGAGCGTCGCCGCCTGCGGGTGCAGCTGCGCCGCGCAGCCGCCAGCGAACAGCGCCGCCGCCAGCGCCCAATCGTTGTCCCGTTGCCAGAACTCGACCAAGCCCCACAGCGCGATGGCCGAGCACAGCGGCACCAGGTCGGGATTCCAGACGGTCCGGCCGTAGACCACCGCCGCCGGTTCGAGCGCGTACAGAGCACCCGCCGCCAGTCCGGCCCAGCGGCCGGCCACCGTCCGTCCGGCCCAGTAGACGAAGAGCGCGCCCAGCGCATCCAGCAGGCCCATGTAGGCCGATGCCACGACCGGGTTCCGGCTGACCAGCTCCGGCGGGACGAGCAGCAGCGTCGCGAGCGGCGGGTGCCGCACGCCGATGGTGAAAGACATGCCCGTCGTGAGCGGAATGCGATGGGATACGACCGCCTGCGCCGCCGACGCCAGCAGCGTTGCCTGGTCGTCGGCGAACCGCGCCAGGTCGATCTGCCACAACCGCGCCACGACGGCGAGGGCAAAGAGGAGCAACGGCACAAGGCGTGGCGCCGCGGCGCGAACCACAATAAGACGGTGCAAGAGAGTCGGAGCAAGGCTAACCGGGCGGCGGCGCTCGCTCCGATGGTGTGGCTGGCCGGGGCCATCACCCTGGCGGCTGCCGTCTTCCGCTTCTACGAGCTGTGGAAGTTCCCCGTCGGCTTCTATTTCGATGAGGCCGCCAACATGTTTGACATCTTCGGCCTCGGCCCGAGCTTCCATCCCATCTACTTCACCAACAACAACGGCCGGGAGCCGTTTTTCTTCTACTGGGCAGCCATATTCGTGCGGCCGCTGGTTGTGTCGCCCTATGCAGCGCGGGTGGCCGCGGCCTTCCTGGGGGTCGCCACCATTCCGGCGGTCTACTTCTGCTTCTCCCAGATGCTGCGCAAGAGCGTGGGCCTGCGTGTCGCCCGCCAGGTGGGGCTGTTCTCGGCGGCCGTGTGCGGCTTCCTGTTCTTCCACCTCATCTTCAGCCGCATGGGGCTGCGGACCATCAGCCTGCCGCTGTTCGAGTGCCTGAGCTTCGGGCTGCTGTGGCAGGCGGCGCGGCTGCGCTCCTGGCCGCGATTCCTGGCTGGAGGCGTGCTGGCGGCGTTCTGCCTCTACACCTACACCGCGGCGCGGCTGCTGGTGCCGGCGCTGGCGGTCTATGCCATCTACTGCCTCATCTTCCAGCGCAGAAGCATCTACTGGCGCGGAGCGCTCGCTGCCGTAGCTGGCTATGTCCTGACGGCGCTGCCGATCGCCTGGTACGCCTGGACCAACCGAGCCACGTTCTTCTACCGGACCGAGGGCGTGGCCATCACCGACCTGTCCACGGCCGCGCACAACGCGCTGGCCATCCTGGCCATGTTCAACTTCCACGGCACCGACGAGGGGATGCAGAACATCCCGGGCATGCCGGTGTTCGACGCCGGCATCGGGATCATGTTCCTGCTGGGGGTGCTGCTGGCGCTGTGGCGGCTGCGGCAGGCGCCATACGTGTTCGCCTTCATCTGGCTGGCCAGCATCATTCCCGCGTCGGCCTTCAGCCCGCGCGCGCCGTATTACCTGCGGCTCACAGGCCTGATCCCGCCGGCCGTCTTCCTGGCGGCGCTCGGGCTGACGGAGCTGCCGCGCCTGCTCACCGGCCTGGCGGCGCGGCTGAATGCCCACTGGGCGCAGCGCCGCGCCTGGAGCTACGTGCCGTCGGTGGCGCTGGTGCTGGCCTCCGGCGGGCTCACCTTCCACAACTACTTCGACGTGTGGGGCTCGTCGAGCGACGCCTTCTACGGGCTGATGCAGGAGAAAGTGGACTCGAGTATCTACATCAAACAGCGGGTGGATGCCGGCGAGCAGGTGTTCCTGGCGCCGTTGTACGCCCAGGACTGGACCTACCGCTGGCTGACGCGCGGCTGGCCGATCCAGAGCTTCGAAGCCAAGGACTGCACCGTGCTGGCCCCGCCCGGCCAGGCGGCCACCTACCTATACCCGTTCTTCGACAAGGATCAGCCACCGCTGCTGCTGTCCCACCTGCCGGTCGCCCCCGCCGTCGAAAACGTGGCCAACTCACGCGGGGAGCCGGACCTGGTGGCGATTCACGAGCCTGCCGTGCCTGAACGCGCGGGCCAGCCGGCCGGCTCGTTCGACGGGCAGATCGCGCTGGACTCGGCGCAGCTGCCGAGCAGCATGCAGCCGGGCCAGACGGCCGTCATCACGCTGAACTGGCGCGCGCTGCGAGCGCCGGACGCCGACTACACCGTGTTCGTGCATGCCGACGAGCCGGCAAGCCACCGGCGCATCGCCCGTGACTCGCTGCCCTGCAACCGGTCCTTCGGCACCAGCCACTGGACGGCCGGCGAGGGCATCCAGGACTACTACGGCCTGGCCATCCCCGGGGACGCGCCGGAGGGCAGCTACACCGTGACGGTTGGCCTGTACAAGGCGCCCGAGCTGCGCAACCTCCAGATCGACGGCAAGGGCGGCACCGACCTGGAGATCGGCTCGTTCACAGTCGGACGCTGATCGGCCCCAGGATGGCGTGATCGGCGCCGTCGGTCAGCTTGAGACGCTGGAGATCCTGAGGGCGGTAGAGGCCGACGTACACCTGGTAGGCGCCGGCCCGCGCGCCGCGCGGCACCACCA
>Ga0070738_10007222_pt1 | contig 11229 bp, 8 predicted proteins | sample Coa_R2_2_FD_66446 | JGI IMG/M metagenome (GOLD analysis project Ga0070738, IMG submission 66446) | Surface soil microbial communities from Centralia Pennsylvania, which are recovering from an underground coalmine fire - Coalmine... | ecosystem: Environmental > Terrestrial > Soil > Unclassified ... | reverse complement strand
GCGGTCGGACGACGAGCAACCCGGCGCGGTCGAGCCCCGTGCCGGCGCAGTACGCCGCCAGGGTCACGGTGAGCACGTCGCTGCCGTGGGGCGGCAATGTCGAGAAGGCCTCGCGCATCGCCGCCCCGGGCATCGTCGGCCAGCTGCAGCGCTCGACGCCGGCGGGCCCGATGAGGTCGAAGCCGAGCGACTCGGGACGAAAGCGAACCACGACCGCTCGGAGGCCGTCGTTACGCAAGGTCACCGGAATCTCGACGTCGTTCGGCGTCTCGGCGTCGACGGCCACAGGGCCTTGCAGCGACAGACGCGGGACATCCGCTTCGACGGCGCGCGCGCCGCCGTCGCGGGGGGGCTGGGGCTGGTCCGACCAGGCCGACGGCTCGTCGGGCAGCGCGATCAGGGCGGCCTCGATCGACTTCAGCGCAGCCACCTCCGGCTGCACGCCGTCCATCGGGGAGACCTCGAACGGCGCCTCGCTCTTGCGCCCGGTCGTCCAGCCGAGGCGCGCGGTCACGATCGCGCCCGGGACGAGCGCCTCGAGCTTCGACGAGCCGAAGCAGTAGAGCCGCGGTTCGAAGCTCTCCGAGTACGAGCGGCCGGGCGGCACGACCAGGGCCCGCTGGAGATCGCCGACCGGCCGCATGTCGGCCGGAAGCTCGCAGCGCGTCGGCGCGCGCGCGCCGCGCGGCTCGACGTCGAGAGACAGCAGCCGCGCGTCCGCGACGATGAGCACCGGGACCGCGCCCTCGTTGGCGACCCGCATGGTCCACGGCCCGCGGGTCGTCGGCGCCTCGAGGGCCAGCTTGACGGCCGGCGGAGGCGGTCGCTCCCGGGCCGTGGCCGGTTGCTTCGGGCCGGACGCGACCGGCGCGACGGCCTTGGCGACGCGCGACGCCTGGCCCGGAGGGTCGGCCCGAGCCGGGGACGCCTGCAGCCCGACCACCGCGGTGAACGCCGCGGCGAGCGCGACGGCCGCCCACGCCGCCGCCATGATCAGCCTCGCAGCGCCTCGAGCAGCTCGAGGTCGGGAATGCCGACCGAGAACCGGGTCTTGACGACGGCCACGTCGAAGTCCTCGAGCAGCTTGCAGAGCGCGATGCCGTCGTAGAGGGCCACCGGCGGCGCGCCGGGGGCGATGGCCTCCTCGCGCGCGCCGGACAGCACCTGGCCGGTCGTGACGAGCCAGCCGGCGCTCGCCGGACCATAGTGGTGCAGGGCGCCGCGCAAGTCGGTGACCCGCTCGCGTCCGATCTCGCGTCCGTCCTTGCGCACGACGATCGCCGTCGGGACGCTGTCGCCCCCTCCCTTGTGGACGGCGGCGAAGTGAGCCTCACCCCCCGGCGAGCCCGCGCGGCGCACGGCGCGCACGCCCGTCATGCCCGTGCGCTCGAGCGCAAGCAGCACGAGCTCGATGAGGGCGTGCCCCGGCAGCTCCTGCAAGCGCCGCAGCAGCGCACGGCGCGCCGCCTCGCGGTAACGCTCGAGGGCGCCGGTGAGCTCTTGCTCGAGGCGCATCAGCTCGCCGCCGAGGCCCCAGTCGGTGAGGGCGACGCGCGCTCCGGTCGCGAAGCGGAACCGAGGACGCTGCGCCACGGCGGCCCGTCGCAGGTTGTCCGCGCGCATCGACGCGCTCGTCTGCGCGACGACGAGCGTCGGCTCGCCCTGCAGGCGTCCCCGGCGCACGAGCGCGTCGGCCACGTTGCGCACGGGCACCGGGCCCGCGTTCCGGTCGAACGAAGACAGCACGATCGCCGCGGCGTCGGCCAGGTCACGGCCGGAGAGCTCGTCTCCCTCGCCGAGCGGGAGCTCGATGCCCGTCGGTTGGCCGCCCGCCATGATCTGCTGTCGATCGCGGACCACGGGACGCGCGGAGGCGAACGGCTCGCGAGGCTCGCCCCCCGCCTCGCCGTCGACGTTCACGACGGGCGCGCCCTCGAGCCGGGGCTGCGAGGCGTCGCCGGCGCGATTCGTGGAGAACTTCGGCTCGCCGGAGGACGGCGGAGCGAATCCGGACGCCTGCACCTCGCCCTGCCCGCCACGGCCGCGACGGCGGCGCCGCCTGCGTCGACGCCCGCCCTCGCCTTGCTGCGCTGCGGGCGCCGCCCCGGCGGGCGACGGTGGCGCGAGGATCGGCTGGTCGTCGTCTTCCTCGTCGTCGAACAGCTCCGCGCCGCTCGCCGCCAGATCCGCGCGCAGCGCCTCGTCGCCCGACACGGGCGTGTCGCGGTCGGCGGCGGGCTCTCCGTCTTGGTCGGATTCGCCGAGCTCGTCGTCGGCGTCCTCGGCGCCCCGCAAGGCCGCCTCGATCTCGAGCGCGTTCACGTCGACGTCGGCGTCCTCACCGGGAGCCTCCTCGAGGGCCTCGGGAGCGGGCACCGAGGCGCCGGCCTTTCGTCCCTTCCGGTCTTCCCACTCGCGCAGCGCGAATACGCCCGGCTTGATCTTGACGATCGGAACGTCCTTGTCGTCCTTCTTGATCGCCGACGTGAGCCGGTGGCTCATCGTGACCTCGGGCGTCTTGCCGACGTGCGAGAGGAGATTGCTGGCGATGGCCAGCTCCGTGATCTCTTTGTAGTGAAGTGGCTTGCCCGCCTGGCGGAGAACCTCCGCCGCAGCTTCGATGAACGTCATGTCCCGCTCTTGTCGCCCCCTTGACCTGGGGGCCTTTCTCAGTCTGAGGCGCTACCGGCCCCGGCCCGCATGGCCGGGCCGCCCCTGGCCCAGATGTCTTCGCTCGCGGCGCCCGCCGACCCAGCCTCAACAGGGCGAGCCGATCGGGCACACGCTTCGGCTGTTCTTGTAGCCCGGCTCGGGCCTCGCGTCAAACGTCGCGCCGCTCGCCCCGCTCTCGCTGGTCCGCTGGTCTCGCCGGCGCACCCGCGCACGGGGGTCGCTCGGTTCACTTCGCGGCGGGCTGCGCCGTGGGCGCCGCCTCGCGCAGGAGCTCCTTCAGTTTCCTTTCGCGGCCAGCCTCGTCACCGGCGCCGCCCAGCTTGGAGACGTCGAAGGTCAGCATCGGAAGCTGCCCCGCGCTGTATTCGGGCAGCTTGCCGTCCCAGTGCTCGAGGGCGCGATACTGCAGCACCGCCGCGGTGGTCGACAGGCGGATGATCTCGTTCGCCTGCGCCTCGGCGCGGGACCGGATGAGCAGGGCGTCGGCCTCGCCCTGCGCCTTCTCTCGCGCCGCCTCGGCCGCGCCGTGCGCCTGCGTGATCGCCTGCTGCGCTTCGGCCTCGACCTGCGCGACCCGGTTCTTGCTCTCGAGCGCCTTCTGGGTGGCCTCCATGGCGCGGTTGATGGCGTCGACGACGTTCTGCGGCAGGCGCAGCGCTCCGTTGATCGTCAGCTGATCGATGACGATGCCGTCCTTGCCGAACACGTCGCGGCATTTCTGGGTGACGTCGGCGAGCATCTTGCTCTTGCCCGCGCCGTAGATCTCCTGCACGGGCAGCCTCGAGGCGACGTCGTTGAACGCCTCGCGGACGGTGTTGCGCATGTAGCCGTCGGAGAGCTTCTCGAGGTCGTTGAGGCGAAAGCGCGCATAGAGCCGCGGCGCGAGCCCCGGCTCGATGTGGAAGGACAGGCCGACGTCCGAGTTGACGTTCACGCCCTCGCCCGAGCTGAACGTGATCGACTCGTCGAAGGGCTTGCCCTCGTGCGCCGACTGCGTCCACACGACGTTCTGGACGCTCGTCGGGAAGAGGACGATCTGCTCGGTCAGCGGGTTGTAGATCACCCAGCCGGTGACCACGGGCATGTCCTGCACGCCGCGGTCGCTCCCGGCGAGCTTGACCCGTATGCCCACGTGACCGGCGTCGACGCGCGTGGTCGTCGCGCACCCGAGGTAAAGCGCGCCGGCCGCGATGGCGGCGAGCGCGACGAGCCGCCGGAGCGACCGACCGACGGAGAGCGCGTCAAGCGAAGTGCGAGCCATGTCTCGAGCCCCTCATCAGCCCTTCCACCATGAGTAACAGGTTTGCCCGCGCCGTGAGACCTCGATCGAAGAAAGATCCATGCAGCAGCGCTCGAGACGTGCACCCTGAGCGGCGAGCGTGAACGGCGAGTCCGATGACGCAACAGAACCTGGAGAAAACCGGGGAAGATACGTGGCCGGTCGTGTTCCCATTTGCTTTGATATGGGCGTCAGCATGATTCGAAGATCGCGTTCGCTGTCTGTCCTCGCATGCGTCGCTTCGGCGTCGCTCCTCGTCGGCGCGTGCGGCGGCGTGCCCACGCCCGGCGCACCCGAACAGTCCACGGCGGGCGACTCGGGCTCGGCCGCTCCGGGCTCCTCGGGACAGCCGGGGACGACCGGCCAAACCGGTGTCGGGAGCTCGAGCGGCGGCGCCGGCTCGGCCGCGCCCGACTCCGGGGGCACGAAGCCGGTCACCTCCGCGGATGGCGCCGCGGCGACCGACGGCTCGGTGATGATGCCCAGCGACGCTTCGGTCGTCGTCGACTCCGGCACGGCCGTGCCCGACGCATCGGCGCAGGATGCGGCCGGGCAGGCCGACGGCGGCCGCCCGGAGGCCGGCGGGCAGGACGGCGGCGGCACGTTCACGTGCGGCAACGTTAGCTGCGCGAGCGCGTCGCAGACGTGCTGCGTTCAGGGAGGCGCCTTCGGCAACCCGACGCCGGCGACGAGCTGCACGAACGCCGCGATGTGCCCCGCAGGAGCCACGGCGACGATCAAGTGCATCTCCGCGGCCGACTGTCCGGCGGCCGACCTGTGCTGCGCGGCGACGGCGAACACGTTCGTGTCGCAGTGCCGCGCCGCGTGCGCGGCCAACGAGCTCGAGGCGTGCGACCTGACGGGCGCCGCGACATGCCCCCGCCCAACGCAGTGCCGTGTTCCGGTCGTCGGCGCCGGGGGCGCGCGGCTTCCGACCAACGTCGGGGTCTGCCAGTGACGACCCGCGGGGCGGGACGACCACCGCGGCCCGAGTAGCCGAATGCCCGAGTCGCCGGCCGGCCGGCGCTCGAGTGCGCGAGCGGCCGAGGCCGAGCCTGCTCCGCTCGCTTCGCGGGGCGCCCGCTGTTCGGAGCGCTTAATTGCTTGCCGCATCTTCGCGACTTGCGGTTGTCTTCTCCTTCCCGATGGCCGTCTCCCCCCTCCGATTCGCCGCGAACACGGTGTGGCCGCTCGTCCGCGCGTACAATCGCCGCTTCGAACGGCCCTCGCCCCAGCCCGGCTGGGCGCCGGCGCCGCTCCTCAAGCGTCGCCAGCGGACCTTCCCGCCGCTCGGGTGGCCTCGCGAGACCGACTCGCTCTGCCCGGAGTGCGTCAAGGAGGTCCGCGCCTCGATCCTCGAAGGCCGCGCGGACGTCCGGGTGCTCGTCGACGGCAAGCCGGGGGAGGTGCGCGCGACGATCACCGAGCGCGACGGCAAGCTCACGATGACCAAGCACTGCGCAAAGCACGGCCGCACCGAGGACGTGCTCTCGGTCGACCCGGCGTTCACGGCGCGCATCGAGCGGCTCTTCCCCGGGCGCGACTTCCTGGCCCCGGCGACCAGGCTGCGCGAGCACGGTAGCTCGAGCATCAAGTACGGGCGCGGCTCTGTCCTCACGGTGGATCTCACCAACCGCTGCAACATGATGTGCGACCCGTGCTTCATGGATGCAAACCAGGTCGGCTTCGTGCACGAGCTCGAATGGCACGAGGTCCAGCGCATTCTCGACGACTCGCTGAGCATCCGGCCGCGGCGGCAGATGAGCGTGCAGTTCTCCGGCGGCGAGCCCACCCTGTCGCCGCACTTCCTGCGTGCCGTCCAGCACGCGAAGGCGATCGGCTACTTCTGCGTGCAGTGCGCGACCAACGGAATCCGCTTCGCCCAGGACGCCGAGTTCGCGCGAGCAGCCAGGCAGGCGGGGCTGCGGCTCGCCTACCTGCAGTTCGACGGCGTCGGCGAGGACGCCAACGCGCACCGCAAGGTGGGCAACCTCTTCGAGGTGAAGCTGCGCGCCATCGAGAACCTGCACGCCGCCGGAATCGACGTCGTCCTCGTCGTGACCGTCGTGCGCGGCGTCAACGACCACCAGGTCGGCCAGGTCGTGCGGTTCGCCGTCGAGAACGCCGACAAGATCACCGTCGTGAGCTTCCAGCCGGTGAGCTTCACCGGGCGCGACGAGGACATCCCCGAGCTGGAGCGGCACGCCAAGCGCTACACCCTGTCGCATCTGGCGCGCGACCTGAAAGCGCAGCTCGGGGCGACCGAGCCGATGCGCGACTGGTTCCCGCTCTCGGCCATGGGGCCGTTCGGCGACCTCACCGACCTCATGCTCGCGGACCGATCCGAGTGGGGGGCCGTGCAGTGCGGCTGCCACCCGAACTGCGGCATCGGAACGGCGCTGCTCGTCCACAAGCGGACCAAGCAGATGGTCCCGCTCGCGCAGGTGCTCGACCTCGATGGTCTGCTCGGCGACGTCCAGGAGATCACCGACGCCGCCCAGCCGCGGCCGATCACGCTCGCCGAGCTTGCGATCGCGTTGTGCCGCAGGTATCGGCCCGACGAGGCCCCGCGCGGCTTCGGGCTCGTCACGCTCATGCGTCAGTTCCTGAGTCAGACGGGCGCTCGCGGCAACACCGTCGGCGCGTACGCGTCCGACGCCGACGAGTTCTCGTGGCGCGTCCTGTTCGTCGCCGGCATGTGGTTTCAGGATCTCTTCAACTACGACTTTCGTCGGACCGAGATGTGCATCATTCCCTACGGCACGCAGCAGGGCGAGATCAGCTTCTGCGCGTACAACACGGGCGTGGGCTGGCGTCAGATCGTCGAGAAGATGCACGCGACCGCGACGGTCGCCGATTGGTACCGCACGCGCGGTCGGCACGCGATCTACGCGAAGAACCAGGCGCTCCCGCTGCCGCCGGCGCTCGGCACCGTGCGCCTCCCGGTCGTGGGCTAGCGGCGGACGTGACCGTACGATGCGTCCTGCCTCCGTCGCGTTCGTCGCCGTCGCGGTCGCGGTCAACGCGATCGCCTCGTATTACGCGTTCCTCCCGCAGAGCGCCGGCACGATCGCGTTCTGGGCCATCGCGGCCGGGCCGACGCTCCTCCTCGGAGGCGCCGCCGCCGCGTGGGGCAGCCGCCAAGACCTGCTGCGCGAATGGCTCGCGCCGAAGTGGGGCGATTTCAGCCGCGGCGTCCTCGGCGCGGTGCTCCTCTTCGTGGCGGCGTTCGGCTTCGCCCGCCTGGTCACGCCTGTGGGCTCGCCCCGGGAGATCTGGCTCGTGTCGCTCTACGGCGAGATCGGCGATCCGCGCGCCCTTCAGGCGCACGCCCCCGCGATCGCCGCGACGGTCGCGGGCGCCGCGCTCGCCGAGGAGGTGCTCTGGCGCGGCGCCGTCACGCAGCTCTTGGCCGAGCGTGTCGGCTCGCGCACGGCGTGGCTCTGGGCGGCCGCCATCTACGCCGCCTCTTACGTGCCGACGGCCTGGTCGCTCCGGGCCATGGGGGGCGTGGGCGCCGGCCTGAACCCCGTCCTGCCTCTGCTGGCGTTCGGCGGGGGCCTCCTGTGGGGCGGCATGGCGCGCCGGTTCGGCCGGCTGGCGCCGAGCGTGCTGGCGCACGCCCTCTTCGACTGGGCGATCGTCATGATGTTCCCGCTCTGGGGAGCGCGCTCGCCCGTGGCATGATGCGCGGGCGCCGCGGCTTGAACGAGAACACGAAGCGACTGCTGCTCACGACCTGCTCCGTCGCGCTGGCGCTCGGCGCGGCGGCGGCCTGGCGCGCGGCCGCCCGGCGCCCCTCGTCGAGCAGCGCTGGGGTCACCGCCAGCGCCGTGGCGTCGTCGCCTCAGGGACCGGCGGCGCCGGCGGCGGGACCCGCCGCGCCGCCGAGGACCGCGTCCAGCGCGTCGGCGAAGCACGCCGAGCCGGCGGGCCCCTCCGGCGCGCGCGACGGCGCGTCCCTTGCCGACGAGCCGGCCCTCATGGCGCGCCTGCGTGCCGCGAAGGACACCGACCCGTCGCTCGTCGTCGACCTCGCGCGCGAGGGCAATCGGCGCTTTCCGGGCACCGCGGACGCCCCCGAGCGCGCGGCCGCCCTGATCCATGCCCTCGCGAGCCTCGGCCGCGCATCCGAGGCCCGGCGGGAGGCCGAGGACATGGTCAACGACTACCCCGACTCGACCTGGGTCCGCGAGATCGAGGCCTTCACGGGCGCCCACCGCCACCGCAACGTCCGCGTCTCGGCCGACGGCGCCGTGGAGTTCTACTAGGACGCTCGCGGTCTTTCAATCAGCCGGCGACCGCCCGGCCGCCCGGACGTTTCGCGCGAACGCGCGCCGCGGCCGTCGAGCTTCGCACGACGAGATCGACGGCGATGACCTCCTCTTTCGTGTCCGAGCGCCTGCGTTCGATGAGCTCGAGCAGCCGCGCCGTGGCGCGCCGGCCCATCTGCTCCTTGCCGACGCTGACGGTCGTCAGCGGAGGGTCCGTGTAGTTGCTCATGATGATGTCGTCGAAGCCGACGACGCTCACGTCCGCCGGCACCGACAGCCCGAGCTCGTGGGCCGCGCGCAGCGCGCCGGCGGCGACCTCGTCGTTCGCGCAGAACAGGCCCGTGATGGCGCGGTTCTTCTCGAGCAGCTCCCGCGAGCGCCGGTGGCCCTCGTGGAAGTTCAGCAGATCGCAGGCGACCACCTCGACGTGCGTGGCGCGCCGGCCTCCGAGGCGCTCGACGCCACGCACGAAACCGTCGCAGCGCCGCACGATGCTGGCGATGCCCTTGACGCGTCCCACGAAGGCGACGTGCTCGTGTCCGAGGTCGAGCAGGTGCCGGGCGGCGAGCTCGCCGCCGCCCACGTTGTCGATCTGGATCGACGCGACCTTCTTGACGTGCGGGTGGTGATCGACGGCGACGACCGCGATCCCCGAATCGCGGATGTCGCAGAGCATCGGGACGTTGATGTGCCCGACGAAGAGGACTCCGGCCACGTTCGCCTCGCGGATGATCTTCGGCAGGTCGCGCCTATCGCGGTACCTCGACTCGATATACGAAAAGAGCAGGTTGTAGTCGCGATCCATCGCCTCCCGGATGACGCCCTGGATGACGAACGAGTAGAAGGGGTTCGTCACGTCGCTGTGACCGGGATAGAGGATGACTCCGATGTTGCGCGTGCGCTTGGTCGCGAGGCTGACGGCCGCCGCCGCGCGATGGTAGTTGAGCGCGCGAACGGCGCTCCAGACCCGCTGCTTGGCGGGCGCGCTGATCACCTCGTCGGAGTTGTCGTTCAGGACGTAAGAGACGGTCGCGATCGAGACCCCTGCCTTCTTCGCCACGTCACGTATCGTCGGCTTCGATCCCATTCCGACCCGTCCTCGCTACCCCCGACCGGCTACCGGCGCATGCGCGCTTGAGCGATAGCACGTCCTCGGCGGGGGGACGCGGCGCGCGCCGGGCAAGGCCGCCCCGCCGCGCGGCCTTGCTCCGGTCGGCGCCGGCGACGACGACGGCGCCGCGGCTACTGGACGGCGCGCGCGATGTGGTACGAGTACGTCGCTTTGACGAGGACGCCCACGGCGCTCAGTCGCTTCGCCTTTGCCGAGATCGCGCGCGTCCTGACAGCGACGACCGTCCTCGCCGGCTGCGCGCAGTCGCCGACAGCCGTCATCACCGTCGTCGGCGCCGACGACACGGTGCCGCCGGTCGCCCTCGTCCAGGCGACCGTCACCAGCGTCTCGCACCCGTCGCTCCAGAGCACCGCGCAGGCGGTGTCCCTTCGAAGCGGGGACGGCGGCATGCCGGGCCCCTTCCCGTTCCCCATCGAGCTCTACATCGGCGTCGACCCGTCCTTCGCCGGTGACGTCGAGATCACCGTCCAGGCGCTGGACTGGAACACGGGCGCCGTCGTCGCCGCGGGCAGCGTCGCCGCGCAGGTCGTCGCCCACGACAAGACCCAGGCGACGGTGACCCTGACCGCGACGTGCGCCGCCGCCGCACCGGACGCGGGGCTCTCCTGCGACGGTTCGGCCGGCGACGCCGGCGGCGCCAGCGACACCGGCGACGCCGGCGACACCGAGTGATCCTCGCGAGCGTTGCACGTCCTCGAAGACCGGCACGCTACAGGCCGACCACGTGGTCGTGAAACGCCTGCGCGTAGGCGCCGTTCGGATCGCCGCTCGTGTAGTCGGTCACGAGCGACCAGGGCGAGCGCGCGGGCGCGCAGGCCCCGAACGCGTTCCACGACCAGGCGAGATAGCCCGCGCCCTTGCCGTCGAGCCACTGCATGAGGGGCGTGATGAAGCCCGCGGCGCAGTCGTTCTCGCCGATCTCCGTCGCGACGAGCGGCACCGCGGCGGCGACCTGGGCCGGCGCGGCGTTCCAGCAGCTCGCCGATCGGCACGCGTTGTTGCTGTACACGTGCCAGGACGCCGCGAGGTTTCCGGCCGGGTCGGCGGGCTCGAACGCGAGCCACTGCGTGAGGGCGTTCGAGTACTCGAGGCCTCCGAGCACGAGCACGTGATGCGAACCGCCACCCTCCGCCGCGCGGACGGCGTCGACCAGCGACTGCATGCCGGCCGCAGCGTACGTCGGCGGGGGGCCGGCGTCGCTCGCGCCCGGAACGAAGGCCATGCAGCCGTCCCGCCAGCACTGCCATCCGGCGTCCGAGTCATGGTTCGAGTCGGGATACGGCTCGTTGTACAGGTCGAAGACGACGCCGGTGTCGTCCGCGAACTGCTTCGTCACGTCCGTCCAGAAATCCGGCGCGTGGTCGGCGTCGGGCATCGGCCACTGCTGGGTCGCGAGCGTCGTCCCCGCGCCGACCCAGTGCAGATCGAGGATCGGGACGAGCCCGTAACCGTGCAGCAGGTTGACGTAGTTGTGGATGGCGGTCTTGTAGCTCTGCCCCGAGGTCAGCTTCGGGGCCCCGTTGATGCTCAGCCAGCACGACTCGTTGAGCGGCACGCGCACGGCGTTGACGTTCTTCCACGAGGCGATGGCGCTCACCGACGACTGGTCGTACGGCCCGTCGAAGATCGCGTTCCCAGAGACGCACATGTACTCCGTGCCCGATCGGTTCACGCCGTGGAGCACGACGGGCGTGCCGGACGCGTCGAGGATCTGACCGTTGACGACGTGCAGACCGACGGGGCCCTTGTTCACGAGCATCACCGCCTGGAGCGGCGACTGGACGTCGTAGCTGCTGCCGCACGCCGCGCAGGCCAGGAGCAAGCCGAGCGCGAGCTTCGGCGAGGTCGCGCGCGCGCGGCGGTCGGCGCTC
>Ga0070738_10007221_pt1 | contig 11229 bp, 7 predicted proteins | sample Coa_R2_2_FD_66446 | JGI IMG/M metagenome (GOLD analysis project Ga0070738, IMG submission 66446) | Surface soil microbial communities from Centralia Pennsylvania, which are recovering from an underground coalmine fire - Coalmine... | ecosystem: Environmental > Terrestrial > Soil > Unclassified ... | reverse complement strand
GTCGTCTCGGTGGTGCCGCTGCCCAACGATGAGATGAAGGGACGTATCATCGGACGCGAGGGACGCAATATTCGCGCGCTTGAGGCCGCGACCGGCGTGGACCTCATCATCGATGACACGCCCGAAGCGGTAATTCTTTCCGGCTTTGATCCCGTGCGCCGTGAAGTGGCGCGCCTCGCCCTGACGCGGCTAATTCTCGATGGACGCATACACCCGGCTCGCATCGAAGAAGTGGTTGCCAGGGCGCGGCAGGAGGTGGATGCCATCGTGCGCGAGGCAGGCGAGCGGGCCGCGATGGAGGCCAATGTCCACGGCCTGCAGCCGGAACTGCTCAAAATCCTGGGGCGACTGCACTTCCGCACCAGCTACGGGCAGAACGTCCTCGCGCACTCCGTCGAAGTCTCCATCCTCGCCGCCACTATGGCCCACGAGCTGGGAGCCGATGTGAATGTCTGTAAGACGGCGGCGCTGCTGCACGATATGGGTAAGGCCATCGATCAGGAGGTTGAGGGGCCACACGCCATCGTCGGCGGCGAGATAGCGCGCCGCTTCGGCAAATCGCCGAAGGTCATTCACGCTATGGTCGCGCACCATGCCACCGAGGCAGAGCCGCAGACGCTGGAAGCCGCCATCGTACAGGCGGCGGACGCCATCTCTGCCGCGCGCCCCGGCGCCCGCCGTGAGACCGTTGACCTGTATATCAAACGCCTTGAGGCGCTGGAGGGCATCGCCAACTCGTTCACCGGCGTGGAGAAATCCTTCGCCATCCAGGCCGGGCGCGAGATTCGCATCATTGTCAAGCCGGAGGAGATCGACGAGTTTGCCGCCAACCGCCTTGCCAGCGATATCGCCCGCAAAATCGAGGAAAACCTTGACTACCCCGGACAGATCAAGGTGAGCGTCGTTCGCGAAACGCGCGCCGTCGATTATGCGCGTTAGAATTTTACAATGTCAGCAGGATAATGAAGTTTCACAAAGGGTATCAGCAGCAATTCTCGCAGGCGTGTTATGCTGAGTGAAGCGAAGCATCCGGGCAAGCCAGAAAACCAATCCCGCGTCCCGATGCTTCGCTTCACTCAGCATGACACGCCCGAAGCCGATTCCCGGTTCTGAGCGTGAAAGTTCATTATTATGCTGACCCAAATTTTGAGAAGGGAAGAAGTTTTTCTCGCATGACAAATTACATTGACCTGCATACCCATTCGACGGCGTCGGATGGTATTTATTCACCGACGGAGTTGTTGCAGCGAGCCAGGGAGATCGGGCTGCGCGTGCTGGCCCTGACCGACCACGATACAACAGGGGGGCTGGACGAGGCCATTGAGGCGGCGAACGCGCTGGATATGGAACTGATACCAGGCATCGAGATCAATACGGACGTGGCGGGGGGCGAAGTGCATGTTCTCGGCTACTACCCGGAGTATAAACGCCCGGAATTTCAGGCCGTCCTGAGGGTGCTGCGCGACGCGCGCGAGCGACGCGGCCAGCGTATGGTCGAACTGCTCAACGAGCGGGGCGTCAACATCGCGTGGGAGCGCGTGCGCGAGATTGCGCAGGGAGCGGTCGGTCGCCCGCACGTCGCCAGGGCCTTGCTCGAAGCGGGCTACGTCCAGACCATCGGTGAGGCCTTTGATAAATACATCGGCACCGGCTGCTACGCCTACGTGCCGCGCTACCGGCTCACGCCGGAGGACGCCGTGCGCCTGATCGCCAGCGCCAACGGTCTGCCCGTCATCGCGCATCCGCTCGACCTGCCCGGCCTGGCGGAGTTGCGCAACTGGCTACCCGGCCTCGTCGAAGCTGGCATGGTTGGCCTGGAGACCTACTACGGCCCCTACACACTGGAGGACGAACGCGCCCTGCGCGCCCTCGCCGACGAATACGGCCTGATTCCTACCGGCGGCACCGACTTTCACGGACCCGGCATCCATCCCACCCCCCTCGGCGGTCGCCCCGTCCCCCATGAAGCCGTCGAGCGACTCAAAGCCGCCGCCGCCCAACGGCGCGGCAAAACCCCACCCTCTTTTGAATTGCCGCCGCCCGTGCAGGAGAAATAATGGCAAAGAGGAGGGAGGCAGTAAGGTAATGCCCTTACTGCTTCCCTCCTTTTTGCCATTTCAGCTGGTTCAGTATCGATATAGCACTTTTGGGCCATATTCCACCGGAAATAGCTCTACCTGTGCTACACTATTCGCGGTTGTTCAGCACCATAATTTCGCATAGTTAGATCAGGTTCAGAGAACAGGGAGAGATGAGATGCTAATTCAGCATGCCGGATGGATCAAAAGATTTCTCTATTTTGCCACGACCGCCATTATCCTGCTGGCAGGAACCGCCGCCTGCAGCCAGAGTTCCAGCAACCCGACCAATGTCCCGACAGGAACACCGATTACTATTGGCTACTCCTATCCTGTCTCCGGCGACTTCGCCGAGGATGGCAAAGCGGAGGATCAGGGCTACCAGCTCTGGGCCAACATGGTCAACAGCAGTGGCGGCATCCTCGGCCATCCCGTCCAACTGGTAAAGATGAAAGACGATAGCAACCCGGATACAGTCACAAAAGACTACCAGACGCTCATCACCAGAGATCATGTCGACTTTGTCCTTGGGCCATACTCTTCCCTGCTAACAAAAGCAGCTATGCCTGTAGCTCAGAAATACGGATATGTTCTCCTGGAAGGATCAGGCGGTGCGCCCAGCGTCTTCCAGCTCAATAATCCGAATCACCCTACTGCCTTCGACGTCTCCCTGCCGGTCATCAATAATCTGGACAGCTTCGCGTACTATATTATGTCGCTGCCGCCGAACGAGCGTCCAAAGACAGTATCTTTCGCCAGCGAGAGCGATGATCCATTCACGCTGCCACAGGTAGTGGAAGCGCAAACCCTGCTGGTACAGCAGGGCAAACTTCAGCAAGTTGTGCCAGCAGTACATGCTAATAAAGAAATTCAAGCTGACAATGGGATTATCGAGTACCTGAGTACGGATGCAAAGAATTACACAACAATAGCTCAGTACCTCATCCAGGCTCATGCGGAGGTAGTCGTGCTGGGGACATTTCTCCCTGATGTCAAGGTTATCATCCAGACCTTTAAAAAGGCGCACTACTTCCCCAGGGCCATTGTCGCCACCGCCGGGCCTGGAGATGGTCAGTCGTTTATCCAGGCCGTTGGTCTCTCCGCCGCTGAGGGTGTCTTTGTCCCTAATGGCTGGTACCCCCAGGTAAACAACTTCCAGAATGCCGAGATGGTGCAGAACTACCTCAGCCTCTATGGCGGCACGGCAGGAGGCATCAACGCGGACACCGCAGAGGCTTTTTCGGCGGGACAGGTCATGCAGCAGGCGCTGACAAAGGCAGGGAAAATTAGCAATGCGGCGCTACTCAGTGAACTGCTTAGCGATACCTTCAACACCGTGCAAGGCGCTGTGAAATTCGATAACCCGGAGGTACCCGGCTCAAATACCGCAGCCCTGGCATACCTGTTCCAGTGGCAGCAGGGAAACTTGATTCCGGTGTTCCCGCCCACTGCAGCGTCCGCCGTTGCTGAGTATCCTAATAAGCAGGCGACTGTGCAGTAGTAGGAGGAGTGACGCCAGAAGCTGCAAGCACTTTTCCGAAGAAGTCAGGCAAAGGAAGGCCCTGAACGTCGACCGGCGTTCGGGGCCTTTGCCTGGCTGCTCCATTTAATAAGACCGCAGAGCCTCTCGACGGCCAATGTCGCGCCAGCGACTGCGTTCGGCGCCGTTTTCGCCGGGGAAGTGGCGGCGCAGTTTCTCGGCCTCAACCTGTTCGTTCATGAGCAGGCTGGCGATAATGGTGGCAACCTGCTCATTGGAGAGGGCGTGGTCGCTTATGTTTGCCGGAACGGCCTGCTCCACTTCCTCTGATTGGCCGGAGACCTGCGGGTGCCATTCTTCGGCGATGAAGTCGGTGGAGAAGTCACCGGCGAGGAAGCGGGGATGGTCGGTGAGCCAGCGAGCGAAAGGGATGGTGGTACGCACGCCGAGAATCTGATATTCGTCGAGGGCGCGGCGCAGACGGTTGATGGCCTGCTCGCGGTTCTGGCCCCAGACAATGAGTTTGGAGAGCAGGGGGTCGTAGAAAAGCGGGACGCGCAGGCCGTTGTAGAGGCCGCTATCGACGCGCACACCGGGGCCGGATGGCTCCTGCAGGGCCAGCACGGTGCCGGTGGCCGGCAGGAAACGGTTAGTCGGGTCTTCCGCCGAGATACGGGCCTCGATGGCGGCGCCGCGAAACTCGATCTGCTCTTGCGTGAACGAGAGCGGCAACCCGGCGGCGACGCGGAACTGCTCCTGCACGAGATCGATGCCGGTACGCAGCTCAGTTACAGGATGCTCGACCTGAATGCGGGCGTTGACTTCCAGAAAATAGAAGTTGCCGTCAGGCCCCAGCAGGAATTCGGCGGTACCGGCGTTGACATAGTGAATGGCGCGCACAAGGTTGACGACGGACGAGGTCATGCGCTGGCGCTGATCTTCGGTGAGGACGGGCGAGGGCGATTCCTCGATCAGCTTCTGATGGCGGCGCTGGATGCTGCACTCGCGCTCACCGAGGTGAACGACGTTGCCGTGCGTGTCGGCGATGAACTGCACCTCGATGTGGCGGGCGGGCGAGATAGCCTTTTCCAGGTAGACGCGGCTGTCGCCAAAGGCGCTTTTCGCCTCGCTGCGAGCCGTGCGCAGACTCGGCAGCAGGTCTTTCGGCTCATGCACCAGGCGGATGCCTTTGCCGCCGCCGCCGCCAGCCGCCTTGAGCATCAGGGGATAGCCGATCTGCTCCGCCATCTCTGCCGCCAGCGCGTCATCTTCCACCTCGGACATGGCGCCGGGAACGATGGGGACGCCAGCCGCTTTCGCCGTGCGGCGCGCCGCCGTCTTCTCGCCCATCGCGCGCTGCGGCCCCGGCGGCGGGCCAACGAAGATCAGGCCCTCGGCCAGACAGGCTTCGGCAAAATCGGCGTTTTCCGAAAGGAAGCCGTAGCCGGGGTGGATAGCCTGCGCGCCGGAACGCTTCGCCACCGCCAGGATGGTCGGGATGTGCAGGTAGCTCTTGCTCGCCTGCGCCGGGCCGATATGATAGGCTTCGTCGGCCATGCGCACATGCAGAGCGTCGCGGTCGGCATCGCTGTAGACGGCTACGCTTTGCAGGCCAAGCTCACGGCAGGCGCGAATCACGCGCACGGCGATCTCTCCGCGATTGGCAATCAGGACTTTTTGAAAAGGCCAGGTGGCGCTGTGTTTTTCCATAGAGAGGCTCCTTCAAGCATCTTTTTTTGCGTTTGTCGATAGTATAGCACGCTTTTCCCTGGTTGGAGTAGGAAATTCAGGCCAGTCTCATCCCCAGAAGGTTCCATTTTCCGATAATGTAGAGTAAACTACGGTGGGAATAGTACATTTCCACGTATTTGCACGATTCGACACGACCATTGACATGGATGGATACATCACAGCGCCAGCAGCACGCGTACCGTCTGAGAAGGGACTGAGTTTATGAATTTGAACTTTCTGAGTAACACGCCTATTTTCCGCCGTCTCTTCATCGCATTTGCGGCCGCGACCCTCATTCCGGCCATAGTGATTGCCTTGCTCGGCACATTCTACGTGAATTCTCTGATTTCACGAGGGCAGGCGGTCACAATCGCCTTTCAGGCTCAGAGCCAGGCTTACGCACAGCAGGTCAACCTGCAGCGTATGGAGGCGCTCCTCACGGCGCGCAACGCCCAGGTCTTCGCCTTTTTAAGCCAGGGACCGAACGCAGACCCTTCCCTCATCGCCGGTGGGCAACAGTCCAGCAATGAGATCAGTGACTTGCAGACGACGTTTGACCAGAACTTAATCAGCTACCAGCAAAACTACGAACTCGCCACTTCCAGCAATATGGCGCAGGTTAGCAGTATCCTGGTGAGCCAGGACCCCAATACCACCATCATCAAGGATCAGCAGCAAACGCTGAATCTGGCACAGGGGCAATGGAGTACATATAAAACCTACCAGCAACAGGAGCTGACAGCACTCGATGATATCCTGAAGCAGAAGAATCCAGATATCACGCGCGCTTATAATGATGCCTACACGCCATTGTTTAAGGCGCAGCAAGCCTACATCAACCTGGAAAATAGCTGGCAGCACCTGGTGAATCTGGCGCAGTCAATGGGGAATACGGTGTCGAATGTGGGAGACGCGCAGATCAACCCGGTGCGTATCGCGACGATTATCGCTATTGTCAGCACGATCCTGCTGGTCTTCCTGATCGGCTACGCGGTCAACCAGACGATCACGGTTCCCCTGCGCCAGCTTGCCAACCTGACGCGGCGTATCGCGAGAGGAGAGACAAACGCCCGCGCCACCATTGCGGGCCGCGACGAAATTTACCTGGTCGCGTCGTCGATGAACAATATGCTGGACAACATTGTCCACCTGATTCAGGAGACGCAGGCACAGCGCGACAACCTGCAGGCGCAGGTGGAGAAGCTGGTAAGTGAGGTGAGCGGCGTCGGTGAAGGTGACCTGCGTGTGCAGGCCGAGGTCACGGCAGACGCGCTGGGCGTGCTGGCCGACTCCTTCAACTATATGGTAGAAGAGTTGAGCAGCCTGGTGGTGCGCGTCAAGATGGTGGCCCACGAAGTTGAAGGCACAACGGTCGGCATTCTGGATCGCATGACGCAACTGGTGGAGACCGGCGATATGCAGATTCGCCAGATCGGGCAGGCGACGGTCGAAGTCGAGCATATGGCCGAAGATAGCCGTCGCGTGGCCGAACGCGCCCAGGCGCTGTTGAGCGTGGCGCGCACCGCCCGTCGTGACGCGCAGGGCGGTCGTGAAGCCGTGCAGCAGGCGGTCGAAGGCATGGGCCGCATCCGCGAAAACGTGCAGGTGACATCCAGCAGAGTGGATGCGCTGGGCGAAAGCTCGAAAGAGATCAACAACATCGTCGATGCCATTTCCCAGATCGCGCACCAGACGAACCGCCTGGCGCTTGACGCAGCCATCCAGGCCGCGATGGCCGGAGAAAACGGTAAGGGCTTCGGCGCGGTCGCCGCCGATATTCGCCGCCTGGCCGAACGCGCGAAGGAGCAGGCCAACATGGTTACGCGCATCGTGCGCAGCGTTCGCGAAGAGATCGGTGCCGTGGCGGTCTCCATGCAGGATACCGAGCGCGAAACCACCACAGGAGCCAGGCTTACGCAGGAGGCCGGCGTTGCCCTGGAGTCGATCTTTGCCGCCGTTGAGCACCAGGCACATGAGATCGAGAGCATTAACCGGATGACGGCGCGGCAGTTGCAATCCTCCGGCTCGGTGGTGCAGATCATGCAGGAGGTTTCCGAGACTATGCGGCGCAGCAATGCCAGTACGCGCAAGGCATCGCAGTACATGGAGAGCCTGGCGCGCCTGGTCGAGCAACTGCGTTCGTCGGTAGAGGCTTTCAAGCTGCGCGAAAATCAGGAGTATGTACCCTCCTCAAGCATGAATATGCTGCTTGACGATGAGCCGGAGAATCCGCTGACCGTCAGCGGAGTCCTGCGCACAGTCAGCGCAACGGCACAGTTGTCCTCCGCCTCCGCCTCCGCCTCCAGCGCAGGAGCGGGAGCGCCGCCGCATACCCGGCTCCCCGATCACAATGATATCGTAGTGCCCGATGAGCGTATAGCTGACTATAGCACATGGAGCGGGTAGGGTCAGGATTTATCCATCCGCTCCTGGGGCCAGTTCATCTTTCGCGAGTAAATGCCGGGCAGCTGGCCCGGAGGTGAAAATGGTCAGGTAGCGGCCTGCCTCTGGCGCACAGCCTCGTAGAGAATAATGCCGGTAGCCATCGCCGCGTTTAAAGACTCCACACCATCAGACAGGGGAATGCTAATAGTAAGCGTGGCGAGCGAGCGCGCCTGCTGCGAGGGGCCGTGCGCCTCGTTGCCGATAATGAGCGCAAAAGGCTGCTTGAGGTCCTGCTCATAATACAGGTGCGGGCTGCCGGCCTCCGCCAGCAACACGCGCCCGGGAGAGTGAGCCGCGACCCTTTCAGCGATGACCGGCCATGTCATGTCGGCCTCGATGGGCAGTGCAATATGCGCTCCGGCAGCCGCCCGCACGACCTTCGGGCTGAAGTGGTCTACACAGTCTGGAGTAAGCAGCACCCCGGCTGCGTTGGCGGCGAGCGCGGTGCGCAGAATCGCGCCCATGTTGCCCGGATCGGCCAGCCCGTCCAGGATCAAGAGTGCGGGCCGTATGGCGGGCGCGCGACGCTTGCGTACCTGTTCCGCGCTGAAGGTGTCGCAGGAGAGAACGCTTACCACGCCTTGCGAGGTTTGCACATCGCTCACCGCTGCCAGCACGCGTTCGCTCACTTCGATCAATTGCTGCTGAGACAGGTCCGTCGCATGCAGCAGACGGTCAAGCAGGAGCCTGCCCCGCGCTGTGCGTTGCAGCGCCGACGGCTGATAGTAGACCTCGTGCAGCGGCACAGCGGCGTCAAGCAGGGCCTCCAGCAGATGTGGCCCCTCCATTAAAAAGAGGCCGTGGTTCTTACGGCCTCTCGTTGTATGCAGATCTCGCAACCTGCCGATGCGTGGGTTTGATGGACTGGAAATATAAGCCATGTATCTAACCCGCCAGGCATGTGTACGGGTGCGCCGCAGGCGCACTCGGAGAGGGGAGTCAGCAGGCACAGCTCCGCAGGCGCTGTGCCCGTCGACTTCCCTCCCCGGCGAACCGCGCGGCGATGAGCAGTCAAAAAGACGTGTACATGACGTTATTGAGTGACGGTTGCCAGCGCCTGATCGACGAGCGCGCTAAAGGCGGCCTCATCGTTGACGGCCATCTCGGCCAGAATCTTGCGATCTACCCCGATGTTGGCCTCGCGGATAGCATGCATCAGTACGCTGTAGCTCACGCCGCGCATGCGAGCAGCGGCATTGATGCGCGTAATCCAGAGCCGGCGCATATCGCGCTTGCGATTCCGGCGGTCACGATACATATAGGCCATCGAGCGCATGACCGATTCATGCGCGGGGCGGAAAAGGCGGCTACGTGTGCCCCAATGGCCCTCTGCCATCTTGAGTATCTTCTTATGCTTCTTGTGAGCGGCAACACCGCGTTTTACTCTTGGCATAGTTCTTGCTAATCCTCCATGTTTCAATCCTCAGCAGTTCATGAAAAACTGCTGCTGTAAGTCTATGCTCTCACGAATGGTTGCTGTGAGTATGGCCTTAGAAGGCATAGGGGAGCAGGCGCTTCAGACGACGCCTATCCGCTGTAGACAGGGGAAACTTCTTATCAGCCGCGCGAATAAGGCGCGATGATTTGTTACGGCGCAGGTGGCTGATCGCCACTTTGCGGCGCAGGAACTTGCCAGACGCGGTTACGTGAATCCGCTTCGCTGTTGCTTTGTGTGTTTTTAACTTCTGCTTCATAACTCTTTCTCTCTTAATTCTGCGGCGGGGCCTTTTTCTATTTTTTGCGATCTCAATTGGGAAGCCTGTTCCCAGGCCACCTCACATTTGCTCTATCGAAGGCGCAGAGAAGCCTTTTTCACGAGCCGTCCCGCCTGAGCGACGATTATATCATACCTGCTCTCTATTGCGCAACAGGAGCGAAAATCTGGCTCTTCATCAGAAAGTGTCCGAGGCTCGGTGCTCTCGCCAGGCGTTGGTGCGGCTCCGCCGCACCCGGGGATCTCAGGGATGGTGTGCAAAACGCTCATTTGCGTTCAAACATAGTATCAGAGCGTTCCTGATTTTCGGCCCTCACGCTTGCTCGCGCCTTTCCCACATCACAGCCTGTATTCCTGGCGCGGCGGAGCCGCGCGAACATCCGGCGCGAGTGGGCCAGAATGCTGACTAATTTCCAGGCCGTGAGGAGCGTGAGAGCCATGGGGGGCGCGAGAGGCGCGGCCTGCTGAACTGTCTTTCAAACGGTCCCTCATCGCCCCGGTGCATCATCCGCCAGGTCGTGGTCAAGAAGATCGTCCAGCCCCACAGCAGCAGCGGCAACCCCACTATCACCAGCCCTGACCCTGCCCATACGGGATAGCGCAGCCAGCAGTAGCAGCCGATCAGCGCAGCGAATAAGAACAGTGCCGCCAGTAAGATCGTCGAGGGTTTCGTCGAGCAGAGCGCCAGCACGAAGGGGAGCAGTACGTACCAGGGCCAGTACGTGGGCAGCAGGACAAGCTGGAGCAGCAGCAGCCAGCCGCCGGCGAGCAAGGTCAGTTCCAGCGTATCCGCCAGCCAGAGGCTTAGAAGGAGAAAGATGCCAGTGATTACCAGCGCGACCACGGACCAGTGATGGGGGGCAAAGAGCCATAGCAGCGGCTCCGGCAATTGCATTGGCAGGTTAAGCACAGCCGCGTCGAGCGAATTGAGCGCATTACCCTGCCAGAAGGGTGTGCTGAAATTTGCGGCGATGCCTGCCAGACTCCACCCCTGCCAGTAGGGAGCGCAGGTCAGCGCGACAAGCAGCCCTGAGATCGCCAGCGTGCCGAACCACCAGCCAGCAGCGAATCCCCGGCGCTGCATACGCTTTTTTTTCGCCATCATATGCAAAAAGAGCGGCAGCAGCGGCAGAGAGGCGGGATTCGTCAGCACGGCCAGCAGAGTGAAGATCCAGCCCACAACGAGCGATTTGCGCTGAAAGAAGAATATAGCCAGCAGCAGCCAGGCGATAACTACCACCTCCTGGTGCATCGCCGTAACGCTTAACAGGAGGACCAGCGGATTCCAGGCATAGAGCAGAGTTGCCGAGATGCGTATGGCGGATCTGAACTTCGCCAGAATCAGCCATAGCAGGACCGCGTTGAGTATATGCGCAACCAGGCCGATGAGGCGAAATCCCTGCACAATACTGGCTATGCTATCACCCATCGGCAGCGTCGCCAGAATGCTCAGATCGATCCAGACCGGTCCATAGGGGATAGTCGCAGGCTGTTGTAGCGCTGGCGTGCCAGGCAGCAAGTTGTGCGCGAAGGCCGCCGGGGCAAAAGCGTAAGGATTGACATGATATATCACGACCATGCGTCCGTAGAGGCCGTAGAGCAGCATATCCTGCGATAGCGCGCTGTAGACAATCGGTGCATAGAGCATCGTCACGCCGAAGAGGGCAGTCAGCAGCAGCATGATCCAGAAAAGGGCATACTCATCGCGGCGCGAGAGCTGGCTATAGATGCCGCGCGCGGCTCGCGATCCAGTATGGGCGGCGAGCAGCACAAAAATGCTC
>Ga0070738_10007219_pt1 | contig 11230 bp, 8 predicted proteins | sample Coa_R2_2_FD_66446 | JGI IMG/M metagenome (GOLD analysis project Ga0070738, IMG submission 66446) | Surface soil microbial communities from Centralia Pennsylvania, which are recovering from an underground coalmine fire - Coalmine... | ecosystem: Environmental > Terrestrial > Soil > Unclassified ... | reverse complement strand
CCGATTTCCGCCGGCGTGAGCCTTCGTCCGGGATCGAGAAGCGTGGTCCCCTGCCCTGCTTCGATCCCGCGCGGGTTGAAATTCTCGCCGGATCTGAGCGCGCGGCCGATCCTCACGCGGTTCCCTTCGCGCGTGGTGTGCTCGATCATGACCACTGCGTCCGCGCCGGGCGGCAGCGGCGCGCCGGTCATGATTTCGGCGGCTTGTCCGGGTCCGATGGCGCGTGAAAAAATCTCGCCCGCTCGTATCTCCCCGATAATTTCAAGCTCGCCGGGAACGTCGGCCGCGCGGATGGCATAGCCGTCGCGAGCCGATCGGGCAAACGGCGGATAATCGCGATCGGCGGGAATCGCTTCGGCAAGAACGCGGCCGGCGGCGGCGAGCGGCGCAACTTGTTCCGCCGAGCCGAGTGGGGTAACTTCGCTCAGGACCGTCTGGCGCGCTTGTTCAAACGTTAAGGCCATCGTCGATCGCCCGCCCTTTACGAGCGGGCCTCAATCATGAGACAGTGTAGCGCCGGATGCCCGCGGCCCGGCCGGTTTGTTCGTCGATTTCGACGATTACGGCATGCAATTCCGCGCCGTGTTTGGCCGCTTCCATTCTCACCGGCATCTGCGTCAGAAATTTTTGCAACGCGATGCTCTTATCGACGCCGATCACCGAATGATACGGACCCGTCATTCCCACATCAGTTTGATACGCGGTTCCGTTCGGCAGAATGCGCGTATCGGCGGTCGGGATGTGCGTGTGCGTGCCGATGACGGCGGAGACACGGCCGTCGAGATACCATCCGATGGCCATTTTTTCGCTGGTCAGCTCGGCGTGAAAATCGAGGAAGCGCACCCGGACCGTCTCCGGCAGTTCCGCCAGGATTCGATCCGCCTTGCGAAACGGGCAATCGGTCTGAGGCATATAGGTTCGGCCTTGCAGATTCATGATCGCGCAATCGACGCCGTTGCTGGCGGCGACCACCACCACGCCGCGTCCCGGCAGATCCTCGACATAATTCGCCGGACGTAGCAGACGCGGCTGGCGCGCGAAATAATCGTAAATTTCCCGTTTATCCCAGATGTGATTGCCGCTGGTAAGGACGTCGAGCCCATAGCCGAACAGCTCATCGGCGAGCGGAGGCGTGATGCCGAACCCGCCGGCGGAATTTTCCGCGTTGGCGATCGCCAGATGAATCTTTTCGGCCGCGATGATATTTTTCAGATGCCGCGCGACAAGGCTGCGGCCGGGCGAGGCGAAAATGTCGCCAATAAAAAGAAGGTTGGTCAGGAGAAGCTTTCTAAGGAGCGCACCACTCTGGCCGTCCTGGCCTCCGTCATTGACCCTGAACTTCTACAGGGGGGATCCCCCGCGCACCTTCAGGCTTCTCCCTGGCGGCTTTCACCGCCGGAGCTTGCACACCGGCACTAAGATCGAGTCGGACCCCATGACATTGACTGTTGGATCAATTTATTAGAGGCCGCACACAAACCAAGCAGGAACGCTCCTTGTTGATGATAGCAGAGAAGGTTTTGATTTGCGGAGCCTGCTCCGGGCCAACAAGTGCAATCCGAGCGCGCGCAGCGCGAAATTAAGGATTTGTTTTCGATATTGGCGCGGGTCCTTCAAAATTGGACTTGCGCGTAGCTTGTCACTTTCCGAACGGGCGTAAAATAGCTGCACATGAGAAGATCACGGGTTGTGCCGGTCATTCTAGGGCTTTCCGCCGCGGCGCTTCAGGCGCAGACGGCGGCGCGGGGCATGGTCGATGTTCACGTCCACTACAACGGTCAAAAATCGTTTTTAGAGCAGATGCTGGCGCGGCTCGACAAACACGACGGAATGGCGTTCCTGCTGACGCCGCCGCAAAATCTCGATGAAGTCGCGGCGTTCCTCAAGGAACATCCCCAGCGATTCACCGGCTTCGGATCGATCCGGCTCGACGATCCCGATGCGGTCGCGCAAGTGGACCGTTTCCAGAAGGCCGGTTTTCGCGGCTTGGGCGAGATGAGCGGGCCACTCAAGAATTACGACGACAAATCCTATTGGCCGATTTATGAACGGGCGCAGCAATACGGGATGATTTTGCTGTTTCACACCGGAATCGTGATGCGGCCGAATCCGGAGACGCCGTCCGACATCAGCGTGGACCGGATGCGGCCCACCACGCTCGACAACATCGCGCGCCAGTTCCCGAAGCTGACCATCATCGGCGCGCACCTGGGAAATCCCGATTACGCGTGGGCGGCGGAAATTGCCCGCTGGAATCCGAACATTTATTTTGATCTTTCCGGATCGACGCTGATCAAGCTTCAGGAAAATTATCAAATCTTCAAATCGCTGTTCTGGTGGTCGAGCATCGTGAGCCCGCACACGCCGAAGTCGAGCGCCAGCGCGTTTGAGAAGATCGTCTTCGGATCGGATGTTTTTGGCGGTGAAATCGAAGAGTTCGATCGCGAGATCGACCGTTATAAAAAGATGCTCGATTCCTGCGGCGTGTCGCCGCAAGCGCAGGCGAATATCTTCGGCGGCACAATGCGGAAAATTTTAGCGAAACAATAACAGAGAACTTATTCCACCTTCTTTCGAACGAGCACCAGCACCAGCAGCGTCGCGATCACGGGCACGATGCTTGCGCCGAGCAGAACCGGCTGGAAGGAGTACCGGTCGGTAATGCCGCCGATCAGGAAGGTCGAAATGATCGTCCCGATTCCCGCCGCGGCGCCGCTCATTCCGCTGACCGATGCGACCACGTCGCTCGGATACAAGTCGGCAGGCAGCGTCAGACCCATGGTGGACCAGGCGGCATAAGAAAACGTGGAAAGCGAAAACAGCGCGATTATTGCGGCAAAATTCGAAATCCAGATCACGGGAATCAGCAGCGTCATTCCGATGCCGCCGAGCACGATCACCAGCTTGCGCGCGCGGATCACCGGCCATCCGCGGCGGACGCAGTAGCTTGAAAGACCGCCGCCGGCGAAATTTCCCAGGTCGGCCGAGAGAAACGGAATCCAGAATCCGGCGAGCGTGTTTTCAATGCGGAAGCCGCGCGAGGCCAGGAAAATCGCGAACCAGTCCGTGATGAAAAACCAGATCGGATCGGTGAGTCCCTTGCCCAGCACGACGCCCCACGTCTCGCGAATGCGCAGCAAGGCCAGCCACGACACGCGCGGCGCCGCGCGCTTCACCGCGGCAAATGCAGGGGGCGATTTGTAGACGATTCGCCAGACGAGCAGCCAGCACAAGCCGAGGCTTCCCGTGATGAGAAACGCCGGGCGCCACGTTCCGAATATTTTATACAGCGAGATCACCAATACCGGCGCGATCGCGCCCCCGATCGCCGAGCCGCTATCGTAGATGGCGACCGCCAGACCACGCTCGGACTCCGGGAACCACTCGGCGACCACCTTCGCCGCTCCCGGCCAGTTCGCCGCCTCACCCGAGCCGAGCCAGAATCGCATCGCCGCGAAGCTTTTCAGGCCCGCGGCAAGCGAAGTTGCAAATGCCGCAACCGAATACCACAGCACCGCGAGCGACAACCCGCGCCGGCTTCCCAGGCGGTCCAGAAGCGGTCCGGAGATTAACTGAAAAATGGAATAGGCCGCGCGAAAGGCGATCACGAGAATGGCGAAATCCGTGTTGCTCCAGGAAAACTCTGCCTGGAGATAGGGCGCAAGAACGCTGAGCGTCTGCCGATCGATGTAATTGATCGTGGTCGAAGCGAACAGCAGGGTGGCAATCAACCAGCGATAAGAGCGCGGCGGCATCTACGCCGGCCGATCCACGATCTCTTCCCGCTTGGCGTCCCAATACACGCGCGCACCCTTCCAGTAGGATTCGGCCGCCATCATGCACGCGATGGAGTGCGAAAATCCGTGATCGACGGTCGCGCGCGGCTGGCGGCGCGATCGCATCGCGTCCAGCCAGTCGCAAAGATGATGCGCGTCATCGTCGTCGGGACCGATGTTATCGGCCTGCGGCGCGCCCGCGACGCGCACAATCTCGCCGCGATCCTGTTCCGGACCCATCGACGGCGGGGCGATGTAGCGCGGCTTGTGAATATCGCCGGCAGGATCGGGCTCGTGCGGACCGCCTTCCCTGGTCGCCAAAAAAAGCGAGGCGCCTTCGCCCCCGAAATTGTCGATGGTGCCCTCGGTCCCTTGAATCCGGCAAAAACTGCGGTAGCTGTTGCCGAACGTGGTGGTGTAGGTGTGGAGGAATCCTTCGGGATAGGTGAAGATCACGCTGACCGTATCGGGATTTTCGCGGCCATCGCGCCAGACCATGATGCCGCCGTTGGCCGAGGCGCTTTCCGGATGGGTCGCGCCGGTCCAGAGATGGACAAGGTCGCTGGCATGGCTCATCCATTGGTCGAAAATGCCGCTGGAAAAGTTCCGGAAAACGCGGAATTCGAGATAAACGCGCGGATCGAACGGCTGATAGGGCCGGTCCAGCAGCCAACGCTTCCAATCCGTGTCGGACTCCTTCAGTTCCCGCACCGCCGCTTCGCGCCGCCAGCGCTGCATGTTGACGTTCCATTCCTGCGAAATTTTGACGATCCGCCCGATGCGGCCGGTAGCAAGCAGATCGCGTACCGCCAGCGGATACGGCTGGGTGCGATGCTGCGTTCCCATCTCGACAATTTGCCGCGAAGCCTTCACCGCCGCGCGAGTTTCCTTGGCGTCCTTCAATGTGTTGGCGAACGGTTTTTCGCAGTAACAATCTTTTCCGGCGCGCACCACGGCGGCGCAGTGCTGGGCGTGCTGAAAATCGGCGGTCGCGATCATCACGCCATCGATATCCGGACGCGCCAGCATCTCCTCGTAGTATTTGTATTGCTTCGGCTTTACGCCGAAAAGTTTTTCCACCTGCGCCGCCCGCCGCTCCCGCGCCAGGCTCCAGAGATCGCAAACCGCCATCGTTTCGACCGGCGTCTGCCGCGCGGCGAGCTGCACCATGTGGACGTGCCCGTGGCTGCGATCTCCGCAGCCGAGTTGCGCGAGACGGATGCGATCGTTCGCGCCCAGGATGCGGTTATAAGACTGCGCGGTCATCGCCGCGGCGGAGGCCAGAAAGCTTCTGCGGTTCATCACTTCGCTCCTGAAGTTTGCAGCGCCGGATTTTTCGGCAGCGAAATCAGATTCGCCATGATTCGATATGCCCCCGGAACGCCTTCCGGCAACTGCCGGTAAAACGCGTACGCGTTGTAAATATAAACGCCCTTTCCGTAGCGAGCGTAAAGCAGCCCGCCCTTTTGCGGCGCCTGATCGGGATCGTGCGTTTCGATAAGCGGCGTGTAACGCGCGTCCCAGCTCGACATGAATTTCGATCCGCGCTCGGAGACCCAGCCCTTGAAATCATCCGCGCCGATCCGGTTCGGCCAGGTGAAAACCGGATTGGCGGGCTCGAGAATATTGACGGCCGATGCCTCGTCGGTGACTTCCTCCGGATCGTTGGTCATCACGTACGGATACGGGCCGAAGTTGTGATCGAACTCCGGCGTGTTGTACTCGACCATCACGACGCCGCCGTTGTTCACATACTCGAGCAGCCGCGAGTTGTTGGCGCGCAGATCATCGCGAACCGCGTAGGCGCGCACGCCGACAATGATCTCGTCATATTGCCGCAAATCGCCAGAGGCGAGATCGGCCGCGGCGAGCATCTTCGCCTGAACGCCCAGATTTTCAAGTGATGCGGGCACCTCATCGCCGCTGCCCATCACATAGCCGATGTTCAATCCCGGCGCCACCTTTACATCCACGCCGGAGGCGCGATACTCCGCCGGACGATAAAGATAATCGGGGCGCAGCGCCGGATATCCGGTGACGCGAAAGCCCTCGCGATAGGATTTACCGGCGTATTCGGCGGCGGCGGTGATGGTGTAAGCCTGCTCCCGCACCCCCGCCGGAAAAATGCGGAACGAAAGGCGCTGCTGCTCGCCGTCCTGGATGGTCGAAAAGGCCGCCGATTCCGGCTCCGATCGCCAGCCCGCGGGAAGCTCCAGCTTCACCGTTCCACGCGCCGGACCTTTCACATTACTGCGCACGCTGGCCGTGAGCCGAAATGAGCTCGCGCCGAGGGCGACGATGCCGGTGGCCGGTTCCATGGCGACCGAAATCGCCGGCGCCACAACCAAAGGCTCCATCACCACGCCCTGCCCGTTAACGTGCCGGGCGGTCTGCACCACTTCTCCGGCCTCGATGTCCACGCCCTGGTAGCGAAGCGTCGCCCACGCCGCCACCGGATAGGGCGTCATCGGCAGATTCGTGTATCGCTCATCGTTGATCCCGTACCAGCCCTGTTCGACATTGGGCCGAGAGAAGTACGGCCGGGTCGCGGCCGCGTCTTCCGGCACGCCGACACGAAAAATCGCGTCCTTCGGTTGATTTGCAGCAAGCGCTCCGGAAACCGGACCCTGCGCGGCGGCGGTCCAGTGTTCGCCATCGGGGGTCGCCAGGCGAACGCCCGCGATTTCGACCGGCGCCGCGCTGTTCAAATGCACCCGGACGCTGAACTGCTGGCCCGGAATCGCGACGCGAAATGTATCCGGGGCCGCGCCAAAGCCGCCGCGCCCGCCGCCATTGCCGGCATCCACCGTCGCCAGGATCGTGATGCCGAGCGATTGCTGTAACGCTGTGTTGAACTCGCGCTGCTTCACGTCGAGTTCGTAAAGAACATCGTATTTTTCCGCTTCCGGCATCGCGCTGGATTTCACCCGCGCGATCAACTCCCGGCAATCGCGCGATCCCCGGGCAAGCGCGGGCGCCACGCGGTCCGGCTGCTCCGCGCGAAAATCCGCGATCGCCGAATCGACATCGGCGCTGATCCGCGCAAGACCGTCGCGCAGGAACTCCGGATTACTGGGAGCGAGCGCCGCAATGCCCGCGATCGAAACATCGATGCCATCAAAAAACGAACTTTCCTTTGCGGGCGGCGCGGGAATGGACGCGAAACGATGATACCCGACGGACATCGCGCCGTCCGGCGGCTCGCCCACCCCGCCGTTCTGCGATCGCTGCAATCCCAGGCCCTCGCGCGCGATCTGCACATAGGATCGCCCCACCAGCGCGTCGATGTCTCCCTCGGGGACATTTACGTCGGCGCTCAGTCCCCAGGGCAGCCACTGTTTGTTGATGTAGTCGTAAACGCGCGCCGGCGCGAAGTGATGCGTCGCGTAATCGTAAACGCCTTCGGGCGTGACGCGCGCCATGGGAACGCGTTCATAAACCTTCATCGGCTGCCACGGCCGCAGCCCCGCGCGGATCTGCTCCGGAAACATTTTCGGATCCGCGGCCGCGCGAAAGACCTCTTGCGCCATCTGCCCGGCCACCTGATGATTGCCGTGGCCGTCGGTCGGGCCGCCGATGAACACGCTGGTAACCACCAGCGGCCGCGTCAGGCGCACCACGCGCACCGCGTCCCCCAGCACCCGGTCATAGGACCACGCCGCCAGCGTTTCTTCCTTTGTTTTCGAAAATCCGTTGTTGACCACGCGGCCGAAATACTGGTCCACGCCGTAATAGCGCCCGGCGGCCAGCAACTCCTCGGTTCGAACCAGGCCCAGCGCGTCGAAAAAATCCGGCGACATCACGTTCGCGCCGCTTTCTCCGCGGCTCAAGGTCAGCAGCGCGACGCGCGCGCCCTGCCCCCGCGATTCATACGCCAACATCCCGCCGTCTTCATCGTCGGGATGTGCGGTGATCATCAGCAGGCTGGCGCGGGTGCGCAGTTTTTTTAGCGATGTGTACAATCCCGCCGCGCCGCGATCCACCGCCAGCGCCGCTGCATCGGCCGAAGCCTGGCGCATCTGCCCCCAGCCGGATTCCGCAAAACAAATCGCCGCCAAAGTGACCGCAGCCGCCAGGCGGCTCACTCCGCGTAAATTTTTTGGACGCATGGCGGCCTCAATCGAGCGAGGATTCCTTGAGCCAGGCAATGAGCGCTCCGGTCCACGCCGCCGAGGTTTTGCCGGTCTTGACGATCCCGAAACCGTGGCCGCCGGTCGAATAGATATGCATCTCCGCCGGCACCTTCGCCGCGCGGAGAGCCGCGAAGAATCGCGCCGCATTTTCAGCCGGATTCACCAGCGGATCGTCATCGGCGGCGACAATAAAAGTCCGCGGCGTCGAAGCGGTCACTTGAATCGTCGGCGGAATCGCCGGATAGCCGAGCACCAGAAAATCCGGCCGCGTCTCCGGCGGCGCGACCATCCCCATCATCGCCGCCAGATGCCCGCCCGCCGAAAATCCCATCATCCCGATCGCGTCCGGTTTCAGGTTCCACCGGGCGGCGTTCTTCCGCGCCAGCGCCATCGCGGCTTCGGCGTCTTCGATCGCGACATGCACCGCCTCGGCCTCTTTTTGCAAATCGCCCGCGCCCGCGCGCCCCGCGCCCGGACCCGGCAGACGGTATTTCAAAACCAGGCCCGCGATGCCGATCGTATTCAGCCAGCGCGCGATATCGTGCCCTTCCTTATCGATCGCCAGATGCTGGTAACCGCCGCCCGGGCAGATCACGATCGCGGTCCCGTTGCCGTTTTTGGGCAAATAAACCGTGACGGTCGGCTGCGCGACGTTCGTAATCGACCGGTCGATGGCCCCGTTTTTCCCGCGCTCCTCGATCTTCTCGGGCGGAGCGTTCGGATCCGGCTTCATTTCCGGATGAAGAAGAATGGCCTCCTGCGCAAACATCGGCAAGGCGCAAAGAACCGCGACGGCGTACTTCATGGAACCCTCCTGAATTGGCTTCCAGCATATCGCTGTTCACGCTTCTCCGCACGCCGCGCGGCATCCGCCATCGGCCGCTGGTCTAAAGCTCGCGGCTTGTTCCACCGATAAATTCTTCGTGGGAGATTCCTATCTCGACGCACGCCTGCACGCGCTGCGCCGGACCCAAAATCCCGACGGCGGATGGCCGTATTTCGCCGGGAAACAGTCCTGGCTCGAACCGACCGTCTATGCGGCGCTCGCGCTCCACGGCGAGCCGGCCGCGGACCGCGCCTGGAAGCTGCTCCAGTCCTGGCAGACGCGAAGCGGCGCGTTTCGTCCGGCGGCGGACGTGCAAATGGAAAGCTGGGGAACCGCGCTGTGTATCACGCTAGCCGTCGCGCGCGGCGAATTCGGCGATCCGTTCGAGCGCGGCGTCGAATGGCTCCTCAAAACCGAGGGGGAAGACTCGAATCTACTGACCCGCGCCGCATCCGCCGTGGGACTGTTCAAGCCGGACCGCAATCCGCGCTATCACGGCTGGCCCTGGAAGCCGGGAACCTCCTCCTGGGTTGAGCCGACCGCTCATGCCCTGGTCGCATTAAAGCTCGCCTCGGCGAAACGTCAAGACCGTGACGTGACCGGGCGCATCCGGCTAGGCCAGGCCGAGCTGCTCGATCTTCGCGCGAGCGATGGCGGCTGGAATTACGGCAATCGAACCGTGTGGGGCGTCGATCTGCCTTCCTATCCGGAGACGACGGCCCTGGCTCTGATCGGACTCCAGGCCAGCGGCGTAAAGGACGTGCTCGACGCCGCCAGAAAAATCGGAATCGAGCGCGTTTCCCCCCTGGCGCGCGCATGGCTCGCAATCGCGCTTCGGCTTTATGGCGTCGCAACGCCGGCGCCAACGGCCCCGCCCACGCCCGATCTGATGCTCACCGCCCTGGAAGCGCTCGGCTGCGCGAATTACCGTTACTTTAAAACCGGAGGTGAGGCATGATCTCGCGCCGCGATTTGTTCCCGGTGGCGGCGGCCGGAATGCTCGCCGGGTATGCCGGATTCAAGGGCGGAACAGCGGGCCGTTCCGCGCGGCTCGGCAACGCGAGCGTCGCGATCCTCAAGGCCGCCTCTTATTCCGAAGACCTGGTGAGCCGGATGCTTCAGGGCATCCGCGAGCTGAAACTCAACCCCCGCGGATTGAAAGTTTTGCTCAAGCCCAATCTGGTGGAGTTCGATCCCCACACCTGCATCAACACCGACGTTGCGGTGGTCGCCGCGGCGTATGAGGTTTTTAAAACGCTCGGCGCCTCGGAAGTGATCATCGGCGAAGGTCCCGGGCACCGGCGCGACACCTGCGCGCTGGCGGAAATGGCGCGATATCGCGGCGAAATTGAGCAATTTGACGCTCGTTTCGTCGATTTGAACCGCGACGACGTCAGCCCGGTGATCGGCTTCGCGGACCGGCCCGAGATGTACTTCCCGACTACGGCGCTGCGCGCGGACCTGATCGTTTCGCTCGCGAAAATGAAAACGCATCATTGGGCCGGCGCGACGCTTGCGATGAAGAATTTCTTCGGCCTGGTCCCCGGAAACGTGTACGGCTGGCCGAAAAATGAACTGCATCACATCGGCATCGACCGCTCCATTTTCGAGCTTTCGCGGGTATTCCACCACAGCTTTGCCATTATCGATGGCATCGTCGGGATGGAAGGCAACGGCCCCATCCAGGGCTCGCCCAAGCCGGCCGGGGTACTGGTCATGGGCTCGGATCTGCCGGCCGTGGATGCGACCTGCTGCCGCATCATGGGCATCGATCCGGGGCGGCTGGAATATCTGCGCCTCGCTTCGGACCGGCTCGGCGTCACCGAGGAAGCGCGCATCGAACAGCGCGGGGAAACCATCCGCTCGGTGCGCACCAATTTCAACCTGATTCAACCTTTCGAAAATTACCGGCTGGCCTGAAACGAGCCCTACGCTTATTGCGGGGTACACTTAAGGGTTATTCAGGCAAGCTATGGCCAAATCCGAGAGGAAACCAGAGACAATCCGGAACAAATCAAAGCCAGCCGAACCCCCGCCGAAAGCCAAGGAGACGCAAGAGGAAGCGAATTTTCCGATCGTCTGCTTCGGCGCGTCAGCCGGGGGGATGGAGGCGTTGACCCAAGTGCTCGAACGACTTCCCTCCGACACCGGGATGGGATTCATCCTGGTGCAGCACCTCGACGCCAAGCGCAGCAGCCTTCTTACCGAAATTCTACAGCGGGCGACGCCAATGCCCGTAGAGTGGGCATCGCAGAACGTCAAGGTAAAGCCGAACCATTTTTACGTTCTGCCGCCGAATGCGGATTTGGAAATTTCGGAGGGCAAGCTCCAGTTGAAAAGCCGCAGCACGACACGCGTGCCGCATCTGCCCGTGGACCGTTTTATGGAATCGCTCGCGCGGGACCGCGGGAGCCTGGCGATTGGCGTGATCCTTTCGGGAACGGCTTCGGATGGCACGCTGGGGCTCAAAGCGATCAAAGCGGAGGGCGGCATCA
>Ga0070738_10007218_pt1 | contig 11233 bp, 9 predicted proteins | sample Coa_R2_2_FD_66446 | JGI IMG/M metagenome (GOLD analysis project Ga0070738, IMG submission 66446) | Surface soil microbial communities from Centralia Pennsylvania, which are recovering from an underground coalmine fire - Coalmine... | ecosystem: Environmental > Terrestrial > Soil > Unclassified ... | reverse complement strand
CTCGCCCAGGGATTGGATGACTGCTTGCACCCGGCCCAGCAGCCGGTCCACGGCGACGCCGACCCGCTGGCCGGCATGTCTCGTCAAGAGTAATTCTTGCCGCGCCGGCAAGGGGCCGTTGGTCTGGAACAGGTTGCGGAGTGAGACCATGGGGACCAGCTCGCCCCGGACGGCCACGCAGGGCCGCCCCTGGGCCAGGGCCGCGCGCGTCCCGTTGAGTGCCACGCATTCCTCGACCTGGGCCAGCGGGACGACATATTTCCCGCCGGCGGCCTCGACGAGCAGGCCATCGATCAGAGCCAGGGTCAAGGGCAAGCGGAAGATGAACGCGGTTCCCTTGCCGGGCGTGCTCTCGACGGCCACGGTGCCGCGCAACGCCCGCACCGCGTCGCGGACGACGTCCAGGCCCACGCCCCGGCCCGAGAGCTCGCTGACGTTGTCGCGCGTCGAGAAACCAGGTTCGAAGATCAGGCTGACGACCCGGGGATCCTCGGGCGCGGTCCCCGGGGCGATCATCCCCAGGGCGATCCCCTTGCGGACGATCTTCTCGCGGTCCAGTCCCCGGCCATCGTCCTCGACCCGGATGGCCACGCGGTCCCCCTCGTGGCCGGCGGAGAGGGTGATCCGGCCGACCCGCGGCTTCCCCTTCGCCAGCCGCTCGGCCGGAGGCTCCAGGGCATGGTCCACGGCGTTGCGGATCAGATGGACCAGCGGGTCGTTGAGCCGCTCGACGATCGTGCGATCCAGTCGCGTCTCCTGGCCGAAGATCCGCAGCTCAATCTCCTTACCCGAGCGGTCGGCGAGGTCGCGGACGATCCGTGGGGACCGGGAGAAGAGTTCGTCGACCGGCACCATCCGCAGGTCGAGGGTGGTATCCCGGATCTGCCGGCTCACGCGCTGGAGCGCCTCCAAGGCATGCATCCAGGCATCGATCCCGCGAACTTCGCGTAGCCCCATCAGGTTGTCCGACAAGACGGCCAGCTCGCCAGCCAGGCCCACCAGGTCGTCGAGCTGCTCGGCGTCGACCCGGATGCGCGCATTGGGCCGTGGGATCGCCCGCGGCGACGGGGGGGCGCCGGCACCCGTGGACCATGCCGCCGCGGCAGGCGCCGCCGCCAACGGTGGCGTGGCCGGCGCCGCGGCGACTGCCGCAGCCGGCTCGGCGGCGAGGACTTGCGGCGGCGCGGCCTCAGCGGCGCGATCGCCGGCCAACGGTTCGGAATCACCCAGGGGCGCCGCCGCGGTGGTGGCCTCCCCGGGTAGGACCACCCACCAGGCATTGCCGGCACGCTGCTCCAGCGTCACCGTGCTGTCTTCGGTGAAGAAGAGGAACACCTCATGGAGCCGGTCGGGTTCCGCGGCGGTCGCGACGGTGATCGTCCAGTTCAGGTAGCACCGCTCCGGGTCAATCTGGTCGAGGGTCGGGACCAGCTCGGGGTCGGTCTGGAGCCTCACCTGGCCCAGCTCGCGCAGCTCGTCGAAGACGCCCAGCGGGTTGATCCCCCGCCGCAGGACATCCGGACCGGGCGCCAGCGTGACCCGGTATTCCTTGAGCGGGCGGCCGTCGGGACCGATCGGGGCCACTCCCGAGGGCGACGCCCCCGATCCCTCGGGTGACCGGCTGCTCGGTTTGCCCTTCCGGCGCGGCGGTCGCGGCGCCCCCGAGTCGGCTGCCGGCGACCCGGCGGCCTTGCGGCTTCGCGACTTCCCCGGGGTCGCAGGGGACTTTGCCTCCGAACCGGTGGCGCCGGAAGACAGCGACGCGGACTCGGTCTCGACGTGATCTTCACCCACTCCGGAGCGGCCACGGGATGGGTTCCCGGGCGCGGCGGATCCCGGCGGTGGAGTGGACGGCGCCGGCGCGGGAGGTGGCGTCGGCGGCGGCGGGCTGGCGGCGGGGCCGCCTCCGCCAGGCCGTCCAGGCGGAGCGATCCCGCGCAAGAGCGCCGCCAGACGCTGGGACAGCTCGCTGGAAGGTGGGATCGGCGATTGCGCCGCCTCGGCCTCCACCATCGCGGCCAGATGGTCGCGCGCCTCCAGCAGGGTCGTGATGATGTCGGTATCGACCGCCAGCGAGCCGCTGCGGATCCGCTCCAGGACCGCCTCGATGCCATGGGTGAACTCGGCGATCACCTTCAAACCCACCATGGCCGCGGCGCCCTTGAGACTGTGCGCCGCCCGGAACGTCTTGTCGAGGTGCGCACGGTCCCCCTGGCGCCGCTCCAGATCCATCAGTCCCTCCTCGAGACCGATCAGGAGCTCCCGCGCTTCCTCGTAGAACATCTCGCGGAACCGGTCGTCCGAGCTACTGCTCAACTCACAGGACCTCCCTTTTCGGAAGGCGGAAGGCGGAAGGATGAATGGTTTCGGAAGGCGGAAACGGGATTCTTCGTTTCCGCCTTCCGCCCTCAGCCTTTTTCACTCACCACTGAAATGCCGTGCCACCCCCTGGCCTGATTATCCCATTCTCGCCCCCCTTCCGCAAACTTGCACGAATGGATCACGTTGGTCGAGATGGCTCACGAGCGCGGCAAGACGCGCCGGACCCATCGGCGGAGGTTTTCTGGTTCGATGGGTTTGACCAGCCAGCCGGTGACCGCTTGCCGGTGCTGGGGGTCGATCTCGCTGGGACGCCGGCAGGAGAGAACCAGGACCGGGAGGAAGCGGTGCATGGGGAGGTCGCGGACCGCCGCGACCAGCCCGAGGCCGTCCAGGTTGGGCATTTCCAGATCGGTCAACAGCAGGTCGCAGGGTGACTCGCGTAAGACATGCAGCGCGGCGGCGCCATCGGCGACCGAGACGACCTTGACGTCCATGTCGCTGAGCTGTTCGGCCACCCAGCGCCTGACCGATGCGCTGTCATCAGCATGAAGGATGGTCTTGCTCATCTTCCAATGGTCCGTTGTCCGTAGTCGGTTGTGGGGGCTTCCGCTCCGGTGCGCCGTCATTGGCCTCTTCGAGTGCCTGGTCTTTCTCGGGTTCGGCTCGTCAGCCCGCGGCAGCAAACAACGGACCAGGGACGACGGACTACGGACCAGAGACCGAATGGAGCCAGTCGCTGAGGCCGGATCGCTCGGCCAGATCGAGACATCCGCGCGGGGGGTTCACCAGGCGCACGACCTGATCCGGGTTTCGTCCACTCCGGACACAGGAGATCAGGAGTTGCAATCCGGCGATGTCCCATGGGCCGGAATCCCGCAGGTCGATGCGAAGGGGCCGACCCTCGACCAAGGCGGCACGGAGCACCTCGCGGACCGCCTTGACCTCGTAGAGCGTGATCGGCCCCGTCAGCAAGATCGTCTTCTCCTCAACCGGTTCGACCGCCATGGTCCGATCCCGTCACATCCGGCCCAAGTTCCCGATTCTTGCCTTTCACGAGGAGACGTCGGGGGCAGGGAGGGAATGGTTCCCGGTGAGAGCCACGGGCGCGAACCGGGAGGTCCGCCGCGACGACCGGTGAAGATCCCGACAATCCCCACTAGTTTAGCATGCCGCGAGCCGCTTGGGGAGCGTCTATTCCGCGGGATGTTGAAGAACGATGATGTTGATATCGTCGGCTGGTCGTCCCGGGGCGGTGTGCTGGTGGAGCGCCTCATCGACCTGGTTGAGGATCTCGCTGGGATCGGCCCCGTAGTGTGTCTGGAGCACGGTCTTGAGCCGTTCCTCGCCGAAGAGGGCATCGGAGGGGTCCATGGCGTCGGTCAGGCCATCGGTGTAGATGACCAGGGACTCGCCCGGCTCGAGGCGATCGGTGTCCCCGGCGGTGCCGTCGACCATGCCGATTCCCAGCATGCCGGGGTTGGACGGGAGCGTGCGTGGTCCGTTGGGCCCGACGATGATCGCCGGCGGGTGGCCGACTCCGGCGTATCGAATCAACCCGGTCTCTTCATCGGCGATCAAGTAAAAGCCCGTGCAGAAATAGCCTTCAGGAAAGTATTGCTCGGTCGCCACGTCCAGCCCGGCCAGGAGCTCGCCCGGCTCGAGCACGGCGATCGTCAGGGGGGCTGCCAGCGCCTTGACCATCCCCGAGAGCATCGCCGAGTTGACGCCATGGCCGGAGACGTCCGCCACCAGGATTCCCAGGCGGTTGTTCTCCAGGCGGTAGATGTCGTAGACGTCGCCGCCCAACTGGTTGGCCGGGGTGTACCGGACCGCCAGCCGGAGCACGCCCCGCGGCTTGGGCGGGCGCGGCATCAAGGCGAGCTGGACCTTGCGGGCCAGATCCAGCTCGAAGGTCAGCTTCTTGTGCGCGGCCTCGAGCAGCCGGTTTTGCTTGGCGAGCTCGGCACGCAGGTCGGCGATCCGGAGATGGGCCGCGATCCGCTGGAACAACTCGCGGAAGTCATCCGGACTCTTGGGCTTGAGGATATAGTCATCGGCGCCGGCCTCCAGGCCGGCCACCTTCTGGTCGATCGCGCCGAGCGTCGTCAACATCAAGATCGGGATCGAGCGCAGGTCCTTGTCCGACTTGACGGCCTGACAGAGCCCCGCACCATCCAGCTCGGGCATTTCATAGTCGGTCAGGATCAGGTCCGGCCGCGGCTCCTCGCGGGCTTTGGCCAGTCCTTGCACGCCGTCGTTGGCCGTGACGACCTCGTAGCCCGCCTCCTGGAGCTTCATCGCCAGCATCCGCCGCATGGTCGAGCTGTCTTCGACGAGTAAGAGGCGCCGCGCCGCCATCGAACTGCTCTCCCGTTCACGACTTCCGATCGGACCGGCCGGTCCGTTTGTAGGGGCTAGACCTCACGATACGACGCGCTGGGGTCGGCTGTCCAGGGCCGTTGCGCGGCCCGATCCGCCGCTGGTCGCTGGCGCGGGTCCCCGCCCGGTCGGTCCGGTCCGACCCACAATAAACGGGAGCGTCCACCGAATACCGATCAATCTCTGACCCCGCGTGACCATGCCTTGCAATCTCGACTCCGAAGTCTGCGAGGAGGAAGCCGATGCTGCTCGAATCTGCCTGGATCTTCGCCGCGTTCAGCTCCGTGCAAGTCTTCAGCCTCTGGATCGTCGGTATGGGCGTCGCTGTTGTCACCCTGGTCTCCCTGGCCGGCATCATTGTCCCGGCGTGGGCAAATGTCCACAAGATTCGGCTGGAGACGTCCCTGAAGAAGCAGATGATCGAGCGCGGAATGCCGGCCGAACAGATCCTTCAGGTCCTGAACGGTCGCCGGCAGGATCCCTCGGGCCTCGTCGATTACCCGTGCGCCAGCGAGGTTGTCGTCGAGTCCGAGGGCGAGTGGAACCCCTCGCTCATCCTCAAGCGCGACGGCGAGCGCTACCTCATCCATTATGTCGGTACCGATATGTCGGACAACGAGTGGGTCACCAGCGACCGGGTGCGGTTCCCGGCGGGGACGAACGACGCCTGCGGCTCGCCCTGGGATTGGTTGTCCGCTGCCGGCACCTTGGACGCCAGCCGATGGTGCGCCCAGAAGTCGAAGCCGGCTCCCGTGGATGTGGAGCTCTAAGGGAAAGGTGGGGCAGCCGCCCTGGGCTGCCCTGGGCCAGCCAGGCAGCACGATTCGGGGCAGACATCATGGCTGGGGCCAAATCGGCCGACGGCCCTGCGGCCGGACTCAGGGGCATCCGCGATTCGTTCCTGGATCAACTCGCGCAGCATCCCGACGAACCGAGGGTGCAGACCCACCGTCTGGCTGCGGACCATGCGCAGACCTAGCTCGTCGCACAAGCCGTGTGCCTCCTCGTCCAGGTCATAGAGGACCTCCACGTGATCGGACAGGAACCCCAGGGGATGGATCAGGAGATCCTGGACGCCGCGTCGGTGTAAGTCTTTGATGTGATCGAGGATATCCGGATCGAGCCATGGGTCCTCGGGCCGGCCGCTGCGGCTCTGGTAGACCATGGCCCAGCGTTCGGCCTCGAAGCCGATCCCCTCGGCGACCAGGCGGGCGGTCTCGTTGAGCTGACACTCGTAGTCGCAATTCCGGGCCATGGCCGCCGGGATGCTGTGGGCCGTGAACGCCAGGTGGGTTGCCGATCGCCGCTCGATGGCAATCGACTCCAGGCCGTCGCGCACCCGCTCGAGATTCGCGGCCACGAACTCGGGGTGATTGTAGAAGACCCGGACCTTGTCCACGCGGGGGGCGCGCTCGCCGGCGGCGGCGCGCGCCCGCTCGATGTCCTCGCGGTATTGCCGGCAACTGGAGTACGAGCTGTAGGCGGACAGGACGATCGCCAGGGCCTTGTGGATTCCCGTGGCGGTCATCGCCGCGAGGGTGTCCGCCAGCATCGGGTGCCAGTTCCGATTGCCCCAGAAGATCGGCAGGGGAATCTCCTGCCGGTCCAGCTCCGGTCGCAGGGCGGCGATCAGCGCGCGGACCTGTCCGTTGAGCGGGCTCACTCCGCCGAAATGATCGTAATGCGCGGCGACTTCTCGCAGGCGTTCCCGCGGCACGTTCCGCCCCCGCGTGACGTTCTCCAGGAAGGGAAGGACGTCTTCGGGCCGCTCGGGGCCGCCAAAACCAACCAGAAGGATCGCATCGTAGCCGCTGGCCATCTGTCCGTCTCAACAAAAGTCAGTCCCGCCGGTCGAGATGGGATTACCACGCCCGATCGAGGAGGTCCTCGAGGTCCGCCTGGGTGCAGGGTCGCGGGTTGGTCCGGTGGCAGTGGTCGAGCAAGGCCAGCCGCGCGTACTCGGGGATCCGGTCGTGGCGCAGTTCGTCGAGCTGTCCCAGGCGGCGCGGCAGCGGAAGCCGGGCGAGCACCAGCTCCGTCAGGGTGATGAGGTGACCGGCCGCATCATCGCTGCGGCCCAGACCCAACCGGCCCGCCAGTCCGGCCAAGCGCTCGCCCGCGGCCGGGCGGTTGAACCGCAGTGCGTGCGGCAGGAGGATCGCGTTGAGCGTGCCATGATGCACCCGACCCTCCGCACCCAGTGCGTGCGCCAGCGAGTGCACCACGCCCAGCCCCTTGTGGAAGCTGATGCCGCCCAGCAGCGCACCCATCATCATCGCCGAGCGCGCCTCGGCGTTGCACCCCTCGCGGACGGCGGTCTCCAGGCCCCGGAAAATCCATTTCAGCCCTTCCACGGCGATCCCATCACAAATCGGGTGGAACGTGGTGGAAAGATAACTCTCGACGCAATGCGTCAGCGCATCCATGCCGGTCCCCGCAGTCAGGGTCGGGGGGAGTGCGCGGGTCAGGTCGGGGTCACAGATCGCGGTGCTGGGTAGGAGGAAGGGGCTCAGGACGATGGTCTTGCGACCGGTCTGCGGCAGTTGGATCAACGCGCCGCGGCCGGCCTCGCTCCCGGTTCCGGCCGTCGTGGGCACGGCCACCAGGGCCGGCAGGGCGGACGTGATCCGGTCCTGGCCGCCACAGGTCCAGTCGTAGTCGGCCAGACGGCCGGGGTGTGTGACCAGGAGCCGGATGGCTTTGGCCGCATCGATCGGGCTGCCGCCCCCGAACCCGACCAGGCCGTCGCAGCCGGAGTCGCGATAGAGTGCCAGGCCGCCCAGCACGTCCTCCTCGGTGGGATTGGCCTGGACACCGCTATAGACGATCGCCTGCGAGCCCAGCGGCGCCACGACCGGCCCGACCAGTCCGGCGGCCAGGAGACCGGGATCGGTCACGACCAGGGGTCGCACGACCCCGAGCCGGTGCAGCTCGGAGGCCAGCAAAATCTGGGCACCGGCACCGAAGAGGATGCGGTTCGGGAACGTGAACGTGGCGGCCACCGGCTCCGGGGAGCCGCCCTGCGGTGGCATCGTCTCGAGCCGAGCCGCCGATGATCGAGAGCCGGAGCGATCGGCCGATTGGGACCGCATTTCTTCTTTGTCCGTGGTCCGTGGTCCGTGGTCCGTTGTAGGAGCTCCCGCTCCAGAGCGCCGTCGGAACGCGTTTTCGAGTGCTCGGTCTCTTACGGGTGAGGCCCGTCAGCCCGCGTCAGCGAACCACGGACCACGGACAAAAGGACTAAAGGACCAAGATCAACTGTTCCATCTCGGCCGCGGCATGCCCATCACCGGCGGCCTGGGCCTTGGCGACGCCCGCGCGAAGGATGGCCAGTGCGTCGTCCGTCTCCCCGTGGTCCGCGTAGGACTGGCCGAGCTGCTGATAGGCAGCGATCTGGTGGTCGGGATCATCGGCGATCAGGTCCTTGAGCCGCTGCCGCCCCTCGTCCACATCGCCGTCTTGGAGGCACTGGAGAGCCAGGGCATAGCGGAGGAACAGATCCTCGGGAGCCGCAGCGAGGCTCTGCTCCAGTCTCAGCCGCCGGCGTGATTTCTCGGCCATCGCGCCTCCGTCCGCCCAAGAGCCCAGGCAGGGGTCCCTCTCGGCCGCCCGCTCCTCGGCCCGCCCGTCCTGGGTGAGACGACACGCCTCGATCCTCGCCCCAGGGACCGTCACCCCCCAAGTGCAACCTAGCGGTCCGCCGGCGCGGCTGTCAACGCACCCTGGACTTAACAAATACGGACCCACCGCGGCGGCGTGACGGAAGGCGGCTCCTGGCAAGGGTTAATTCCGATCCCCGCCCGTCTCCGTTTCCCCTCCGCCCCGCGGCCGCGTGCCGTCCTGGGATCTGGGTAATCTGGGTCGGCATTGCGGGTAATTACTAAGGCCGGGAAACCTGGGGAACATCGATGAGACTACTCTCAAGCTGTCAAAAGGGGGAACCGATCCAAAACCAAGCCGGGAGTGGCAGCCAGGAGGGCGGGTCGGGAGCCGGGTGGGCCGGGATCCGGTTGAAACGAGAGACATCTCGGGAGTCGGCCCTTGCTCGGCAGGATCCACCCCCGGAGGATGGGACGGGATCGGGTTGAAACGAGAGCATCTCGGTCTATCGCTGTGGGGACGACCGCCGTGCCAACGCCGTTGACGAGTCGGGATGATGGCCTGATCGGAAAACTGACAGTCGCTGTGGCCGTGTGGGTGGTCGCGCTGGCCCCGGCGAGTGGTCGGTCTTGGGGGGCCTCGGCAGCGCGGCGCTCGGCGGTGGTGGAGGCGGTCGAGAAGGTCCACCGCAGCGTCGTGAGCATTTCGAGTGAGAAGAAGGCCGCCTCGCACAGCCGGTGGCCGTTCTCGCCGGAGGAGAACCAGCGGCCGCGAGTCAGTGGGATGGGCAGCGGCGTGGTGATCGACGGTCGCGGGTATGTCCTGACCAATCACCACGTCGTCGACAAGGTGCAAGGGATCACGGTCCAGCTCTTCGACGGCACGACCTTGCCCGCCCGGCTCCTGCAATTCGACCCGATCATGGACCTGGCGATCTTGAAGCTCGACCCGCCCCGCCCGTTGGCGGCGATCGAGCTGGGGTCCTCGTCCGACTTGATGGTGGGCGAGACAGTCCTGACCATCGGCAATGCCTTCGGCTACGAGAACACCGTCTCGTCCGGGATCATCAGCGCGTTGCACCGGGACGTCACGCTCTCGGATGACCAGGTCTACCGCAACCTGATCCAGACCGATGCGTGCATCAACCCGGGGAATTCGGGGGGTCCCCTGATCAACATCGACGGGGAGCTGATCGGCATCAACGTGGCGGTGCGGGCGGGGGCGCAGGGGATCGGCTTCGCGCTGCCGATTGACGAGGTCAAGCGCGTCGCCACCGAACTCCTGAGCACGCGGCGGCTGGCCGCGACCTGGCATGGGGTGATCCCCGCCGAACAGCATCGCGGTTTGAAGCGGAGCGTGGTCATCGCCGAGGTTGAGCCGGGGAGTCCGGCCGAGGCCGCCGGGCTACGGCCCGGCGATGAGCTGGTCCGCGTGGGGGCACTGCCGATCGCCCACGCGCTGGATCTCGAGCGCGGCCTGATCGACGTCCGGCCGGGCCGGCCGGCCAACGTCACCGTCCGTCGTGGCGGCACGGAGACCGCCCTGTCCCTGGACGTCCGGGCGCTCTCCCAATCCGCGGCCGGTGCTCCCGAGGACCAGATCTGGCGACTGCTGGGACTCCGGACGATCCCCGTCCCGACCGAATATGTCGCGACCGTCTCGCCCAAGCTCCGGGGCGGTCTCTATATCCAGGCCGTTCTTCCCGGCAGCCCGGCGGCCGAGGCCGCCATCCAGAAGGGCGACATCCTCCTGGGCATGAAGGTCGGCAGCCGCCACTGGGAGACGATCCGGCCCGACAATATCCTGTACGTGCTCCGCCAGCCCGAGACCGCCCAGACCCACAGCGCCTTGCTCTATCTCGTCCGCCAGAATGAGGTCCAGCCGCTCCGGATCAGCCTGGGCGGCTCGCTCAGCCAGCCCATCTTGAGTCGCTAAATCCCTTGTCCTTTTCTCCTTTGTCCTTTGGTCCGTGGTCCGTTGTCGGAACTGCCGCTCCGCTGCGCCGTCGTCGCCCGGCTTCGGGTGCCTCGGCTTTCCCGGACCCGGCGAGTCAGCCCGCCTCAGCGGACCACGGACAAGAGGGCATCGACATCGAACGGTCCAACCGCTAGCTTGATTGATTGGCTGACAGGTTTGCGGCGGTGGTCCGGGCATCTGAGATGGATTGGCGGAGAGATCTAGGACCTTGGTACGGGTATCCCATGCCACGGCGGAGACTCCCACCGGTGGCTTCAACAGGCGAAGACCAGGATACCGGGATGGAGGACGACCTGCTGCAGGGACCGGAGAATGATCAGCCGACACGAGACGTGATCATTATCCTCATGGTTTTCTTCGAGGCGGGACTGGCTCCCTTCTCCTTGTTCCTGGGTTGGCTCCTGGGCCACCCGCCTTTGGAGCGGTTCGTCTGGAGTCTGGAGGACGCCCTCTGGGGGGCCGGGGCCGCAGTCCCCCTGTTCGTGCTGTTCCTCGCGATCCTCAACTGGCCCATCGGCCCCCTGGCTAAGGTTAAGAAGTTCTGCGAGGAGGATGTCGTCTCGCTCTTCCGGGACAGCGCCTTATCGGAGCTCGCCTTGATCTCGCTCTCGGCTGGTGTCGGCGAGGAGATGCTCTTTCGCGGTGCCCTCCAGGCCGCATTTGCTCAATGGATGGGGACCGCCGGGGGATTGGTGGCGGCGAGTGTCATCTTCGGTCTCATGCATGCCATCTCGATGACGTACATTGTCATCACGGGATTCCTGGGTCTGTATCTCGGTGGGGTCTGGATCGCCAACGGCAATCTCCTTACCGTCATGGTCACCCACGCGCTGTACGACTTCGTGGCCCTGAGCTATCTGATCCGGATCCAGTACGGGAGCACGAAGTAGTCATTCAGAGAAAGGTGCAAACGGATGCCCAGCATCGTGATCTCACGCCGCTGCACACGCCTCGC
>Ga0070738_10007212_pt1 | contig 11240 bp, 10 predicted proteins | sample Coa_R2_2_FD_66446 | JGI IMG/M metagenome (GOLD analysis project Ga0070738, IMG submission 66446) | Surface soil microbial communities from Centralia Pennsylvania, which are recovering from an underground coalmine fire - Coalmine... | ecosystem: Environmental > Terrestrial > Soil > Unclassified ... | reverse complement strand
TCGAATGCCGTGCCGCCTGCGGTCGTACCTTCCATCGCTCGCTCCCTCATCCAAATCGAGGGACGTCATGGATTCAGCACTTTCGCGATTTGTCACCTACTCATTCACCCGATTACCCTGCCGAATGCCTGAATGCCTCTTGGTTCATGAGCCTGGATGATGCACGATCAAAATGCGAGGCATGGCGGCTGGACTACAACGAGGTTCGGCCGCACAGCTCGATTGGCCACCAAACCCCGGTCGAGCGTGCCATTGCCTCAGGTCAGGCATGCCTGACCTGAGGCAGAAAAAGCCGGGAGATTCTCGCTCCCAGTGGTCCAAAGTTGGGGCCAGGTTCAAAATGACGACAGGACTCAACTCAGCCCTGGATGAAACTTGGGCCGCAGGTCAAAGCCGACCGTAAATCCCGGCGAGGCGGCACAGACGTGTTTACCGGGTTTGGCGATATCATCATCCGCTTCGCATAGAATTCGAGGCTACCGAACGACCCCCGCGCGCCCTTACAGAATTGACCATTCGCGAAACCTATTGTGAAACGCGCGGGTTCTAGGCGCGAAGGATACCTCAGTTACAATCATCTCTCCCAGAAAAGGCGCAGAGAATTAAGCCTATAAGTTTTGCCTGCGTTAAGCCCACACAATTCGCAGGCGAACTGAAAAGTCGGCCCTCCGTACCCCTCATAACATTCAACGATATGATATTATCCGGTATCGGCGCACAAGGCGTATCGACACCTCCACCATTACTTTCCCAGACGGCCGCAGCCGCGGTGCGAATGGAATTTATATTACGAATCGATAGCGTTCTCTTATTTACCTTTGAGAATTCTGGGATGGACTCAACGATATTATGATCGACGAGATCCGCTGAAATTTGGCGTCTTTGACTTAAGAGGCCCGCTTCGGTACACGTTACTTTCGTTATCATAGTGCTATTGGTATCCGCGGCCGAACTGCCCGACAAAATCAAAAGGATAGTTACTAGGACGCTGTTTCTCATTTAATACCCTCCGGACGTAGAGAAGCCTCCTTGTCTAGGCCTTACTGGCATCATCGGCACACTCGACTATAACGTGTAGTTCGCGCCGAGTGCTACCATTATGAACGTTTGATCAGATCCGCGCTTCGTGCGGAAGACGTAGATCACGCCCGAGAAGGCATCGGCCTTTAGGACGCCCTTACCAGCGCGACCAGAACCCGCACTCCCGTCGCCGGCGTGATCAACCCGTCGTCTTCGATGCACGGATCACCGCAGCGATCGTTTCACTCTCCGCATTACAGCCAACTCGTACTGCCGCCCTGTTGCAGTCCATCAAGCCTCGATCAGAAATTTCAGCTGCTCAAGATTCGCGTCAAGATCGGCGGCGGCGGATGGGAGCGCCCGACGCAAGCCGGCCCAGCCGTGGATCGTACCGCGCTCTTCTCGGAACAACACCCACACCCCGGCCTGGATAGCAGCGGCGGCAACAGCGCGCCCCTGATCGCGGAGCGGATCGAGGCCCGCGACCGAAATCAGCAGCGGCGGCAGCCCGGCAAGCTCGGCCTTTATCGGCGATGCGCGCCAATTGTTTTTGTCGGGACGATATTGCGCAGCGAACCATGCGCTGTCTTCGGCTGTCGAAGAGAAGCCACTTGCGAAGAGCTTAGCGGACTCGTGGATGCCGCACGCCCCATAGGCGTCGACCGCAGGATACACGCACCATGCCGCGACTACCGGCACTGCGGCAGGACGATTACGAAGCGCAAGCGCCGTTATCAGCGAGAGAGCTCCACCCGAACTATCGCCGGCGAGCACCAAGCTGGTGGCAGCGCGACCGAGCGTCGCCGCATTGTCCACAATCCATCGCGCTGCCGCCTCGGCATCGTCCGGTGCAGCAGGCCAAGGGTGTTCGGGTGCAAGACGGTAGTCGACTGCAGCGACGGGAATGTCGAGCCTCCGTGCGACTGCGGCGCAAATCGACGCGTGTGACTCCAGGTTACCCAGAACAAAACCACCACCATGGTAGAAGATGAGTATTGGCGATGGGCCGCGACTTGGTCGAGAGTCGACTATTCGGATCGGAATATTGCCGCCAGCTCCCTTCGCAACAACTATCCTGTCAAAGGCAAGGTCACCGATCGGCTTGTCCACTAACGGACGTGCTGAGAGAAACAACGCCCGAGCGGCGGTCGGCGTCATCTGGGAAAGCTGCGGAGGCTTAGCAGCTGCCCGTCGCTGCAAAAACGCCTCGACGTCGGGCCGAATGAAGTAACTTGACATCGAACCTCCTGCGCCAATCGCCTGGCACCGAAAGCCGCCGCGACCGCACGGGCGATGCTCATGCATTCGGTTCGACCAACTGATGCGGAGCAACCGCTCGTTGCCATAACCAACAAGACCGCGCATTTCGCCGGGACCGTGCCAGCAGATCGCAACTAGCGCTCGGCTGATCGAGCTATGTGTGACACCAGACGATGTTGCGGCCCCGACAACACTGCGATTGGCGAAATAACGTGACAGGGATCAAACCAAACTCGCGTTGCTGCCCGAGCCGGAAGGCCGATAGACCGATCGGCCGTTGATTTTAGCTTCATCAGGGTCACCGGCCTCAACGATCTGTCAACAGGGCGCACAGAAGACCGCGAGCTTCCTTCCAAATGCCTTGCAACGAGGGCGCCGGTTATCCTAGCTCAGGGCGCTAGGGTCTGTCTTCGCTCCTCGAACGCTTGATCGAAACCCGATAGCCGTTCGGCATTGGCAGACTATCGAGTTGCTCTAAATAGAAGAGAGCCACCTCCTTGTGCTCGTGGCTGACGCTGATATCTTCTGGGCCCAAATTCCTACATCTATAAGTAACGATCAGCACCTCCACCTGGCCGCATATGTTATACACCCAGCTGTCAAGGATAGCGTCGACGGCCACCGAAAGCCCCACTTCTTCTTTAATCTCCCGCACGACGCAAGTGGCTGGATCTTCGCCTGGCTCGAGCTTGCCCCCAGGCAATTCCCATTCATCCCGCTCATTGCGCAGCAAGACCACACGATCTCTCAGCCAAACGACTCCTTTCACCGAAACAGGAAAGCGTGGGGCATTCCCATCCGTTACGCCTCGATCCGAATAGCTCGTTGCAAGCGCCACCATCTCGCCTATCAGCTCTCCGTTTGACCCGCTGTTGCTAACGGAAGCGGCTTCACGTTGCCAACAAGAGCCATAACATCTCGACTCCTGAAGCATTCAAAGGCTAAGCCGTCGCAATCACTTTCGTTGCTGCCTACCCGCAAACCGATGATCCAAAAGATTTATTACACAGAATTATCGGTCGACTTCTCATTTCAACGAGTTTGGGGGGCCCCGCAGACTTCTCCTTCAAACGTTGATCTATTTCAATAGCCCCTCAGGTAAGAGACTCGTGTATTCTCTATCAAAATCTGTCTGTGCGCTTTGTGATGCCTGTCGTTGAACCTCTGCCAACCTCGAGGAGAGTTTGTCTTTAATGAGGTGGTATGCGTCAGAACCCAGCACAAACCTGAATGGCGTCTTATCCTCAGCGGCAGCTCTAACGATAACCCTTCCCGCCTCTCCGGGGTCGCCGGGAAGCTTGCCGTGCAAGGATGTAATAAACCTTCGAAACTCGCCCGCAGTGGAGTCATAGTCTTCGATAGGGCGGGAAGTGTGGATCATCGATCGTCCATTCCAAGCGGTCCTGAATCCCCCAGGCTCTATTAGCAAAACGCGGATTCCGAGTGGAGAAACCTCGCCGGACAACGCTTCAGAAAAGCCCTCGATCGCGAATTTCGTACTGGAGTAGATTCCGAGACCAGGTATACCTACAACTCCGCCCGTGGATGACATATTAATTATGCAGCCGTTGCGTTTATTTCGCATGTGAGGAAGAACAAGTTGGCAAAGGCGAAACACCGAAAAGACATTTACTTCGAATTGCTTCCTAATATTCGCAATCTCGATCTCTTCGATCGCTCCCGCCAAGCCGTAGCCTGCATTATTTACAAGAACGTCAATTCTACTGCCAAACTCTGCACCAGAGTACTCGACAAGTTTTTCTAAGGCGGCGTGGTCTGCGAGATCGAGTACAAATCCTCTCGCCCTGTCTCCTACCGTCCTCTCAAAATCTCTCTTATCGCGCTCCGATCTAACCGTGCCCACCACATTATGCCCCGTCTCCACGGCCGCGACTGCGATCGCCCGGCCTAGACCCGAGCTGACTCCGGTAACCAACCAGGTTTGCACTTCCGACAGCCTATTCATATCGCAGTCCAACCGCCATCGACGACGAGTTCGTGCCCTCGAACATAGGAGCTATCGGAAGACGCTAAAAATAATATCGCCTTTGCGATCTCATCGGCTCGACCGAAACGACCTGCCGGAATCATCGGGAGAAGAAATTTGGACATCATCTCCGCCGTGCTAGGCCCCATCTTCGATAACATCGGCGTATCGACAATACCCGCGGCAACACAGTTCACTCGAATTTCTCGATCCCCGAACGCAACCGTTAAACCTCTCACAAGTGACGACAAAGCAGCCTTCGTCGCGGAATAAATCAGATTGTCCGGCAGCCCCTTCTGTCTGCTTGCCGACGACGTGAGAACCACACTCGCCCCGCGTGACAGAATGGGCGCGATCCGTTGTATGGTAAATAGAGCTCCGCGAAAATTCGTGTTTGACAGTCGATCAAATTGGTCGGGAGTGATCTCGTCGAACAAGCACACTTCCGCAATTCCTGCATTTACCACGAGAATATCGACCGGCGCGCACTGTGCTTCGATCGTCGCGAGAAGATTGCCGATCTCACTAAGATCAGCCACGTCCGCGCACACAGGCACAATCCTCCCCCCGAGCCGTTCTCTTACGCCATGGAGGGCGGCTTCGTGTCTCCCGACGAGAACAACGCGCTCTGCGCCTTCCGCAAGAAATAACTCCGCGCACGCAAGACCAATGCCTGTGCTTCCACCCGTAATGACAGCTCGTTTTCCCGGTAGCTTCATACATACCTCTGTATTGCGACTAAGACCTGGAATCGCCAAAAGAACCGCGTTCTTACTTTCTGAGTGCTCTTGTTCTATACCGCCGCGATATTCAAGACAAATTGTAATTACGCATGCTGTACAGATGAAAATAGTTTTTCAGACGTATATGCATAGACCTGTTTGCGCTGGGCCGTTAAAAGCAGACCCAATCTGGTGCGAAGATCATCTACCTTCTTCATCTCGAATTTTCTCCCGGCGGCGATCCAGCTCTTTTGATGGAGGGGACATGAAATTTTGGCAAACAGTGAGTTGGTCCGAAGCGGACCAACTGGCTGAAATCGCTCAGCACGCTGAAGAATTGGGATTTCATGGGATATTGATAAGTGACCATATTCTGTGCCCAGCCGAAATGAGATCACGATATCCTTATTCCGAGAATGGCTCACCGCCCATGAACGCTGATTGGCCGCATCTTGATTGCTGGACCGCCATTGCGGCAATGGCGGCCGTAACAACGCGGATCCTATTTTCTACGATAATTTATATACTTCCATTACGACATCCGATCGAAGTCGCGAAAACCACCAGTACGCTTGCGGCAATTAGTGGTAATCGCTTGATCTTAGGGGCGGGAGTCGGCTGGATGCGCGAGGAATTCGAATCTCTAGGGGTAGACTTCAGCACTCGCGGTAGACGCATGAATGAAGCGATTGCGATTCTGCGTAGGTTGTGGACGGGCGACTTCGTGGAGCACAGGGGAGAGTTCTTTCATTTCCCCCCAATAAGGATTGTTCCCACACCGGCGAAGCCCATTCCCATCTATACCGGAGGCTCGAGCCCAATCGCTCTGAAACGAGCAGCTCGGATGTCGGATGGTTGGATCGGCCATGGAAACACCCCCGAAGAAGCGATGGAGGTATTGGATAAGCTGCAAGCGTTGCGCGTAGAAGCAGGACGAGAGCACCTCCCCTTTGAAACAATTGTGGGCCTCACCGGTTCGTCGCGGGACGACACGCTCAAGCGACTTGAAGAGCGCGGAATGACCGGAGCTGTCAGCTATCCCTTCCAATACGCACTAGGATTGAATTCATCGCTGAAGCAGAAAATAGAACTAATGGAGCGATTCTCGAAGCAGCATATTAGAGAAACGGTTCTTTAAGATTGGCTCGCCTCAACGCTATGCCCGGACCACTTTATACCCATACATGCGTTAAAATTAATATGGTGCTCTTTCGTCTTACTCTTCCACGAATATCGTGATGTCACCGTCACGACCTAACAGGGTGGCAGTCCTGATCATTACTGACGCCAAGTCCCTCGCCCTTGAAATATACAAAATGTCGTTTGCATTCGGATCCCAAACGACCTCGCAGAGCACGCGTTCATGATCTACGCGCCAAGGGTATGTGGCGACAAGCATTAGCACTAACAACACCAAAACGAAGCATCGTCCCCAGCGGGAAACCTCAAAGAAGGTGATTGCTGATGGGCTAATTCTTCAAAAAAATCAATATCCTGATCGACAAAAATATTTGCAGCACAAAAGCCGCTTGAGTGCGATCGAGATCGCATTTATAAAATTAACCACTACTATACCGTGTGCTGGAACAGACCCAGCCCTTCGCGATGGGACACGAGATTGTAACCGGTGGAGGAAAGAGGATGGCGAACGGATTGGCAGAGAAGCCGGGATCACAGCGGGAAAACGCAAGGACGTCGCGGGAACACTCACCACTGCGTCTAAGGACTGGCGGTGGATCCGTTTCCGAATTACGCACAATTTCCTCAATAAAATTAAATCGAACCCGGCCCGGAAGGATTGACAGTGAAAAGCCAACCTTCGAATGGGTAAATCCCAGGAGCCTACTCATAGATCCGGCATACCAGCGCGACATCTCTGCGCGATCAATGACATTGATTCACAAGATCATCGCGAACTGGAGCTGGTCACGCTTTAAGCCTCCAGTCGTGGCTAACACCGATGTCGGGCTGGAAATAATAGATGGGCAACACACAGCCATTGCTGCTGCTAGTCATCCGGAAATACTCACAATACCAGTAATGATTGTGAATGCCAGCAAACAGGCCAATCGTGCTGCTTCTTTCCTAGGCCACAATAAGGATCGAGTGCCGATCACTAGGTTGCAAATGCATCATGCGGCAGTAGTCGCACAGGACCGCGGCGCTTTGACCCTGTCGCAATTATGCGAACTTTCGGATGTTCGGCTCTTGGCGTCGCAGCCTCGTAACGGTCGTTACAATCCCGGGGAGACTATAGCAGTCGGCGCGTTGGAAGGCCTCCATAGAAGACAAGGTGATGAAAGGACTCTCAAGGTACTACAAACTATCAGAGCGGCGGGATGCGCTCCTATCGGCGCAGCAACGATAAGGGCCGTGGAAATGCTCTTGTGCGACAAGGAATTTGCGGCCGAGATCGACGCTGAAGAGATAGTAAAATTACTGTCTAACGCCAAGGAAGGTTTCCAGCATGAAGCAAAATTATTTGGCGCTACACACCGCATCCCCTATTGGCGTGCTCTCGGCTGTATCATCTTTCAGAAGAGACGACGTTGTCCAGCTGGACAACATGAGAACAAGTCCGAATCCGTTGGTAAGGTAGCCACCTTACACCGCGGTAATTCACATGTTAGTTTGGGCTAACGTGTCCGTTCTTCCGTCAACCGAAATTCTCTGGTTGGCTTCCGGATTTTTTGCGACCGCCATCCATTCGAATCTCCCTTGGGGAACGGCGGCGAAAGGCAAAATGCGTCTGATAGGTGTATGAAATTTGACGCGCGTCACATAACGGTGGCTCCATTCTCGGGATCCGCGAGCGGACCGGGCCGGTTTGGTGGCATCCCACGCCACGGGCAGTCTAACGTTGGATAGAATTTCGCTTTCCCCTCTCGCTGCCGGCTGCTGGCGACTGGCGAAGCAATCTGCCGGGCAGCTGACAAGTGTTCGGTCATTTATCGAATCGTCCTTGAGCCTCGGAATCACCACTTTCGATCACGCTGATATTTACGGCGGTGGTGAGGCTGAAAAACTGTTCGGAGCCGCTCTAGGGCAGCAGCCGTCTCTCCGCGAGCACATCCAACTTGTCACCAAGTGCGGGATTTCTACCATCAAAACACATGGAAAAGAATCATTGCACCTGAATACAAGCAAGAACCATATCATCAGTCGTGTAGACAGTTCACTTCGTGCACTGCAGACTGATTATCTCGACGTCCTACTTTTGCACCGCCCCGATTATCTCACGCCGGTTGAGGAAGTGGCTGAAGCTTTCAGTGATTTGCGGAGCCTCGGAAAGGTGCGCGCGTTCGGCGTCTCAAATTTTTCCACCTGGCAATACGACGAACTCCAATCCGTACTCCCGTCAAAACTTGTAACCAATCAAATCGAATTATCCGTAGCCAAGCACGCTGCTCTGGTCGATGGGAGATTGGCCCATTCTCGAAAAAATGGATTCGCGGTAATGGCGTGGTCGCCTCTGAGCGGCGGGGCGCTTCTACGCGGCTCGACGGCAAACCTTCAAGATCTTCATAGCGCGATGCGCCGCATCGCCAGCCGGTACGACGTAGCTTTGGCTACTGTGGCGATAGCTTGGCTTCTTCAGTTACCATACCGGATCGTTCCGATCTTGGGGACACTTGATCCTGAGAAATTGAAACAGGGCGCCGCAGCGGTGAAGCTGAAAATGGACCGAACTGACTGGTATGCGATCTTAGCCGCGGCCGGAACACAATTCGCCTAGAGCGCTCAGCGACGCCTGTTGGTTGCTCATTGGACCAGTGTTTCTGCTAAATCATTTCTTGCAAAACGCATTTTAGCCATTCAAGGACTGAACACCGGCGCAGGTCGGAGCGAGAAGAAGGCGCCAAAACTAATGTCTGGCTCCCCGCAAAGTAATCGTCAGCTCAAGGGGACAGCTTAGGAGCGGATGTTTGGTCCGCCGATTGTCTTCGCTCCCGAATTTGCTGATGCAGTTGGCCTTGAATGCACTGGTAGACGCGTAATGAGAACACGCTGATATTGTCGACGGCAAATGGCCCACCGAGCACTGGCGGTTTCTTCCAACCGAGACATTCATCCAGCTTTGGGACGATTCCATGTCCAGCTGCGATCGACACCCAGTTGGCCTTGAACCAGGAATTTAAGTTCTCAGGTTGCTGCTTCAGACGGTTAAACTCATCTGAGGTCTGAGCCACTTGCCGATAGTCTCCTTCGAGCAGACAGAGCGTCCACATGGAGCCGTCCGGCGCTCCGAAAATCCAATCGCCAAAGGCACCAACCATCAGGGGTGTGTGGCTCGGATCCACGAGCCAACGCCAGTGGGTCAAAAGATCTCTGCAATCGATCTGATCACAAGGAATGGCAAGAGCCCGGTGCATGGTCGCCCACGAATAAGTGCTTGGATATTGAACCAGCAGGATATCGCGCCATAGTGGCGCGGCAAGGGCCCCAGGGAGTCTCGTTAAGCAGCGATGAGGTCGATCCGTTCGTTATGGATCGAGTGGCACCAAGGCAGGAGCTCACTCAAACGATTGATCGGATGCCCCTTGGCCATGCGATCGATGACATCGGCAAGATAGGCTTCGGGATCAAGGCCGTTCAGCTTCGCGGACTCCAGCACGGTATAGAGAATCGCGGCGCGGTCGCCGCCCGCCTCGGAGCCGAGAAAGAGGAAGTTCTTCCTTGTGACGGCAATGCCCCGCAGGCTTCGTTCGGCGGCATTGTTGTCGATGCCGATCCGTCCGTCGCGCAAATAGAGTGCGAGCGCCTCCCACCGTGTCATCCCATATTGGATCGCCTTGGCCAGAGCAGTCTTCGATGACAGCCGGCGGCGTTGCGCTTCGAGCCAAGTCCGCAGATCGGTCAGGATCGGCGTGGCGTGCTCGCAGCGCGCAGCCAATCGATCTTGGACAGTTCGGCCGTTGATCTCCGCCTCGATCTCGTAGAGCTCGCCGATCCTGCGCAACGCCTCCTCCGCGATCGGCGACTTGGTCGCTTCGAACACGTCGAAGAACTTGCGCCTGGCGTGCGCCCAGCAGGCGGCGTGGAGAACGCGCGGCGGTCCATGGGCTGAAGGCTCCTCCGGCCGCGTCAGGCTCTCATAGCCGCTGAAGGCGTCCGCCTGGATGACGCCACGGAAGCCGGCGAGGTGACCTTGCGGTCGCTCGCCTTTGCGGTCGGGGCTGAAACGATAATAGGCCGCCGGCGCCCGGCTGCCCTGCCAAGGTCGTTCATCCAGCACATAGGTCCAGATGCGGCCAGTGCGGGTCTTGCCGTTGCCGGGAGCCAGCACGGCGATCGGCGTGTCGTCGGTATGGATCACTGGTGCAGCCATCACATGCCCGCCGATCAGCTCCGCCAGGGGTGCCATCCACCAGGCGGCATGCCCAACCCAATCGGCCAAGGTGGCGCGCTCGATCTCAATGCCTTCGCGCGCGAGGATCGCCGATTGCCGGTAGAGCGGCAGGCCGTCGAGATACTTGCCGACCACGACGTTGGCGATGAGGCCGGGACCAGGCCGACCCTTCTCGATCGGCAACTTGGGCGCCGGCACCTGGATGATCATCTCGCAGGATCGGCAGGAGAGCTTCGGCCGGATATGGCGGATGACCTTGAGGCGCGCCGGAATCTTCTCCAGCACCTCGGTTACATCCTCGCCCAGCTTCGAGAAGCGCGTGCCGCCGCAGCCGGGGCAGGTCTCACCCGGCGAATGGACGATCTCCTCGCGCGGCAGGTGATCGGGCAGAGGGCGTCTCACCGGTTGGCGCCGATCGGGCGGCTGGCGGCCAGGCTCATCATGCCCATTCAGCGACCGCGCGGTGCGGGCGGCCTCGCCTTCCTCCAGATCCTCGAGCATCAGCTCGAGCTGATGAATCTGCGCATCGAGCTTCTCGGATGACCGGCCGAACTGCATCCGTCGCAGCTTGGCGAGCTGGGCCTTCATCTGCTCGATGAGTAGCTTGGCGCCGGTGAGCTCGGCGCGCGTCGTCGCCAGCTCGGCCTCACGTTCGGCCAGCAAAGCGCGCAGCTGCGCGATCTCTTCGGCGGAATCGATCATCGCGCCGCAGTTTATCCGTCAGGACCGCGAGCCGCACGCCCCAGCTTACCTCCGAGTCACTATGACACGGAGATCAGCAGGCCGCTTCCGGTTGCCAGGTATAGCGCGACGATCTGGCTGAGAGGGCGGCGTCAATCGGGATGAGAGCTGATTGTCGCGGCGTTTGGAGATTGTCTGGTTTTATTGTCGCTGGCAATGG
>Ga0070738_10007207_pt1 | contig 11250 bp, 7 predicted proteins | sample Coa_R2_2_FD_66446 | JGI IMG/M metagenome (GOLD analysis project Ga0070738, IMG submission 66446) | Surface soil microbial communities from Centralia Pennsylvania, which are recovering from an underground coalmine fire - Coalmine... | ecosystem: Environmental > Terrestrial > Soil > Unclassified ... | reverse complement strand
CGACGACGAACGGCGTCACGTCGAGCTTCTTGTCGTAGTAGAGGAGCGACGAGACCTGGGCGCGGAAGATCCGCTCCTGGAAGCGCTCGTCCACCCGCTCGGCCCACTCGCCCTTGTCGATCTTGACGACCAGGTCGTACTTGTTGTCGGCGCCGAACTTCCTCACGCGGTCCTCGATCTCGTCGAGGATCATGAGGGTCAAGTTCTCGATCTGGAACTTGAGGTCCTCCTGCCAGTTGTCCTGCATGACCTGGAGCTGGCTCCGCCCGAGCTTGAGCTCCTTCGCCTTCTGGCGAAAGAGGTCGGTGCCGGGCTGGAGGGTCTGCATGCTGCGGCGGATCGACTCGAGCTTGTCCGCCTCGGCCTTGCTCTTGTTCTCGAGCTCGTCCTTCTTGGCGTTGATCTGCTTCTCGAGCTCGGCCTTGCGCGTGTAGTTCTTGAAGACGACGCCGATGTCGATGAGCCCGATCTTGAGCCCGTTGTCCGCCGCCCTCGCGACCGTGGGGGCGAGCAAGGTCGCCCCGAAGGCGGCCCCGGCTCCCAGCGCTCCGAGGGAGAGCATCTCCCGGCGCGAGGTGTCGGGCTTGTCGTTCGTCATCGAGTCCTCCACGAGGCGGGCGACGGGCACTTTACCATCCCTTGCCCCGCCAACACTTGTACTTCCTCAGAAGCCGAGGCCCACCGAGAAGGAGAAGACCTGGAGCTGATCGTCATGGGCCCTCGCGACGGGCCACGCGAAGTCGAGCGCGATCGGCGCCGGGAAGATGGGGAGGGCGATCCGGAACCCGAACCCGACGCTCTGCCTCCAGGTCACGGCCTGGGGGAACGTGGACTTGAGCTCGACGAAGCCGAAGTCCGTGAAGACGACGCCGCGCAGGATGTGCATGAAGAGCGGGTAGCTGAGCTCGACCGTGCCCGTCGTGATGAAGTCGCCGCCGCGCGGGTTCTTGTTGTACATGGGCCCGACGCCGCGGAAGGCGAAGCCTCGGATCGACTGGGGGCCGCCGGCGAAGAAGCGCTCGAAGATCGGAGTCTGACCCTCGAAGGGGAACGTGATCCCGGAGGTCCCCGACGCCCCCAGGACCCACTTGTGCTCGTTCGGCCACTCGAAGAGCGTCCTCTGGATGTTCGCTTCGACCATGACGCGCGAGTAGTGCGCGTCTCCGCCGAGCCCGGCGAGCTCGTAGGTGAGGGTCGCCGACTCGCCCGAGTAGAGGAGCGAGTACTTGTCGATGATGTTGTTGTCGTAGTTGATCGAGGCGCGGATCGCCGAGACCCAGTTCGTGCCGGCGGCCGCGAAGGCCTCGGGGACGGCGTTGAACTTGACCTGCGTCACGTCCACCTGCTCGAGGCGGTAGGCGAGCTTGAGCGTCGTCTGCGCCTCGACGAAGCGGTAGCCGACCGAGACGGTGCCGCCGTAGCGCTGCTCGAGCCAGTCCTCGCGCTGCCGGTCGAAGATGAACAGGTCCACCTGGAAGGGGACGGGCGCTCCGAAGAGCCAGGGCTCGAGGAACGAGACGCGGTACTGCGAGCGCTGGTTGCCGGGCTGGAGCTGGATCGAGAACGTCTGCCCGGCGCCGGTGAAGGCGTGGCCTTCGGTCAGGTCGCGCCAGCTCGTGGGGACGTTCGTGATGTCGAAGTTCCTCTGGGTGAGGGCTATGTTCCCGAAGAGGCCCGCGTTCGTGCTGACGCCGCCGCCGACGACGAAGCTGCCGGTGCGAGATTCCTCGATCTTGAGGACGAGGTCCTCGCGGCCCGGTTCACTCCCTGGCTCGAAGTCGAGGCGCACGTCCTTGAAGTAGCGGAGCCTTCCCAGGTTGTTGAGGGACTTCTCGACCTTCGTCGCGTCGAAGTACTCGCCCGGGTAGAAGACGAGCTCGCGGCGGATCACGTCTTCCTTGGTCTTGTCGTTGCCCTCGACCTTGATCCGGTCGATCCTCACCTTGTTGCCTTCGTTGATCCTGTAGGTGAGGTCGAGGAGCTTCCGGGTCTGGTCGTATTTCACGTCGACGTCCACGTCGGCGTGGATGTAGGCCCGGTCGGAGTACATCCGCTTGATCTTGTCGATGTCGGCGCGGAGGTCCTCGCCGAGGAAGGCTCGGCCGGGGACGAGCTTGAGCTCCTTGATGAGGTCGGCCGTGGCGATGACGCGGTTCCCCTGGACGTTCACCGCGTTCACGTTGTAGCGGTCGCCCTCGATGACCTTGATGTGGATCTTGAGAGCGCTCCGGTCCTCGGACGCCTCGTAGCGGTCGAGGAAGACCTTGGCGTCGAGGTAGCCCTGCGAGCGGTAGTAGCGCGCGATCCGGTCGAGGTCGCGCCGCAGGGCGCGGCGGTCGAACGTCCCCGAGTCCACGAGGCCGAGGAAGCTCTGCTCCTTCGTCTCGAGGGCGTTCGGGCCCTCGGCGTCCTTCACGACGCTCGGGTCGAGCTTGTCGGCGCCCTCGAAGATGAGCTTGTCCACGTGGACCTTGGGGCCCTGCTTCGCGATGAACTGGACGTCGATGCCGCCCGCGCTCCGCTCGGGGATCTTGGCCTCGACGTCGGCGTAGAGGTAGCCCTTCTCGACGAGCTTCGCCTTGAGCTCGCGGGCGTCCTGGTCCATGCGGTAGCTGTCGAAGAGGGCGCCCTTCTTCGTCTTGACGATGTCGTCGATGTCGCTCCGCTTGAGGGCGTCGAAGCCGTCGAAGGCGACCTGACGGATCGGCTGCCGCTCGTGGACCGTGATCGTGACGATGACCTGGCCCGGGTTCGCCGGGTCGGCCGCGACGCGCGTCGAGATGGGAGGCGTCTTGGCCGGGTCGGCCGACTCGAACTCGCCCGTGCGATAGAGGCGCTCGATGTCCTTCGCCAGCTCGTCGGCGCTGAACGGCTGGCCGGGCTTCGTCGCGATCTTCTCGCGGAGCGCGTACTCGGAAGTGCGCGAGATGCCCTCGAACTTGACCTCCTTGACGGTCTTGCCGTTGTAGTCCTTCGGGTCCTGCGCGAGCGCGGGCGCGGCGGCGACGAGCACGAGCGCGAGAGCGAGGACCTGCCTCATCGGGTGAGCTCTCCGAAGTAGCTGTACTCCTTCGCGTAGTAGAGCTCCACGTCTCCGATCGGGCCGTTTCGGTTCTTCTGGACGAGGACCTGCGCCTTGTTGACCTTCTGCTCCGCCTCCGCCTTGTCCTTGGTCATGTAGTACTCGTCGCGGTGGAGGAGCATGACCACGTCCGCGTCCTGCTCGATGCTACCCGATTCGCGGAGGTCGGCCATGCGCGGCCGGTGATCGGGGCGGTCCTCGACGTTCCGGTTGAGCTGGGCGAGGGCGATCACGGGGATCTCGAGCTCGCGCGCGAGCGCCTTCAAGCTCCGCGAGATTTCGGCCACGACCTCGTGGCGGGCCTTGTCGCTCGAGCCGAGGTCGCCTCGCATGAGCTGGAGGTAGTCGATGAGGATGCACTCGATCTTCCCCTCGGCCTTGAGGCGTCTCGCCTTGCCGCGGAGCTCCATGACGGTCAAGCCAGGCGTGTCGTCGATGTAGATCGGCTGCTTCTCGAGCAGCTCGCCCCAGTCGAGGAGGTTCTGCTCCTCCTCCCGCGAGAGGAAGCCGCCTCTCAGGCGGTGCGAGTCCACCTTCGCCATGGAGCAGAGGAGGTTCGAGACGATCTGGACGCGCGGCATCTCGAGCGAGAAGAAGACGGCACCGTGGCTCGCCGACGCCCCGGGCTTGCCGACGGCGACGTTCCTCAGGATATTGATGGCGAACGTGGTTTTGCCCATCGACGGCCGGGCCGCGATGATGACGAGGTCGCCCTTGTGGAGGCCGTGGGTCATGTCGTCGAGGCTCGGGTAGCCGTACTTGATCGCGTCGTCGGTGCCCGCCTTCCTCGCCTGGAGGAGCTGGAAGGTCTGCTTGAGGACGCTCGCGATGTCGGTCGCCTCGGACTTGACCCGCTTCTGCGTGACCTCGAAGAGCTGCTTCTCGATGCGGTCGAGGAGCTCGTCCGTCTTCTCGCGCGACTCGAAGATGTCGCGCTGGGCGCCGGCGAGGGTCGTGAGGGCCCGACGAAGGAGGGCCTTGTCCTTCACGAGCTTGGCGTAATAGACGGCGTTCGCCGAGGTGGGGACGACGCTCGAGAGGGCGGCGATCTCGGTCGGGCCTCCGACCGACTCGAGCGTGCCCTTCTGGCGCAGCTCGCTCACGATGGCGACGGCGTCGATCGGCTCGCCGCGCTTGTTGAGCTCGACCATCGTCTCGTAAAGCGTGGCGTGGACGGGACGATAGAAGTCGTCGGGCTTGATCTCCTGGACGACGAAGTCGATGGCCTTCTCGTCGAGGAGGAGGGCCCCCAGGACCGCTCGCTCGGCTTCCAGGTTGTGCGGTGGAACGTTCTTGAGGAGCTCGTCGGCCACGGGCCTTCCCTGTTTGAGCGAACGGAAGATCATGGCACGACGATCCGACGGCAGGAAGAGGGAGAGATCGAACTCGTTCTCTCAGGGGGGGATACGAGCGGTCGAGAAGGCCCAGCCCAGGCCGATCAAGGCCTCCAGGAAGAGGAACGGAGCGAGCCCCGCGAGCTGCGCGCGCGCCCGGGAGAGGAGCTCGGCCGCCGCGATCGCCAGGAAGGGATAGATGAGGAGGATGTGGCGTCCTTCCTTGCCCCCCGAGTGGACCTCGGCGGCGGCGAGGACGAGGAGGACGAAGATCGCCATGAACGGGCGGACGCCATCGCGCCTCAGCCAGTCGAAGATGGCGACGAGACCGACGACGACGAGAGGCGAGCGCGAGAGGACGTCCACGAAGTAGTAGAGAGGACCGCGCCCCGTCACGAGCCGGCCCCACCCGGAGACCTGGGCGTAGTCCTTCACGTTCTCCCAGGCGAGGCCGAGCGGGCTCCCGAGCTCCTTCCAGTCGAGGTACGCCCAGGGAGCGAGGACGGCGAGACCCACGATCCAGTAGAGCGGCTTCTTCCAGCCGGCCGGGAGAAGGAAGACGGCCGACGCCTTGACGAGGAAGGCGATCCCGGCGAGCGCTCCGGCGAAGGGGAGCCAGCGGCGGTCCCGGTCGGCCGCGTCCCAGACGATCGCGCAGAGCACGACCGACAAGGCGAGCGTCGTGTTCGACAGGAGACGGTGGCACGCGTAGAGGGCGAGCGGGTCGAAGGAGTAGATCGTCGCGGCGAGGAAGGCTCCCCGAGTCGGCAATCCCAGGCGGCGCGCGAGGACGAAGACGAGGGCTATGACGCCCAAGTCCGAGAGCAGGACAGGGAGCGTCGCCCAGAGCTGAGCGCGCACGGCTCCCTCGGGAGGGGCGGCCACGGTCTCGCGGACGAGCGTCTCCTCCGACTCGACGCTCCACTGGGTGCGCGGAGCGCGGCCGAGGAGCGGGAAGCCGTCTCCGGGCGAGCCGAGGAGCGCGTGCGAGCCTATGAGGAGCACCGTGAAGGCGGGCGGCTGGTTCGCGATCCGGGCGTCCCAGTAGCTCTCGCCGGAGCGTTTGAGACCCTCGAGGACCTGACCGCGTCCCGGACCCGCCACGAAGCGCCTCAGGACGAGGTCACTCGAGACGGGAGAGAAGCCGGCGTCCACCTCGCGGATCGTGTAGCCGGCGAGGCCGTCCTGAGCGGCGTGGCAGGCGAGCGCGGCCCAGATCATCTGATCGCCGCGGTCGCGCGGGACGGCGAGAGCGCCGTGACGGAGGACCAGAGCGGCCACGAGCACTCCCAGGAGAGCGAGGCCGTCCCTTCGACTCATGGTGTGGTCACCACGTCGATCGCGAGCGCGAGTCCGTGGATCGCTTGCCAGAGGAGGAGGAAGATGATGCCTACGATCCAGGGGACCGAGGGGCCCTTCTCCGCCCTCGTGGCCATCCAGGCCGACGCGAAGACGACGAGCGGCGGGTAAGCGAGGAGGAGGTGCCGCGCCTCCTTCTCCTCGAACGAGAAGGCGGCCGCGAGGACGAGGAGCGAGAACATGAGAGGCGTCCCCCCCACCCGGCCTCTCCCCCGCTGCGCGGGGGGGAGGAGAACGCCCGCTCCCTCCCCCCGCGAAGCGGGGGGAGGGTTGGGGTGGGGGGCGCGGATGAGCCAGAAGCCAGCCACGACTCCGAGCGCCACGGCCGGCGAGCGCGCGAGCGTGAGCGCGTAGTAGAGCGGCCCCTGCGACGTGACGAGCCTCCCCCAGGGCGAGACGAGCATGCGGTCGCCCTGGGTGCGCCACGCGAAGCCGAAGGGGTGTCCGTGGACCCGCCACTGGACGATCCACCAGGGCACCGAGAGGAGGAGCGCGAGGCCGACGGCGATCACGGCGTCCCGGTCGAACCGTCCGCGCAGGAAGCGCCCGACGACGATCGCCGGAAGGAGGAAGACCGCCGAGACCTTGATCGAGATCGCGAGCGCGCACGCGAGCCCGATCGCCACGGCGAGGCCGAGGCTCTCCTTCTCGCGGGAGAGCGAGATCCCCTCGAGCAACAAGGCGAGCGCGCAGGCCGCGGTGAGGGCTGTGTTCGAGAGGACCCGATCGGCGCAGAAGATCGCGATCGGGTCACACGCCCACAGGCCGGCCGCGAGGAGGGCCGCCCAGCGCCCTCCGAGCGAGAAGGCGGCGACGAAGACGATCGCGAGCGTCGCGAGGTCCGCCAGGAGAGGAGGCAGCGTCGCCCAGAGCTGGGCCCTGACCGCGCTCCACGCCGGATGGCGCAGCAAGCTCGCGACGAGGTCCTTCTGCCACTTCGTCTGGCGCGCGAAGGCCTCCTTCTCGAGCTCGTGGACGGCCTGTTCGCGCTCGCCCTCCGGCAGCTTCTGGATCTGGGCGAAGCGACGCCGGAACTCCGGGCCCTCCTCGCGGTCGAGGATCACGTTCGCGGTCCTCTCGGCGAGCGGGTCGCGCGCGAGGAGCGGGAAGCCGTCAGCGCCGCTCCCGAGGATCGCGTGCGAGGCGAGCAGGACCGCGAAGAAGCCGGGCGGCTGATTCACGAGCGGCGAGTCCCAGTACTTCTCGCCGCCGGCGACGAACGACTCGAGGACGCGGCCCTTCCCCTCGACGCAGGTGAAGCTCATGACGGCGGCTCCACCCTCGATCCCGCCGAACGAAGGATCGAGCCCGCGGAGCGTGTAGCCGGCGCGCCCCCTCTCGGCGACGTTGCGCGCGACCGAAGCCCAGATCACCTGGTCGCCGCGGTCGTGGGGAAGCATGAGAGTGGGCACGCGAAGGAGCGCCGCCACAACCAGAGCACACGCGAGGAGCCACCGGTCGGCGGTCTTCACGCCTCACCAGGTCATGGGAGGTTCGAAGGTGTCCTTCTGGGGCTCGCTCGCCTCCGGCTTCTTCTTCTCGCCCTCGACCCGGTGACTCTGGGCGAGCCGCTGGAGCCTCTGCTCCCAGGCTGTCGCCTGGAGCTTCTGCGGATACTTGACGCGGCCGTGGTAGATCCCTGTCAGGACGCGCGTCATGCTCTCCTGGACGAGCTTCAGGTCGCCGAGCGTGAGCGGACACTCGTCGAGCTGGTGGTCGAGGAGCTTGTCCATGACGACCTCGTTGACGACGCTCTCGATCCGCGACGCCGTGGGCTCCGCCAGACTCCTCGTGACGGCCTCGACCGAGTCGGCGAGGTGGACGATCGCCGTCTCCTTGCTGCGAGGGCGCGGCCCCGGATAGCGGAAGACCTCCTTGTCGACGGTGGTCCCCTTCTCCTGGGCCTCGCGGGCGGCCTGGCGATAGAAGAACTCGCAGGCCGTCGTCCCGTGGTGCTCGGGGATGAAGGCGGCGATCTTCTCGGGCAGCCCGATCTCGTGGGCGAGCTCGATACCGTCCTTCACGTGGGCGTGGATCACGAGGGCCGACAAGGTGGGCCGCAAGACGCCGTGCTTCTTGCCGGACTCGCGGTTGTTCTCGGTGAAGTAGGCGGGCTTCGCCATCTTCCCGAGGTCGTGATAGTAGGCGCCGACCCTGGCGAGGAGACCGTTGGCCCCGATCGCCTCGGCCGAGGCCTCCGCCAGGCGAGCCACGACCTGCGAGTGGTGGAAGGTGCCCGGCGCCTCGAGGTTCATCTTCTTCAGGATCGGCCGGTTGAGGTCGGCGAGCTCGAGGAGCCTTATGTCGGTGATCGCTCCGGTGAGCTTCTCGATCACGGGGAGCAGCTCGAAGAGGAGGAAGCCGAAGAGCGCGCCGTTCAGGAGCGCCCAGACGACGTCGTAGCTCCCGGGAGGCGGGAGGTGGGTCCAGAACTCCGGCCTCAGGACGGCGCGCGCGACGAGGAGGCTCGCCGCGAGGACGAAGCCGCACGCGAAGCCCGACCTGATCAACGCCGGACGCGACGGGATCCTCCGGCAGAGGATCACGGCGACGCCGTAGCCCATGCCGAGCGAGAAGGCGCGCTCGATCCCGTCGAGGTAGCCCGCGTCGAGGGTGCGCGAGAAGCCGACCGCGAGCGCGAGAGGGAAGCCCAGCGCGAGGGCGAAGGTCGGCCCGTAGACCGTGACGGCGACCGCCCCGGCGAGAGGCAGCGGCGCGAGGTAGGGAACTCCGAGGAGCGTGACGCCGCGGGCGAGCGCGACCGTCGCGAGGACGAGGCCGCCCGCCCTGGCCGCCTCGCCGGCTCCGTCGAGCACCTGCGGGGCGAAGGCGCGCGCCGCGAGCGCCATGAGGCCGGCGACGAGGAGCGCCGCTCCCCCGAGGCCCACGGCCCCTTCGAGGCCGTTGATCGCCGTCCAGTGTCCGAGGAGCAGCACGAGGGCGGCGAGGAGCCCGCTCGACGCGATGACGGCGAGCGCTCCGAGGCTCGGGAAGACGCCCCGGAGCCTCCGGGCCGAGAGCTCGGCTGCGGGCTCCTCGAACTTGCGCAGGCGGCTCGCCCGGAGCGCTCTCGTGCGGTCGGTCTTGGGGCCGAAGAGACCCACTTACTCGTCCTGGCTCTGCGGTTGCCCCTCGTAGGCGTGGACGATCTTCCACACGAGCGGGTGGCGCACGATGTCCTTCGACGTGAGGTGCTGGAACGAGATCCCCTCGACGCCCTGGAGGATCCTCTGGGCGTGGATGAGCCCCGACTTCTGCTTGGGCGGCAGGTCCACCTGCGTCACGTCGCCGGTGACGACGATCCGCGAGCCCTCACCCATGCGCGTCAGGAACATCTTCATCTGCGCCTTCGTCGTGTTCTGCGCCTCGTCGAGGATGATGAAGGAGCGGTTGAGGGTGCGCCCTCTCATGTAGGCGAGGGGGACGATCTCGATCACCTCGCGCTCGATGTACTTCTTGACCGTCTCGAAGCCCAAGATGTCATTGAGTGCGTCGTAGAGAGGACGGAGGTAGGGGTTGACCTTGGCCTGGATGTCGCCCGGGAGGAAGCCCAGCTTCTCGCCCGCTTCGACGGCCGGCCTCGAGAGGATGATCCTCGAGACGATCCCGCGCTTCAAGGCGCGCACGGCCATCGCGACTCCGAGGAACGTCTTGCCGGTGCCGGCGGGCCCGATCGCGAAGACCATGTCGTGGTACTTGAGGGCGTCGATATACCGCTTCTGGCCGGGCGTGCGAGCCTTGATCCCCTCGATCGACTCCTCGTCGTCCTTCCCCTGACCGCGCTTCGGCGAGAGCTTGGGGGACGCCTGGAGCTCGTCGAGCGTCTCCGGGGAGACGCGGCCGTCGGCGCGGACCGAGGCGAGCATGGCGCCCAGGACCTGGGCGGCCGCCTTCTCCTGCTCCTCGCTGCCCTGGACCTTGATCTGGCCGTCGCGGGCGACGATCTGGACGTGGAACCTCTCGCGGACGAGGCGGAGGTGCCTGTCACGCGGGCCGAACAGAGCGCGCGCTTCGTCGAGGCTCTTGAGCTCGATCGCGACCAATCAGGAGACCTCTCTCAGGAGGTAGATGAGCCAGAAGGTGGCGGGCCCGGCGGTCTGGATCGAGTCCGTCACGTCGAGGATCCCGCCGAAAGTCGGCAAGAGGCGAGCTGAATCCTTGAGCTCGGCGCTTCGCTTGAACAGGCTCTCCACCAGATCTCCTGCGACGGCGACCAATCCCAGGATGATACCGATCGGAGCGGACAACTTTAAGGGAACGACCGTGCCGAGCGGGGTCCAGAGGCAGAACGCGACCGTGATGAGGACGGCTCCCACGAGGCCGCCCACGAACCCGGCGACCGTCTTCCCCGGCGAGATCACCGGGATGAGCTTCGTCCTGCCCAGAGCCTTACCCGTGAAGTAGGCCGTAATGTCGCTCCCCTTGGCGACGAGGATCCCGTAATACGCGGCCGACTCTCCCAGGCCCGGGAGGTAGCGGAGGCGAATGACGTAACTCCCGAGATACCAGACGTAGAAGAAGCCGAAGCTCGTGGCGGCGATCCCGAGGAACACCTCGCGCGACGGGGCGCCCGTGAGGGGCGGGAACAGGAGGAAGAAGGCGAAGGCGACGAGGATCGCGGGTTCGAGCTCGATCAATTTGGGGATATGGAGCTCCTCGCCGATCGAGCGCGTGATGATGAGGAGGGCCGTGAACCCCATGATGAGCCACTTGTTCGCCGGGGCGCCGGCGGCGCGGAAGAGCTTGGCGATCTCGCGGCCGCCCCAGGTCGTCATGAGGAGCGTCAAGGCGGCGAGGCCCCAGGCGTGGCCGCTCCAGTGGTCCCAGGCGAGGAGCCCGAAGAGGGCGACGAGCATGGAGAGCCCGACGGCGATGCGCGTCGTGATCTTCTCGGGCATGGGGAGCGTCAAGTTACCCGCCCGGGGGGGAAATTTCTCTCTGGTGCGCTCCAAGCCGAGGGTCACCGCTAGGTAGCAGGGCGCGAATCGGCATGGGGAGCCGTCGTGCTCGTTCTCGTTCTCGTTCTCGTTCTCGGCCGTTCGATTCGAGAACGAGAACGAGAACGAGAACGAGCACGAATGGCGGACGACCTCTCCGAATCGTGCCCCTCCATTTAGGATGCGTCCGGCGACGGGCCCCCGGAAACCCTCGACAGTCGCATCAAGCCGGACCGAGTTAAACGCAGAGCGCGCAGAGCTCTAGCCGCAGAGGGCCGCAGAGGCGCGCCTTCGGGCTCGGGCCGCCTCTGCGTTCCTCAGCGGCTAGAGCTCTGCGAGCTCTGCGTTTGAATCGGTCGGCTTAGGTCTCGAGAGCGACGCTCCGGGTGCCCGAGGATTTCTCCGGGTGCTCTGAAGGTCCTTCAGGACGCTCTGAAGGTCCTTCAGGACGCTCTGAAGGTCCTTCAGGACGCTCTGAAGGTCCTTCAGGACGCTCTGAAGGTCCTTCAGGACGCTCTGAAGGTCCTTCAGGACGCTC
>Ga0070738_10007205_pt1 | contig 11256 bp, 10 predicted proteins | sample Coa_R2_2_FD_66446 | JGI IMG/M metagenome (GOLD analysis project Ga0070738, IMG submission 66446) | Surface soil microbial communities from Centralia Pennsylvania, which are recovering from an underground coalmine fire - Coalmine... | ecosystem: Environmental > Terrestrial > Soil > Unclassified ... | reverse complement strand
GCACGACGCTGTACTTCACGGCCAATAACGGAACAAACGGAACAGAACTCTGGAAAACAGACCTGACTGGAACCACGGGGCCATCACTTGTGAAGGATATCAGAGTTGGTGCAAACAGCTCATCCCCGCGAAATCTGGTGAACCTGAACGGTACGTTGTACTTCGAAGCGAATGATGGCACTGGGCTGGTGCTTTGGAAAACAGATGGAACAGCGGCGGGCACGGTTAAGGTTGAAGCGGCTCCTGGCTATAGTCAGCCTGGCAGCATGATTGTGGCCGGTAATACGCTGTACTTCACGGCGGGGAATGGCGGCCAGCTCTGGCAGCTTGACGCGACTGGCACCCAAAGCCAACAGCTCAAAAACATTGGCACAGGAGCTGGAATTGCCAATTTAGTGGCGATCGGGAGTACGCTCTTCTTCACCGCTAACGATGGCACGAACGGCGTCGAACTCTGGCGCAGCGATGGCACTGCGGCTGGAACAACGCGCATTTCGGACATCAATCCGGGTGCTGGCAGCGCTAATCCCCAAAGTCTGGTCAACCTCAACGGCACCCTGTACTTCTTTGCGAAGAATGGTGCCAACACGTCAGGACTGTGGAAGAGTACAGCCTCAGGAACCGTGTCGCTGGTGCAGACACTCCCATCCGGCGGACAAGTGCCCACCAGCCTGACCGTGGTTGGGTCTAATTTGTTCTTTGTGGTGGATGCTGGTACGAGCACTGTGCCCGATCTGCAACTCTGGAAGAGCGATGGTCTCAGTGCCAGCCTCGTGACCAACATCAATACATCGGGGAATGATGCAGTTGCATCGTTGACCAACGTCAACGGCACCCTATTCTTCACCGCTACGGATGGGACAACCGTTACAACCAATGGCGTCACGCAAACGGCCACCCGCATCTGGCGGAGCGATGGGACGGCAGCCGGTACGGTTTCTGTCAGCTCTAACTTTACTGACATTACACCGCGCAATTTGACGGCTGTGGGCAATCACCTCTACTTCACGGCAGAGACAACGACAACCGTAGTGATTTCTGATCCCAACAACCCGGCAACGCAGACTCGCATTACTGGCACAACCGGTGAGGAGCTGTTTGAACTCTAACCCAACGATAGAAAAGTCAACGCGCACCGGCAGAGAATGGAGTTGAGATGATTCAATAGGGAATAGTTCAACGATGGCTCTGCCGAGCTTATTATTCGCCTGATGATGTTATTTGCCTGATGATGAACCCCGACACCTCCGGTTCAAATAGTTCACCTGCTGCGGGGGAGGGTGCGGCTGACTCTGGGCAAGTGGAGTTAGCGAGCACGAATGGGCATGGGGCGGATGATCCGTCTGGCCTAACGACTCAGTCAGAGCCGTCTTCTGTACCATCCCCCAGTGCCGAGCCGATCGCCCGCCCAGCCCCAGTAGGAACGCTTGATCGAGTATCGCCGTCTGCGGTTGTCCTGGGGGCAACGGCAGTGATGATTGTGGGTCTATTGCTGCACTGGAACTGGTTAGAGTTTATCGGTGCCGCGATCGCGCTGGCCGTTTCGGTCAGCATTCTCTGGACACCTTTTCTACAGCCATTTTTGAGTGAACTGGTATCAAGTCAGGCGGGGGCTGTTCCAATTGCCATTGGGGGTGGCTCGGTAGCGGCGGTGGCCTTGCTCAAGCTGATGGGCATTGATCGCTGGGTTGGCAGTTGGTTTAGTCAGGCCAATTGGGATGCTGTAGGTGCACTAGGGGAAGTGTTTGGGGCAATTGGACAGATTTTAATTGCGGTTCTGGCCGTCTATATTGCGTGGCGTCAGTACGTCATTGAAAAAGACCTGACGACCCAGCAAAACCTCATCACACAGCAGCAGACGATCGACAGCTTTTTCCAGGGCATTTCTGACCTGGTGCTGGATGACGAAGGACTGCTGGAAGACTGGCCCCAGGAACGGGCGATCGCAGAGGGGCGAACCGCCGCGATCCTCAGCAGCGTTGACGGTGGCGGCAAAGCGAAGATCATCCGGTTTCTCAGTCGTGCGCGTCTGCTCAGTCCATTAAAGCGTGATCAGCGCCTGGGACGGGCAATTTTAGATGGCACGGGTGGCTACGAAGAAGACCGCGTATACGGTGTGCGCGTCATTGACCTGGGTGTGATGCTGGCTGGAGCCGACCTATCAGGGACTGACCTGCGCTGGACCGATCTGAGCGAAATTAATTTGATTCGGGCCGACCTGAGCGGCAGTGACCTGGTGCGAACAAATTTTGCCGGCACCATTCTCTGTCAGGCGAATTTACGCGGTGCAGACTTAAACGGCACGCGACTGTTTTATGGCAAGGCCGCAACTGCCAGTCCGCGCAGCAAGACGGAACTCCCGAACTACCGGACGGGCGAATATACGGGTGCGGTCATTGAGGGCGCTGATTTTACCGGCACGCTACATCTATCGCCTGAACAGCGAGAATATTGCTGTGCCTGGGGTGGTGCCAAAACGCGCAGTACCATTCCGGGTGGCTGTGGGAGCATCTCGAATAAGTTAGGACGATAGTAAGGCGATCGCTCATGCATCTGCTGCAAAGTCAGGATATCCCTGGCGGTTTGAATGATGAGTTTTGCGTGGCTACCTGACAGACTCCTCTGGCCACCTGTTAGCATGTAGCCGTTCTTAGTTCCCAATGGCCTGGTCAAGTCTGCTTTGGTTCAAGCCAGACGCTTGTGACGATCGTTAAAGTGAGTGTTTTTTGATCATGACTGTGGGTTTAGCCGTGATCGTGCTGTCCGCCGACTTACTGGGTAGAGCTGACCCGGTAGTTCTGCAAGGCTGGCTGCGATCGCTGGGCGGTTGGGCTCCCCTGGGTTACATCCTCCTGTACACGATCGCCACTGTTTTTGTGCTGCCGTCCACCCCACTCAATCTGCTGGGTGGTGCGTTGTTTGGCCCCTGGCTGGGCACGGTATGGAGCAGCATTGGGGCGATGCTGGCCGCGATCGTGACCTTCACCTTTACCCGCACCGTTGGCCGCCATGCTGTTGCTCAAAAGCTATCTGGACGCTGGCAAATCATCGATCGCGAAGTACGTCGCGGTGGGCTGTTTTATATGATCGCGATCCGGCTCGTGCCGTTCATGCCCTATGGTCTGCTAAATTTTGCCGCCGGGCTAACGTCTGTGAGCTATCGGGACTACGTACTCGGTACCCTGGTCGGGACGACTCCTGGTATCTTGCCTTATGTGCTATTGGGTAGCTCTGGCTCGAGAGCCGTCCGAACGGGTGATCTCACGCCATTGATTGGAGCGTTGACGCTAACTGGCATACTGATAGCAGGCTCTACCTGGTATCGTCGCCGTACCCACCGATCCAACACCCATTTCCCCCCTGAACCCCCCTCAGAGTGTATCGATCCGCGAGATAGATGACCATGCAACCCACGTATTCTTTCATCGTTCCAGTCTTTAATGAGGAAGCCACGTTGCCGGAGCTTTATCGCCGTCTCAGCACCGTAATGGACAGTATGGATGGGTCGGTCGAGCTGATTCTGGTCGATGATGGCAGTCGCGATCGCTCCCTGCAACTGATGCGTGACCTGCATGAACGGGATCGTCGGGTGTGCTATCTCAGCTTTGCGCGTAACTTTGGGCATCAAATTGCGGTCACAGCCGGCTTAAACTTTGTCCGCGGGCAGGCGATCGTGGTGCTGGATGCCGACCTGCAAGATCCGCCAGAGCTGATTCCCCCAATGGCTGCCAAGTGGCGACAGGGCTACGAAGTGGTTTATGCTCAGCGCTTGCAGCGTCGTCGCGAAGGCTGGTTTAAGCGCTTCACGGCTTATGTCTTTTACCGACTGCTGCACCAGCTTGCCGATGTCGATATACCAACAGATACAGGTGATTTTTGCCTGATGGATCGACGCGTGGTTGATGCACTCAACGCCATGCCAGAACGCAATCGCTACATCCGGGGGCTGCGATCGTGGCTCGGCTTTCGGCAGACAGCCATTTCTTTTGAGCGCGATCCGCGCTTTGCGGGCGAAGTGAAGTATACGTTTCGTAAATCGCTGGCGCTGGCGATCGACGGGTTAGTGTCGTTTTCCAGAGTGCCGCTCCGCATCTCGACCTACCTGGGCTTGTTTTCGGCAGCGATCGCAATTTTAATGGCGATTCTCATCGTCTACTGGCGCTTTTTTTCGCCTGTCTCACCCCTCACAGGCTTTGCCACGATCGCGGTTGCCATCTTCTTTCTGGGGGCCGTACAGCTATTCAGCATCGGAATTCTGGGTGAATACATTGGGCGCATTTACGAAGAAGTCAAAAATCGTCCCCTCTACACATTAGGCGAAGTGGCTGGGTTTGGCTCCGGGGATGCATTACGATCGCCGCGCTCCATGAACGGACTGAAAGAACCCGTTTCGTGACGGTTGCGAGAAGGAGTCAGGTCACGCCTGGCACCAGGGTGAGCCTTGACTCATAGGTTCGATGCAAGCTTTGCATCATCCATTGCCCAAAGAAAAGTTGTCGTGAAGTGGATCACATAAAATAGGAGATATGCGTAAATGAAGTGAGTTGTCTCATACAGCACCCGTGGATCACGGTTTATTTACCAGCGCATCGATTGATCCATGTGTAAAAGTCAACTGTAGCGGTCATCAGAGGGAGTGAAGGCGTGCCAAAATCTGCAAGATATTTGTTGATCGGATCGACTGAAGCCTATAGCGGCAAGTCAGCAGCAGTTCTTGGCATTGCACATCAGTTGAAAAAACGGGGACTGGATCTGGCCTACGGTAAACCGCTGGGCACCTGTTGGGATGAACCAACCACAACGGGCGTAGACGAAGATGTCCAGTTCGTCGCGAGTGTGCTGCATCTGCCGGACGATCGACTACAGCCAACCATCCTATCGTTAGATGAACCCACGATCCGAAAGCGGATTCAAGGGGATGATCGGATCGATTACCCAGCGTTGCTGAAGCAATATCTCAACCTGCGTGGCCCGGATTTGGTTTTGTTGGAAGGACCTGCAAATCTAGAAGAGGGCAGCTTGTTTGACCTGTCTCTGCGGCAAGTGGCTGAGGGTGTGAATGCCAAGATTCTGCTGGTAGCACGGTTTAATTCACTGCTGATTGTGGGGGCCTTGATTTCAGCGCGGCGGCGTCTGGGCGATCGCCTGATCGGTGTGTTGATCAACGACATCCCTGAAGATCGTCTGGAAGAAGTGAAAACAACGGTGCAACCTTACCTGGAGCAGCGGGGAATTCCCATTTTTGGGTTATTGCCCCGGAGTGCACTGCTGCGGAGCGTCAGCGTTAACGAGCTGGTGCATCAGCTCAAAGCCGACGTGCTTTGTCGTGCTGATCGTCTGGACTTAATGGTAGAAAGCCTCAGTATTGGTGCGATGAACGTCAATTCAGCGCTGAAATATTTTCGCAAGGGGCGTAACATGGCCGTTGTGACGGGTGGCGATCGCACCGATATTCAGCTTGCCGCGCTCGAAACCTCTACCCAATGCCTGATTCTGACGGGACAGATGCCACCATCGCCTGCCATCCTGAGCCGTGCCGAAGACCTCGAAATCCCGATTTTGTCTGTTGATCTCGATACCCTCTCTACGGTTGAGATTGTCGATCGCGCCTTTGGGCAGGTACGGGTTAATGAGCCTGTGAAAGTTGAATATATCTGCAACCTGCTGGCAGAACAGTTTGATGTCGATCGCCTCATGTCAGAGCTGGGGCTGGAACCAGCTATCACCGCCTGAGCCAAAGGAAAGGGGGAGTCAATGCCCATCCAGCTCCCCCGTGATTTATGCTCTACACGCTTTCAAGCTAGCTGTGCAGCGCCCGATCGCACATCATCCAGATCGCTATCCAGTTGGGTGAACGTGATCGCGTTTAATCTGGGCGTGGAATGGGGTGAGAACGATGAGAGCGTTGGCAAATCTCGAGAGTTGACTATGGTGGATTTTTCTCATCCCGATCGCTCCCCAACCGCCGCGAATTTGCCTCTAGCGGTGACCTATGCTGATGTTGCCGCCGCCGCCGTACGGTTAGACGGACAGGCCCATCGTACACCCGTCTTGACTTCAACCACCGTCGATCGACAGACGGGGAGCCAGGTATTCTTCAAGTGCGAAAATTTTCAGCGCGTTGGTGCCTTCAAGTTTCGGGGCGCTTACAATGCCCTGGTGCAGTTACCAGATGACCAGCGACAGCGGGGAGTGCTGGCATTTTCGTCTGGTAATCACGCTCAAGCGCTGGCCCTGGCAGGGCAGTTGCTTAGCATTCCGACCACGATTTTGATGCCCGACGATGCGCCTGCCGTGAAGCTTGCCGCGGCCCGTGGTTATGGTGCGACGGTCGTGACGTATAACCGCCTTACCCAGTCCCGCGAGAGTCTGGCGCAAACGCTGGCAGACGATCGCGGACTGCTCCTCATTCCGCCGTTTGACCATCCTGACGTCATTGCTGGACAGGGCACAGCCGCAAAGGAACTGATTGATGAAGTTGGGCCCCTGGATTTGCTGTTGGTCTGCTGTGGCGGCGGGGGGCTATTGTCAGGCTGTGCGATCGCGGCCCACGCCCTGTCGGCTGGCTGTAAGGTTATTGGCGTTGAGCCAAAACGCGCCGATGATGCCACCCGCTCGTTTTACACAAAGACGCTGCAAACGATTCAAACCCCAGACACGATTGCCGACGGTGCACGCACGACAGCTCTGGGCACGCTCACCTTTCCGCTCATTTTGCACTATGTCCACGATATGGTGACCGTCTCTGAAGCCGCGATCGTCCGAGCGATGTTCTTTCTGTGGGAACGGTTGAAGATTGTTGTGGAGCCAACGGGGGCGCTGGCGGCAGCAGCTCTGTTAGACGGAATTGTGAATGTGCCTGGTGCCCGGATTGGTGTCGTGATCAGCGGTGGTAATGTGGACTTGAAGCAGGCCAGTAAGCTGTTTGCAAAAGTCAGCAAACCGCCAAAACCAGAACCGCGTGTGCCCTGGGCCAGGGAACTGAGTTAGGGCGTTCATGACGAAGAGTTGTTGATCTGTGAACCACGGTTGGGTGACGAGGCTACAGATTGGGAATGGCGCGATCGGCTACATTGCTGGTATCGATACATGAATTTAGTCAGACTGAGCTGCCATGACTTCAGTGGACGATCCCAACGATTCATCAGTAACCGTTGTCATATCGCGACAGGTAAAGCCCGGATGTGAAGCTGAGTTTGAAGCATTTCTCACGGGTGTTTCGGCGGCTTGCATGACCTACGAAGGGTTCCTTGGCACCAATATTTTTCGGCCTACAGGTTCCGGCGACCGGGAGTATCGGATTATTTTCAAATTCGATCGCCGCAGCAACCTCCAACGGTGGGAAGCTTCTGAGGATCGGCAGCAGTGGTTTGCAAAAGCGCTAGCGCTGACGCAAACACCGCCCAACATTCAAGTGCTGACGGGACTGGAAACCTGGTTTACCTTACCCGGTCAAACACTGCCGCCCCGTCGCTACAAGATGGCGCTGGTGAGCTGGCTGGCGATCTTTCCACTCATCACCCTTATCTGCACCGTGCTCAGCGATGTCCTGGAGCCACTGCCAACGGTGATGCGATCGCTCATAGTCACTGCCATCTCGATTCCTACCATGACGTATATCCTGATGCCCCAGATGACCCGTCTGTTTGCCTGGTGGCTCTATCCTGCCAGCGCTCAGCCATCAGTTGCTCGACCCGTTGCTGAACCCGCAAGCCTGATGCCTGCTACCACACAGCCCATGTCCACGCCGCGATCGCAGCCCGCCGCCGTGGAATTGGTCGCACTTGAAACCGCCGAACGCCAGTCCGCCCCGGCCCCATCCCCAAAAATTCTGACTAATGACTAATGACCAATGACCAATGACCAATGACCAATGACTAATGACGTCTACGTTCACATTCCCTTCTACCTTTCGACTCCCTGCTTCTGCATCCACTCCTTTGCCATCAGGTCAATGCCGTAAAATTTCTGCCAGAACTTGTCTACAACGCGCGTAGGCAACACCTTACGCATGATGAACAAGAGAAAGTCCCCGCCTGTGGCCGCAACATAGCGGGGGCGTGGATTGGGAGCTGTCATCGCCTTGATGATGACAGCGGCAACCTGTTCGGATGTCCAGGCATTGGTGCTCGTCTGCTGCTCCAGTCCTTCCAGCTTTTTGATGGCGGCTCGATAGGGTGTCATGTCGGGATCGACGATCGCCTGCTTAGCGTGTTCTCCGGCTACACCAATAAACTCTGTACTGACCGGCCCCGGTTCGACGACGCTGACTTTGATATTAAACGGCTCTAGCTCCATGCGAAGCACATCGCTCAATGCTTCCAGGGCAAATTTAGACGCGCTGTAGAGTCCACCAATCGGAAATGCGAGACGACCACCGATCGAGCTGATATTGATAATGCGGCCACCCCCGCGATCGCGCATCTGCGGAATCAGCGATTGCGTTAGCGCCAGCGGCCCCAGTAAATTGACCTCAAACTGGCGGTGGCAGAATTCGATCGGCACCAACTCCAACGGCCCCATCTGTCCATAGCCCGCGTTATTCACCAGAATGTCTACCTGCCCAAAGTGGCTGAGCGCTTTTTCTGCCAGAGCGATCGCCTGTTCCGATTGACCCATATCCGCCGCCACAACCAGAACATCGGCACCGGCATCGCGACAGTAGGCCGCCACGGCTTCAAGCTTTGCGGCTGTCCGCGCAGTGAGAACCAGCCGAATACCCTGAACGCGATCGGCCAGCAGACGCGCCAGTGCGGCACCAATTCCAGCTGACGCACCGGTAATGAGAACGACCTGGGAGGTGAGAGGGTGGGACATAGGGAAAGAGGAGAAGAATGACGAAATCTTACTATTTTGCGATCGGCCATTGTCATCGATCGTTTGAAGGATCGCCTTCAAATCGTTAGGACTTTTTTCCTGGTTAGATTTTCGCTTTTTGATTGAACCTTTTAGTTAGCGGGGCTGTCTTAGTCCGTAGAACGGCAAAATGAGGGAGTGAACTTTCCAGGTGTTAGTTGTGCCGACAGCGTCTAGCGATCGCCCTGAGGGTGAATCCGATCATCACCTGGTGCAGTTGTGTCTTCAAGGAGACACGCGTGGCTTCCGGTTGCTGTACCGTCGTCATCAGCAGCGGGTACGGTCTATCCTTTACCAGCTCTGTGATCCATCCAGCTTAGATGATCTGGTACAGGAGGTGTTTCTACGTGCCTGGAAGGGACTACCAAAGTTCCGCCAGACAGCGCAGTTCTCGACCTGGCTCTACCGCATCGCCTGGAACGTGGCGTCGGATCAGCGACGAGCCGCCGCCCAAGGGCGGACACGGCTTCAGATCCTTACAAGTCAAACGTCAACACAGCATGACGATCCGGGTGTGATGCATCTGCACTATCAAGATTTAGTCAAACGAGGGTTAGTCCATCTCAGCTTTGACCATCGCACCGTTCTGGTGCTGCATGATCTGGAAGAGGTGCCCCAAAAAGAAATTGCTGAAATTCTGAATATTCCAACTGGTACGGTTAAATCTCGCCTGTTCCATGCCCGCGCCGCGATGCGTCAGTTTCTCCAGAAGGAAGGAGTCCAAATATGAGCCAGTTCCCAGATGATGACCATGAGCTAGTCAATTTTCTCAGGCAGCATCGTTCCCCTGTTCCCCCACCATCGCCTGCCGCGGAAGATCGCCTGATTGCGGCGATTAATGCTCTGCCTCAGTCAGACACAGTGGTTGAATTTCGGCGATCGCGGCGTGAGCGGCGGTCAACGATCTGGTTGATCCCTCCTGCGATCGCGGCTGGTCTGGTGGCAACTCTCATTGGTTATCGCGCCTTGGTTCCGGCCAAGCCCAGCAATGCCGATCTGGCCAGTCTGGAAGCATTCGTTGAGAGCAACTGGCAGAGCACTGTGAACAATACGAATTCGGATGACGAAGCACCGCTCTTTGGTGATGTCGCGACGAATTAATCTGCCGGATGACTCCTGGCTGATGACTCCTGGCAGAAAACTGTGGACTGCACAATGAGCTGGTGAACTGATTGGTCGGTCAATACTCAAGATTGAAAACGCTCTCATTTTTGTTCGTGATACCCCTTTCCTCGTTTCCCTTCTATCGCTTCTAAGGACGTGATTCCCAATGTCTCCCCGTCGTCTCTCTGTGTTAGCTGCCATCGTCATCGCCATCGGGGGCGCGGTGGTGGTCGCCAATCCCTCCTCTTTTGGATTGGGATCGATCGCGCAGGCTCCAGCGGCTCGCCCCAGTCCTGACAAATCAGAATGGTTGAAAGACCTGAACCTCAGTACCGATCAGCTACAGAAGATTCAGGCAATTCGCAGCCAGTACAAAGACAAGATCAGTCAAAATCGGCGTACCCTGCGTCAGTCTCAGCAGGAATTGCGGAATCTGATCGGCAGTGAGGCATCGACTGACCAGGTGCGTGAAAAATACACGCAGGTCAAAACAATCAAGCAACAGCTAGCTGATGCCCAGTTTGAAAGTATGCTGGCAACCCGAGAAGTGCTCAATCCGGCTCAGCGGCGTCAGTTTGTCGATCACATGCTCAAAGCGCACGAGAACTTCCGCGATCGCATGCACAACCGTCATTAGTCATAGCCGAGCTAGAGACAGAACGAGCGATGCGTGTCTGACGGCCAGTTTATTGCAGTCGCAAATACACCGGCTCGGCCCAATCCCTGAACAAGTTTGTTTAGTGCCATGCTGTCCCCTGTTGCTGAGATTCACCCCAGTTTGTTTCAATCATCCATCCTGACCTTGAACCATGTATTTGAAACTACGCGTCCTGGTGTTTTCAGCCTTACTGCTTGTGGGAACTGTTTCTATGGGGAGTTCGACTGGCAGGGCTGCACCAGACACTGCCGCTACGCCGGTTGACCCCAAAGTGCTGCTTGTGTTGAATCGACTGAGTTTTGGCCCGCGTCCCGGCGATATCCAGATGGTCACCAGGATGGGGGTCGATCGCTACATTCAACAGCAACTGTCCCCAGAATCGATTCCCGAACCGCCAACGCTGACGGATCAATTAGCACAGCTTGACACTCTGAACCTGACCCCGCCTGCACTCTTCACCCAATACCAGACCCGCGCTGTCAATGGACGTCTCACGCCTGAGCAACGTAAAGCAAACCGTTCTAGCGCCAGAATGGTAGTGGAGCAGGCCATACAGGCACGACTATTGCGGGCGATCGACAGCCCCCGCCAGCTCCAAGAAGTGATGGTGGATTTCTGGTACAACCACTTCAACGTCT
>Ga0070738_10007204_pt1 | contig 11256 bp, 6 predicted proteins | sample Coa_R2_2_FD_66446 | JGI IMG/M metagenome (GOLD analysis project Ga0070738, IMG submission 66446) | Surface soil microbial communities from Centralia Pennsylvania, which are recovering from an underground coalmine fire - Coalmine... | ecosystem: Environmental > Terrestrial > Soil > Unclassified ... | reverse complement strand
GCCACTTTCGGCGCAAGGTGTCCTTCTGTCAAGGACAGGTTCGCGGAAATCCGGCTTCCTCGCGAGGCCAGCAAAGGGCAGCCATCATCGCGTCGTGATATGCATGACCGGCAGGCTCTGCTCTTTGAGCCGATCCTCGACATCCGCTTCCCGAAAGCATGACCTCCACCTTGTCGACGCCGGGGATGCAGCGGCGCATGGCGCATGGCCTCGAGCACGCGCTCGAACGATTTGGGGTGGTACTCGTAGAGGTACTGCGCCACCTGCGCGACGTTATCGCCGTGAGGCGAAAGGTGCCCGGCGTAGCCGGCTTCGGCCGAGGACCGCGCGTCGCTGATGTGGAAGTCGGAGATGTGCCAGCTTTCGATCAGACTGCGAAACTCGGAAACGACACGGAATTCCTTGAACAGAGCGTCAACTTGCCCGAGCCGTTGGCGCCGACGAGCACGGCCGCAGTGCTCTCGTTGTCGGCTTCGAGCAAGCGAATCGGGCGGTGAACCTTCGCCCAGGCGGTGAGGTGCTCATCGCTTTCGACGCGCTCGTGGTTTGGTGATGGCCATCAGCCCTCGCTCCTCGCTGCCCGTGATGCATCCAACAGGCGTGATCGAACGCCCGCCAACAGCTCCGTGCAGAGCAGATCGGGATGCAGTTCCCCCACCTCATGCAGCACGCCCTGGACGAGAGGCTGGGTCATGAATCCGTTGGTTGGCGACCACAGCGACGCTTCCCGCATGCGACGACGAGCGTCGTCCATGAGCGCTGGCGTCGGTTCGCTGTGCGCGACGTCGTTGCGTAGCTCGCGGATGTCACCGGCGAGCGCTTGGCCGAGCTTCGTCAAGCTCTCAAGCTTGAGGTAGTGCTTCGCGATCTGTACGGCGCAGATCTCCTTGTCGTCGATCCAATACCAGTCCGACCCGTCTGCCGTTTCCTTGAAAATGAACGGTCGATCGCGGTCCTCTCGCTGCTTGGTCTTCGACAGTGCAGCAAGCTTCGCCGCGTCACGTTCGCGCACCAGATCCTCGGCAGGGGCCACATGGAACTTGAACTGGCGCTTGCTGGGATGACGTGACGTTTTCTCGCCGAGATGATCCCACAGGGCCGCCTCGAAGAACGCGACGGTGCCATGCACCGCCCTCGGGACATCTCCCGCCCGAAGCGCCAACTCGACGCGAAGGGCGGCGCGCACGGCCATGCGTTTATGCGTAAGGACCGGAATGTCGCAGCTGTCCGGCATCGGGAGCGACGACGCAAAGCATGCGAGCCACTTGATGATCTGGGTCCACCCACGTTCAGTCTCGAGACCGTGAAGTGGCTCGGCCACGGCCCAAGCGCCGAGCAGGTTACCTTTGTCGATGAGTTCCAGCACACGGCGGCGTGCTTGAAAGGATGCAAGAGGATCCGGCAGTGAAATTCGCGGAACCGCTCGATCGGCAGTCGCAGGGCTCTCCAGGGACCCGTCGGCGATCTCGAGCGCCTCCACGGGAACCGTTGCATGGAGACGGACGATCTCCTCGACGAGGTTGCACACCACAGGGAAGCCACCAGTGGCTGCGACGACGATGCGCGACGGGCACAGCGTCTCGAGACTCTCTCGCACGGCCGCTTCGAGTCGGTGCACGACCTCGCGACGGATGACCGCATCACGAGGCTCGGTCGGAGTTTCGAGACGCTCGCTACCCTCAAGGTAAACCCGACGACGAACGTCCCCAACGCCCCTCGCCTTGAGGCGCTCCTCGAGCACGGCGCCCGCGAAGCGCGGATCGCTCGGCGCGGCCTTCGCTTCACGGCGCGTTTCGAGCAGCAGCGCGGCCGAGGGTGCGAAATTACTTAGCACCGCGTCCAGCTTCGGAGTGCACAGAACCAGCTCGCCGGCCGTGAGTGCCTCCACCGGCTCGGCCTTCCGAACCGGCGCATCGACGATGCGCCAATTGGCTCGCAGCTCAATTTCGTCGTGCAGCGCCGCGCAACGGTCCTTTCGCAATTCGCGCCGGACTCCATCGACGACGAGCTGCACATCGGTCTGGCCGGTCGTCAGGACGAGGAGCTCGTTCATCGATTCTCCTCTCGGCGATAGCGACGCGCGCGCGTGTGCTCGGCGCGAAGCGCCGTGTGGAATGTGTAGATGTTTTCGTTACCGTCTCGATCCCTCGCCCGCGGGTAATCGGCCGCGTCAGGGTGCTTGTGGCAATGCGCGCCTAGCCACTCTCCCTGCGTCGCAGTCGCCTGATGGTTCCGCTGCACCCAAGTGAGGACATCGCTCTCTGGCCGCAGCGCGGGCTGGTCGGAAGCGTCGAGCAGCAAGAGCGCCTTGGCCTCGATGCGCACCGTGCCCCATCCCAGTGGGCGAGCGTACCCGAGCTTCGAGCAGTAGCCGTCGGGGTGTTCGCGTTTGATCACGTCCCGGAACTGGTGGGGGCACAGCGCAACCAGGATTGCCGCGAGCTCGGCCGCATCGAGATCGCGGAAGCGAAGGGTGAAGCGGAAGCGGCGCCCGGCGCGCGACGCGTCGAGCGCGAGCGTGCTTCGATCGTTGGCGCGGTTGGCCTCCGAGTCGTCCTTCCAAGGCTCGCCAGAGTAGGCGTCCTTGCGATCGAGATAGAACTTTCGTCCGGCAAGCTCGCCGGGCGTGTCGTACCCGGCGGCGTCGCCGTAGGTCACGAGCGTCGCCTTGTCGGAAGGCCGCGACCTCGGGTGATACGGCTGCTTCAGGTAGAACTCGACGGCGCTGGGGCGCGGCATCCCGAGCTCCTTGAGGAAGGTCGGCGGGAGGAAACGCTTTTCGTCGGTGTCCCCGTCGTCGACGACCTCGAGAGCGGCATTGACCGAGACGCGCCCCATGAGCTGCGCGTGGTCGTCCTTGCCGATTCCACGGCTGCCGTCGTTGTCGCCCGTGTAGCCGAACAGCCGACGCACGGCGGACAGCGCCTTCGGCGCGCCATCGTCGTCCTGCGCGCGCTCGCCGGGCAGCGGAAAGAGGCCGCGCCGCTCACCGTTCGGAGCGTCTGCGTCCCTCCGAACCGTGTCGAGGTGCGCCCAGCGGTAGTAGTAGTGCCAGCCGAGCGAGACGATGCACTTCTTCTCGATGTCCCACTCGACCCAGATGAGATCGCCGGGCTGGAAGACCTCGTTCTTGGCCGCCTTCAGGATGCGATCGCGCGCATCCGGGCCCTTGATGACCTTGGGTACGTCGGGGTGTCGCTCTGAAAAGTGCCCGTGGTCGAGATCGGTGAGATGACGCAGCGTCGCAAGATAGCCTTCCTGCACGGACTGCGGGACCTCGACGGTCTCGGTTGTCGTATCGGGGTTCGCGGTGAGCTTGTGGTGCAGCTTGCGCTTCGAATTGAGCTTTTCGCCCGCACCCTGACCGCCGCGATACGATGCGCCGTTGCCCCCATCGAACCGGTAGTAATCCGAAGTTGCCGTGCCATTCTTGTCGTACTTCAGATCATCCGGCAGCAGCTCGAGCGTCGTGGGTACCCGAACCTGGTGACTGCCGTCGAGCACCCTCATCTCGACGCCGTTCGCTGGAACGCGCGCCAGTCGAGGGATCAGCCTCGGATTAGGGTCCTTCGGGAACTGCGCGTTCGGTCGATACGAGTACGACCGCTCCGCGACGCGCTCCATCGGCGCGCCGAGGAGCGCACCGAGCTCGTGTCGAAGCAAGCCCTTGAGCGAGTCGCCGGGGATGATGACGGGACGCTTTCCCCAGGGTGCGCGGAGGGGGCAGAGCACGGATTTTGAATCGATGCTCCATCCCGCCCCCCACTCCAGCTCGACAATATGGTCCTGAGCACGCTCGATGTACTTCCGCCGGTCGTCATCCACCGTCTTCTGCTTCTTCGTCCGCCTCGTCGTGTCCGCATCGGTAGCATCGGGATAGACGGTTCGTGCAGCCGATTGGACGAAGGCAGCACACTCGCTGCGACTCACCTTGCGGCTGGAAACCGTCCAAGGCTCCTCGGCGTCATTGAGCTGCCGCCGGTCCCAGCCAACCAGGAGCGGAGTCATCGTCTCGAGCTCGAAGCGAATCTCTCCGGAGAACCGACCTGCGCTGCACGTGCCGTCGTGCCAGACCGGCGGCGCGCTCTCCAGGCTCTCCGGGAGCGCAACGAAGGCATACGGCTTTGGGGGCAGCGGCTGCGCGCTCGTCGCGCGTTCCGTTCGTCCTTGCTGGCGCTGTGGCTCGCGACGCTGTTGTGGTCCTCCGCGTTGGCGTGGTCCACCTTGCCGCGCGGCTTGCGTGCTCGCTGGCCGCGGCGGCGCAGGCGCGATGGTCGTGTCACCGCCGACGAGCTCTTCGACCCCAGCCCCGCCGAGCTTGGAGCGCACCTGCTCGAGATGAGCCTCCTTCACGGCGCAGATGACGAACTCGACCTTGTCCTTGACGTCGATGACATCGACGTGCGGCACCAGTTGCCCCTTGAGCTTGTTGGGCTCACGCGGCTTGCCGTCGAGCACGCGGATGCGCATGCGGTGGGGCTTGTCGGGCTTGCCAGACATCAGTGCTGCTCCTTAGCGATGGTGAAGCCGAGGATCTCGTCGCCGATGCGCCACTCTCGCAGAAGCACGCTCCCTCGCCCGGTGTTGGCCGCGGAAAAGCGTGCAAAGTCGTGCAAACGCGCCGGCACGTGGAGCACCTCCGACTTCTTCGCGCCATCCTCGGTTGGTCCGCTCTCTCGGATCAGCACGAACCGCGCGCCGTTCGCCGTGCGGGCGGCACGCCACACCGCGCGCTCGGCGAAGAAAGCGACCTCGTCGACCTCGAGCTTGTCGTCCTCCGCTGGCCACGCCCGCCCGAACGTGGCCGGCGCCGTCGTCACGGCGAGATCGATGGTCGGATCGCACCACCAGGCGATGAGCGCATCGCCGAGCGATGCTCTTGCGCGCTTCGCGGCATCGCCAAGCGTCAACGCGGTGCTTTCGAGCCTTCCGTGCGTGGTCTGTACCCAAGCTTCGGTGCTCGCAGGGCACTCCATGAAGGCGGGCCTAGCCTGCGACCCATTTGACGACATGGATTCAGGCTCGGTTGGCGGTGCCCAGTCCCTCGTCTTCTTCACGTCGTCGTGGGTCCACGGCTTGGCTCTCCATACTCCCCATCCGGCGCCGCGCGTCTTGTGACCACCGACGGGAAGATGTCCAAGAGCCCCAAGAGCAACCTGGCGATCGACGGTCGCGACGAGCCGCTCGACCTCCTCGGGCGTTGGCCCTTCGACCACGATGCGGACGGGGAACACGCCCTGGAGCACACGCACGGCATCGCGCTTGGCGCTACCAAAGGAGCCAGCAGAAAACTCATCCTCCGCGTGCATGTGCAGCTTCGCCGCGGCCCAGCCCTTATCGGCGCGCGCATCGCGAATGAGGACGCGGCTGCTCTGGCTCACGGTTCCAAAAACCTTTCCGGCCAGGTCATCGACGCCGACATCGCCATGCACGAGATGCGGGTCTTTCACCTCATTGCCGGCGGCGCGCTCGGCGTGCGAGAACGCATGGCGGAGTGGACCTCGCACGCTCGAACCCGGTAGCAGCGGACGATCACCCTCCATGAGGATGGCGCGGTCCGTGATCAAGGCATCCGGCACTGTCGCGTTGATCGCCCACGAGGGCTTTGCCCAGTGTCCGTCGCCGGTGGGCTGTCGCGAACGTTCCGTGCCGCGTGGGCCGATGGCGAACATGTCGAGGCCCCAGGCGGCCTCGTCGGCGTCGGGCTGGTACTCTCCGAAAGAAATGTCCACGTCGAGCGTGCGGAAGCACCAAGAGCGGGTCGGCTCGACCATCGGCGCGTCGCCAAGGGGTTCCGGCAGCGTCTGGCGGCCAGAATCGATCCAGCGGCCATAGCTCGTCTCGTCGAACCGATAGACCTTCAAATCCTCAAGGTGACACCAACCGAGCCCGCGCGCCGCACCGCCGCCCAGCCAGCAACGGCCTTGCGCCCAGTGGCACGCGAGCACATAGCCGAGGATGCCTTCGGCCTCGCGGCCTTCGTCCTCGTCAGCGACGTACGACCAGTCGACGCGGAAGCAGAGCTTCCATCTCGTGCCCGAAGGCATCACCTCTCGGTCGTAGAGGACACCGCTCGCGCGAGCGCCGGTCTTGTGGCGAATGCCAACGCCGGAGCGAAGAGCGGGAAGACCCGTGGTGGTTGCGTCGGCGAACTCCCAGGCGGACCGGCGCAACCCGCCGTGCTTGGACACGGCGTGCGGCAGCGGTTCGAAAAAGCGTTTCGCCATCGCCACGGCAGCGCCTTTGAGGCCGCGCCCGACGAGCGTCGGAACACCGTCTACAATCGCGAAGGGCTGATCGGCGCTGCTCTCTCGATCGAGTCCCGACACCGAGAGCGCCGAGTCCTGGACGAGGGTGGCCGTGAAGAGGGTCAGTCGGGTACTCATGCAGCCCCCTGGTTTCGGTTCGCGCGCAGGTCGGCGCGTAGCCAGCGCACGAAAACGCGCGCGTGAGAAGCTCGCTCCGCCGGTCTGAGCTTGCTTAGCTCTTCGAGGATCGCCGCGGCGTCCTTGTGCTTCCAGCTCCTCGCGCCCGCCGTCGTCGGGTTCAGGCGGTCTTCGAGCGCATTCGAGTCGTTCCGTTCAAGCGCCGCAACGAGATCGAGCCACTGCGAAAGGCTCGGCTTCCGCTCAGCGCCTGCATTGGACAGCGCCTTGTGCCGTTCGAACCACTGCTTGGTGCGCTCGGCGATAGCCTCCTCGGCAGCGGCCACGGTGGACGAGATCTCCCCGTGGGGGCTCGCGTCGATTGTCACGCCGGGAAGCTCCGCGTCGAGGCGGAACCGGCCAAAGCCCTCATGAGTACGCTCGCCGAGCCATTGCCCGCTCGCGGCCCTCTGCACGAGCTTGGCGAGGCCGGCACCTGAGACCTCGAAGACCGAGCCGCGCCGAATGGCCGCTGCCGGCATGCGCCACAGCCGCGACGTGCCGTTGAAGCCGTGGACCATGACGCTGTCCTGCAGCGACCTTCCCAGTTGAACGTCGCCGCCCACCAGCTCGCGCAGGGCGGCCTCGTCAAGCGCGGTCCGCCACCGGAGAGCTTCATCGCGGCTGAGCAAGTCCGAGGTGAGGATCAGCCGCGCTCGCTCCAGCGTCGGCGCCATCGAGGAGACCTTGAGCCACGCGAGCGCGACGACCTCGACCGGTGCGCCCGCGCGCCCGACGCGAAGCCAGCGGTGTCCTTGCAGGACGGGCGCGAGCTTCTCCGCGAGCTTCTTCATGTCATCGGTTGGGCCGTCGAATTCCACGAGGAAGTGCGTTTCTTCGGCGATCTGTTCGATGGCGAAAAGCGAAGCTTCAACTTGCTTCGGATCGGGCCGCCCGTTGCGCAGGCGGACGCGGCGAGCGGGTCGAAAGACCGTCCACGCGTCGCTCGGAGCAGCCCGGTAGACAAAGAGGTCGTCCTCGGGTCGCTTGAGCTTGTCCTGGACGCTCCAAGTGTCGAGCCGTCGCGTCGGAATCTGCGCTTGTGCCCACCAGGGCACTTCGCCCGCTGACCCCTTCGGCTTCTCGCTCTGGAGCGAGAGCGGCGCCGGCAAGACTTCGATGGACTCGAGCTTGTGCGGCCTTTCCGGGAGGGGCAGCGCGTCAGTCACCGACACGCGCCCAGCGGTGAGAAGCGACGCCGTATCTCGTTCACCCTCGGCGATAAGCCACGCGGCGACCGCGCCGAGCAGGGCGCGCCCCGGTACGAACGCGAAGCTCGGGATCAAGTTATCGGGGGTCGCTGTCGCGGTGATGCACAGCGGATCGCGGTTCTTCAGCAGGAGCCGGAGACGTTCCGTCGGCGTGCCGATCGGCCGCCCAGGCGACGGGACGCCGCGAAGGGAGAGCTTCAGGCGCCCCGCGCCGGTGGCACGGCCGCCTCCGAGCGCGTCGACCTCCTTCACGAGTCTCTCCAGCACGGGCAGCTGGCTCTCGGGCAGCTCGACCTCGCCTACGAGCTTCGTGCCTCTTGGCACGTATTCGACAACGCGCAGGGTGTCGTCCTGGGGCGCGCGATTATCGAAGGCCGCGCGGGCCGTCGAGCGCCAGACGCGGGTCTCCACCTTTGCCTCGGCGTAGAGCGAGGTGAACGCGGCGCGCTGGCGGTCTCCACGCGCATAGTCTCCGCCCGCGCGTCCGAAAAATCTTTGCGCTTCTTCGTCACCGTGAAGCCTACGCGCCGCATCGCGCAGCACGCCCTCCACGTGGGAAGCCCAGATCACGGGTCGGCCGTACCGATCGCGTGTCAGGAGCGCATCGATTCCGCCGCCGCCAGAGCCCGTGCCGAAATGGGCGTCGGAAAGCAGCTCGGCCGCGAGTCTGCGGCGGATCCACTGATCAGCCATGGACGACCTCCTGCGACGGTTGGGGTTCGTCAACGCTGCGACCAAGCCGCGCGATCTCGGCGATCTCGACAACGTCGAGCAGCGCGGTGAGCCAGGGGCCGCTCTCTGAGGCACGGCGCCAAAGAGCCTTTACACCAGCCTGGTCGAGCGCGGCGCGCGCCTGCGGTGATAGTTCCTTGAACGCAAGTTCAGCGAGGGTGCGTCCTCGAGAGAGCTGGTCGACAAGGTAGCGAAGCTGCGCGCGCGGCGCGTCCTCAAGCTTCTTTGCGCCCTGAATGAGACCCTGAAGGCTGTCGAGCCCGTCGCCGAGGACGTCGATCGGGCGCTGCGACAGCACGCGCAGATCCTGACCACTGCCGCGAAGCCAATCTCGCCGTCGAATCTCGTCGGGATCGTCGACCCACGCGGTGGTGTAGATGGCCCAATCAACCACCGAGCAGCCCTTGGTCGCTTCTTGGAGCCCTCGAAAGCGACGCTTGGCGGAGCCGGCGAGCTGCTCGGCAACCTCGTGCAGGCGATGGATCGGAATCGTGTGCTTCGCGATCACGACTCCCACGCCGAGCGTCAGATTGAAGTCGTTCCCGTCGTCGCGCTGGAGCCCCGCGAGCCGCTCGCACAGCGTGACGACGAAGGGCAGCGCAAGCTCGGCTTGACACGCGAGCAAGAGATCGTCGCCGCCGAGCATGAGGGGAATGAGCGGGGCCTGGCCTGTCTCGGGGCAGTGGACGTCAATGGCGTGCTGCAGCGCGCGGCGCAGAAGGACGCGGTTGCGATGAAAGAAGGCAGCCCGTTCGGCATCGCCCTTGCGCGCGCCCCTGCCCACGCCATTGCCATCTGCGTGGACGAGCGCGAGGTAGCCCGAGCCCGCGAGCTCCTTCAATTCCTGCGGCCGACCCAACGACTTGAGTTTGGTTCGCGCGCTGAGAAGGCTCGCGAGATCCTTCGCGGTGCCATCCTCGCTTCTCCTCGCGGCGTCGTGCCTGCGCGCCACGTCCAAAGAAACGGCAGGCCGGTCGTTGCCTTGCTCGATGATCGCCGACGCAAGACCTCGCCCCGTCCACTCGCACGGCGCGAGCACCGGCAGCTCCGTCGATAGATGCACATGGGACTTCTCGTGCTCGACGCCGTCGATCGAGATGCGGAACCGAAGGCCCGGCAGCGCGCGACGCAGGAGTTGCGCGGCTGCATCCGCGAACGCCTCGGCACCGCTCGCGAACCGCGCCTCGAAGTGGCCGCCATCGCGCGCGATGATCCCATCTTTCGCGTCAGCTGCCGGATCGTCGTGATCCCTCAGCGGATCGTCCGCAGCGGCGCCCGGGTAGGTCTCCGTGCTTGGCGCGAGCGCCCACCTTCCTGTCTCGCGCGCTAGGTTGGGCAGCGCCACGCGTAGCGTCTCGCCGAGCAGCGCGTTGGCGCCCACCATCGCGCGCAGGCGAGGCACGGCGAACAGCCAAGTCTGAACCCGCTGGAACTCGATATGTACACGACTCATGACGGCTCTCCCCCGAACAGCGTTGCCTGCTCAGCCTTGCGCGTGGCGCTATCGCGCGCGAGACGCGTGATCTCGGGGAAGCTCTGCACCAGTGCGTTGTATTGCAGCGCCTCGGCTGCGCGCTTCTTACGCTCGCTCACGGTGTAGAGCCGATAGGCCAGCTCGCGCGCGGTCTCGGCCTTGCTGCCGAGCTTGGCGACGAGGGTCGCCGCGGCGCTTTCGCCGCCGGCTTCGAGCGCGCGGATCAGGTGGTGAACGGCTTCCCAGTGCGTGAAGCGCTGGTCGGTGGCGGGGTCCCAGTCCTCCGGCAGCTCGGCCGCCTTCAGCAGCCGCACCTTGCCGCGTTTGGATTCGAGGATGCCCGCCTCGCGCAGCCCGTCCACGCTCGTGTTCTTGGCGCGCGCCAACACGTCGGCCACGCCGAACTCGCCTTCGGCGAACCCGTGCTGCTCAAACCACGCGATGGCGAAGCGGCTGTCAGCGTCGAAGTCGCCTTCCTGCTCGGCGAGCGTCTCATCGAGCACCTGGTTGATGAGCGCGAGAGCTTCGCGCACCGGCACGGGTTTTCCCTCGGCGTCGAGCACCTTCGCGTAGCGCGTGTAGACCGCCATCCCGGGGCCGATCGCGGCCTGCGCGAGGTCCACGGGGGCGATGTTGCTGCGCTGCAGGTGCGCGAGCGCGGCGGGCAGCTCGCTCTTCAGCGCGGTGACGAATTCGCGGCGCGTGGCGGTGGGGGCGCTGTCCGGGCGCTTGCGGCAGACGAGGACGATGCTCGAGGCAAGGGCGTTGGAATCGTTCGCTCGAAGCCGCCCCTCGCCTTCCGTTCGCAGCGGCCACGTCCCTGTCGTGGCAAACCCAGCCTGAATCACGGCATCAAGAAACGTCTCCCACCCCGTGCTCGCGCTGCCGTTGTCTCCGTCATCCTCTGCCTGCTTGAAGGCGTAATAGATCGTGACGGGAAACGCGGGATGAGTCTGCTCGGCGAGGCGATGCATGGCCTGCGTCATACCGGCGAGGAAGAACGCCTCCGCCTTCTCCTTGCTGCCGTGGCGATAGGGAGTCGCGACCAGCTCCTCGGCCTTGGGCACGGCGAGGGTGGCGAACAGGTCGGGGAACACACTGCGCAGCGAACGGCGCAGCCAGACGAAAAAGAAGTCCGACAGGTCGGCGTAGCCGATGTTGTCGTAATAGGGCGGATCCGTCGAAACGAGCTTGCCAGTCGAGATCGACTGCGTTGATGCATCAGACTGCACAGCCGAGGCCTTCGTCCGAGAAGGAAAGGCTTCGAGAACCATCGCGCCCTTGTGCAATGCGGTACCGAGGCTGCCGCCCGCATCGGCAAACGGGTTCGACTCGGCATAGTCCCACACCATTGGGATCGCCTGACGGGCGAATGTCTCTCTGAACGCTCCGCGATCACTCATCCACGAGGCTA
>Ga0070738_10007203_pt1 | contig 11256 bp, 8 predicted proteins | sample Coa_R2_2_FD_66446 | JGI IMG/M metagenome (GOLD analysis project Ga0070738, IMG submission 66446) | Surface soil microbial communities from Centralia Pennsylvania, which are recovering from an underground coalmine fire - Coalmine... | ecosystem: Environmental > Terrestrial > Soil > Unclassified ... | reverse complement strand
TCTTGTAGACCCCCGGGTCGGGCGTCCGGGCCGCCGCGTCCCCGAGGAGGGCGTCCAGGTCGTCCAGGACGTTCTCCTCGTCGTTGCTGCTCCGCTTCGACTTGATGAGGCTCGAGACCTCGGCCGCCGAGACGGGCCGCACGGGCTCCGGGTCCTCGTTGTCGTCGATCTCGAAGTCGAGTCCGGGCCCGGCGCGCTTGACGAGGGCGTCCTCGGAGGTCGGGCGCTGGTTCGACGAGGGCTCGTCCTTGCCGTCGTGCTGCGTCTCGACGAACGAGCGCTGCCGCGGCCCCTCGAAGGGGTCGGCCCCGACGCTGAAGGGATCGTCGCCGCGCTTCTGCGCCTCGGCCGCGCGGGCCGAGGCGAACGGATCCGCGTCCGGGTCGAGGTTCGCGAGCGCCGAGGTCTTCCGCGAGGGCGGCGCCTCCCAGGGGTCGGCGCCCGGACGGAAGGGATCGCGCCGCGACCGCGACGAGTCCTCGCCCACGCCGGTCGGCGCGTCGGGGATCGCGGCTCCCGCGGGCATCGCCCAGCCGTTCTGTCCGTTCTTGACGCTCGGAGTGGGTTGCGTCGGCGCGAGCTGCGGCGAGGGGGTCGGCCACTGCGCCGCCGCGGCGACCGCCTCGACGTTCACCTCGAACGAGGAGCGGCCCCGCTCGTCCTTCTTCGGCGCCGCGTTCTGGTCGTCGCCGCTCGAGATCGGCGCCATCTCGGGGACGAGGAAGATCACGTGCGTCTTCCCGAAGAAGATGATGTCCTCGTGGTTCAACCGCTCGCGCTTGACGCGGACACAGTTCACGAAGGTGCCGTTCGTCGAGCCCAGGTCCTCGACCCAGAACGAGTCGCTCTGGAGGAAGATCCGGGCGTGGTCCCAGCTCACCCAGGGATCGTCGATCGTGATCGGCGCGGTGTTGCGATGGCCGATCACGGCCCCGCCGCGTCCGATCTCGTACGTGGCCCCCTGGCGCTTTCCGTTGAGGACCTGGAGTCGGGGCAACCCTTCCTCCGTTCGGGAGTATAGATGCGCCGGAGCGAGCGAGCTAGCGCCTGGAGGGGGTTCGCTCCGCCGCCCGCCGGCGCTCCTCCTCCTCGAGCACGTCGGGCTCGGCGAGCGCCTTCTGGTAGAGCTGGCCCGCCGCCGCATGCTGGCCGCCCGCCCAGAGCAGATCCGCGAGGACGAGGCCGGGGAGGCGGGCGTGGCGCTCGCGCCGCGCGAGGACCGCGAGGAGGTGGCCGAACGCGAGGGGCTCGCTCGCTCCCCACGGGCCCCCGAGCCGGACGCGCGCCTCGTGGAGGTCGTTCTCGAGGAGGGCCCACGCGCCCTCCGCCTGGCGGAGGTCGTGCTTCCCGCGCTCGCGGTGGGCGAGCGTGTCGAGCGCCTCGACCGTGCAGGCGTGCGGAAAGAGGAACGGCTCGGGTCCGTTCGCGACCCCTTCCCTGAGCGTGAACTTGCCGGTGCGGACCTGGCCGTTCCGCAGCTCGAACTTCTCAGGGCCGCCGATCTCGAGGCCGCGTCGAGCCCGGTCGACGAGGTCCTCGGCCTGGTCGAGCGCCTCGTGGAGCTCGGTCGCGACGAGCGTGTCGAGCGGCGCCACCTGCGCCGAGCACTCCTCGCGGGCGAGCGCGAACGCGGGCTCGGGGCGGCGGATCGGCTCGAGCGCCGTCCAGAGCGCCGTCTCGACGTGGAGCTCGTCCCGCTCCTCCTTCATGAGGTCCAGCCGGGCCTCGAGCTCGCGAGCGACGAGCGCGGCGGCGGGGTCGTGGTCCGCGAGCGCGCGGACACGGGCGAGCCCCTCTTCCAGGACGACGAGGTCGTCGCACGCGCGGAGCTGCTCGTAGAGCGCGTGCTGGGCCCGCTCGTCCCCGGAGGGATCTTGCTTCGTGGGCGGGCTCGGAGTGGAGCCGGGAGCGGAGGCGTCGCGCGGCGGCGGCTCCTCGGGGTCCGGCGGCCGGTGGGCGACGACCGGCCTCGTGTCGCTCGGGCGCGAGGAGGCGACGAAGGCCGGCGGATCGATCCGCGCCTCGGACGACTCCTCGGGCCGGTCCGGCGGAGCGTGGTGGCTCGCGAGGAGGAACGGGGCGACCGCGCCCGCGGCTCCGCCGAGGACGATGAGCGGGAGGAGCGCGTTCCGCTTCCGGACGCGCCTCCGTCGTGTGAGGGCACGCGCCGAGGGGAGCTCGCCGCTCGAGCCGCGGATCCGGGGCGCGGCCGCGAGCCGCTTGTGGTCGCTCCCCTGGCCGACGGCGCGCGCGGCGCTCGACCGGCGCTTCTCGCCACCCTCGGCGCGGCAGTGCTCGAGCGCGACCACGACCTCGTGCGCCGTCTGGAAGCGCGCGCGCGGGTCCTTCTCGAGGAGCTTCCGGAGCGCCGTCCGGAGCTCGCGCGACAGGGACTCCATCTCGGGCGGGTAACGGACCTCCTCGGCGAGGAGCCGAGAGATCGTCTCGAGAGGGCTCCGGGCGAGGAACGGCGGCACGCCGAAGAGCGCGTGGTAGAGCGTGGCGCCGAGGCTCCAGAGGTCGCTCCGGTTGTCGGCGACGCGCGAGTCCCTGGCCTGCTCGGGCGCCATGTAGGAGGGCGTCCCGAGGAGGTCGCCCTGGCGCGTGAGCTCGGCCGATCCGGCGGCCAGCTCGCGGCGCACGAGCCCGAGGTCGGCGAGCTTCACCTGCCCGTCCTTCGTGACGAGGAGGTTGTCGGGCTTCACGTCGCGGTGGACGATCGCGTGGGCCTCGGCCGCCTCGAGAGCGCGCGCGCACCCGAGCGCCGCGTCGAGCGCGACCCGCGTCGAGAGCCGCCCCTGGTCCTGGATCACGGCCTTGAGGGAGCGGCCGTTGACGTACTCCATCGAGTACCAGATCCAGCCGGCATCCCGCCCGATGTCGTAGATCCTCACGACGTTCGGGTGGTTGAGCTCGGCCGCCGCGCGCGCCTCCCGTATGAACCGGAGGACGAGCTCCTCGTCCTCGAGGGCATGGCGTGGCAGGACCTTGAGCGCGACGACGCGGTTCATGTGCGTCTGGTTCGCGCGGTAGACGATCCCCATGCCGCCGCGGGCGATCACATCGATGATGATGTAGCTGCCGATCGCCGTGCCGGGTCCCGGCTCCGCCTCGACGGTCCCCATGTCGGAGCCGTACTTGATCGTCGCCTCCGAGCTCCCTGCCTCGAGCGTCGCCTCGCTCGATGGACGCGCCGCGGCCGTCGGAGGGATCGGGACCCGGTCGGTCGGCGTCTGCCGTCCGACCCGCGCGTTCGCCACGCGCTCCGCACAGACCGGACAGGTGGTCAGGTGGCGCGTGACGTGGTCGGCCGTCGCCGCGGGCAGGCGACCGGACACGATCAGCGGCAGGAACTCTCCGACCGCGGAGCAGTCCACCGGCACGACCCTAGCGCCCTCGAGCGCCTCGTTCAATACGCGCCGGACCGCGCCGCCGTTGGGCTCCAGGACTTTCGGCGGAAGGAGCTTGACGTTGGGTCAATGTTAGGTGATTCTATGTGTCGTTCGGGGGAGCCACGTGAACCTCACCGCCAAGCAGAGCCAGATCGTCCGGTTCATCTGGACCTACAGGAAGATGAACGGCATCGCGCCCACCCTGTCGGAGATCGCCGACTCGCTCGGGGTCTCGAAGATCACCGTCCACGAGCACATCGGCCTCCTCGAGAAGAAGGGCGCGATCAAGAAGGCAAAGTACCAGTCGCGCTCGCTCATCCTCAGCCGCAAGGTCGTGAACGAGCTCGCCGCGGTCGACAAGGAACGCGAGCGCGCCGGCGGGGCCGACGGCGGGGCCCCCAAGCGAGCACCGCGGGCAAAGGGCGGGCCCCTGATCCCGCTGCGAGGGACGATCGCGGCCGGGTCTCCGATCGAGGCGGTCGAGGACGAGGCCGAGCTCGACGTGGCATCGACGCTGCGGTGTGACCGGGCGAGCTACGCGCTGCGCGTCCGGGGCGACTCCATGATCGATGACGGGATCCACGACGGCGACTTCGTGCTCGTCGAGAAGCGGACCAGTCCGCGCGACGGCGAGACGGTCGTGGCGGTCGTCGATGGCAACGAGGCGACGCTCAAGCGCTTCTACCGAGAGGGCGCGGCCGCGTACAAGCTCGTCCCTGCGAATGAGCGGCTCCAGCCCATCGTCGTGCCGAAGAGCAAGCTCGAGATCCGGGGCGTCGTCGTGGGGCAGCTTCGCCGCTACTAAGTACTTGCGTCCGTTTCCGCGCGTTGACAGCCCGTCGTGGCGCGGGTAGCATTCGCGCCGCTCCAGCTTCTCTTGCGAGCGCGTCGCACTCGGGGCGTGGCTCAGTCTGGCTAGAGCGCTGCGTTCGGGACGCAGAGGTCGCAGGTTCGAATCCTGTCGCCCCGATGGACTTTCAAGTCGGTGAGAGAGGCGCCCTTCGTGGCGCCTCTCTCCGTCAAGACGGGCCGTCGCCGGGACGGGCACGCTAGACTCCCGGAGATGAAGATCGGGCCGTACGAGGTCGCGGGCGTCCTGGGCGAGGGAGGCTCCGGGCGGGTGTACCGCGGGCGCGCGCCCGACGGCCGCGAGGTCGCGATCAAGGTCCTGCTCGAGCGGCGGCGCGACGCCCTGGCGCGCTTCGAGCGCGAATCGCGGCTCCTCGCGCGGCTGGGCCAGGACGAGGGCTTCGTCCCCGTCGTCGAGCTCGGCGAGAGCCCGGAGCTCGGCCCCTACGTCGTCATGCCCTTCCTCTCGGGCGGGGACCTGCGCGCCCGGCTGCGGGCGGGACCTCTGCCGGTGGACGAGACGGTCGAGCTCGGGACTCGGCTCGGGCGGGCGCTCGGACGCGCGCACGAGCTCGGCGTCATCCACCGCGACGTGAAGCCCGGGAACGTCCTCTTCGCACGGAGCAGCGAGAAGCTGAGCGACGGCCAGCCGCTCCTCGCCGACTTCGGCCTCGCCAAGCACTTCGACCGGGAGGCGCCCGGGGGGAGCGCGTCCGCCTCGCTCTCCAAGACGGGGTCGTTCCGCGGGACGCTCGGCTACACGCCGCCCGAGCAGCTCACGGACGCCAAGTCGGTCGGGCCCCAGGCCGACGTCTATGCCCTCGGTGTCGTGCTCTACGAGTGTCTCGCCGGCCATTTGCCCCACGAGGCGGCGACGGTCGTCGAGCTCCTGGTCAAGGTGACCGACGGGAAGCGCGTGCCCCTGAAGACGGCGCGTCGCGACGTCCCTCACGCGGTCGCGGCCGTCGTGGAGCGCGCGCTCGCCCACGATCCGCGCAAACGGTTCGAGAACGGAGCCGAGCTCGCGGCGGCGCTGGAGGCCGCGCGCTCGACGCCCGATGCGCGGTGGCTTCGCGTCGCCGTGCTCGGCGCGCTCGTCCTCGCGGCGGGTGGGCTCGTCACGGCGCGCGTCCTTCTCCCGCGCGACCCGGTCGCCGTCGTGCCGGCCACGAGCCCGGGGCTCGCGCCCGCGCCGCCGCCCACCCCCCGCGCGACCACGCCGCGCGACCTCGCGCGGGAGGCGGAGCAGGCGCTCCGGCGCCACGAGATCGGGCGCGCGGACGGACTCCTCGCCCGCGCCGCCGCGAGCGCCGCCGACGACGCCCTCGTCCTCGCGGTGCGCGCGCACCTCGAGTGTCTTCGCGACAACGACGATAAGGCGCTCACGCTGGCCGGCCACGCCCTCGACCTCGACCCGCGCTCGGTGGTCGCGCTCCTCACGCGGAGCGCGATCCGCACGGTCCGAGGCGATTTGCGCCGGGCCCTCGAGGACGCCCGGCTCGCGTCGGAGATCGACCCGGAGGACGGTCACGCGCTCCTCTCGTGCGCGCAGACGCGCCGGAACATGGGCGACTTCCGGGCAGCTCTCCGCGACCTGGCGAAGGCGGTCGCGGTCGAGCCGGAGCTCGAGAACGACTTCCGGTTCCACCTCGTTCGCGCCGTCGCGCGCATGGATGCGGGCGATGACCTCGCGGCGGCGCGCGCCGACCTCGACCGCGCCCTCGAGCTCGACCCGAAGGACATCATGGCCCTCACGTCGCGCGCCCAGCTCCGGCTCGCCGCGAGCGACTGGAAGGGGACTCTCGACGACGCGAACCGTGCGATCGAGCTCGGCGACGACACGTGCGCGACGTGGACGAAGCGGTCGATCGCGAACTGCCAGCTGGGCGATGCCCCGCTCGCGCTGAGCGACGCCGAGCACGCGGTCGCGCGCAACCCGCAAGACGCCGGCGCATACGCGGCTCGCGCCCAGGCGAAGCTCGCCCTCCACGCCGACAGCGCGACGGACGATCTCGAGCGAGCCCTCTCGCTCGGGTTGGACGCCGAGCGCGCCGCGGCCGCCCGGAAGGCGTTCGACGAGGCCCGCGGCAAGAGACCCTGAGCTCATGGGAGGAGCCTTGGACGACGCGGTTCCGCCGCACGCCCTCCGCGCGAGCTATGACCGGAGCGCCGCGAGCTACGACGAGCGCTTCTCCGAGCTCCAGCGAACGAAGCACGATGCCGTGCTCGCCCGCGTCACGGTCCAGGACGGTGCGCGCGTCCTCGATGTGGGCTGCGGGACCGGCCTCCTCGCCGCGAGGCTCCCCCGGGCCCGTGTCGTGGGCGTCGATCTCTCCTCGGGGATGCTCGAGAGAGCTCGTGTGCGGCTGCTGCCGGTCCAGGGCTCGGCGCTCGCCCTTCCCTTTCGCGACGGCGCCTTCGAGCTCGTCTTCGCCGTGACGTCGCTCCTCGTCCCGGCGCGCGAGCTCACCCGGGCGCTCCTGGAGCTCGGCCGCGTGGCCCGCCCGGGCGCTCGCGTCGCGGTCACTCTCCTCCGGGAGAACGCGCCCGCGGGCTTCACCCGCGAGCTCCGCGCGTGCGGCCTCGAGCCGGAGGCGGAGGCGTTCCCCTGCGGGCAGGACCTCGGCTGGATCGCCGTCCGCACCTGACGAGGAGCTTCCTGATCACTTCCCCTCGAGTGCCGGAGCGAGCGTATCGGCGAGCATCCTCGCCGCGATCGCGTGAGCGTGCGGACGGAAGTGACGGTCGGCGAGATAGTAGAGATCCGTCGCCTGGGCCGCCACGAGGGGCGGCAGGAGGTCGATGCGGGCGACGTTCGCCCGGGCGAGGGCGGCGTGGAAGCGACGCTGGGGGACCTCGTCGCGCGGCGCCGGGCGGAGCCGCCCCGTGACGACGCTGCGCCCGTTCGTCGTCACCTTGATCTCGTGGACTTGCTCGAGGGTGGGGATCGTCACGACGACGAAGCCGTGTCCCTGGCGCCGAGTCCTGTCGGCGAGACCCACGACGCAGCGGGTGATGTCCTGGAAGGACTTCTCCATCCAATCGGGCCACGTCTCCTCGTAGAGGCGCTTGTCGTAGATCCGCTCGTTGTCCGCATCCGACTCGGGATCGAGCGTCGTCGCGCCGAAGAACGCCCGCGCGAGGCCCAGGAAGGCGTGCGAGTCGCGGAGGACCGGGATCCGGTAGCGGAGGAGCGCCGTGCGCGAGCGGAGGCGACTCTCCTCGACGACGCAGTACTTCGCCTGGACGCGGCGCGGGAGGCCGTCCGCGTCGAGCTCGAGCCACTCCATGCCCGGTCCGACGGTGAAGTCGTTCCCGACGAAGACGGCCTCGACGAGGATGTCGCAGTCGAACGCCGTCTTCTCGGCGAGCGCGGCGTAGTACGCGTCCGGAGCGAAGCCGTACGCGAAGCCGAAGTTCAGGACCTCGACATCCTTCCCGCGCTCGCGGAGGAGCCGCTCGAGGACCTGGGGAAACGCCTCCTCCGCCTTCACGCCCCAGCCGAAGACGAACGAGTCTCCGACGACGCCGATCCTCGTCCCGTGCGTCTTGCGGGGAGTGACCTCGCGGTCCATGCGGAGCCCCTGCCCGTTGATGGCGATCGGGATCGAGAACTCGGGCCGTTCGACGGTGCAGCGGACGTTCGGCTCGAGCGAGGCGGGGACGATCGTGCTCGCGCGCGTCATGGGCGGGCTCTCGCGGAGCAGCTCCGAGTAGGTCGGCTGGGGCCGGACCGTCCTGAGGACGAGCTCGGAGACGAGGAGCGCGACCGCGAGGCTCGCGAGCACGAGGACGACGCGGAGGCGCTTGCGGCTCACGGAGGCATTGTATGCCGGGTGGCTCCGGGAGCTCTTCCGCCGTCGCGCCCGATGTCTCATCCTGGGTGCCTGGGCGAGGCGCGAGATGGGCGAAGTGGCACGTCGTGACGTGAGGCTCACCGACCTCCTCGGCGTGGAGCTCCCGATCGTCCAGGCGCCGATGGCGGGGGTCCAGGACCAAGAGCTCGCGATCGCCGTCGCGCTGGCGGGTGGTCTCGGATCGATCCCCTGCGCCATGCTCTCGCCCGACGCGATCCGGCGGCAGGTCGCGACGTTCCGGGAGCGGGCGAGGAAGCCCGTCAACCTGAACTTCTTCTGCCACGGCACGCCCGCCCCCGACCCGGGACGCGACGCGCGGTGGCGCGAGCTCCTCGGGCGCTACCACGCGGAGCTCGGAGGCGACCCCGCGACGGGGGCGGGCGGCCCGGCGCGCTTGCCGTTCGACGAGGCGACGTGCGCCGTCGTCGAGGAGCTCCGGCCCGAGGTCGTGAGCTTCCACTTCGGGCTCCCGCCGCGCGGCCTGCTGGATCGCGTCCGCGCGACCGGCGCGAGGGTCCTCTCGTCGGCGACCACCGTGGCCGAGGCGCGCTTCCTCGAGGACGGAGGCTGCGATGCCGTGATCGCCCAGGGAGCGGAGGCGGGCGGCCACCGGGGCATGTTTCTCGCGACCGATGTCTCCGGTCAGGTCGGCACGCTCGCGCTCGTGCCCCAGGTCGTCGATGCCGTTCGCGTCCCCGTGATCGCCACGGGCGGCATCGCGGACGCTCGCGGCGTCGCGGCGGCGTTCGCTCTCGGAGCCGCCGGCGTCCAGGTCGGGACCGCCTACCTCCGTTGCCCGGAGGCGACGACGAGCGCTCTCCACCGCGCCGCGCTCGCGACGGCGCGCGAGGACGAGACCCGGATCGCGAACGTGTACACCGGGCGACCGGCGCGCGGTCTCGTGAACCGCTTCATGCGCGAGCTCGGTCCCCTTCACGAGGAGGTCCCCGCCTTCCCGACCGCGGCGAGCGCGCTCGCCCCGCTTCGCGCGAAGGCCGAGGCGCGAGGATCGAGCGACTTCTCGACGCTCTGGGCGGGACAGGCGGCGCCGCTCGGGCGCGAGGTCGGCGCGGGCGAGCTGACGCGGCGGCTCGTCCACGAGGCGCGGCGGCTCCTCGGCGACCTCGCGATCTGATCATCCGGCGCGGCGGCGACCCTGCGCGATCCTCTCCTCGAGGGTCTCGAGGAGAGGCCCGGACTCCCAGGAGCCATCGTAGCGGCGGCCGTCGATGAAGAACGTCGGAGTCCCGTTCACGCCGCTCCTCACGCCGCTCAGGAAGTCCTCGCGGACGCGCTCCTGGTAGCGGCGCTCCCGGAGCTCGCGGGTGAAGCGGTCGAGGTCGAGGCCGAGGGCCGCCGCGTGCCCGGCGAGGTCGGGAGGCTCCAGGGCATCCTGGTTCTCGAACAGGCGATCGTGCATGGGCCAGAACGCGCCCTGAGCTCCCGCGCACTCCGTCGCCTCGGCCGCGAGCTCCGCGTTCGGGTGGGCCATCGAGAGCGGGAAGTGACGGAAGCAGAAGGAGAGCTCGTCGCCCAGGAGCCGCTCGATCTCGCGCAGGACGACGTGGGCGCGACCGCAGAACGGGCACTCGAAGTCGCCGTACTCGAGGAGCGACACGAGCGCTCTCCGGGAGCCCCGGATGTGGTCTCTCTCCCCGATCGGGGGCACGAGCGTGCGGCCTTCTCGGCGCTCGATCATGCCGCCTCCTTTCTTCCACTCTTCCGCGCGAGGTCGTCGAGGGCCGCGAGGATCCCGTCGGCGCCGGGGTTGATGCCGATCGGCGACTTGTAGCTCCAGGCGATCCGTCCCTCCTCGTCGATCACGAAGAGGGCGCGCTCGCAGACGCCTTCGGCCTCGCGATAGGCGCCGTAACGGCGGGCGACTTCTCCCTTGGGCTCGAAGTCGGAGAGGAGAGGGAACTGGAACCGCCGCGCCTGCGCGAACGCGTTGTGGCACCACACGCCGTCGACGGAGATCCCGATGAAGGTCGCGCCGTGGCGCTGGATCTCGGGGAGAACCTCGTTGAACAGCGCGAGCTCGTCCCCGCAGACCGGGCTCCAGTCAGCGGGATAGAAGGCGAGGACGACGGGGCGTCCACGAAAGTCGGAGAGCGAGACGGTCTGGTCGGGCGTCGTCTTGAGCTCGAACTCGGGCGCCATCTCGCCGGCGCCGACGAGGCCGGAACGAGGCCGCCCCTCGCCCGATCCCTTGCGCGACGGCCGGCCGCCTCCAGAACTCATCCGTGCCATGTCGTCCTCCGCCTCGTCGGCGCCCCCCCTGTCGCGGGAGCGCAAGGTTCGATCCTCGAGGCCTCGCGGCCGTTCGCGGACATGCAAGGGAGGCGACCGTGCGCGCGTCCAGGGCTACGTCAAACGAGAACCCCCGATTCCGTCGGAAGCGTAGACTCGACACATGACCCTCCTCGAACCACTCGCCCGGCCCCTCGCGCTGCCAGGCGGCGCCACGCTCAAGAACCGGATCGCGAAGTCCGCCATGAGCGAGCAGCTCGGGACCAAGGAGAACGCTCCGACGCCCGGGATCGCGAGGCTCTACGAGACCTGGGGCAAGGGCGGCGCGGGGCTCCTGATCACCGGCAACGTCATGATCGACCGCCGCGCGCTCGGAGAGCCCGGGAACGTCGTCCTCGAGGACGAGCGAGACCTGGAGCTCTTCGGCGCCTGGGCCCGCGCCGCCCAGGCGGAGGGCGCCCGGTGCTGGATGCAGATCAACCACCCGGGCCGCCAGTCGCCGCGCGCCGCGACCAAGGAGCCCGTCGCTCCCTCGGCCGTGCCGCTCGAGGGCATGGGACCCGCCTTCGCGAAGCCGCGCGCCCTCGAGGAGAAGGAGATCCACCAGATCATCGCGCGCTTCGCGACGACGGCGCGGCTGGCGACGAAGGCCGGCTTCGCCGGGGTCCAGATCCACGGCGCCCACGGCTACCTCGTGAGCCAGTTCCTCTCGCCGCGCACGAACCTCCGCGAGGACGGCTGGGGCGGCACCCCCGAGAAGCGCCGGAGGTTCCTGCTCGAGATCGTGCGTGCGGTGAAGGACGCCACGGGCTCCGGGAAGAGCGTCGGGCTCAAGCTCAACTCGGCCGACTTCCAGCGCGGCGGCTTCACCGAGGAGGAGTCCATGGACGTCGTGCGCGCGCTCGAGG
>Ga0070738_10007202_pt1 | contig 11257 bp, 10 predicted proteins | sample Coa_R2_2_FD_66446 | JGI IMG/M metagenome (GOLD analysis project Ga0070738, IMG submission 66446) | Surface soil microbial communities from Centralia Pennsylvania, which are recovering from an underground coalmine fire - Coalmine... | ecosystem: Environmental > Terrestrial > Soil > Unclassified ... | reverse complement strand
ACCAGGTAGCCCTGTTTCGTCAATACGTCTTTGAGATCCATCCGCTGGATCGTTTCGTCGTCAGCAATAATGATACGGGTTGGCATCGACATTACCTCTTATGCATGAATCCTCTCTACACCACACCCACCCTGAGCCTCACTCCCATCAGTTCGCCGTGTGATGTCAGAATAATAAAGAGTATAACACACTATGGGAAGAAATTACATACCTTCCCGAATTTTGCTGGAAATGCCTCACTCATGACTCATGCCACATACGTTAATGCCGTTTGCCCGCTCATGATCTGCGCCAGCAGCCTCGCCTCGCGAATGATTGCCTGCAACTGATTGGGGGTGATGGATTGACGCCCGTCGCAGAGGGCGCTGTCGGGTTCGGGATGCACTTCGAGAATGAGGCCCTCCGCGCCTGCGGCGATGGCGGCGCGGGACATGGTGGGAACGAGTTCGCGCCGTCCGGTGGCGTGGCTGGGGTCAACAATGATCGGCAGGTGGGTCAATTCGTGAAGCAGAGGAACGCAGGAGAGATCGAGCAGGTTGCGCGTCTGGGGATCGAAGCTGCGAATGCCGCGCTCGCAGAGGATGACGTGCGGATTGCCCGCCGCGACGATGTATTCTGCCGCCAGCAGCCATTCCTCAATCGTCGAGGCCAGCCCGCGTTTGAGCATGACGGGCCGCTGCTGGCTGTTGCGCCCGGCGGCGAGCAGCAGCGGGAAGTTCTGCATATTGCGGCTGCCAATCTGTAAAATATCGGCGTAGCATGCCACCGTTTCCACCAGACCCGGCTCCATGACCTCGGTAATCACGGGCAGTCCGGTCTGTTCTCGCGCCTCAGCCAGCAGTTCGAGGCCTTCAATGCCCAGTCCCTGGAACTGGTAGGGTGAGGTGCGCGGCTTGAACGCTCCCCCACGCAGTATCTGCGCACCGGCAGCTTTCACCGCTCTGGCCGTTGACAGCAATTGCTGGCGATTCTCAACCGCACAGGGGCCTGCGATGATGACCGGAGAAGCGTTCGCGCCGCCGATGGCCACAGGCGTGATGCCGCGATCCTCGCCAACGACGACGCGGCTCTGGTCCGCCTTGAAGGTGCGGCTCACCAGCTTGTACGGGGTAGCAATGGGCGTCACGCGGGCGACGGCGTGGTGCTGGCGCAGGATATGCTCCGCCTGCGCGTCATACTGCCTGCCTTCAAGGCAAATCACCTCGCGCCCATCGATCTTTGTGCAGGTCGGCGGGCGACCGCCGGAAAGCTGACTGAGCAAGGCCAATAATTCGCCGCGCGTACTACTGTCGGCATCGGTGCTAATGGTGATAATCATGATTGCGTTCCTCTCTTTTCTTTTCGTTTCCTGTCACAGGATTTCAGCAAACAAAAAAGCAGAGGTTTGATCCTCTGCTTCTCCAGCATGCTGGTGGTTATTTTTTGCTCAACACAACGAACCCACCATCATGCTGGAGGGCTAAACCAGTAATAAAAGCTGTACTGATTGTATCGTTGTTTGCCAAGCATCTGTTGTGTTTGCTCTTTTCTGCTTTTTCGTACCCGCTCGTGTGTAGCAGGTACTTACTTGTTACAAGTATAGGCAGAAAACAGCCGTCTGTCAAGGCTTTACAGGACTTTTTCTGCCTATCCTCAACAATTTATGAGCGTTTGCGGGCGCGCCGCTGCATGTACCGCTGGGTGGCGCGATAATCTTCATAGAGATCGTCGTCCGCGCCTTTGACGCCCTGGCGCATGGTGGGCGGCGGCGTTTTGGCGACCGGCTCCTGACTGGCGCTCTTGCTCTTGTTGTTTGACTGACCGCTGCCGCGCCGCGCCGGTTCCGGCTGCCCGGCCAGCGCACCCAGACTGCGTGGGATGAGATCAAATTTTGCCAGAACGATCAGCAGCAGAATCAGTGTCGCCAGGAAGACCAGGGTGCTGGTGCTGATAATGACCTGGCCGCCGAAAAGGTTAAAGCTGGTGAGCTGGTAGTTCAGGTGATTGGCTGTCATAAACTCGGTCTCGAAGACGCCGATGAAATTGGCGCCCAGCAGGTAGATGACCATGCCCAGCAGGTAGCGCGTCTTGAAGCCGCCGGGGCGCGTGGCCGTTGTGCGGGCCGGGGCTGGCTTTGGCTTTGCCTCCTGCTTTTCCTGCTTCGTCGGCGTGGTCGAGATCTCCGTCGCTTTCGCACTGCCTGATCCGAGGCCGACCTTGCGCGTGGCACGGGCCAGGCGGGCCTGGGCTACGTCCACTTCCGGCGCCTGCTCCGTCGACTTTTTGCCGATGGTGGAGAAGAAACCGGGCAATCTTCTCGTCTTTGTCGGCGTGGGGGCCGCTTCTTCGACGCTTTCCTCAACTGTCTCTATCTGCTCGAACTCTGGTTCGTCTAGCGTTGTCTCGCTCTCGCTCTCTCTGCTAGAGGTAACGAGTACGGGCCGATTACGATCGGCGCGGGTAGAGCGCCTGCGATGGCCCTGCTCCTGTGTCATGATTGTCCTCCCGAATGATTGTCATAGTATTGACTGGATGATGACGTCTCGTTATTATAAGCGTTTTCCTGGTCAGGAGCAAGGTTTTGCGCGGGGAAACTTTGCTGAGGGTTGGAGCCAGAGTTGTTCTGCAGCGGCATCGCGGGGTACGAGGGCGTTGGCTGCATCGATGTCCCGGTTGGCGGCTGCGGCTGTGGTTGCTGTGGCAGGTAGACAGAGGCCGATGGAGAAACGGCGGGCATCGATGGTTGCGAGAACTGCGACGGCGGAGACGGTTGGGATGGCTGCGGCGGCTGGAACTGTGACGAAGCTGCCTGAGCGGGGATAGCAGGGGCGTTGGCCTCGTTCCACGCCTGCACGGCGGCCAGGCCCGCGCGGGCGATCTCATCGTCGCGCCCGGCGGCGTTGCCCCCGCTGACGCCGATGCCGCCAACAGTCGCGCCATTGATGCGAATGGGCCAGCCACCGGCTGCCATAATGAATTTTCCCTGGGTCATGGCCGCCAGGCTTGAGGCAAAGCCGGGAATGCCGGCGCCCCACTGCGCAACGGCATCGGTCGACTGGTTGAACATGACCGCCGTCGTCGCTTTGGCGATACTGATATTCCCGGTTGCCCACCCATACGGGGACATCATGCGTTCAAAGAGAACCAGGTGACCGCCAGCGTCGACGATGGCGATGCTCACCGGGCTACGTAGCTCTCTGGCGCGCTGCTTACTTGCCTCCAGTATTCTGCGCGCAACATCAATTGACAGACTCACACAATTGCTCCTTCTCACCAGGCCGGTGCCTGCGTTTTGATAACCGCCTGATACTAAATTTTCAGGTGTTTCTAGCACTATAACATATATGAACCATTTAGTATAGCGGTAGCTTAACTTGCTATAGCGGCTGTGCCTCTTCGACGACGTAACCGGCGGCACGCAGGTGGTGCAGGAGTTGCTCGCACTGGGCGCGGTCGCGCGTTTCCAGCGTCAGCGTCTCTTCGCGCTGCATGATGGGCAGGCGACTGGAAATGCGCTGGTGGCGCACATCGATGACGTTGATGCGCATTTCGGCGATGATGCTGAGCAGGCGCATCAACTCGCCGGGGCGGTCGGTCAGCTTCGTGTGAATGACGAAGTAGCGACCGGCAGCCGCCAGGCCGTGTTCGATGAAGCGGCCAACCAGGTTGATATCGATATTGCCGCCGGTCAGCGGCACCAGCACTTTCTTGCCGCGCAGCGAGATGGTGCCGCTCAGCAGCGCGGCCACGCCAGCCGCGCCCGCGCCCTCCACCAGCAGTTTGCAGCGTTCCATCAGCAGCAGCACCGCGCCGATAATGGCCTCGTCATTGACCAGCACGACATCATCGACCAGGCGTGAGATGATGGAGAAGGTCAGCGCGCCGGGCCGTTTGACGGCGATGCCGTCGGCAATGGTGGTGATGGCGGGCAGCGTTTGCAGCGTGCCTGCATCCAGCGAGGCGCGACATCCGGCAGCGCCCTCGGCCTGCACGCCAATGATGGTGATGTTGGGACGCAGCGCGCGGGCGGCAATGGCGATACCGGCGATAAGGCCGCCGCCGCCGATGGGAACGACCAGCGCGTCGGCATCCGGCAGATCGCTCAGCATCTCCAGCCCCAGCGTTCCCTGCCCGGCGATGATATCGGGATCGTCGAAAGCGTGGATGAAGACCGCGCCCGATTCGCGCTGCAATTGCAGGCAGTGTTCGTAGGCATCGTCATAAGTGAAGCCATGCAGCACGACGTTCGCCCCATAACCCTGCGTGGCCGTGACTTTCGCCAGCGGAGCCGTCTCCGGCATGACGATGGTGCAGGGGATATGATACTGTGCGGCGGCAATGGCCACGCCCTGCGCGTGGTTGCCAGCCGAGGCGGCAATCACGCCATGCCGGTACTCCTGCTCGCTCAGCCGCGACAGTTTGAAGCTCGCGCCGCGTACCTTGAAGGAACCGGCGCGCTGCGTATTCTCCTCCTTCAAATAAATGTCCGCGCCCGTCAGTTCGTGCAGGGTGCGCGAGGGCGTCAGGGGAGTATGGTGCAGCCGGGGCTTCAGCAGCTTGTGGGCCTCCCAGATATCGGCAATGGTCACAGGGCGCTGGCTTACCAGCCCATTGTGCGCCTCGCCAGCCCCGGCAGCGGTCGCGTCGCTCATCTCATCGCCAGTGGCTGTCAGGGTCGCATCCCCGGCAGTCGCGCCGGAATCATCATTACTGGTAGCATGTTCTACGTAACGCATGACGTGGTACAATTCCTTTCCATCCATCAGCGGATTCGACCACGCCCGTTGTGGTTCGCTCTATCTACGCTTTTCTCTTTAGTCCGGTTCAATTTAGTTTGGTTCGACTCAACTCACAAAAGCCATGCCCCATTGCATGAACGATGATGCGACGATTATAGCGTATTGATGGCCTGGCACGCAAGCTACGATTCGCCTGGTTCTCCTCAAAGGGTGCAGACCCCTACTGTATCACGCTTGACAGGCAGACAAAATACAGGCACTGTACACATAGGAGACACGGGTTATCGAACAACGATATACTCTCTACGAAAGGCAGGATTATTATGACAACTACTGGCCGGCGCTCTGTGGTCACTCCGGCTGACTGGATCTTGCCTTTGATGTGCGCTTATCGCCCCAGGATGTCTTGCAGCCGGATATCTTTGTTATCCTCAACGCTAAACGTCAGAAGCTGCAAAAAACATTTCTCGATGATCCTCCCGATCTCGCGATTGAGATTGCCTCGCCGGGTACGGCTGGCTTTGACCGGCGCGAGAAGCAGGATAGCTATGCACGGTTCGGCGTCCCTGAATACTGGATCGCTGATGCCGGAGCGCGTACTGTTGAAGTGCTGGTACTGGAAGAGGGGCATTATCGCTCGCCCGGCGTCTTTAGCGGCAAGCAAACGCTTCCCTCGCGGGTTGTATCCTACTTTCCGGTGCCGGTGGAGCAGTTTTTTGTGTGATCTCATGGCATGCTGCGTTGATTATTTATGGCATACAGCCAATGATCTGGTGTTGCCCCTGTAGCCCCCCGACTGCAGGGGCAACATTATTCTTTTACGTCAAAACGGTCATGATGGATTACTATTTCAATAAAAAAGAGGGAGCCGACAACGTGTCATGCTTCGTTTCACTCAGCATGACACGTTGTCGGCTCCCTCTCCTTCTTAAGAAGGGTTGGCGCTAGTCGCGGGCGCGGAAGAGTTTGACGCGGCGGTTTGGCTCTTTGCCGCGACTGCGCGAGATCAGGTTGTAGCGCGTGGCCATCTGGTGCTGCAGGCGGCGGATGTAGGCGTTGGCCGGGGCCAGTTCCGCCGTCGTCAGCCCTTTGTTGAGAACCTGGTGGATGACATCCTCGGTCTCAAGCAGGGCGCGCATGGTTTCATCATCAGAGCCGGGGCCAGGATCGCCATTGCCATCGCTCCCGGCCTCGTCCTCATCGAGGGCATCCGTGGAAGGGATGTCGAAGATGTGGGCGAGGGCGTGCTGCATCTGGGCAATGGTGTTGTTCTTCAGAATGATGATCGTCTTATTTTCCCGCTCGGCCTGTTGCAGGCGCTCCGTCTGATGGCGATAATAGTTTTTCAGCGTCACAATCGCGTCGGCGTCGACCTCGCTGTTGGTGACGATGATCGGGACGCGCAGGTGACGGGCGGCCTCGGCCAGGCGGTCGCGACTCACGCCGAAGGGGTAGATGCGCAGCGTCTTGAGGATGGATGCCGCATCCTCCTCGTTTCCCTGCTCGTTGTCCTCATGGATGCGCCGGTTGGGGGCGCGTTCAGCGGAGATCAGCGTCATGGGGGCGCGATGCTCGACATCGGCGGGCGACGTGCCGGTCGGGGCCAGTTCGCTGAGCATGGGTTGCATGCGCATCGTAGCAAAGCTTGCTCTGCCGTCTGGCGAGCCGGAAGTCGCTGCCGTGCCGGTCGAACGCATTCCCATTTCGAATGGCATTACCGGCGTCTGGGCAGTGTGGCGACCTCGAAGACGGTCGGCGCTGGCGTTCCCGCCATTGCTGCCGCCTCGATAGCCAGGCTGGCTCTGCCCTACCTGGCGAAACTGATTCCAGTCGCTGCCGCCACGCTCGAAGCCGCCGGTGCCGGTGCCGGTGCGCGTCAGGCCGCCTGTCCCCCACATCGGGATTTCCATGCCGCCGGAAGAGATGCGGCGCACGGAGATGCGGCCCGTCTCTTCGTCGCGGGTGCGCTCCTCGGCGACGATGGGCTGGCCGCGCAGCATGTTGTCGACCGTATCGGCCACGTCGCGGTGGACGACCAGCTCTTCCCAGCTCTGCTGCTCAACTACCACGTCGAAGGTCGGCGGGGCCTTGCGCTCAAGAATGCTCTTTTGCGTATGGCGGCGCCGCGCCTCCTCGTCGCCCAGCGTAACGGTCTGAATGCCGCCCACCAGATCGGAGAGCGTCGGGTTGACCAGCAGGTTGCTCAGCGAGTTACCGTGCGCCGTCGCGACCAGTTGCACGCCGCGTTCGGCGATGGTGCGAGCGGCTGCCGCTTCCAGTTCCGTGCCAATTTCGTCGATGACGATGACCTGCGGCATGTGGTTTTCGACCGCTTCGATCATCACCGCGTGCTGTTCTGCGGTGCGCGCCACCTGCATGCGGCGGGCGCGCCCTATTCCAGGGTGAGGAATATCACCATCACCCGCAATTTCATTGGATGTATCAACCACCACGACCCGTTTATTGGCCTCATCGGCCAGAACACGGGCTATTTCACGCAACAGGGTGGTTTTACCCACGCCCGGGCGACCAAGTATCAAGATCGATTGACCCTGCTCGACGATATCGCGGATCAGGGCAATGCTGCCCAGCACCGCACGACCAATACGACAGGTCAGACCCACGATTTTCCCCTTGCGGTTCCGCAGGGCGCTAATACGATGCAGGGTGCGCTCAATCCCGGCGCGGTTATCGTCGCCGAATTCACCAATACGCTCGACCACGTATTCGAGGTCCGCGTAGGTGATCGGCTGAGAACTCAGGATCACCTCCCCTTCTGGGAACCGGCCCTCGGCATAGCGTCCGAGGTCCATTACGATCTCCAGCAGTTCGCCCCGGTTTTCCAGGCGGTTGACTGCATCGTGGATGTCTGGCGGAAGAGCCGCCAGCAGAGCCTCCAGATCGTCAGTGATCACGTTTTGCATAGGCAGTTCTATCACCTCATAGTCTGGCGCGCATTGACCGTCCCCAGGCCCTTGACGCCATAGGCCACTCGTTGTTCCAGTGAGGGGACTGTGCGCGGTCGCATAGCCAGCAGGGCCATGTGGCGCACGAGCAGAACCCGCGTGGTGGTCTGCTCAAATCCACTATTGCGCAGAGCGGCGATTACAGAAGACTCGTACTCACGCACATGACAGAGAATCGGCTGTGCGCTTTCCTGTTGCAGGCGCTGAATGCCGAAGCGCAGTAACGGTTCGGCAAGGTCAGCATGTTCAGGATGAACCATCAATGAGAGCTGGTGCGGTGCGGAACCGTGACTCCGGCAAAGCCGCATCCATGCCCCTAAACGCACGCCAACGTCACAGACGTAGTTCTCGCTGTCACGCCAGAACGGGAAGCGGGTTCCGCGCAGTGAGCCGACGTGTAATTTAGCAAATTCTTCGCTGTTCTCCAGCAGTTCGGCCATCTGCACACGATGCGGGGTCACCGCCCGATAGAGCTGGTGCAGGCCCCAGACGTGATGACGATTCCAGCGCCGGAGCGAAGGCAGGTTGAGGTCATTGCTCTCTAATAAAGACGCACGAGACGGCGTATTCTTGCATTCAGAATCAGTTTCATTATGCGCGTCTGCATGCGTTGCTGTACCCGCGTCATGGCCGGTATAGACATAGGTCAATTCGCGGGCATAACGTTGAAAGCCCATACGCTGGAACATCTCCAGTTCGGGGATTTCGTCCTCAACCTTTGCAAATACACGTAAGATGCCGTGCGTCGCTGCCATTTCCAGGATGTATTCGAGCAGCGCGCTCAGCACCTCATCGCCGGAGATATTGCGATTGACCATCGAGGCCAGGTAGGAGATGTCCCACATGGTGCGCGACGGGCGTTCGCGCGCCTGGGCGAAGCCAAGAATATGCCAGTGGTCTTCGCAAATCCAGGTGCGCGAGGCAGGGTTCAGCGGAAAGATATTCCTGAGGACAGGGGGCAATGGGTGACGGTTGTCTACCGGCTCCAGCCAGCACACAAAATTCGCCAGCTCGTGCTGCTTGCTGCGAGCGCGTCGATCAAGTGAGTAGATGATTCCCGGTAAATCAACGTACAGTACCGGTCGTATCATCCATTGCTCCCGCGTTAGAGGTAGCGGGCGCGCATCCTCCCTTAAGGTCGGATTGACCGTTCCCCGAACGGTCTGCCTGCGCCCCTACGTGACGCTCTGAACTATGCGGAGAAAGTAGTGATGAAAACGTGGGTCTCCCGATACCTCTGGATGAAACGCGGTACCGAGCAGGGTTCCTTCACGGACAGCAACGATAGAACCATCGTCGAGCGTCGCCAGCACCTCTACCTCCGGGCCAACCTCTTCAATGACTGGCCCGCGAATAAAGACCGCGTGGAACGGCGCTTCTCCCAGCACCGGCACCAGCAGATCAGTCTCAAAACTTTCCCGCTGACTGCCAAACGCATTGCGACGGGTGCGTATGTCCATCGAGGCCAGCAATGGCTGGCCCGCCAACGCATTATCCGTCATCTTTGATAACAAAATTAAGCCCGCACATGTTCCCCAGACGGGGATTCCCTCGCGAATGGCCTGGCGCAACGGTTCGTCCAGGCCGTACAGAACCATCAGCTTGCCGATGGTGGTGCTTTCACCACCTGGTATTATTATACCATCTAATTCCTGTAATTGCGCGGGTAATCGTACCGCGCGGCCCTCAACTCCAAGTTCGGCCAGCATTTTCAGGTGCGCCTCAAAATCGCCCTGTAATGCTAATACGCCAATCTGTAGCTTCCGGTTGTAACTTTCCATACCCTGAACCTCTTCGGACGTGTCATGCTGAGCGCAGCGAAGCATCCAATCTCGCCAATCTGAAAAGCGGCTGCGCCGGATGCTTCCCCTTCGCTCTGCTCAGGGCTAACGGCTTACGCCGCTCAGCATGACATCAGCGAGTCCCTTTTCAATGGCATTACCACCCGCGCACGGCCATGCGCTCTTCCTCGCGCAGGGTATCCAGGTTAATACCGACCATTGGCTCGCCAAGATTTTTCGAGACCTCGGCCAGAATCTCCGGGTTCTCGTAGTGCGTTGTGGCCTGCACAATGGCTTTGGCGCGCTTCAACGGGTTGCCCGACTTGAAGATACCGGAGCCGACAAAGATGCCTTCCGCGCCCAGCTTCATCATCAGCGCCGCGTCCGCCGGGGTCGCCACGCCGCCTGCGCAGAAGTTGACGACGGGCAGCTTGCCGTTTTTCGCCACTTCGTAGACCAGCTCGTAGGGGACGCGCATCTCCCTGGCCTTCGCCTGCAACTGGTTCTCGTCTCCCACGTCGTACAGCCCGCGTAGTTCGCGCAGGCCGCTCATGACGGCGCGCATATGGCGCACAGCCTCGACGATATTGCCCGTGCCGGCCTCGCCCTTCGTGCGCAGCATGGCCGCGCCCTCATTGATGCGCCGCAGCGCCTCTCCCAGGTCGCGCGCCCCGCATACAAACGGGACGCTGAACTGGTGCTTATCCACATGGAATTGCTCGTCGGCAGGGGTCAGAACCTCTGACTCATCGATGCAGTCAACGCCGATGGCCTGCAAAATCTCGGCCTCGACAAAATGGCCGATACGGCACTTCGCCATTACCGGAATGGTGACGGCCTCTTTGATCTGGAGAATCAACTCCGGGTCGCTCATGCGCGCCACGCCGCCGTGCGTGCGAATATCCGCCGGCACGCGCTCAAGCGCCATCACAGCGGATGCGCCCGCCTCTTCCGCGATACGCGCCTGCTCGGCATTGACGACATCACAGATCACGCCGCCTTTGAGCATTTCTGGAAACGTTCTTTTTACGTGTTCAGTTCCTGTCTGTTTTTGCACGATTCCTCGCCTCCTGATATATATTCAACACTGGTGTTTTCTATCATTTTACCACATTCCCCCATCCACTACTACAGCCAATCGCAAATGGCCCACTATGCCAATTTCATAATTGTTGTGTTACCGTTTCCAGCCATGCAGCGAGTTGCTCTTTACTCATCTGCCCGTTTGCCAGGGCCATAATCACCCTGTAGTAGTCTTCTTCGGTCGCGACAGGCTTGTAGCCGTTCAATTTCAGGAAGGTGAACATGGCCATACCGGCGGTGCGCTTGTTGCCATCGATAAATGGATGGTTCTGGCAGAGGTGGAAGCCGTAGGCGGCGGCCATATGAAAAATGGTTGGGTGGAGGAACTCGCCACCAGACCGGGCCTGTGGCATGTGCAGGGCCGAATCTAAGGCTGCGGCGTCGCGCAGCCTGTAGCTGCCGCCGTAGAGGCGAATCTGGTCATCGTGAATTGCCAGTACGAGGGCTTCGGGTAAGAAACGCACCGGCATAGCAATCACTCGGCCAGTTTGCGGTTGGCGTTGCGATAGCGTGGTTCAAGCTGTTCGTAGGCTGCCCAGGCATCCTGAAAGTCTGAGCTGGCCCGCGTCAGGATGATGCGGTCGCCGACCACCTCAACGGCGATCTCGTCGTTTTCACGCAGGTGCAGCGCCTCCAGCACGGCGGCAGGCAGCGTCACCGTCGCCGAATTGCCGACTTTGCGTAATTTTACGGTCTGCATAACTTCCTC
>Ga0070738_10007201_pt1 | contig 11258 bp, 9 predicted proteins | sample Coa_R2_2_FD_66446 | JGI IMG/M metagenome (GOLD analysis project Ga0070738, IMG submission 66446) | Surface soil microbial communities from Centralia Pennsylvania, which are recovering from an underground coalmine fire - Coalmine... | ecosystem: Environmental > Terrestrial > Soil > Unclassified ... | reverse complement strand
GCGTGATCGAATCACCGGTAGCAAATAGCGTGACATCGTGACCGCGCCGGACGAGTTCTTCAGTCAACAGATGCACAACCAATTCTGTGCCACCATAGGCCGGGGGAGGAACTCGCTCCCACAGCGGGGCAACCTGAGCAATCCGCATACAAACCTCCTGAGAATCAGTGAATGCGGGTATCGCTGCAACAGTGACGATTTTTGCTTGGAACCGTGCTCAAGCAATCTGTAGCAGCTTGAACCCGGAGATGGAAAAAATCTTAAAAAAGAATTTAAGCGCCTGTCAATCCGGCAATTGCGACTTGACAGATTTGCAAACTCACCGCAGTAAGCTAATCATCCGATCGCGGTGAGCCATTGCCATCACTCTGCGGTAGGAAAGTGGTGCCCCATCGATGCTGCTGACGTTTGCGTTCGCTGATAGGTTCGGCCACTGGTAAGTTTGGCCACTGGTAGGTTCGGCCACTAGTAAGTTCGGCGACAGAATTGTGCTCAATTTCCATCGATCGCAAGCAGGACAATCTAACAGATTGTGTCAACAATCCTGGCAAACAAACAGCGCTCCCGGCAAGGAGATTATCATCAAATCAGTAGAAAATTCGCCATGTGACGGCTACAAGGACAGTGAACGTATGGTCGAAGCATCACACCATGATCCATCACGCGGCATCGAGCAGCCCCTCACCCGCTTCATCGAAGCCGCCCGTGCCCAAGGGGCATCGGATGAGTTCATCTACCAGATGCTCAGAAGTCGGGGCTGGCCAAAACCGGAGATTGAATCAGCCTTTGCTCAACTGTATGAACGTCTCACCGGGCAACCAGTACCCACTCCCCGTAGTCAAACTGGTGAAGCATCCAGGGATGCATTCCTTTACCTGTTATCGTTTGCAACGCTGGCGATCTGGAGTCAGGCGTTAGGCCAGATTGGCTTTATCTTAATCGATCAGTTCATCCCAAACCCGCTGGACAGGGGATACAGCAATTATGCCCAGGATCTGGCGGCCAGTATCGCGCGGCTGGTGGTCGTCTTTCCAATTTATTGGCTGTTGATGCGGTTGCTCAACCGTGATCTGGTCGCCCATCCTTACAAATACCTGTCTGGAGTGCGCAAGTGGCTAACGTATTTAGCGCTGTTTGTTGCCGCACTAACGGCAATTATTGCTGTCGTGGTCTTTGTCACATCGCTGCTACAGGGAGAACTGACCATCCGCTTTAGCCTGCAAGTGCTGATTGTATTGGTGATTGCTGGCGGGATTCTGGTGTATTACCTGAACTGGTTGCAACGACAACCGATGGAGCCATGAGTCTATCCCGGCAGAACAGGACATTTTCCTTACTTGCCATAGCTGCGGTCGTAATAGCGATCGCGGTTGGATTTTGGCTGCTGGGGTCGCCAGCCAAACGCCGCCAAATTCGCACCGATCAGCAACGGTTGAACGATCTCAAAGCCATTGCAATGGAATTGCGTTCACTTTCAGCATCCGGCCTGCCAGCGGCGTTATCGGACGACGTGCGCCGCAAAGATCCTATTTCTGGCCAGCCCTACGAATACCGGCGCATTGACAAAACGCATTACGAGCTTTGTGCAACCTTTACAACCGACAGCAGCGAAGATCGTCTGCAGCCAGTCGCTTCAGGCAAAGACCATCGCTGGCAACATCCCTCTGGGCAGCATTGCTATCAGCTTGACACAAGAGAAAACCCCATCGGCCCGCAATTTGATTAGTCCAGCCGCACAAGGCGGCCATAGAGCGACCGTTCTGCCCCAGCACTCAATGCACCGCAAAGCGGGAGCAAGCTACAGTACTCAGCACAGCCAGAACGAATGGCAGCTAAGTTAATGTTGTGATCGGGCTAGCGTCTCTAAGTCAGGCGTCTGGTGCCGCGATCGCGGACATCCATTCGTTCAATGTCCGTCCAGTTGCCAGACCTTCACTTTACTATCCGAGCTACCGCTGACCAGAAGAGTACCGTCGCCCGTGAGCGCGATCGCGTTGACGGCGCTGATATGTTCCGTGAGGGTTCCATACAGGCTGCTGGTTTCTAAATTCCAGAGCCGAATGGTTGTGTCGCTGCTGCCGCTGACCAGGAGTTTACCATTGCGGCTCAGGGCGATCGCGTTGACCGCATCAGTATGCCCCGTGAATGTGTGCACCACGGCACCGCTGTCGATGTTCCACACTTTGATGGTCTTGTCCTTGCTACCGCTGATGAGCGTTTGGCCATCGGGGGCAATCACGACCGCGTGTACTGAGTTAAAGTGCGCTCTTGGCAGCGTTCTGGCGGGTTCGTTTGCCAGACTCCAGAGCTTAATCTGGTTGTCCAGACCACCACTGACCACTAGCTGGCCATTGGGACTAAACGCGACCGATCGCACCATCCCTGCCAGTTCCGAAAAGGCCCGCAGCGGTTCGCCCGTCGCCAGTTTCCAGAGCCGCACCGTGCGGTCTTCGCTGCCGCTGGCAATTAACTGTCCATCGGCGCTAATGGCGACGGAGTTGACATCCCTGGTGTGGCCAGTGAGCGATCGCAGCAGTTTGCCCGTCGCCAGATGCCAGATCCGAACGGTGTCGTCATCGCTGCCGCTAACCAGCGTTTGGCCATCGGGGCTGATGGCGAGGCAGTTGATGGGTTTGCTATGGCCAGTCAGCGTTTGCTGTAGTTCACCCGTTGAACGATGCCAGATTTTAATGCTGTCATCCAGACCAGCGCTGGCGATCGTCTGGCCATCGGGACTAATGGCAACGGCAGTGACCCAACGGGTATGTCCGGTAAGGGTATGCACACAATGCCATCCCCGTGTTCCCGAAATGGGCTGCCTGGAAATAGGTGGTCTTGAGACAGGCGGCTTGGACGGCGGCGCACCCGATACACCGGGTTGGCTAACGGGTGGTTGACTGACGCGGGGTGGGTGAGACGGGGGACGGGAAGCGGAAACCGCACCGGGAGCACGAGCAGCCCCAGCAGTAGCCGCGATCGGGGGGCGCGAGAGGGCCGTTCGCAGATCTTTCATCACCGCATCGGCAGACTGGTAGCGCTCGCTCACCAGATCCTTCAGCATCTTGTCCAAAATTTGCGCGATCGGTTCGCTCAGGGTGCGGCCCTTTTCACTCAAGCGCTCCCGCCACAGCCAGCGTCCCTGCAGTGGGTCGTAGAGGTCTTCCGGCTTAACCTGCGTCATCAGGTAGAGGCAGGTTGCACCCAGACTGTAGAGATCGCTTGCAGGGTACGCTTTACCGCTCCGCAGTTGTTCAATGGGAGCGTAGCCTTCGGTGCCAATTTTCGTGCCGGGTTGGGCGGCTGTTTCTGCCGAGAGTAGCTTGGCCACGCCAAAATCGATCAGCACCAGCTTGTTGTCAAACTTACGACGAATGATGTTGGAGGGCGTGATATCCCGGTGGATCACCTGGTGGTCATGCACAAATTTGAGGATGGGCAAAATGCCTACAAGCACTTCGCGGATCCGCTGTTCGACAAACACGCCATTTTGCGCCAGTTCTTGCAGCAGCGTGCTGCCTTCAATAAACTGCTGTACCAGGTAAAGGCGCTGATCCTGCTCAAAGTACGCGAGCAGTGCCGGAATTTGAGGGTGCTCACCCAGTTCGTAGAGCCGCACCGCCTCCTGCTCGAAGAGTTTGACTGCTTTCTCCAGTGATTTTGTGCCCTGGATCTGCGGTGAAAATTGTTTGATCACGCACTTTGCTTTCAGTCGATCGTCGTCCAGTGCAAGATAGGTTCTGCCAAAGCCCCCCTGACCGATCGGTCGCATGACCCGATAGCGCCCGCGCAACAGCGGGATGAGCTTTTTGCCGCAGCTCAGGCAAAATTCGGCATCGTCGGCATTTTGGGGATGCTGGCAATCTGGATTCAAGCAACAGGTCATACTCATGCACCAGGAACGTTAGTCTATTTTCCCCTGATTCATCGCGTTCGAAGCGAAAGTCGTACCGCGATCGCCAAGACTCGATGACACGATCGCCCAGACGCGATCGTTAGTCAGGCAACCATACGGAGTGCATTCGCTACCGATGACGAGAGCATTGTACTTAATTGAACGCTTCCCACGGGGTTCGTGTCTAAAAATGCGTGATGCCTGGACAACAAGACATCTGAACAACAAGACACCTTAACAGCAATAACAGACAATGCTGGTAGCCCACGCACCTAAAGTTAGCGAAAGCGCTTTGTCGAATAGGCGATCGTGCGGTTAAATTGCCCTATGGATGAATGTGTTGGAATCTGGCTGAAGCCGCTTGATGACACGGCACACAGCGTTTGGGGCGGATTCACGCCTGCGAGAATCTGTCAAATGGCAAATGCTCAATGCTGGGGTCAAGCCTCTAAACTAGTTCACTGACAACCGTGTTCTACTTAGCACAGTGCTTGCAGTTTTATGGTTACAATGCCCGCTAACATCCTTCCGCTGGAGACTTGTGCCGTTCACCAGACCGTTTGTAGTGCACCGATTTGTCCCGCCTCATGATGAAACTCCCTATGCCTAAGCCGTTTCTGGTTAAGTCTGCGATCGCGGCACTGGTGCTCGGTCTACTGGCTGGTTACTATTCCCAAACAGACTCGCAGGGAATCTCTCCCGCCAGCCAATCGCTTGCATCCGCGAGTCAACCGACGCAGGCTCCAACGCCAGTGAAGGTAGCCCAGTCAACGCCCGTGGCGCAGCCTGTACAGACCAATCTGTCTGGAGCCTTCATGGATCAGGGACAGCGTCGCACCTACTACTTACACACCCCACCCTCTTACCAGACAGGCCAACCGCTGCCATTGGTATTAGCGTTTCACGAATCAAGCGGGACGGGAAAAGACATGGCGGCTCACACCGGACTTAACCATCTGGCCGACGAGAAGGGCTTTATGGTCGTTTACCCGGATGGCCTTAACGAAAAGTGGAATGTCTCTGACAAAGCGGCAACCGGGGAAGATAACGTGTTGTTTGTGCAGGCGCTGATTGCCCATCTTGGCCAGATCCGCGCGATCGACCACCAGCGGATCTATGCGGCAGGGCTGTCCAATGGCGGTATTCTGGTGCAGAAATTGGCCTGCAAAAAACCGGCTCAGATTGCTGCTTTTGCAACGGTGGCAGCGTCTTTGCCAGCGCAATTCCAGCCAAAGTGTCAGAACCAGACGCCCATCTCGATCCTGATGATTAACGGAACCGCGGATGCCGTAGTCCCCTGGGACGGCGGCGCACCGCCCGACATCCACGTGGGCCGCGACCTGTCGCTCCCATCGATCCCCAATGTCATCAATTTCTGGCAGCAGCATGATGGCTGCATGTCTCCTCCAACAGTCGTGCATCGATCGGACAAGCTAGTCACAACGTCTTCTTATACCAACTGTCAGGCTGGGTCAGAGGTCACCTTACTCACCCTCAACGGTGCCAGCCATATTTGGCCAGGTGGCGGGTATGGGACATCCCCGTTTGTCGATGCCAGCGAAACGATTTGGGATTTCTTTGAGCGGCATCCCATGGTTACAGCAATGTCACAGAGCGTTAACGCAACGCAAAGCGCTAGCCAACCACAGCCGACGGCTGCAGCGACACACTGAACAACCGGGAACGCCCGATCGCCTGCATCAAACAGGTGCCCTGGATCAAATGCATGACTTTGTTCCTCTGTCTTAGGTTATTAGCTCTCCTGATTGGCATATGTCAGGATGGGTATGTCGTTGGGTGAGTGAATCGATCGCGATTCATGACGTTAGCGCAAATGAATTGAACCTTTTGCGGCGGTCTGCTGTCTAACGGCTACAACGCCTTTGTGCTTCGTATTTTCGATCGCGCTTTAAAGACCTATGCCCCATCGCTGCAATCGCAGATTTAACGCGTATGAGTAAGCAAAAATTTTTCGCCCGTACTGCCGTTTTAGCCGCTACGACTGTCCTGGTAACGGGTGCTGCCAGTATTTCCAGAAGTTGGGCGGAGCCACAGCCCAGCCCCAAACAGCTCGTCGATGAAGTGTGGCAAATTTTGAATCAGAACTACGTTGACGGTAGTTTCAACCGTCAGGACTGGAAGCTAGTGCGACAGCAATATCTCAGTCGTACATATAGCTCAAAGCCGCAGGCTTACCAGGCCATCAAGGAAATGGTCGCGAAGCTGGGCGATCGCTACACTGAGTTCTTTGATCCGCAGGCTTACAACGCCCTGAATACGGAAATTAGCGGGAGCCTGTCTGGCGTTGGGATGGAACTGGCCACCAATGAGAAGACAAAGGCGTTAACGGTTGTGGCCCCGATCGAAGGGTCGCCAGCGGCAGCAGCCGGTATTTTGCCTGAGGATATCGTGGCGCAGATCAATGGGCGATCGACCCGTGGCATGAATATCAACGATGCCGTGAAGCAGATTAAAGGGCCAGCGGGCACTCAGGTAACGCTGACGATCCTGCGGGGCAGCAAAAATCTGACGTATAAGCTCACTCGAGCCAACATCACTATCAACCCGGTGTCTTACCGCACCCAGGATACTGAGTTTGGCAAGATTGGCTATATTCGCCTGCCAGAGTTTACGCAAACGGCCCCCACCGAGATGAACCGGGCAATTCTGGCGCTTGAAAAGCAGAATGTGAAAGGCTATGTGCTTGATCTGCGCTCCGACCCTGGTGGACTGCTAGACTCAAGCCTCAAAATTGCCAGCATGTGGATGCAGGATGGGCCAATCGTCTCTCTGGTAAACCGTGAATCGGTCAAAGAGCACTATGAAGTAGACGGACGATCGCTCACCAACAAACCGCTGGTGGTTCTGGTGGACGGCGGGTCTGCCAGCGCGAGCGAGATCCTGGCAGGGGCATTACAGGATGACGGTCGCGCAGTCCTCATTGGGACACGTACGTTTGGAAAGGGGTTGGTTCAAGCGGTGCAGCCGTTGGAAGATGGCTCTGCCATTAAGCTGACGATCGCCAAGTACTACACGCCCAAGGGCCGCGACATCAACCATGTTGGGATCACGCCGGATGTGACGGTTGGGCTAACGGATGATCAGAAGAAACTACTGGTGCAAAAACATCAGGTTGCGACCACAGCCGATCCGCAATACGCCAAAGCGATCGCCAGTCTGGGCCAATTGATTCAAACCCGGGCAACGGCTCCCAATCAGCAAAACGCCCCCTTACGCGCAGTATTGCAGTAACAGCGCTCTAGTGGATACCCTCAAACGGTCCCAGGAATGTCGGCTCCGGGTGAGCGACCTTGACCTGCCAGACTGCTTTGAGGGTAGAAGCCACCTCGCGCATGGTGTAAGGAACCATCACGACAGGGCTGTAGCTCTGCCAATCAGGCGTGCCCAGCCCAACGGCGTCAATCCCTAACTGACGGCAGGTGTAAACGGCCCGCGGCAGATGGTATTGCTGCGTCACCAGCACGGCCTGAGTCACGCCAAAGATGGCTCTGGCACGATAGCAGCTTTCGTAGGTGCTAAACCCGGCATAGTCAAGCGTCACGTCGTGTGCAGGCACGCCCAGTTTCATGGCGTACCGCTTCATCGCGCTGACTTCGTCGTACGCTACGGTGCTGTTATCACCGGTCATCAGCAGTTTTTGCACCCGTTTCTGCTGGTAGAGGGTCACTGCGCCCTGGACGCGATCGGCCAGCATAGGCGATAGGGTGCCATCAGGATACACACCGGCACCAAACACGATCGCGACCGTTTTGGTCGGGACGTGGCTCGGTTCGGTGTAGCGGTCGGGTTGGGTCACTGTCTTGATATGGGTTTGCAATGCCAGCGACAACGCGATCGAGAGGCTGCTCAGTCCCACCAGTGCCAATCGGTACTGCACCAGGAGACTGTAGGAGGATTTCACCAAAGTTGGGATGTGTGTCAGCATCGGCAGAATGCTTGGTGTGGAACTGATCAGAGTGACGATCGTGCCCATCGGCACGAAAATAGGGGAGCTTTAAAGAACCATGCCACCCACAGTCTTCGGGATGCAACCGATAGCGTTGCGGCGGCACCAGAATTTTCTACAGCGCGATCGCTCGCCTTTCCGCAGGGCGATCGCCACCCCAATAAGCGGTACACCCAGTCGGACTCATCGCAACGCATGCGGTTAGCATCGGGTCATCGGCCAGAGCGCCTGTGCCAGCACAGCAACCCACTGAAGCGAACAATGCGGTTAACTCATCTTCCTGGAATTTTGGTCGGGGTTCGGTTTGCCCTCGCGGGACTGCTCCTCTGGGACGCGCCTTTACCAAGCGCTACAGCGACGTGACGACCTGCTTAAATCCAGGGTTCATCATCATCTGCGTCCGGACTCCCATTAGTGGTTTGCGTGGCGGCGGCATCTGTCACGAGCGCTGGTGGCGCAGCGGTTGCGGGCGCAGGGGATGGCGCAGCGGGCGACGGGGCTGGCTCCGCCTCATCGTCAAACCAATCATCATCGGGCCAGAATTCATCATCGTCATCGCTGGTGCAGGTTGCGGTAGCGCCGATGTCGGGTGTTCCTGCCGTCTGTACTGGTTCACTGTCCGCTGCAGCAGAGGGGGCTGGATCGGGGCCGATCGCCTCATCGGGATTAACATCGAAGATTTCTTTGGCCTGTACCGTGAGCGTTTGAACGCTTTCTTCAAGCTGTTCACCTAAGCTTTGGGTGCGTTCTTTCATTTGTTCGGCCAGAATCTGGGCTTCTTCCTGGATCTGTTCATTAATAGTGTGAATTGTTTCCTGCGCCTGCTGTGAGAGCGATCGCGCTTTTTCGCGGATCTGTCCCGTCAAACTTTGAAACCGCCCCTTCGCCTGTTCAGACAGCGATCGCAATTCTTCGGTTGCCTGCCCATAGTCCTCTTGCAGCATGGTTCTGGCTTTTGTCAACGTTTGCTTGATGCCCGTTTGGTAGGTCGCCAAATTTTGTGCTGCCGCTTCGTTGACCAGCACCCGCTTGCGGCCCATGCTCAGCACCTGTGTCGGCGGCAACTGGTAGAGATCACCGGCAATACCAGCCCAGCCGCTCGATGCCAACAGGTAATGACTGATGCTGCCGGTCTTCAGGTTGAATACGTAGTCAACGATTTTGCCAATTTTGTTACCGGCATCGCTCCACACTTCGCAACCGAGTAGCGATTCGAGCTGGCGTACTTTTGTAGCGTCAGTGGCTTCTGGCTGGTCGCGCGTCAAAAGTCCGTTGGGGCCAAGAGTTGTAATTTGGGCCAGCTTAAAGGCCGCTTTTTTCGCGCCAAAGGCACCGGATTTGCAAACGAACCCCAGTACGCGGTGCGCCGCTGGGTACATCCACATCACTTCCACACGCCCCAGTTCTTCCATTGTGGTGCGATCGAGCACCAGTTGGTTGAGCAACTCACTCTGCCTCAGAACATCGGGTAGGGCTGTCATTCCTGTCCTCCACATTTCTGGCTGCACGCGCATGACCAGAATTTGGTCTATGTCTCTTGATTTTAGGTTGCCTGCGGACGAGTTGGCGATCGCAGGATCGTCCCGCAGGCGAGTTGGCGATAGAACATAGCACCCTCGATCGATCGCGTTGAACACCAACCACATGAAGTTATGTATCATGAAGGTTAAACTACGGTTTATCTATCGGAAAATGCATGTAAGCGGTTCGTGTCCTTTACAAAAAACGTGGTAACGTCTCACGATGGCTATTCTGCTGCTGAACGACGGCACAATGTGCAGGCATGTGAGCACTATTGTGTCCAAATTGTCACTGCTCAAGATTACGCTCAAGCGCTGCGTTCTCAGGGTGCCGCAAAGTCACCCTGACCCATTACCCGATTTGCTTTCAAAAGATGTTCTAAGTGAGGCGGAGAAGCATCAAATCCTGGAACAATATAGACAGCGAGCTGATTATTTAGAGCAAGAACGTGAGCATTTTCGGTGTGACTTGCTAACGCTGCATCCTGGTTCGCCCCAACTCTATTCTCTAACAGCAACCCAAGGCCCTTATCACGTTCAGGCTGACCCCGAACGGATGGATCTGTTGATTGGTGAAGCAATGTTTGGATTCGTCTATCCCGACGCGAGCCAGATCAAACTTTTGTTACAGCCGCAGGAGCAAATTCAGATCCCGGCGGGTGTCGAGCATTGGTTCAGCCCCACGGCATCGCTGCAGATGAAGGCTGTACGCTACTTTGCCAGTGCGGATGGTTGGGTGCCCCAGTATACAGGAACATCACGTCAAGAGCCGCACGATCGACGACGTTTCTCATAGTGATGTGGGCGACACACAATGTTCGCGAATAGATGTTAACAAGAGATGAACTCAGGGTAATGTAAGCCGTTCTTTACCTGCTGCCAGTCCATGTCTGGTTGATTTACCGTCATTAGACTCTGCGGATCGTGAGTAATGTTGGCCTAATTAAACCCGAATAATGCCCCCTATTTAGTGTGAGGAGTGACTATGCTTGCGGCGATCGCGCGCGAATTGGCCTGTCAGTTTTTAGTGGCGTGGTTATTACTGGTAATGGGCGATTTTTTGTCTACCTTTTGTTATCACGTACCGGAGCATGTGTTTGGTAGTCTGCACCTCAAAACCCACCATTCTTCAAAGAAAACCTTTCGCCACTATGCCATTTTGACGCTCAATGTGCAGGTTCTATTAGATGGTTTTTTAGGCGCATTACCCTATTTGTTCGTGGCCGCTGTTCTCTGGTCAGTCTCACCGATCGGGGTCATTGGTGGGCTACTGTTTGGCCAGTTTCATGTGTGGTGGCGACACATTAGCGCGTTGGGCTGGCAGACGCCCCAGCCGATCGCGCAGCTTTGCCGGGTTCTGTTTATCACGACGCCTGAACAACACTGGCTCCACCACCAAAAAACGACGGTGGGCTTTGGCGATATTTTTACGTTTTTTGAGCAGCCTGCAAGAGCCTGGATGCGGTTGCTCCGGTTGCTGCGGCTCCATTTTCGCTATTCGCCAGTCTAGCCATCAGGCGAGTTCCGGGGCAAATGTACGTTGGATAGTGTCTCCGGTTAATTGGCTTGGTGGGAATCGCCGTCGGGTCGCTGAGAAATCAAGTGCAAGTCTCTGCGTCAGGACAATTCCCATTCTTTAGCAGTCAGAGTCAGGCGTGGGTTGACTGGTTCGGCCAGCGTCCTGACGTTTGACTTGCTCCAATCGCGCGGTCGAGGCCGCACTGTGAACAATAGGTGCCTGGTTCAGAACCAGGTTAATTAAGCTATTGACGATGCGATCGCGCTCTAACGGCACCAGTTCTTTGCCATGCAGCATCTCCTGGGTCAATACAAACGACACCAGGGAACCGAAGAAAATATGCGCCATGGCTTCGGGGTC
>Ga0070738_10007195_pt1 | contig 11263 bp, 11 predicted proteins | sample Coa_R2_2_FD_66446 | JGI IMG/M metagenome (GOLD analysis project Ga0070738, IMG submission 66446) | Surface soil microbial communities from Centralia Pennsylvania, which are recovering from an underground coalmine fire - Coalmine... | ecosystem: Environmental > Terrestrial > Soil > Unclassified ... | reverse complement strand
TGCTGCTCACGCGCCGCATGGAGCGCATGGGCCTCAAGCCGCTGGGCTTCGTCGCAACGGATTATGTGATCGGCGTCTGGTCGCTGAAGCCCGTCTCCGACGAGACGGTCGCGAAGCTGTTCGAGGAGGATCTGTTGGGCGACGATCTCGAAGCCTGGATGGAGGATTCGAGCCTGCTCAAACGCACCTTCCGCACTGTCGCGGTGATTGCCGGCCTGATCGAGCGCAACCATCCGGGGCAGCGCAAGAATACACGCCAGGTCACCTTCGGCTCGGATCTGATCTACGACGTTCTGCGCAAGCACGAGCCCGATCACATTCTGCTGCGCGCCACCCGCGCCGACGCCGCGCGCGGCCTCACCGATGTCGCGCGCGTCGCGGATCTGTTGAAGCGGGTGAAGCGGCGCATCACGTTGCAACGCCTGGATCGGGTGTCGCCGCTGGCGGTGCCCGTACTGCTCGAAATCGGCCGGGAAAGCGTCTCCGGCGAAGCGCGCGATCATCTGCTGGCCGAGGCCGAGGAACAGCTGATCAGGGAAGCGACGGGACTGGTTTAGCTCTCATCCAATCCTTCATCCCCGCGACAGACCGGCCACACGAGGCTTGACGATCTTATTATATTGGAATAATTCTAATTCTCATAGGCGACACTGGACACGATCGGAGAGAACCATGTCGAACGAGAGCAAGTGCCCATTTTCGGGCGGAAACCGCGGGCGCACGAACCGCGACTGGTGGCCGAACCAGTTGGATCTGTCGGTGCTCCACCAGCATTCCGCCAAATCCAATCCGATGGGCGAAGCGTTTGACTACGCCAAGGAATTCGGGAGCCTCGATCTCGACGCCGTCATCAAGGATCTACATGCATTGATGACGGACTCGCAGGATTGGTGGCCGGCCGATTTCGGCCATTATGGCGGCCTGTTCATCCGCCTGGCGTGGCACAGCGCGGGCACGTACCGCATCGCCGACGGCCGCGGCGGAGCGGGCGGCGGGCAGCAGCGTTTCGCGCCGCTCAACAGCTGGCCCGACAACGCCAACCTCGATAAGGCGCGGCGGCTGCTTTGGCCGATCAAGCAGAAATACGGCCGCAAGCTCTCTTGGGCAGACCTCTTCATTCTCGCCGGAAACGTCGCGCTGGAATCGATGGGTTTCAAGACGTTCGGCTTCGGCGGCGGCCGGGCGGACACCTGGGAGCCTGAAGAGCTCTATTGGGGCCCCGAACGGACGTGGCTGGGAGACGAGCGCTACAGCGGCGAACGCCAGCTTCAGAATCCGCTCGGCGCTGTCCAGATGGGATTGATCTACGTCAACCCGGAAGGGCCGAACGGCAAGCCCGATCCGATCGCGGCGGCACACGACATTCGCGAGACCTTCGCCCGCATGGCGATGGATGACGAAGAGACGGTGGCGCTCATCGCCGGCGGCCACAGCTTCGGGAAGACTCACGGCGCGGGCGATCCATCCTTCCTCGGTCCGGAGCCGGAAGGCGCGCTCATCGAGGATCAGGGCCTCGGCTGGAAGAGCAAGCACGGAACGGGCGTCGGTGCCGATGCCATAACGGGGGGCCCGGAAGTCATCTGGAGTGATACGCCGACCAAGTGGAGCAATCACTTCTTCGACAATCTGTTCAAATACGAATGGGAGCTGACCAAGAGCCCGGCGGGGGCCTATCAGTGGAAGGCGAAGAATGCCGAAGCGACGATTCCCGACGCCTACGACACATCGAAGAAGCATGTGCCGACCATGCTGACGACGGACCTGTCACTGCGTTTCGACCCGGCCTACGAGAAAATCTCGCGGCGCTTCTACGAACACCCCGAACAGTTCGCGGACGCGTTCGCGCAGGCCTGGTTCAAGCTCACGCACCGCGACATGGGCCCGATCCAGCGCTATCTCGGACCGCTGGTCCCAAAGGAGACGCTGATCTGGCAGGACCCGATTCCGGCCGTGGATCACAAATTGATCGACGAAAAAGATATCGAGTCGCTGAAAGCGAAGATCCTCGCTTCGGGCCTCACTGTATCGCAGCTCGTCTCCACCGCCTGGGCGTCGGCATCGACGTTCCGCGGCTCCGACAAGCGCGGCGGCGCCAACGGCGCGCGGATCCGTCTTTCGCCGCAGAAGGATTGGGAGGTCAACCAGCCTGCCCAGCTTGCGACCGTGTTGCAGAAGCTCGAAGCCATCCAGAAAGAGTTCAACGCTTCTGCCGGCGGCGGCAAGAAAGTCTCTCTCGCCGACCTGATCGTGCTCGGCGGCGCCGCGGCGATCGAAAAGGCGGCGAAGGTGGCGGGCACCGACGTGAAAGCGCCCTTCACGCCCGGGCGCATGGATGCCTCGCAGGACCAAACCGACGCGCAATCCTTCGCCCCGCTCGAACCGATCGCTGACGGTTTCCGTAACTACTATCGCGGCCAGCAGCTCATGGCCCCGGAGGAGGCGCTGGTCGATCGAGCACAATTGCTGACGCTGAGCGCGCCCGAGATGACGGCTCTGGTTGGTGGGCTGCGCGTGCTGGGCGCGAATGCAAGACAGTCGAAACACGGCGTCTTCACCAATCGGCCGGAAACACTGACAAACGACTTCTTCGTCAACCTGCTCGACATGCGAACGGAGTGGCAGCCCTCTGCCGCGTCCGACGAAGTCTATGAGGGACGCGACCGGAAGACGCAGACGATCAAATGGACCGCCACCCGCGCGGACCTGATATTCGGCTCGCACGCGCAGCTGCGCGCGCTTGCGGAAGTCTATGGCTCAGCAGACTCGCAGGAGAAGTTCGTGAAGGACTTCGTCGCGGCCTGGAGCAAGGTGATGAACCTCGACCGGTTCGATCTGGTCTGAGAATCGCGAAGCGCACGCTCCATTAGACGGGAGCGTGCGCCGACACGGCCGTTTCGCCGGGCTTGCGGAGCATCTTGTCGACCTCCGCGGCATGCTGTTCCTCGGCGTAGATCATCTGCCGTGCATATTCCTCCAACATGACCGAGTGGCCTTCGACGACCGTGAACAGTTCCTTGTAGAGGGCGAGCGCTTGTGCCTCCGATTCCAGCGATTCACGCAGGATGGCTCCGATATCCGTCTTGTGTGAATCCAGCAGAGGGCCGATGCCGAGCGATGGATAAGCGCCCAACGTCGTGATCATCTCACCGGCGCTGCGCGCATGAGCCATAGCCTCCATCGCCTGATCATTGAGCCAGGACACGATCGGAATGCGGTTATGACCAAATACGAGCAAGGAATAATGCGTATAGCGGACGACACCGGCTAGTTCGCTCTCCAGGATTCGATTGAGCAGACCGATGACGCGCTGCTTATCGAGATTTGGCATTTTCCGTCCCTCCTTCTCGCATGAACAAAGATCGGGCGACTTCCGTTTCCCGCTCTCGATTCTATAGCGGCACCCGCTTCACGTAGCTTTCTTCGTGTATCTCCTGCAGCTCGATCACATTGCCAAAGGGGTCGCGGCCGTAAGTGGTGCCGACGCCATAGCCGGTCTGAGGCGTGGTAAGGAAACGCATGCCTGCCGCCGCGAGCCGCGCATGCACCGACGCCATGTCGGTAACGTCGAGCGCCAGGTGTGTGTAACCGTAATGCGAGACCGGCCGGTCGGGATCCTGGGGCGGCGGCTCGGGCGTTACGAATTCGAAGAATTCGAGAAAGATGTTGCCGGCGCGGACCAACATCGAACGGCCGCTGCTGTCCTTCAGGCCCATGACGGCATCCACCATCGCCGAGCCCTTGCGCCATTCGCCCCTGGTATCCTCCTCGAAGCCGAGAAGGCCGACATAAAAGGCACGCGCCGTCTCTAGATCGGGCACCGACAGAGCGACATGGTGGATGCCGTTGATGCGCCCGGACATGATCAGATCGCCGCCACCACGCCGATCTCGACGGCATAGCCGGGCGCGGCGAGGTTGGCCTGAATGGTCGTGCGGGCCGGCGCCTGGCCGGCAGGCAGCCAAGCATCCCACACCGCGTTCATGTCGGCGAAGGTCGCAAGGTCGACGATATAGATATTGGCACTGAGAAGCTTGGTTTTATCGGTGCCCGCCTCGGCCAGAAGGCCGTCGATCCGCGCCAAAATCTCGTTGGTCTGCTCGGTCACCGACTTGCCTGAATTCGTCTGCGCAACCTGTCCCGCAAGGTAGACCGTATCACCGTGCACGACCGCCTGGCTGAGCCGCGGGCCGACCTGAATGCGCCTGATATTCGCCATGATCTCTTCCGATAAGTGAGTGATAGGCGAGCCCACTACACCAAAGCGCGCCGCTTGGATATTGCCCTTTTGCGCCTGACGGGAGGGATGAATGATTTCGCGTAGAAAGCTGCTTGTCGGATCGCTGGCCGCAACCGTCCTGTCGGCCGCGCGCGCGGCCGAGGATCCGAGCGCCGCGCTCGCGGAACTCGAGCGCAAGCATGGCGGCCGGCTGGGCGTGGCGATCTTCGACACCGGAAAGGACATGCGGATCGCCCATCGCGGTCAGGAGCGCTTCGCCATGTGCAGCTCCTTCAAGCTCCTCGCCGCGGCCTTCGTGCTGGCGCGCGTCGACCGCAAGGAGGAGAGCCTTTCGCGCCGGATTACCTATGGAAAGAACGTCCTTATCCCCCATTCGCCGATGACGGAAAGGCATGTCGGAGACGGAATGCCGGTGGGTGCGCTTTGCGAGGCAACGATGATCGTCAGCGACAATGCCGCGGCCAATCTGCTGCTCGACAGCTTCGGCGGCCCGCCTGCTCTCACCGCCTATCTCCGATCGCTCGGCGACCGGGTCACGCGACTTGATCGGTACGAGACCGCGCTGAACGACGTGCCGCCCGGCGATCCCCGCGACACGACCACACCCCTGGCGATGAACGACACGCTGCAGAAGCTCATCTTGGGCAATGCCCTCTCCGCCCCGTCGCGCGATCAGCTCACCGCCTGGTTCATCGCCAACAAGACCGGCGACAAGCGTCTGCGAGCGGGCGTACCGCAAGGGTGGAAGGTGGGCGACAAAACCGGCACCTGGACGGAAGAGAACAACGCCACCAACGACATCGCCGTCCTCTGGCCGCCCGGCCGCCCTCCGATCATCGTCACCAGCTATTACGCCCATGCGCCCGGCCCCATGGAAGAGCGCGAGGCCGTGCTGGCGCAGGTCGGAAGGTTGGCTGCAACGATCTAAAAGCCCGCAGCTGGCATCCGCGTCACCTGCAATGTCGCGGCGCCGGGCGTCAATCGTCACCGCTCGACGATGACCACTTCGCTTCTGTCAAATAGCAGGAGGGCGACCTTCCGAACGTTGTTTCCTTGCCGTTGTCGGCCGAGGCGAATGCACGTCCCGGAACTCGACTGCGGGGCCGATCGAGCCTATCGGCGATCGTTCGTCACGTGCCGAAACATTCCGCCATCGGTGTCGCATGCAATCCAACTTTGAGCTTCCGCAGGCCCGCGACGCGCGCATCGACCTGTTTCGCGGTTTCGCGTTGCTCGCCATCTTCATCGATCACGTGCCGAGCAGCGTGCTGGTGCTGTTGACGCCGCACGCCTTCGCGTTTTCCGATGCAGGAGAGCTGTTCTTTTTCCTGTCGGGTTTCGTCAGCGCGCTCGTCTATGGCAAGACCTTGAGGCAGAGCGGTTTCGTCGCGGCGACTCTCAGGATCTGGCGCCGCGCCTGGACTCTCTACATCGCGCAGATTCTGCTGCTATTCTTTTTGATCGCCGAAGTCTCGCTGGGCGTAATCAAGACCGGCGATCTCTCCTATCACGCATTCTTCCGCAGCGCGGATTTCATCCTCCAGCCCGATCTCGCATCGCTCCATGCGCTGCTGCTCGGATTTCAGCCGGCCTATCTCGACATTATCCCCTGCTACATCATCTTTCTGCTCGGCTTCCCGCTCGTGCTGGCCGCGCTGGCGCGCAGCGCCTGTTTCGCGCTCATTCCGTCCTTCGCGCTCTATCTCGGCGTCCAGGTCTTCGGCTGGAACCTCGTGACCTTCCCGCGCGACGACGGCTGGTTTTTCGATCCGCTAGCCTGGCAGTTTCTCTTCGTGCTGGGCGCAGCCTTTGGATCGGGCAGGCTTGCAAGCGCCGGGCGCGTCCTATCCGATCGCCGCATCGTCCGCATCGCGGCAGCTCTGACGCTGGTGATCGGCACGATTCAGCTCTCCACGACTCTGCACACGATCTGGCCGAGCGTCCCTGCCCTGCTGTCGTCGGCATTGCCCATCGACAAAAGCACACTCGCGCCCTTGCGCCTCGTCAGCTTTTTTGCGCTCGCCGTCGTCGCCCGGCGGCTATTGCAGCCCGGCTCCCGGTTCCTCGGCACCGACATCGCCCGCGGGATCTCCCGATGTGGACGGCATTCCCTGAGCGTGTTCTGCCTGGGCGTCGTGCTGGCGATAATGGGCTATATGCTGTTGGAGCAGCTCGGCAGGGCGCCTACAGACCAGCTGTTCGTCGCGGGTGCCGGCATCGCTATCCTGATCGCCGCGGCCCGCGGTCTGGACTGGCTCTCCCTCGCCTTTCAGAGCGCCGAATCCAGCCGCTTCACCCACCAACCCGCAGCCCTTTCGGCTCGTCCCTTCTCAAACGGGCCAGCTATGCGCTAAAGCTCCCTCGTACCCGGACACGGATCAATGGGAGGAATCATGACCACCGAACTCACCCGCGAGGGCACGTCCCGCTTTCTCGACAACGAGAAAATCCATTACCACGAGGCGGGACAGGGGCCAGCGCTGATCCTGATCCATGGCTCGGGACCGGGTGTCACCGGCTGGGCCAATTTCCGCGGCAATATCGGGGTCTTCGCCCAGCACTTCCATTGCTACATCGTCGACCTGCCGGGCTATGGCGGCTCGGCGCCGGTCGAGGGCAACCCGATGGCGACGGCGGCCCAGGCGATCATCCGTTTCATGGACGCCAAAAAGATCGACAAGGCGCATATCATCGGCAATTCGCTGGGTGGTCTCGTGGGCTCGATCGTCGCGGCCCAGCACCCGGCGCGGGTCAACCGCTTCGTCGCGATCGGCGGCATCGGCTACAACATCTTCACGCCCTTCCCGGGCGAAGGCATCACGCTCCTCTCCGAATTCGCCGAGAATCCGACCCGCGAGAACCTCGTCCGCTGGCTCCACTCGATGGTCTATGACGAGAGCCTGATCACCGAGGCACTGATTGAGGAGCGCATGAAGCAGGCGCTGGAGCCGAATACGCTGGCATCCACCCGCCAGCTCTATTCGAAGGCGGCGCTCAACGGTCTCAAGGCGATGAATGCCGGCCCGAACGCGGCGGCGAGCTTCGCGCATCTGGCCGCTATCCAAGCGCCGACGCTGCTCACCTGGGGCCGCGACGACAAGGTTAGCGCCATGGACCGCGCGCTCGTGCCGATGCGCATGGTCCCCAATTGCGAACTGCATGTGTTCCCGAATTGCGGCCACTGGACAATGATCGAACGCAAGGCCGAGTTCGAGAACGTGGTGCTGGCGTTCTTGCAGAGGGGTTAAGGGCGACGTCACCCTCACCCGCGAACGACAATGACACACCCCCTGACAGGGTTCATGATCAAATCTTCGCGACGAGATCCGCAAGCTTCTTGACTTCAGCGATCTCGATCGAGGCGGGCACCATGTAGAGCTCGTCGATGCCGGTCGCCTTCATCGCGCGCATCGCATCGAGGATGCGGCCCGGATCGAACATCGTCATCGCGTTCGATGTCTGGGTCGCGAGCTCGTGCCCGGCGATGATCATGTAGTCGTAGGTATATTTCCTGAGCGCCGCCTCGGCGTTTGCCGCAAGCGAGTACCAGAAGCCGCCGATCTTCCAAGGCTTGTTCTTCTTGCCGACCTCTTTCCAGCCGCCGTCATACCAATCCAGCTTCTGCTTGACCTCTCCGGCCTCCCCGGTGATCGAGAAGGCGTAGAGTCCGTCCGACCATTTGGCGGACCCCGCGATTGCCTTCGGCCCCGCGAAGCCACCGATGATCCGGGGGGTCTTGACCGGCTTGGGCCCGATCGGCTCGGAACCTTCGAAGGGCAGCTCGCCGGCCCAGGTCCGGCGCATGGTCGCGACCTGCTCCGGCAGGCGCTGGTTGCGCGTCGCCCAGTCGGCGCCTACCGCGCGATAGTCGCCCGGACGTCCGCCTGTGCCGACCACGACGTCGACCCGGCCTTCCGTCAGCACGTCCAGCGTCGCCACCTCCTTGGCAGCCCAGACCGCATCGTGCATTGGCAGCACATAAAGGGTCGGCACGATCCGCACGCGGCTGGTCAGCAGCCCGGCGGCGGTGATCATGGCCCGCATCTCCATCGCGTCGGCGCCCGAGATCCGCTCGCCGCAGGAGATGGCCCCGAACGGCCCGTCCTCGATGGCACGGCACCACTCGACCAGCATCTTGCGCGTGATCCCCGGCTCCGAATAGGGCAGACAAATCCCGACCTGCATCTCGCTCTCCCTTTATCTCAGGCTCGCCTTCTATAGCGTCCGCGCACGCCGCCGTCCTACAGTTCGATGAGTGACATAGGAGGAAGAGGGCGATGATCCAGCTCTACGGCATGTCGAGCCCGAACGTGCAGAAGATTCAGCTGATGCTGGAAGAGACGGGCCTAGCCTACAGAATTTGCCGCGTCGATGTCTGGAAAGGCGAGAATTTCACGCCCGAGTTCGAAGCGATGAACCCCAATCGCAAGGTGCCGGTGATCATCGACGAGGACGGTCCCGAGGGAGAACCGTGCACGATCTTCGAATCCGGAGCGATCCTGATCTATCTCGCGGAGAAGACCGGCAAGTTCCTCCCAGCCAAAGGCGCCGCCCGCTACGCCGCGCTCGAATGGCTCGCGGTGCAGATGTGCGCCGTCGGCCCGATGTTCGGCCAGTACACTCACTTCCGCATGTTCGCCCCCAAGGGCAACGAGTATGCCGAAAGCCGCTACCGCACCCAGGCCGCCCGGGTCTTCGACGCGCTGGAGGCGAGGCTCGGCCAAGTGCCCTATCTCGGCGGCGCGGATTACACGATCGCCGACATCGCGACCTTCCCCTGGATGCGCGACCGAAGCGCCAAATGGGGCGGCGACTGGAGCGGCTGGCCCAATGTCTGGGCCTGGTTCGACCGCGTCGCCCAACGCCCGGCGGTCAAGAAGACGGTCGAGGAGATGAATCGCATCTGGGCCGAGGACCTCACCTCGATCAACGCCGCCCCGCCGGCCCTCGTCGATCGGATCCTCGGCCGCGGGGAGTATGCGCGATGACCTCTGGTCCCGCCATCGCCGACCTCCTCGTCCGGCAGGACCGCATCGAATCCCGCGAGGCGATCCGCGATTGCCTGTTCCGCTATTGCCGCGGCATCGACCGGGCGGATCGGGAAATGCTGCGCTCCGCCTATTGGCCGGACGCGATCGACGATCACGTACTCTACGACGGCAACGCCTATGACTTCATCGATTGGTGCGTGCCGCTGCTGGCCCAGCTTGAGCATAGCCAGCACATGCTGGGCAACATGCTCATCGAGCTCCGCGGCGATCACGCGTCGGCAGAGACCTACTACCACGCTTATGAGCGCCGCCGTCGTCCCGATGGGCGACCTTATGAGATGTTCGTCGGCGGCCGCTATCTGGATCGCTTCGAACGCCGTCAGGGCGAATGGCGGATCAAGCACCGCACCGTGATGTGGGACTGGTTCCGGCATTTTCGGGATTCGGCCGATCTCGACAAAGGCGTCTTCGGAACCGGCCCTGTCCGCATGAGCGGTAAGTTTCCGGACGATCCGAGCTATGTGCTGTTCCGGTAGTTCCGCGAGCGCCTACGGGGAACACTCAAAGTCACAAATCCATTCCTACGGACAAACTATGTAGACGCTTTCAGGAATTCGGAGATCTGAAGTGGTATCTCAACGACGATGGTCAACTCTTTCACCCGACGAGAAAATTGAGGTGTTGCACGAGGAAGTCCAGACCAGCCAGAGCAACACGCGTTCGCTGAGGAAGGTGGTCAACGGCCTGATTGAGCGTATTGGCGAAATTCGCCGGTACCTCGGCATGAATCACACCGCTTGATCGTCCGCCGCCTCCTCTACCATCGCTTCCGCCACCCGCGCCAAGAGATCGAGCTGAATGGGCTTTTCGATGAACAACGTCCTCGGCAGGGCCTCGTCAGGATCAATCGCGTAACCGGTCAGAAACAGGACCTTCAGGCCAGGTCTCAAGCCGCGCGCCATTTCGGCAAGGCTTCGGCCGTCCAGGCCAGGCAGGCCGATATCGGTAATCAGCAGATCCACGAGCGTTTCGGCCTCCAGAATTGCGAGTGCCTCGGCAGCGTCACGAGCGCCCAAAACCTTCAGACCGCGATCCGTCAACTCATCCATCACTGCCATGCGGACCAATTCCTCGTCCTCGACGATGAGCACGGTCCATTGTCCGTTCGCTTTCAGCGACACTGTTCTCTTCCTATTCCTGGCTCGCCGGCACCGAATGGCAGCGCGACGCGTGAGAATAGTGGGGCTTGCGCCGCCTTAAATCGCTATCTGAGATTCTGAATTTTTATCTTTACGGTTCAAACCACTATGGCCGCTTTCGTATAATGGCTCATCCTTCTCGGGAGCAGGGACCGATGAGTCTGGCTTCGCGCCAACGAGGCGCTAGGCTAGGTTTCCCAGGGAGAGAACCGCGCATGAGGAAGATCGTCCGCACCCATTGCCGCTGTTGCAGTGCCTGCTGCGGCATCGTGGCGGAGGCCGAGGATGAGCGCGTGCTGTCGGTCAAAGGCGACCCGGAAAATTCCCGTTCGCGTGGCTACATCTGCCCGAAGGGCGCCTCGCTCGCCTGGTTCCACCATCATCCGGAGAACCTGCTGAACGCGCGGCTGCACGGCCGAGAGACCGACTGGGACGAATGCCTCGCCGATCTGACGGGGCGTATGCGCGATCTGATCGCCAAGCACGGGGCGGACTCGGTCGCGCTCTATCAGGGCACCGGCACGGTCGGCGACACGTTCGGCATCCGTATGGGCGGCCAGCTCATCGGCATGATCGGATCGAGCCAGTTCTATACGGCGGCGACGGTCGACGTGGCGCCGATGATGCGTGCGGCGGAGCTGGTCGCCGGGTCGGCCGAGCTTCTGCCCGTCTGGATTCCGGAGGAGGAAAGCTCACGTCTCGCGATCCTCCTCGGCTTCAACCCAGCCGTCTCGCACGGCTATGTCACGATTCTCCCCGACCCGGTGCGCCGCATAGCGGAATTTCGCGGTCGCGGCGGCAAGGTCTGGGTCGTCGACCCCAAGGTGACGCGCACG
>Ga0070738_10007193_pt1 | contig 11264 bp, 8 predicted proteins | sample Coa_R2_2_FD_66446 | JGI IMG/M metagenome (GOLD analysis project Ga0070738, IMG submission 66446) | Surface soil microbial communities from Centralia Pennsylvania, which are recovering from an underground coalmine fire - Coalmine... | ecosystem: Environmental > Terrestrial > Soil > Unclassified ... | reverse complement strand
AGATTCGGAAATACAAAAATCTCCTGATGAGAATGTGAGCGTCATGCTTGCTCCCGTCGGTCGGGTCGCGGGTCGGTTGGTGGCGCCGGGCGGCGAGCCGATCCGGGGCGTGACGATCCGCGCGACCACGCGAGTCGGCGGCTATCGGGGATCGGGCATCTCGGGGACGGGCCAGGTCCCCTGCGATGCCCAGGGGCGGTTCGAGATCCCGGCGATCGCCGCCGGGTCGCTGGCTCTCGAGCTGGAGTTCGACCGTGCTCAGGGGACGGCGCTGCGTGGGGAGCCGCCCCAGAAGCAGATCGTCAAGGCCGGTCAAACGACCGAGATCGCGATCCCCTTGCGCCCGACGATCGCGGTCCATGGCCTGTACCGCGAGAAAGGGACCGGGCGGCCGATCCCGGGCATCAAGGTGCTCCTGAACTGGGACCTGGGTGGCGACCGCTTTGCCGTGACCGACGCCCAGGGGAAGTTTGCCGGCCGGATCGTCCGCGAGGTGAACCAGCCGATGGGTTGGGCCGTCCGGATCCCCGCACCGTTCTTCGAGCCCGCCGACATGGTCTACCCCGAACAGAACATGCCCCCGCGCGGCAGCGATGAGCTTGGGCGGCCTCCGACCGAGTTGCCGCGGGGAGTCGATGTCCGAGGCTCGGTCATCGGCGAAGACCACCAGCCGGTCGCCGGCGCCGAGGTCGAAGCGGTCTGGACGATGCCGGAAGGGCTGACCCAGGTGGTGCTGGCCCGCACCGACCGCAGCGGCGGTTTCACGCTCCACGGGGTCGATCCCCTGGCCGAGCTGAGTCTCACCGCCTGGGACAGCTTCGCCAGCTCGGCCGCCGTCACGGTCCGGGCGGAGGCGGCGCGCACCCAGCCCATCGCGTTGTCGATCAGTCCCAAGAATGCGAGGCCCGTCGGCGGGCGGGTTGTGGACTCCGCGGGGATGCCGATCGCCGGCGCGGCCGTGCGGATCCCGCGTCAAGTCCGGGCCAAGGATGGGCGCGTCATCGTCGTCGATCCGATCCTGGACGAGGATGGCTCGATCGTGCTTCGTACCGACGTCGAGGGCCGCTACCGCACGCGGCGGCGGTTCCCAGTCTCCAGCGAGTTCTACGCCGAAGCCACTGCTCCGGGCCGGCTCGCCGCCCGCTCGCCCGCGATTGCCATGAGGGAGCAGTCCAGCAAGCCACCGGTCCTGGTACTGCGCCGCGTGCGCGACGTCGAGGGCCGGGTGATCGACCGCCAGGCCCAGCCGATCGCCGGTGCCATCGTCCGCCAGTCCGGTGACGGGCCGCTGCCGACCGAGTCCGTCACGGCGCAGGATGGGCGGTTCCGGCTCCAGGGCGTGCTCGAAGGGCCGGCGCTGGTCTTCGCGGGGAAGGACGGATTCCGGCTCCAGTTCCAGCCGATTGATGACGGGTCGAATCCAACCGAGGTCGTGCTCACGCGGACTGGTGAGCCACCGGCCGTCGCCTACCACACCCTGCCGCCGGCCCTGCCGGTCGAAGACGAGAAGACGCTGGCCCGTCGCCTGATCCTTCCTTGTGTCGAGCGGATCTTTCCCCACGGCAAGGACGCCGAGAAGTTCCGTTTCTTCCGAGACGCGGCCGCCATCGATCCCCTCGGCATGCTCGATCGGCTGGAGTCGATCCAGTTCGCCGATGCCGATCTTCGCAAGCTGGCGCGGGTCATCCTGGCCGAGTCCCTGGCACGCGACAACCTGGATGAGGCGACGGCCTTGCTCGAGGCCAGTGATGCGGCCGACGTCCGCGCCCTGGGATATCTGGGCCTCTGCGATGTCCGCCGCGATCTTCCCCCGGCTCGCGTCCGGGAATTGCTCGCCCAGTCGGGCGTCAATGCGCGGGGCATGAAGTCGCCGGCGTACCGGATCCCCTTCGAGGCCGGGATTGCCGGCCACTGGCTCGACCTGGGTGAGCCCGAGCGGGCCCGGCCCTTCCTCGAGGAGGCACTCGCGCTCGGCCAGAACACGGGGAAAGGGAGCAAGACGGTGAACTTCAACCTCGGTCAGGTCGCCGAGGGCCTGGCCCGGCTCGACCTGCCCGCGGCGTTGAAGATCCTTGACGACCTCGAGCGCGACGCGCGGAAAAACGATCCCTGCGACCGGAGCTATGTCTTCGAGCGGTTCCTCGGTCATATCGCCTACAAGCTGGCGGCCCAAGTGCCGGCCGACGCCGAGCGTGTCCTGGAGCGCATCCCGATCAAGCAGGCCACGGATCGGTACGTCGTCGCGGCCTGCGCCGCCATGGCGACCAAGGACCTCGCCCGCGCCCGGCGACTCGCCGAGACCCGGATCGCGCGCGAGGGCTCGGGATCCCGGCCGCATGCCTTCGGCCTGATGGCCCGGGCGATCGCCCCGACCGACAAGGCCGGGGCCATCCGGCTGCTGGACGAAGCCTATGCCGCCCTCGACCAGCTCGCCTCGGGTGGGGATCGGCCGTCCTACCCGGGGCTCGTCGAGGTGGCCGGTGGCTTGCTCCCGATCGTCGAGCAGGTTGAGCCGGACCGCCTGGGCGAGTTCCTGGGCCGCACTCTGGCCTTGCGGCCGGCCCGGGGCGACCAGACCGACCCGGACGATGCCGGCAGCGCGGGGACCACGGCCGCGCTGGCGATGATGATCGCCCGCTACGATCGCCAACTGGCCGGGCGCCTGCTCGAGCCCGAGCTGCGGCAGACCGCGACCCATCAGGCAGCCTCCGGCATGGACTACGTGACCTGGCGGATCCTGGCCGCCCTGGCCCTGATCGACCCGCGGCGCGCGGTCGAGCAGGTCGAGGCCCTCCCCGACGATCCCGGACCCGGCACTGATCCCACTGCGACCAAGAACATGGCGCGGATCCAGGTCGCCAAGCTGCTGGCCCTCCACGGCGCCGAGCGCTGGCGCCATGCTTATGAATACTTCTTGAATCTTTGGACTCCGGATCAGCGGTATTTGTAGGATCGTGTGGGAGTGACAGGGTTGATTCCCCACATTGTCGATTGGGTCTATTGTGGTTGGGAGGAATCACCATGTTCGGGGACGGCTCGCTGACCTTTCGAGAATTCATCATGCGTGAGCCCCTGCCGCTGGCGACCATCCAGGATGCCGTGCTGGAGTTCCTGCGCGGGCGGACCGACGCCGTGCTCTTCGGGGCCCAGGCCGTCAACGCCTACGTCGATGAGTCGCGGATGACGCAGGATGTTGATATCCTCTCGCCCAGGGCCGCGGAGCTGGCCGAGGAATTGCGCGCTCATCTGGCCGCCCGCTTCCAGATCGCGGTTCGGATCCGAACCGTGGCCGACGGGCTCGGTTATCGTCTGGATCAGCTCCGCAAGCCCAAGGACCGGCATCTCGCGGCCGTGCGGAGAGTGGCCGGCCTGCCGGCCCACCAAGTCGTCGACAACGTCCTCGTGGTTCCTCCGGCGGACTTGATCTGCCAGAAGGTCGTGAGCCGAGTCAGCCGATCCGGCACCGCCAAGAGCACCCTGGATCTGGCCGATATTTACCGCCTCTTGCTAACCTTCCCCGAGCTCAAGACTCGGGAAGGACCCGTCGCCGAACGGTTGCGCGACTCGGGCGCGCCGGAATCGGCGCTCGAAGCCTGGCGGGAGATTGCCGCCCAGGAGATCGTCGCGGAGGACGACGACGAGGGTTACTGAACACTCAGGAGGAAGTTATGACGAGATTAACCGTCGAGCAGCGTCAGGTCGTCGAGCAAGCCAGCGACCAGCCTGTCCCGATCATGGACCCTCACACGAGTGTCACCTACTACTTGATCAGTGCCGATCTCTTTCAAGAGATGAGCGAACTCCTGGAAGAAGAGAGACAAAGGGAAGGGATCGCGAAGAGGGCCAGGCGGAACGCCGCCGCACGGAGGAATGAGCCAGGAAACCAGGCGAGATCTACATGGGTAGGAGGTACCGTCCATGATGCCCAAGCTCGTGACCACGCTGGCCCTCACGGTCGCGCTGGCCGGCGCGCTGCCCGGCAACGAACCGGGCTCGGAGCCGTCGCCGTCCTCGGCGCCGGGTTGGCGGTTCGTGCTCCCGGCGCCGGGCGATGCGTTCGAGCACGCGCCGTTCCGCGCCTTGGTCCTCAGCCGCGAGAAGCCCGAGGACCTGATCGAGAAGGCCGGCTATCGCGGCAACCCGGCGCGGCGGCGTTATGCGCAAGTCCGGTTCGGCAGTCCCGGGTCGATTCGCGTCGCGGTTGTCCTCGATGAGGTCGGGCCGGGCGAGGTCGATCTCTATGTCGACGCCGACCGCAATCGCCGGATCGACGACCGCGATCGGGCCGCCGCCGCGGGAGCGGAGACCGGCTCCCGCCGCGAGCGAATCTGGCGGCTGCCGCTCGACGTGGCAATGATCGATGGGGAAGTGACGCACACCGTTCCCCGCGCCGTGGTGTTCCGCCTGGGCACCAGTGGCCGCACCCTCGGTTACGCCGCGGCTGGTTACCTCGAGGGGACCATCACACTCGGCGGCGATCCCGCGGAATCTTCCAGGAGCCCTGTCCGCCGCCTGGCCGCGCGCCGGGTTGACGGCGACGGCAACGGGCTGGTGTCCGATGGCCAGGACCGCCTCTGGATCGACCTGAACGGCGACGGTTGCTTCGACCCGGCCGCGGAGCAGTTCCTCTTCGCCAACGTGCTCAACCTGGGCGGTTCGCGGTACGTCGTGCGCTCCGACGAGCTGGGGAGCCGGCTGGTCCTCTCGCCGCTGGTTGGTGTCGGCACGCTGCGGCTGGCCTCGAGGGGCAACCACTCGGTCTCGGCGGGCGGGCCCGCCGAGCTGCACGCCACCGTCCTGGGCCGCGATGGCTCGGTCTTCGGCCTCGCGGGAGGCGACCCGGCGACGGTCCCGGTCGGCGAGTACCGGCTGGGGACCGTGACCGTCGCCTTCGACGATCCCCAGGGCGGTCCGCGCTGGTCGTTCGTCTTCTCGGACAACGGCGCCAAGGGAGCCCCCAGGTGGTACAAGATCGAGAAGAATCGCAGCGTCACGATCGATCCGATCGGCACACCCAGCTTCGAGCTGAGCCTGAGCGACAATGCGGCGCCCAGGGTCAAACGCGGTGAAGACCTCGATGTGCAGCCGTGGCTCTATACCGGGGATGGGCTGTTGATCAACGTGGCCTACCGTGGCGCGCCGGTCTCGCCGGCTTCCCAGGAGACGCTCGGCGCCCACATCGCCTTGCAGACAACCAGCGGCCACACCCTGGCCACGGCCCACTCGGGCTTTGCCTGAGGGACCTTCTGCCAGGCCTCGGTTCGAGTGCCCCAATCCCAGCCCGCCGGACCCGTCAAGGTCACCGCCGAATTCGACTCCGGTCCCCTCGCCGGCACCCTGCACGCCGAGATGACGGTCGACGTGGGCAAGTAGCGCACGCCCTGTGAGGTCAACGCGACGGCGAGGACCACCGTGGCAGTCCCGCCTTGAGGCGGTCCGCGGCATCCGGATTCCGCCTGAAGGCGGGACTCCCACCCAGGCGAGCGAAATCGTGACCTACACTGGAGTGCGCGAGGATCGGTCGCCACGGCACCGCGGAGGTTCCGCGCGCCGGCGCCTCGAAGGGAGGAGCAGGATCCGGAGCCTCGAGACCGATGAGCGATCAGGGGTGCGGCAGTCTGGATTCCCGGGGTCGTGGGAACCCGATCCCTGGGATGGCCGGGGCTCGCGACGGAGTCCAGCAGACGACCTCCGTCGACTCGAGGACCTGGATGCTGGCCGTCTCTGTGCTCACGCTGGCCCTCTTCCTCCAGTGCGTCTACGGGCGCTGGGTCGCCCGCGGCCTGTTCGAATCGATCGGCCTGGATTACGCCATCTTCAGCGCGGCGGCGCGTGTCGTCACGGACCTGGGATGGGCGCGCCTCTATGATGCCACGGCCCTCACCGAACGATTCGTCCAGCTCCTCCCGTTCTATGACCCGATGGCACCCCCGGCGGTCCTGGTTGCCAGTCCCAACGCGGCCCCGTTCGTCCTGCCATTCCTCGTGACCAATCTCCTCGGACCCATCGGCGGCTTCGCGGCCTGGACGGTGCTCAACCTCGCGCTCGTCCTGGCGATCACCCGCGGCTTGCGGCGCGGCCCCGAGTACCAGGGGCCGGTCTGGCACCTGATGCCCTTCGTCTTCCTCCCGGTGCTCTACAACTTTTATCTCGGCCAGTTGGCGATCCTGATGACGTTCGGCTGGTACAAGGCCTCCATCGCGTTCCGCGACGGTCAGGAGTTCCGAGCGGGGCTCTGGCTGGGGTTGCTGCTCCTGAAACCGCATTTCATCCTGGTCCCGGCACTGGTTCTCCTCGGCAAGGGCCGGTGGCGAGCGCTGGGCGGCCTGTTCCTGGCGGGACTTGTCCTCCTGGTGTCGACCTGCGCCCTGGTCGGCGGGGAGGGAGTGCGGAGTTACCTGGATCTCCTCCGCACGTTCTCGGGATTTCGCCGAGTTCCCTCGATTGTCAATCCGGGCGACATGATCAACTTTCGCGGAATCCTGGTGCGCTTGCTCCCGGAGGGTTGCAGCGAGGCCCAGGGAACGGCCCTGGTGCTCGTCCTGTCGGTCCTGCTGGTCCCCAGCCTGGTCGTGGTCTGGCGCGGGTCCTGGGACCCCCGCGCCGATCGTTTCCCGCGGCAGATGCTGGCGACTCTGATCGTGGCCCTGTTGAGCGGATTTCACAGTCATATCTACGCTGCCGCCCTGCTGATCGTGCCCCTGCTGGCCGAGCTCGCGCGCGACCGTGAGCCGGCCTCCTCGCGGGGGCCCTTCCTGGTCCTCCTGTACTTGCCGACGTTCGTGATCCTGTGCACAGACAATTCGCGATTCGCGGCCTGGTCTCTCATCGCGGTCATGGCCTGGGTCTACGGGGTGATCCTGGCCGAATCCTGGACCGGTTGGGGCTCGGATCGGATCCACCGAGCCGGGTCGGCCGCCGGGAGCGGAAGCTGACCCCTGGAGGAATCCGTGCGGATGGTGAGCCGGACTCTGGCGCGTGGCGGTGCGGGGAAGTCGACGCGGGAGCGGATCCCGAAGACCCTGGTCGCGGTGGGTTGGTTGAGCCTGGGCCTGTGCGGCTGGCTCGTGATGGGTTCGATCTACGTCCACGCGCTGCGACCCGCGCCGGATCGGATCACCGATTTTTTCCAGGACTGGGCCTCCGCCCGCAACCACTGGGTCGGGCTCCCGGTCTACACCCACCACGCCAAAAGCTTCCCGCGTTACCTGGGCCTGCCCCCGGAGTCCTTGGGGGACGTCGTCTACAACGCCCATCCGCCGGCTTCGGTGTTCCTGGTGCTACCCCTGGGCCGGCTCGCCTATCTCGACGCCGTGCTGGCCTGGAACCTGGTCTCGATCGCGGCGCTGCTGGCGAGCCTGGCGATCGTGGCCGCGGGTCTTCCCGAGCTGAAGGCGCTGTGGTTGCCCGCGGCGGCCCTGCTGCCGTTCTGCATGCCGGTCTATGGCAACCTCCAGCAGTGCCAGCTCAACCTGGCGCTGCTCCTGATGGTGACGGCGGCCTGGGCACTGGACCGCTCGGGCCGGCCGGTGGCCGCCGGGATGCTCGTGGGCGCCGCGGCTGCGATCAAGCTCTTCCCGGCCTATCTCGTGGTGTACTTGGTCGCGCGCGGGCGGTGGCGCGCGGTCCTGGGCGCCGCCGCGTCGTTCCTGACCCTGAACCTCGCGACCGCGGCCGTGCTGGGCCGGCAGAGCTATGACGACTACCTCCACATCGTCCTGCCCTACATGAGAGTGTTCCCGACACTCGGCTTCAACTTCTCGTTCGCCGGGTTCTGGAACAAGCTGTTCAACCCGGCGGCCGAGGGGGGTGTGGTGATCCCCCTCTGGGCCAGCCCGGCCGTTGCCCGTTGCGGCACGCTCCTGTCGGACCTGGTCGCGACCGCGATCGTGGCGGCAGTCGCGTATCGGGCGCGGACCCCGGCCCGTCGCGACCTGGCCTTCGGCGCGGCCGTGACGGCGATGCTGCTGGTCGCACCCATGACCTGGGATATCTCGATGGTCTTCCTTCTGGTCCCGATCGCCCTGATCGCGCGCACCGCCGAGCGGGTTCCCGGGATGCCGGTGGTCCTGGTGCTGATCCTGACGATCCTCTGCGTCCCCCAGAGTCTGCTCACCGAGCTGGCCTCGACCGACCGCACGCACCCTGGCATCTCCCCGGCCTTCATGCTCGGCGCCGCGTCGTTGAAGTTCTACGCCCTGCTCGGGGCCTTCCTCCTGGGTCTCGCCGCGTTCCGGGCGGAAGCGCGGTCCCAGCCGTGATACGTCACCGCTGAACGCAGGATCATTCCCGTCCTGCCGCCCGCTCCTGCGACGGGCCACTCGGGTCGGTCTGGGCTTTGCCGCCGCTGCCGTCTACAATGCAATGGATTGGATCGTGAACATCAGGATTCCAAGGAGACGATGCCGAGGGTGGCGGCGTGATCGATCGGTTGTCGGTCCTCTGTTTCGCGGGGACATACGGCCTGGCTTTCCTGGCCGAGCTGGCGCGGTTCCGGGTCCGCAGCGCGGTCCGTTGGTACGTGGCGGCCGGCTTGATGGCGCTGGGCTGGCTGGTCCAGACGGCCTACCTGGCCAACCTCGCCCTCAAGAGCCCGATGGGGCCGGTGACCACGGCCTTCGGCTCGGTCATGGTCCTCTCATGGATCGTGGCCCTGATCGGACTCTACTTGATGGTCCGCTCGCCCAAGCCGGTGGCCGTGGGGATGTTTGTGCTCCCGCTGGTTCTGGGCCTGGTGGTCGGGGCGGGCTGGTTTGCGCCGCGGCAGTCGGACTGGCTCGACTGGGGGGGCACGGTGGCCTTCTGGGGGACCGTGCACGGGGTCTTCCTCCTGGCCGGCGCGGTCTTCACCTGCGTGGCCTTCTTCGCCGGGCTGATGTACCTGGCGCAGATGCGCCGGCTCAAGGCCAAGCGGCCGTCGCGCACCGGGCTGGCCCTGCCGAGCCTCGAGCAGTCCGAGCGGATCAATCGAGGGGCGATCACGATCGCCTTCCCGCTGCTGACCTTCGGGCTGCTGATCGGCATCGTGCTGAGCCTGGCGGCGCGCGGGGCGGGCGCCCCGGCCGCGACCGCCCACGTGCTCCGCTGGACTGACCCGAAAGTCCTGAGCGCGTTGCTGATGTGGCTGGTCTTCGCGGTCTTGCTCCACGCGCGATTCCGACCGGCGATGCGCGGCCGGAGCATGATGGTCCTGACCATCGTGGCCTTCGCCTTCCTGGTCTTCGCCTGGGTCGGCGTCGAGGCGCTGCGGCTGCGCACGGCCCATGGCGCGGCGCCGGCCGCCGAGAGGATGGCACCGCCGTGAGACTGCTGGCCCTGGGTGTCGACCATCGGTCCGCGCCGGCCTCGGTCCGCGAGGCGCTCGCCTTCGACGGTCCGAAGTGCGCCACCGGGCTGGAGCTGCTGGCACAGACCTTCCCCGGCAACGAGTTCGTCATCCTGTCGACGTGCAACCGGGTCGAGCTCTACGTCGCGGGCGGCCTGGAGCAGGTCCCCGAGCCCGACGCCCTGACCGAGTTGCTGGTCCAGTTCCACGGGATCCCGACCGAGGTCTTTGGCGGCCACCTGGTCAGCTACCACGACGAGGGGGTCGTCGGCCATGTCTTCCGCGTCGCGGCCAGCCTCGAGAGCCTGGTGCTGGGCGAGGGGCAGATCCTGGGCCAGGTCCGCGACGCTTATCAGGCCGCGGTCGCCTGCCAGACGGTCGGCCCCATCTTCCACAAGGTGTTCCAGGACGCCATCCGGGTCGGCAAGATGGTTCGCGCCCAGACCGGCATGGACCAGGGGAAGGTGTCGGTCGCCAGCGTGGCGGTCGACCTGGCCAGGGAGGTGTTCGACTCGTTCGCCGATAAGACCGTGCTGGTCCTCGGCGCCGGCAAGATGGGCGAGGTGACCTTGCAGCACCTCAAGGGATTGAGCCCGGGGACGATCCTGGTCACCAACCGCAGCGCCGAGAAAGCCGAGGCGGCGGCGGCCCGCTGGGGCGGCCGCGCCGTCCCGTTCGACCGGCTGGGCCAGGCCCTGATCGAGGCCGACCTGGTCATCAGCACCACCGCCGCCAATGAGCCGATCGTGTCGCTGGAGATGTACCAGCGCGTCCAGCGCGCGCGGCGCAACCGCCTGGCGCTGATCCTCGACATCGCCATCCCCCGCGACTTCGACCCCCGCATCGGCGACCTGGACCAGGTGACGCTCTACCACGTCGACGACCTGCGGGCCTTCGCCGAGCAGAACCGGCTCCAGCGGCAGAAGGGGATTGACCCGGCGCTGGCGATCATCGAGCGCGAGACGGCCACGTGCTATGCCTTGCTCCGTCACCAGCACGACGCCGGGCATGTCCTCCGCGAGCTGGGCGACCATGCCGACCTGATCCGCCGGCGCGAGCTGGACAAGTTGTTCGCCTCCATGCCGCATTTCAGCGAGACTGACCGCGCGGCGATTGCCCACATGGCCCTGCGGTTTCAAAACCAGGTCCTGCACCATCCGCGCGCCGCGGTCCGCTCCGCCGTCACCGAGCCGCACCACGGTCATCCCCACCCGCTGCTCGCCGCGGTCCGCCACCTCTTCGGCCTGGATTCGCTCAAGCGCCTGTAGGGCCGGTGGATCCGACTCTCAGGCAATCCCCCGGGCCAGGACCTGGCCCAGGGCGTCGGCGAAGAGGTCGATTTCCCTGGGAGTCGTGTAGATGTTGGGGGTCACCCGGATGCCGGAGAAGTCCTTGTGGGTGATCGCGATCGTGAAGATCTTGTACCGGGAGAACAGGTGCTTGCTGAGCTTGGCCGGCTCGATCCCCGCGATCGACACCAGGGTGATCCCGCACGAGAGCCGGTCGTCGTCCAGCGCGGTCCAGATCCGGGCCCGGCCGCCGGCCTGCTGGAGCGGCTTGGCCCAGCGGTCGCGGAGATATCGCAGCCGCGCCGCCTTCCGTTCAGCGCCGATGCTCTGATGGAACGCCAGCGCCGCGGCGATCGCGTTGTGGTTGGCCGCCGGGTGAGTCCCGATCTCTTCGTATTTTCGGATGTTTTCATCCATGTGTGATGATGCGGCCATGAGCGGCCAGATCGTCTTGAGCTGAGCCTTGCGGACATACAGGAAGCCGGTGCCGATCGGGGCCAGGAGCCATTTGTGCAGGCTGGTGGCAAAGAAATCGCAATCGAGCTGGTCGCGGGTGAACGGGAAGTGGGCGAAGGAGTGCGCGCCGTCGACGAACACGAGGATGCCCCGGCGGCGGGCGAGCTGGACCACGTCGCGCACCGGGAGGATCT